>Ga0194063_10001345_pt1 | contig 16100 bp, 10 predicted proteins | sample SepL3720m_MetaG_FD_155459 | JGI IMG/M metagenome (GOLD analysis project Ga0194063, IMG submission 155459) | Anoxic zone freshwater microbial communities from boreal shield lake in IISD Experimental Lakes Area, Ontario, Canada - Sep2016-L373-20m | ecosystem: Environmental > Aquatic > Freshwater... | reverse complement strand
CCGTCGCCCCGCCGGCACCAGGGTGGGGCCCTGGCGCCGGTAGCTGTCGATCAGGCCGGCCAGCTCCTGCGGTTCGGGCCGTCGCAGGCGATGGGCGATCAGGAAGGCCGCGGCCTGGGCGTCGCTCACCCGCCCCTGCAGCAGACGATCGAGGGCTTCGGCGGCCTCCTCGCGGCTCAGGCCGGTGCTGGTGCGCTCACCGCTGCCGAGCTTGCCGATCAGCTCCCGGAAGCGCAGCGCATCGGCCCCCAGCTGCTCGCTGTAGCGGGCTCGTCGCTCGCTGATCAGCCCATCGCCCGGCTCGGGAGGCAGCATGGGGGTTCGGTCCGGAGCCCGGCGCAGGTGGTGCAGCGGATCATGGCAACTCCCCTGCTGCTGGTGGTGCATGGGCGCAGCGGCGGTGTGATTCCCGAGGTGTACCAGCTGCTGGCGCGGGAGCTGGAACAGCGCCGTCAGGCGCCGGTGGCGCAACAGGGGCACCAGGGTCAGCCGCCGGAGCCGGGCGCTGGCCCCGCCGCCGGGGATCGGCGGCTGACCCTGGTGCCCCTGTTGCTGCTGCCGGGCAACCACGCCCGCGTTGATCTGCCGGTCCTGGCCCGGCAGCTGCGGCCCACCCCGGCAGTCGTTCCAGCCGGCGCCGGCGTGCGGCGCCTGCCGTTCCTGGGTGCCTGGCCGGCCTGGCAGCAGGCCCTGGCGGCGGAGTTGGTCGCCTTGGCGGATCCGGTCGCCGGCGGCGAGTGGCTTCCGGCGCGGCCGCCACTGCTGCTGCATCACCCGCTGGAGGGGCCCCTCGCCCTTCGCTATCTGGCCCATCTGCAACGCAGCCTCGGCTGCTGTTGCCTGGCGGCTCCATACAGTTCACCGCATCCCGAGGAGCCTGCCCTGGCCATCGACGGCCCCGTACTCCCGCTGGCCCTGGCTGCCAACCGGCTCACCGAGCGACTGGAGCCCCAGCTCGGCCAGCGCCGGGCGGCGCCTCTGCTGGAGCGGCCCCGGCTGCGCCAGCTGCTGCTTGAGCAACTGGCCGCGCTGCCATGAGCCCCGATCCCGCCGCTATGCCCGATCCGGCCCTTCCCGATCCCGTCAAGCTCGATTCCGCCAGCCCGCACTCCAACAGGCTCGATTCGGCCAGCTCCGCCTTGGGCAGCATTGACGCCGGTATCCCGGACTTCGGCAGCCCCGATGCCGCCGCTGCTGAGTCCGCCACGGCTGCCCGCGAAATGGCTGTCCCTGGCACGGTGGATCCTGGGGTAGCCAAGGCGGGTGCCTCGCCTTCTGTGCCACAGCGCCCAGGCACCATCTATCTGGTGGGTGCGGGGCCCGGCGACCCGGAGCTGCTCACGCTCAAGGCCCACCGGCTGCTGCGCCAATGCGATGCCCTCGTTTACGACTCCCTGGTGCCGCAGGCGTTCCTGGATCTGGTGCCAGCGGGCTGCGAACTTCACTTCGTCGGCAAGCGCCGCGGCCACCATTCGGTGCCCCAGCCCAGCACCAACGCCGTGCTGGTGGAGCTGGCGAGTCGCCACGGCACGATCGTGCGGCTCAAGGGCGGCGATCCGTTCCTGTTCGGCCGCGGCGGTGAGGAGGCGGCCCATCTGGCGGCGCGGGGCATCCCGGTGCAGGTGGTGCCGGGGGTCACCGCCGGCATCGCCGCCCCGGCCTACGCCGGCATCCCCGTCACCCATCGCAAGGCCGGCTCCAGCGTCACCTTCGTCACCGGCCATGAGGAGATCGACAAGGGGCGGCCCGGTGTCGACTGGCGCGGCCTGGCCCGCTGCAGTGATGGCCTGGTGATCTACATGGGCCTGCACAACCTGGCCCGCATCGTGGCGGAGCTGCTGGCCGGTGGCCTCGCCGCCGCCACGCCCGCCGCCGTGATCCAGCAGGGCACCGTGCGGGGCCAGCGCCAGCTGGTGGCCACCCTGGCCGACCTGGCCGAGCGGGTGGCAGCCGAGGGCTTCGCCTCCCCCTCGATCGTGGTGATCGGCGAGGTGGTGAATCAGCGGGTGCCCCTGTGTGCGCCCGAGCCCGCCGACGTGACGATGCCGATCCCCTTCTGAGCGGCGCCTTCAGTCCAGCTTCAGCACCCCCTGGTTGCGCTCGCGCCGCAGCTGGTCCTTGGCGGCGAAGCGGGCCTGGCAGTCCCCCTGGGGCACCAGCAGACAGCTGACGTACTCGGAGGCCTCCGTGAGGGCGGCCCGGATCGCCTTGGCGGCGGGGGTGCGTTGGGCCTGGGAGCTGTTGTTGCCGAAGTTGAGGGTGCCGGCGGCGGCGGTGAGCACCTGGCCGGTGCGGCCCATGTTCGGCGCCAGCAGCAGGGCGGCGCCGGCCAGGGGCAGCAGGCTCACCCCCTGCTGGCGGGCCTCGGCGACATTGCTGGCGCGGCCTTCGACGGTGCGGGCGCCCACCACCTCGCCGCTGCTGCTGTCGACCACGCGGATGTCGATCGCCACGTAGTCCTTGGTTTCAAGCTGCTGGTTGCTGCTGCCGAAGCCCATCAGGCCGAAGTTGCTGCCGCTGCTCTTCTCCTCGACATTGGAGTCGTAGGAGGTCACCGTGCCGAGCACGATGTAGCGGGCGCCGGTCATCTGGCCCTTGCGGGCGGCATTGGGGCCGGGGCGGACGATGCCCAGCTCGCTCAGTTCCTGCTCGCTCAGCACGGCGCCGACGTTGCTGCGTTCCACCACCTGCAGGTTGCCGCTGGCCTGGAGTTCATTGGCCAGGACGGCGGCCAGATCCGCCGCCACGGGCCCCTGCCACCACCAGCTGGGCTGGGTGACGGTGTTCTTGAAGTCCGGTACGGAGACCGTGGGCCTGTAGGGAACGCCAGCGGGGCCGCCGGACTGGGCGAGGGCTGCCGGCAGGGGCGCCAGCAGTCCGGCCAGCAGCAGGCCGGTGAGGCGGGCCTTGATCGACTGCTTCAGCATCGAAACCCCAGCATCTCGCAACCTCCATTCAAGCAACCGCAAGCCGGTCGATCGGCCGGTTTCGGTCGCTCCGGCGCCGTCATCCCGGCTACCACCAATCGGCAAAGTGGACCAGGAGCAGTGCAATTCGGTAGCCAGCTCGACGGTTGACAGCGGCGACGTTCGGTTCACTGGGACATCCCCAAGCCCAGGGCTGCCCAACCGCAGCCGCCGCCATGACCACCAGCCGCCCCAGCAGCGAACACCTGCACGCCAGCCCCCAGAGGGCGCCCCGCCAGGCGCCGATGTTCGAGCTGGTCCCCTACGAGAAGTTCCGCGATACCCCGGCTGTCCGTTTCTTCGATATCACCGTTGCCACATCGAATGCCCGTGATCTGGTGATCCACAGCGGCCCTGCCATCAGCCCTCCCGATGAGGAGAAGACCGGCGCCTGGCAGTTCTATCTGCATCCCCACCAGGAAGACAATCTGCTGGCGCTGCACGGCGGCCGCACCTTTTATCTGGTCAATCTCGGCTGGAATTATCCCTACCACATTGTTCGCCTCGAAACCGGCGGCGACATCCTGCGCATTCCCCCCGGCACCTTCCATCGCTCCGTCTCCGATCCCGATGGCTCTGTCGTGCTCAATCAGGCCGTGCGCGATCAGGGTGCCAGTGTGATGCGCGAGTTCCGCGTGTACAACAGTCGCCGCATTCCGCGTCTGTTTGCCACCACGTTCCGCACCGCTCCCTTGCCCAAGCTGCACGGCGTCAGCTGGTGAGGGTTGGCGGCTCCGCAAGGGCAGATCGGCAAGGCCACACCAACCCTGCGCCTGGCGTTGGTGCCTTGGCCCGGCGGCGGTCCAGGACGCCGACGTCAGGTTTGGTGCCGCCTCAATCCAGCCGCAGATCGAGCGTCACATCGTCAGGACGCTGACGACCGGCCCAGGCTGGCCCCTCTGAGTTGGGCCAGCCTGGGGAATCTGGTTCCACGGGTCTGAAGGCCAGGTCCTGCTCTGCGAGCTGAAAGCGGCTGTTGCCCCTGGGGGTGAGGATCTCCAGCTCCAGCGGCAGCTGCGGGGCAAGGGCCGGGTGCAGACAGGGATACAGCCGCAGATGCCGGTAGCGCACCGCCAGGGCCTGCCCCTGCTCCTGAAATGGCAACGGCCGACCGTTGAGCCGCAGGCTGCCGTGCTGGCGGAAGCTCTCGCTGACGCTCACCTCAAAGCGGCGCAACGAGCCATCGATGAAGCGGCTGGTGAAGCCTCCCTGGACGGGGGTGTCGCAGATCAGGGGCCAGGGTTCAAGGGCTGGCCTGAGTTCCACCACGTCGGCGCCCTCTTGCCACGCCAGCAGCGCTGGGAAACGCCACTCCCAGATCTGCCGGTAGGGGGTGGGATCGAGCACCAGGCCATCGGCAGCCAGCTCGGCCAGGATCGCCTCCAGGTCCGCCCACAGCTGGCTGGGCAGCAGCAGGCGGTCGTGCAGCTCCGGGCCCCAGTCCCGCAGGGCCCGGGGGCGATGGGCGGGCTCCAGCAAGTGGGCCGCCAGGCTGCTCCAGAGCAGGGCGATGGCGCTGCTCCAGCCCACCTGGGGCAGGCTTTCCAGGGCCCGGAACTCCACCAGGCCGAGACAGCCGGCGGGGGCACCGGGATTCCAGAACTTGTCGAAGCTGATTTCGCAGCGATGGTTGTTGCCGCTGCGATCGGCGTGCAGATGGCGCAAGGTCTCGCCGATCAGGCTGCGATGGTCGCCGCGGGGATCATCGGGGCTGCGGCCGTCGTCGGCTTGTTCGATGGCCCGGTAGGCCAGCTCCAGATCAAAGATCGAGCCAGCGGCCTCATCGGGCCGCGGCGCCTGGGAGGAGGGACCCACGCCGGGGCCGCTGAACAGGTAGGCAAGGGCTGGGTGGTGCTGCCAGTAGCGCAGGATTCCCACCAGCCAGGCCGGCCGGCTGAAGAAGGGATGGTGGGCCAGGTCAGGGCCGCCCCAGAGCAGGTGGTTGCCGCCACCGGTGCTCTCCTGGCGGCCGCCGGCCGCCGCCTTCCAGCTGCGCAGGCCCTGCGCGGCGCAGGCTTTCTCCAGCATGGTCATCCAGCCGTGATAGTCGGCCCAGCCGTGGCAGATCGGCAGATTGATCTCCAGAACGCCCGGATCGGCCGTCAGCCCCAGCACCTGCCAGTGGCCATCGCTGTCCACCGGCAACACGCCGCTGAGCCGCGGCGCCGCCAGATCGTCCAGGCTGTCGGCCACGGCCTGCAGCAGGGTTTCCAGCGGGCGGCGGGTGAGGGGCGGCAGGAACAGCTCCCAGCCGTCGGCGCCGATCTCCAGGGTGAGCACCTGGCGGGGCAGATCATCCGGCATGTGCTGCAGGGGCAGGCGCAGGCCGGCCGGTCCCGGCGCTCCGCTGAGTTCCCGCCGGGCCTTGTCCAGGGGCCAGGCGGCTGGCCGCCAGGGGATCGAGCGCCGGGCCGGGTCGCTGTCGTCGTCGGGAACGCTGGTCTCATCGGGATCGCAGCTCAGCGGCACGGCCCAGACCCGGCGCTCGCCGTCGAGGGGATCGCGCAAGGGCAAGGGTTCGAGCTCGATGCCGAGGCGTTCCGCCAGCCTGGCCAGCCAGGCTTCGCCCTCCTGGCCCGTCAGCTGGCGGCCGCTGAGGCCCGGCTGGCAGGGGTTGGGCCAACGCACCGGCGGCCGGCCGGCCAGGCCGGTGATCAGCCGCAGGGCCCAGCGCGGGTTGACCTCGCCGTCGTAGCGCTTGCCGGGGCAATAGAGCAGGGTGCTGCCGGGCCAGGCGGCCAGCTGCAGCTCCTGGCCGAGGCGGCGGGCGATCGGCAGCTTGGTGGGGCCATCGGCCGTGACACTCCATTCGGCCCCCTCGGGTTCAAGCGGCACGAAGGTGGGTTCACCGCCGAGGGTCAGCTGGATGCCGGCCTTGATCAAACGGGCTTCCGCCGCCCGGGCTGCAGGTTCCATCCAGCTCATCGTCCAGGAATCACGCACTGGAAACCACACTGCACGCTTGCACAGGCACGGGCTGCACTTTCCAGATGCGCTCGGCGTACTCGCGGATCGAGCGGTCGCTGCTGAAGAAGCCGCAGCGGGCCGTGTTCAGCACCGACATCGTGCGCCAGTGGCCCGGATCCCGCCAGGCGGCATCCACCTCGCTCTGGGCGCGGCGGTAGTCGCCGATGTCGGCCATCACCCGGTAGGGATCGCTGCTGCAGAGATTGGCCAGCAGCGGGTGGAACAGGTCGCGGTCGCCTTCGCTGAAGTGTCCCGAGCCGATCAGATCGATCGCCTCCCGGGTCATCGGGTCATTCTCCAGCCAGGGCATCGGGTGGTAGCCGTTGCGGTTGATCGAGGCCAGCTGTTCGGCGGTGTGGCCGAACAGGAAGAAGTTGTCGTGGCCCACCCGGTCGCGGATTTCGATGTTGGCGCCGTCGAGGGTGCCGATCGTCAGCGCCCCGTTGAGGCTCATCTTCATATTGCCGGTGCCGGAGGCCTCCATGCCGGCGGTGGAGATCTGCTCGGAGAGATCCACCGCTGGATAGATGCGTTGCCCCAGCTTGACGCTGAAGTTGGGCAGGAACACCACCCGCAGGCGGCCATCCATGGCCGGATCGATGTTGACGATCTCGGCGATCCCGACGATCAGGCGGATGATCAGCTTGGCCATGGCATAGCCCGGGGCGGCCTTGCCGCCGAAGATCATCGTGCGCGGCGGTAGATCCTCACCGGCGCGGATGCGCAGGTAGCGCTCGACGATCTGCAGGGCCGCCAGGTGCTGGCGCTTGTACTCATGGATGCGTTTGACCTGCACGTCGAACAGCGAGGCCGGATCCACCAGCACCCCGGTCTGGGTGTGAATCGTGCTGGCGAGGCGTTGCTTGGCCTGTTCCCGCACGCCGTGCCAGCGCTCCAGGAAACCGGCGTCGCCAGCCAGGGGCTCGAGCTTGCCGAGCTGGTCGAGATCGCGCCGCCAACCACTGCCGATCGTCTCATCGAGCAGCTGGGAAAGCGGCAGATTGGCGACCGACATCCAGCGGCGCGGCGTGACGCCATTGGTGACATTGCTGAAGCGCTCCGGCCAGATCGCGGCGAAGTCGTGGAAGAGCTGTTTCACCAGCAGCTCGCTGTGGAGCTCGGCGACGCCATTGACCTGATGGCTGCCGACCACGGCCAGGTGGGCCATGCGCACCTTGCGCTCAGGCCCCTCCTGAATCAGCGACAGCTTTTGAAGCAACTCCGGCCGCCCCGGATATTTGAGGCGCATCATGCGCAGGAAGCGGGAGTTGATCTCATAGATGATCTCCAGCTGGCGGGGCAGCAGCTGCTGGAACAGCCCCAGACTCCAGCATTCCAGCGCTTCCGGCAGCAGGGTGTGGTTGGTGTAGCTGATCGTGGCCGTGGTGATGCTCCAGGCCGTATCCCAGTCGACGCCGTGCTCATCGATCAGCAGACGCATCAGTTCCGCCACGGCGATGGCGGGATGGGTGTCGTTGAGCTGGACGGCGAACTTGCGGTGGAATTCCGTCACCGGCAACCCCTGACCCTGCAGGATGCGGAACATGTCCTGCAGGGAGCAGGAGACAAAGAAGATCTGCTGACTGAGCCGCAGGCGTTTGCCCTGCTCCAGCTCATCGTTGGGATAGAGCACCTTCGAGAGCGTTTCGGACTGCACCTTCTGCAGCACGGCCCGGGTGTAGTCGCCGGCGTTGAAGGAGGCGAAGTCGAAGGAGTCGGGGGCCTGGGCCGACCAGAGCCGCAGGGTGTTGGCGGTGTGCACCCCATAGCCCAGGATCGGCGTGTCGTGGGCGACGCCGATCACGGTCTGGCCGCCGATCTGCACCGGGTAGCTCCACTCCGGGCGGATCACCTCCCAGGGATTGCCGCTGGCGAGCCAGGGATCGGTGCTCTCCATCTGGCCGGATGGCCCGATCTGCTGGCGGAAGATGCCGAACTCGTAGCGGATGCCGTAGCCGATCGCCGGCAGCTCCAGCGTGGCCATCGATTCCTGGAAGCAGGCGGCCAGGCGCCCCAGGCCGCCGTTGCCCAGGCCCGGTTCGGGCTCCTGCTCCAGCAGCTCTTCAAGCGAGAGTCCCAGCTCCTGACAGGCAGCTTCAGCTTCCTGGCGGAGGCCCAGGCTGCCCAGGTTGTTCTGCAGGTGGGGCCCGAGCAGGTATTCGGCCGACAGGTAGACGGCGGTGCGGACGTGCTGCCGCGTGTAGGTCTCGGCCGTGTCGACCCAGCTGGTCAGCAGCCGATCACGGACGGCCAGGGCCAGGCAGAGGTAGTGGTCGTTGCTGGTGGCCAGCGACGGCGATTTGGCCTGGCTCGAGAACAGGTGGCGTCGCATCGACTGGGCCAGGGAGCTGGTCGGTAGCGGGGCACTGCCGGTGAGCGTGGCGGCCATGGGGGGAGGGCCAGAACGAAGTGGCAGCAGTCATCGCCCGGCATCGAGCGCTTTGTTGTCCGATTCGCTACCAGGCCGAAATCCTTAAGGCCGGCTTTGGATCGCGCCGTCTCGCGGTTGCTGTGGCTCAGATCTGCAGCACGTCCATGGCTTCGGCGGCCAGGCGGTTGGTTTCCAGGATTTCGGCCTCGATGCTCCAGGTCATCTCGCTCTGCACGGGCTCGTCGCCGGAGAAGCTGCCATTGATGGCAGCGGTGAGCAGGGGCTTGGAGGAGGTGGCCAGGGTGATGTAGCGATCATCGATCGCCCCCATGCCGCTGGGGTCGAAGCCGCGCCAACCGGCTCCGGGCAGATAGATCTCTGCCCAGGCGTGCAGGTCGTATTGCCTGGGTTTCGGTTCGACCAGGTGGTAGCCGCTGACGAAACGGGCCGGCAGCCCGACGCAGCGGCAGGATTCGATCATCAGCATCGCCAGATCGCGGCAGGAGCCCACCCGCTCCTTGAGGGTGCGGCCGGCCGGCCAGGCCGGACCGACGTGGCGCTGGGTGTACTTGACCCGGTCCTGGATCATCTCCACCAGTTGGTCCAGAAACATCAGCGCTCGCTGATCGCTGCCCATCAGCGCCTCCTGGGCCAGATCCACCGCGGCCGGATCGTGCTGGCCGTTGGGTAGCCAGCCGGCGATCGCCCCGTTGAGATCGGTGTTGAGATGGCCGATCGGATAGGGAAGCTGGGGTTCGTTCTCCTCCAGGCAGATGGCCAGGGGCGGTGGCAGCTGGGTCTCCACCTCACTCACCGAGCGCACACTGAAATGGTCGGTGCTGCCGTCGAAGCGGGCCCGCAGAATCTCATCACCGCTGGCGGCCACCAGGGGATAGAGCCAGGCCGGTTCCGGTGTGATCGCGAACTGAAAGTGCACCAGGCGCTGGAAGCCGTGGCCGCGGGGCTTGAGGCAGAAGCGATGGGGTCCCAGCAGCACCGGTGCGCTGTAGTGATAATCGAGGCTATGGGTTACGCGGGCACGCATGCGGGTTCAGAACCGGAAGGGGTGCTGGTGGAGGAGATGAAATAGCGCGCTTCGATCAGATCATGGAGCCGGTTGAGATCCTGTTGCAGATGGTCGATCGCCTCATGCAGCCCATTGGCGATCAGTTCATCGATGCGGGTGAAGCTCCAGCGGGCCAGGACCAGGCCCACCAGGCATTCCAGATCATCGGGCGGACCCGGTACAGCGCTGCTGCGGATGATGCGCAAGGTGTCGCTGATGCGTTCCAGGCAATAGCGCACCGAGCGGGGGAAGATCGGATCCAGCAGCAGGAAGGAGGCCACGGCTTTCGGGGCGATCGCCTGTTGCTGGGACTGGCGGAACATCTGATAGGCCCCGGCCGTGCGCAGCAGGGCAATCCACTGCAGCTCGTCGAGCACACCGCCGACGTCCTCATTGGTGGGCAGCAGCAGGAAGTATTTGACGTCGAGGATGCGGGTGGTCTTGTCGGCCCGCTCCAGCAATCGGCCGAGGCGGCTGAACTGCCAGGAGAGATCGCGGCTGAGGGTGGCGTCGGTGATGCCATAGAACAACTGGCAGGCCCGGCGGATTTCGCGCAGTTGCTCCTGGGGTGGCTGGTTCCAGAAGCTGGCTTCCTGCAGGTTCCAGTAGACGTCGTTCATCTGCTCCCACATCTCGGTGGTGATCACATCGCGGATCTGGCGAGCGTTTTCGCGTGCGAAGTCGATGCAATTGAGCACGCTGCTGGGATTGTCGGCATCGCGCACCAGGAAGCGGATCACATTGTCCGGCGTGCCGGATGGGTAGAGCTTGTCGAACAGTTCGCGATCGCCGCTGGCATCGATCAGGGGTAGCCAGGGCTCGGCGCTGCCGGGGGGACAGTCCAGCGCCATCGCCTCACTCACCTCGACAAAGCGCGAGATGTTCTCGGCCCGCTCGACATAGCGGTTGATCCAGTACAGGGAGTCGGCGACGCGGCTCAGCATGGGGACACCTCCTGGCTCTGGGTCTGGGTCTGGCTCTGATGCTGCAGGCCGGCGCTGTCATCGACGATCCAGGTGTCCTTGCAGCCGCCCCCCTGGGAGGAGTTGACCACCAGCGAGCCCCGGCGCAACGCCACCCGGGTGAGGCCGCCGGGGGTCACCCAGGCCCCCTTGCCGCGCAGCACATAGGGCCTCAGATCGACGTGGCAGGGGTAGAGCTCACCCTCGCTGAGGGAGGGGACGGTGGAGAGTTCCAGGGTGGGCTGGGCGATGTAGTTGCGGGGATCGGCCTCGATCTTGGCAGCGAACTCGCTGATCTGCTCAGCGCTGGCGTGGGGGCCGATCAGCATGCCGTAGCCACCGGCTTCGGCCACCGCCTTGACCACCAGCTTCGGCAGGTTCGCCAGCACATAGGCCCGGTCCGCCGGTTTGCAGCAGAGATAGGTGGGCACATTTTCGATGATCGGTTCTTCGCCGAGGTAGTAGCGGATCATCTCCGGCACATACGCATAAATCAGTTTGTCGTCGGCCACACCGGTGCCAGGGGCATTGGCGATCGCCACCCGACCGGCCTTGAAGCAGGAGATCAGCCCCTTCACCCCGAGCAGCGAATCGGGGCGGAAGACATCCGGATCGAGGAAGTCGTCGTCGATGCGGCGGTAGATCACATCCACTGGCTCGAGGCCGCTGGTGCTGCGCATCCACACCCGGTCCCCCTCGCAGATCAGGTCGCGGCCCTCCACCAGCTGGATGCCCATCTGCTGGGCCAGATAGCTGTGCTCGAAGTAGGCGCTGTTGAACACTCCCGGAGTGAGCAGCACCACCTTGGGAGTGTCGGTCCAGGGGGCGAGTTCCCGCAGGGTCTGAAGCAGCTGGGAGGCGTAGTTGTCGATCGGCTGCACGGTGCGGCCGGCGAATAGGCTGGGGAAGATGCGCTTCATCACCCGCCGGTTTTCGAGGAAGTAGGCCACGCCCGAGGGGCAGCGCAGGTTGTCCTCCAGCACCCGCCAGGTGCCCTGGCCATCGCGCACCAGATCGAGGCCGGAGATGTGGCACCAGCGCCCCAGGGGCGGAATCAGACCCTGCATCTGGGGCCGCCAGCCCTGGGAACTCTCCACGTCTTCCCGCGGCACGACGCCGTCGGCCATGATCCGGCCCTCGCCGTAGACATCGGCCAGGAACTGATCGATCGCCTCCAGGCGCTGGATCAGGCCGCGCTCGAGGCGCTGCCACTCGCCGGTCCCGATCAGCCGCGGCAAGGGGTCAAAGGGCAGGATGCGCTCCACCCCCTGGCTGCCGGAATCGTTGAGGCGGAAGGTGGCGCCGAGGCGCCGCAGCAACATGCCGGCGGCGACATGGTTGTGATTGAGCTGGTCCAGGCCCATCTGCCCGAGGGAGGAGAGCAGGGGTGTGAGCGAGGCCCGGGGTTGGTCGGCGGCGCTGAAGTACTCGTCGTAGCCATGGCTGGGTCGGTACTCAGTGAACATGCGCGCGCTGCAGATCAGCCAATCCTGCTGTGGCGTCGGGGCCCCGGCTGGTCACTTTCGCTACAGGAATCCGCCTGCCCTGCGCTGATCGGCCGGCCCGGGCCCCTCTGGATGACTGGCCGGAGGGGCAGCTCGCCAGATCAGGTCATCACCGTTGAGGGCTGCGTGGCTTCTGGGACAGGGCTCTGGTGAGCGTTGGAGATCTCAGTTCTCCCGATTCGGGGGCGCAGGCCGGTTGCGACGCGGTGAGGCCCTGCTGTCCAGGGCGGGCCTCAATCGTTCAGGGTGCTGGCCATGGCTGAGGCTCCTGCAGGGTGGTTGTTCCTGTCGTGAGGGCATCCCTGCCGCACCGGGGGCTCCAGATCGCGTCTTGCACTCGAGCGTGCAGCCAACTGCCGGCCGCGATCCCGTCCCGGACGACCACGGCAGGACGGCGGCCTGATCCAGCCTGAGGGGCGGTCAATCTGTTGAATTCTGATCGGCAATCGACGTTCAGCAGGCTCCTTGATGCCTGAATGTGTTCCCGCTAGGTCTCGATGGCGCCTGCTCAGGCAACAATGGAGAACCTGTCAGGCGAGCAGATGATTGGGCCTCAGGGTTTTCGCCAAGGCGCAGCTGACGACTCCAATGTGCTGCTCAGTGAAAACGGCGCTGCCCAGGCCCGCGAGTGGCTGGGGCATGAACACCGCCGGTTGCAGCGTTTCCCGGTGCAGGCCAGCCGACCGATCGCTTTGCGCGAGCTCGATGGGGAGCAGGGCTTTGTCGGCCGTTGGCTGCTGGTGGACATCCTGGACATCAGCAAAGGTGGCATGTGCCTGATGGTTTCAGATGCCCATCACTTCCTGGCGGATCAGCATCTGATGCTGGACTTACGCGCCCATCCCGATTTCGGCGTGCTGCGTCTGGAGGTCAAGGTGCGCTGGTGCCGCTGCTCCCGCAGCTTCACCACGTTTGGGGTGAGTTTCCTGGAGGCGCTGCCGGTGGTCCCGAGGCTGGAGATGGAGCGGCGCAGCGAGCGCCGTGATCCCAACGATCAACCGTGGGCTCAGGAGTGAACCCTGCAGGGTTCGTCACGCCAGGTTGCCGCAGCATGCTTCGGGTGGTGCGGAACAGCTGCCAATCGACAGCACATCGAGCTGGCTTGACAGAATCTTGGCGATCTGCGAGTAGTCAAGGAGGATCTTGGTAGGTGACTTTGCCCGCATCCTGCTAGATTTATGTAATCCAGTTTTGGCAGAAATGTATCCTCGTTGCCTTTTGCTGTTGATGGCCGCTGGAGCGGTCGTTGCCTCGGCCGTTGCGCCGGCCCAAGGGTTCACGGTCACCAGTCCGCTCCCCTTGTCTGCCACTCTGGGCAGCAAGGCTGGCAACCTCAACTTCCCAGGCTTCAGCACTGTCTTCAAGCCTGCTACCGCCATTTCCCTGGATTCCATCCTCCGCAACGTGTTGATCACGGCCAATGGAACTTCCTGGGGGGTTTCATCTACCACCCAATCAGCCGTCACCCAATACAGGCCGGTGGCAGCCGCTTCGATTTCAACTCCAGGCAACGTCTCCGTTAGTGGCAACTCCCATTGCGCCAGTGGGGCAATCCAGCACCAAGACCGCAAGCGATGTGCAAGCCGTCACAATTAGTCCTCGCACTCCTGGCACTGTTGTCGCAGCAACCGCCCCGGCATCTCATGGTTGTGCCTGATTTTTTCTCCCTCGATGCAAGGCCAGCCTGGCACTCCTGAAACGGCAAATGTTTCAGCCCTCGCTTGGTTCAGATCCTGCTTCAAGCTTTGCTGCTCCCCGTTGACTGCGCTTGAGAATCAAAGACTCAGCTCGATCACAACTGTTCAATCTCCGTTGGTGATCAAGATCCAGGCCCTCTGTGCGCTGACTTGTTTGTTGACTGGATGCTGGTTTGTCAACCATCGTCTGGCTTCTGACTGCATCAGCATGTCGGGCGCTCTGGATGTGTCTTCTGGCGTTGTCTGTCATGGCCAGCGAGGCAAAGCCGTATCCAGCTCTCCCGTCGGGACAGGTTGATCAAGGCTTTGATCAGACAACGGCGCTCCAGATTGAAAAGACCTTGCCAACTTGTGGTGTCGGCTTCTCAATCAGCCGTTACAGCCAGAATGCTTCATCTTCAAAACGGTTCGCGCTCCAGGGGCTCGGCTGGAATCGGTTCTTCATGGTGCCGCAGCTGGATATCCTGGCTGAAGGGGTCTCCATCCATCACACGCAATTACCTGGCTGAGATGAAAGCAGGAATCACGCTCTCGTCACCGGTTCGAAAGCGACCTGCTCCCGATCATGGCGAACTGGTTGCCCTGCCTGAAGGGGTAGCACCTTGCGCGAGCGAGGTCGTCAAAGTGAATTTACAGATGCCAAATGACACTTGCCATCCAGGGTAAGCTAGGCAGCAACTCCGAAGCGACTGCGCCAGTGCAGGTCATGAAAATTAATCATTTTTTGACTATCGCGTGCAGGTCGTTCGCTAATGTAAACAATAAAAAGAATAACAATGAGTAGCGCCAAGCAGCTTGCTGCGATGTTTCGCAGTTTCTCGACCGCGTTGTTCGGGATTTTTATTGTTTGTGTTGTTTTTGACAATTTGCCTCTCAGGGTGTTGGAGCCATCCTGGCAATTTACATTTGCGGCTAGCTTGGTTAGGTTCGTGACCATAGCAATGGCGGGGTATGGATTCCTGCATTTGTCTTGTTATCTGTCGCCCTCTCCGCGGCAGCAGGATGCCTACCTGGGCAAGGTTGGGAAGATGGCGCAGATGGCGGTGATTGGCTTTTTGTTGTTGATCCCCTTGATTGCTTATTCGGGCTATTCGAACATCAGGCGAATTGATTCCGGCAATGCGCAGCAGAAGCGTCTCACTCAGCGAAATGTCACTAGCTTGGTCAAGGCCATCAATGACTCTGCGACCCCTCGGCATTTGCAGGCGCAGATGGTTGCCTTGCATGGCCCGCGCATCAGCAACGACGCCCTCCAGATACCGCTGCAAACCCTGAAGGAGGAGGCTATAAGTTCGGTCAAACAGGCTCAGAATATGATTGAAGGTAGGCTTAAGGGCCCTGATTCGCCCGACTACCTTACGCTATACAGGCAGCTTATCCGCACCGCTCTTTTGGCGGCTGTGTCGGCTTTTGGGATGGCCTCCGTTGCCTGGAATCCCAGAACCAATCAAAGTCTGCTGACGGCTTGGATTGAAGCTTTTAGCTCCTTGGCTCGCGGGCTGAGGCGCACTCGAATCCAGCGATCTTGGTCCAAATGGTCGTCTGCGATCAAGAAAAAATATGCACGCAACAGAGTGATGCGAGCCAGGCAAAACCGCTCCAGGCGGCGTAGACGAGGTGTCAATCTTTAGGCTTCTGAGCGACAGAGAGAGCAGGGGCGCAGGAAAAGCCAGCGCTTGAAGTTGCGATTATACGAGAATCTAGAGATCAGCTGGAGTGGATCAAGGCCGAGGAAGGAGCTTCTTGCTGCCGCATTCGGTCCGTCCATCGATCACGCCAGTGCCTGTTTGCCTGAGTTCAGAGCAGGAAATAACGTTGGGCCATCGGCAGCACCTCCGCTGGCTCACAGCTGAGCAGTTCGCCATCAGCGAACACCTCATAGGTCTGAGGATCCACCTCCACCTTCGGCAGGGTGTTGTTGTTGCGCATCGCCGCCTTGCCGATGCTGCGGGTGTTCACCACCGGCACGCAGGGGCGCTTGAGGCCAAGGCTGCGGGGCAGGTCGGCATCGAGGGCGGCCTGGCTGACGAAGGTGAGGCAGCTGGGGGCCAGCGCTCCGCCGAAGGCGGCGAACATCGGCCGGCCGTGCACCGGGCCTGGGGTGGGAATCGAGGCATTGGCGTCGCCCATCTGGGCCCAGACGATCGAGCCTCCCTTGATCACCAGCTCCGGCTTGACGCCGAAGAAGCCCGGTTTCCACAGCACCAGATCGGCTAATTTGCCCACCTCCACCGAACCCACCTGGCTGTCGAGGCCGTGGGCGATGGCCGGGTTGATCGTCACCTTGGCGATGTAGCGCTTGAGGCGGGTGTTGTCGTTGCGGCTGGAATCCTCTGGTAGGGATCCGCGCTGCACCTTCATCTTGTGGGCGGTCTGGAAGGTGCGGATGATCACCTCGCCCACCCGGCCCATCGCCTGGGAATCGCTGGCGATGATGCTGAAGGCGCCCAGGTCGTGCAGGATGTCCTCGGCCGCAATCGTTTCACGGCGGATGCGCGATTCGGCGAAGGCCACATCTTCCGGGATGCGCGGATCGAGGTGGTGGCACACCATCAACATGTCGAGG
>Ga0194063_10001344_pt1 | contig 16102 bp, 10 predicted proteins | sample SepL3720m_MetaG_FD_155459 | JGI IMG/M metagenome (GOLD analysis project Ga0194063, IMG submission 155459) | Anoxic zone freshwater microbial communities from boreal shield lake in IISD Experimental Lakes Area, Ontario, Canada - Sep2016-L373-20m | ecosystem: Environmental > Aquatic > Freshwater... | reverse complement strand
AGTCGCTGGCCGACCACGTCGACGATCTGGGTGTCGAGCACATCGCGGCCGAGCAGGATCTCGTCGGGCTCCAACTCGTGCGCCGCGGAGATCTCGTCGGCACCCAGCACCACCTGTCCGGCGTGGAAATTCGTCACCGCTGTCCAGGGCAGCACCATGTCGGCGTCATGGCGACGGGAGACCACCAACTGCTCCACGAGGTGCGACTCGGACCCGCGGTTCAGCCGAACGGTCAGGTCGGCCAGCCGGCCGAGCACGCGGCCGTCGGGTCCCAGCACGTCCCGGCCGATCAACCGGGTGAGCAGCAGCACACCGCAAGCATGCAGCATTCGGCCGCGCCGACAGCCCCGAGCAGTTGTAATCGAGCGAGGTGGAATATGGGCGAAAAGCCGGGAGGCGCAGTGCGGGCGTTGCAGTTGGTCGGGTTCCAGCGCGAACCGGAGCTCAGGGAGGTGCCGGATCCGGTACCCGGCCCGGGTCAGGTGGTGGTCAAGGTTGGAGCCTCGGGGGCATGCCATTCAGATCTGCACATCCTCTACGAACTGGACGCCTCGGCGGTGTGGGAACTTCCGATGACGCTGGGCCACGAGACCGCAGGCTGGGTGCACGCGATCGGCGCCGGAGTTACCGGTGTCGCCGAGGGCGATGCGGTCGCCGTCTACGGCGCCTGGGGCTGCGGCGTTTGTGCGCGGTGCACGGTCGGTATGGAGAACTATTGCGAGCGGCCGTCGTTGACCGGGGGCGGCGGCCTGGGACTGCACGGTGGGATGGCCGACTATCTGCTGGTTCCGCATGAGCGCTACCTGGTGCCGCTACCCGATGGGTTAAGTCCCGCCGTCGCCGCACCGCTCACCGATGCCGGTCTCACGCCGTACCACGCGATCCGGCGGTCGTGGCCCAAGCTCACCCCGGATGCCACGTGCGTGCTGATCGGCGTGGGTGGCCTGGGCCACATCGCGATCCAGATCGCCCGCGCCACCACCGCGGCGACGGTGATCGCCGTCGACGTCAAACCCGAGGCACTCGAGTTGGCCCTCAAGGTCGGCGCACACCACGCCGTCGTATCCGATGCCGACGCCGCGCAGAAGATCCGCGACCTGACCGGCGGTCGTGGCGCCGACGTGATCATCGACTTCGTCGGTGCCACAACGACTCTCGATCTGGCCCGCGGTGTGGCTCGCAGCCTGGCCGATGTCACGATCGTCGGCATTGGCGGCGGCGAGGTACCGCTGTCCTTCTTCTCCCAGCCCTACGAGGTGAGCATCGCCACGACCTACTGGGGCAGCCGCGGGGAACTCGTCGAACTGCTGGCGCTGGCGGCCAGCGGTCAGGTCAGCGCCGAAGGCGCGATCTATTCTCTCGACAACGGCGCGCAGGCCTACCGCGACCTGCATGATGGACGGGTGACCGGCCGCGCGGTGGTGGTGCCCTGATGTGGGACTTCGAGACCGACCCGGAGTACCAGGCAAAGCTCGACTGGGTCGAGGAGTTCATGCGCACTGAACTCGAACCGCTGGACCTGGCACCGCTTGACCCTTACGACAAGAAGAACCCCGAACTGATGGCCGTGCTGCGGCCACTGCAGCAAAAGGTCAAGGACCAGGGACTGTGGGCGGCGCATTTGAGCCCGGAGTTGGGCGGTCAGGGTTTCGGTCAGGTTCAGTTGGCACTACTTAACGAGATCGTCGGCCGATCCCGTTGGGCGCCTTCAGTTTTCGGATCGCAAGCACCCGACTCGGGCAATGCTGAGATCATCGCGCTGTTCGGCACCGAGGAGCAGAAGAAGCGCTACCTGCAACCGTTGCTCGACGGGGAGATCTCGTCCTGTTATTCGATGACTGAACCGCAGGGCGGCTCCGATCCGGGCCTGTTCACCACCGGTGCCGTCCGTGACGGCGACGACTGGGTGATCAACGGCGAGAAGTGGTTCTCCTCCAACGCCCGGTTCGCGTCGTTCTTCATCGTGATGGCGGTAACGAACCCGGAGGCCCGAACCCATCAGAAGATGTCGCTGTTCATCGTCCCGGCCGAGACACCCGGCATCGAGATCATCCGCAATGTCGGTGTGGGAGGCGAATCCTCCGCGCACGCCTCACACGGCTACGTCCGATACAACGACGTGCGAGTCCCTATTGATCACGTTCTCGGCGGTGAGGGCCAGGCGTTCGCCATCGCCCAGACCCGACTCGGTGGCGGCCGGGTGCACCATGCCATGCGCACCATCGCGTTGGCGCGCAAGGCTTTCGACATGATGTGCGAACGTGCAGTGTCGCGGCAGACCCGCAAGGGGCCACTGGGTGATTTCCAGATGACGCAGGAGAAGATCGCCGACAGTTGGATCGAGATCGAACAGTTCCGGCTGCTGGTGCTGCGCACCGCGTGGAAGATCGACCGCTATCACGACTACCAAAAGGTGCGCCGCGATATCGCCGCGGTGAAAGTGGCCATGCCCAAGGTGCTGCATGACGTCGTGCAACGGGCCATGCAGTTGCACGGCTCGCTCGGGGTATCCGATGAGATGCCATTCGTGAAGATGATGGTGGCCGCGCAATCACTGGCGATCGCTGACGGCCCGACCGAGGTGCACAAGCTCACGGTGGCCCGGCGCACGCTCAAGGAGTACCAACCGGTGGACACCCTGTTTCCGTCGCAACATCTGCCGACCCGCAAAGCTGCCGCGCAGGCCCGGCTGGCCGAAATCCTCGAGCGTGAGGTAGCGGAACTCTAGGGCGCGGCGCTCACTGTCGGGCGGCGGCCTGCCCCTCGTGGACGATCGTCGCCACCCGGGCACCGTCGGCACCGAACAGTGCGGCCATCATCACGCCGCGGCCCCGGCCCGCCGCGGGGGAGCGGCACTCGAGCAGGTTCCACTGGTCGGCATTGATCGTGTTGTGGAACCACATCGACGCGTCGGTGGTGCCGGCGTGGTGGCTGCGGTCGGTCATCGAATGCCCATGGACCGCCAGCACGGGATCCACCCCGTAGATATCGGTGACGAACGCCGCCGCGCAGGCATGCAGCAGCGGATCCTGCGGCAGCGCCGAGGTGACGCGCCACCAGAGGCGGCGGACGAATTCGCCGCCGCTGCCGGAATCGACGATGCGGATGTCGATCTCGCCGGGGGGCAGTGCCGGTGCGGGTCCGATCGGGCCGGTGCGGACAAGCTCATTGGGGTCGACGGCCGTGCCGAGGCGGTCGGCGTGGTGCGGGCCGGGTGCGGGCGTGGCGAACGAGGCGGCGACGGTGATCAGCAGCCGGCCGTCCTGGCTGCCGAGCACCCGCCGGGATGCCGACGTGCGCCCGTCATAGACGCGCTCCACGTCGTAGCGCGTCGGCGTGCCGGCATCGCCACCGCGCAGGTACTGCACGTGCAGACTCGTCGGCACAAAGTCAGGCCGCAGGGTTCGACAGGCGGCTGCCAACGACTGGGATGCGAGCAGTCCGCCGTAGGCGCGCTTACCGGACGGACCGTTGTGGGCGCCGGTGAAGACGTCCGGCATATCGTCGCCCGCCACGTCGAGCAGTTGGCGGAGCACGTCACTCACGTTGCCACCGTTGCTGATTCAATCAGCTTCGCGATCTCTGCGGCGCTCATGCCCAAGCGCTGCGCCAGTACCGCGGCGGTGTGCTCACCGAGTGCGGGTGCGACCGTCGCGGGCGTATGCGCCCCGTCGACCGACATCGGCAGACCCGGGGCCAGATGCGGTCCGATTCGCGGTTGATCCAGCGGCGCGAAAAGTGCGTTGGCCGTCACCCTCGGGCTCGCAGCGACCTCCGCGAAACTGCGGTAACGCTCCCACAGCACCGAACTGACCGACAGTGCCGCCTCAGCCTGATCCGCGGTGTGTCTGGCGAACCAGGCCGCGAACAGGCCGTCGAGGATGTCGCGGTGCTGGTAGCGCTGGCCCTCGTCGTCGAAGTCGGCGCCGAGTGTTTGCGCAACGGCGGCAACGGCTTCGGTGGTGCCGGTGAGGTCGGTCAGGTCACGGAAATGACGCGCCGTGAGCGCCACGACCATGAAGTTCGCACCGTCGCTGGTGCGAAAGTCCCGGCCGTACTGCCCGTAGATCGCGTTACCGAGCCTGGGCCGCGACGTGCCGTTGATCATGGCTTCGGTGAGGAACCCAAGGTTGGCCGCCGTCGCGAGGGCGACGTCATCCAGGGGCAGTCGGATCGCGCTACCGCGGCCGGTGGCATCCCGATGCCGCAGGGCGGTCAGCACCGACAGTGCGGCATACAGACCGCAGCTGACATCCCAGGACGGCATGACATGGTTGACCGGTCCGTCATATCCGGCCGGTCCGGTCACCATCGGAAAGCCGGTCGCCGCGTTGACGGTGTAGTCCACTCCCGTCGACCCGTCGGCCCGGCCGACCACCTCGAGATGGATGAGATCGGGTCGGTGCGCGCTCAATGCCGCGTGGGAATGCCATTGCCGCCCAGCCACATTGGTGATCAGAATGCCGGCGTCGAGGATCACCCGCTGGATCAGCCGCTGGCCCTGATCGCTGCGCATGTTGACGGCCATGGACTGTTTGCCCTTATTGAGCCCGGCCCAGTAGATGCTGTCGCCGGTGTCGGTGAGCGGCCAGCGCCGGTAGTCGGCGGCTCCCCCGATCGGATCGATGCGGATCACCTCGGCACCGAGTGCGGCCAACGTCATCCCGGCCAGCGGTACCGCAACGAAACTGGAGATCTCGACGATGCAGACCCCGGCCAACGGCCGCTCCGGTGCTGAACTCACCCGATGAGTATGGCGGTCACTGCCCCACGGAGGTCGGCACACCGAGGCAGAGCAGGAACAGCAGCAGCAGGATCCAACCGGCGCCCTGCCAGATCACCCACACGCCCTGGCTACGCCACACCTGATAGGTCCGCACGAATGCGCCGATCCCGCCGACGAAGAGGATCGCGGGCACCATGATGCCGGCGATCAGCGAGCGATAGACCACCGTGACGATGAACGCGATCGCGGCCACTGCGATGACCGAGCCGACGTAGACGGCCGCTGCGCGCAGCCCCGCGGGGTCGTGCCACCGCTTCTCCACATCGTTGTTCATCATCACCTCAACCGTAGACCGCACCTCCTCGGTGACCCGGTCAGCCGGCCGCCAGGCGGCGACTCAACCCGGTCGCCCGGACCGCCCGGCGCGCCACCGCCGCCCGTAACTGCTCAGCCGATCCGACCAGTCGCACCTTCTGACGCGCCCGGGTGACGGCGGTGTAGAGAAGCTCACGGGTCAGCAGCCGAGAGTCCTCCGGCGGCAGTAACACGGTGACCTCGGTTGCCTGGCTGCCCTGACTCTTGTGGATCGTCATGGCGTGCATGGTGTCGATATCGGCGAGCCTGCTGGTGGCGAACTCCACCGGACCCGATGACGACGACATGGCCGCGCGGAGTCCGCCGTCGCGCAGCACCACGACGCCGGTATCGCCGTTGAGCAGACCGAGTCCGTAGTCGTTGGCCGTCACCAGCACGGGCCGACCGACGTACCAGGCGGCCCACAGCGGCATATCGGTCTGCTCAGCGAGCCAGCGTTCGATCTGGCGGTTCCAGTGCTCCACCCCGAACGGCCCGCGCCGGTGCGCGCACAGCAACCGGTGCTGTTCCAGGGTGGCCAGCGCCGCTTCGGCATCACCGAGTACCGAAGCCTCGCGCAGCCGAAGTGCATGCGGCACAAGGACTTTGCGCAAAATCTCAGCCGGCTGGGCGGTATCGATCCACTCGATATGCTCACCGCCGGCAGTGAGGACCTCGACGGCCGCATCGGCATCGCCGGTGCGGATCGCTTCGGCCAGCGCGCCGATCGACTCACCGAATCGGTGCGGGGTGACCAGCGTGGCGACCGGGGAGTCCGGTATGCCGGCGAGCCCTTCGACCAGATCGGCGAGCACCGCACCGGCTTCCACCGAGGCGAGTTGGTCCGCGTCGCCCACCAGAACCAGCCGGGATTCCGGCCGGACAGCCTCCAGCAGCCGGGCCATCATGGTCAATGACACCATCGACGTCTCGTCGACGACGATCACGTCATGCGGAAGCCGGTTCTCCCGGTTGTGCCGGAATCGCGACGCGGTGTCCGGTCGGCCACCCAACAGCCGGTGCAGCGTGGTCGCCGCCAAGACCGGCAATCGGTCCCGGTCGGCGGGCTCCAACTTGGCCACTTCCAACGCGACGGCCTCGAGCAGACGTGCGGCGGCCTTGCCGGTCGGTGCGGCCAGTGCGATCCGAAGCCCCGGTTTCCCGTCGGTCTCGGCCTGTTCGGCCAGCAGTGCCAGAAGCCTGGCGACCGTGGTGGTCTTGCCGGTACCCGGTCCGCCGGTCAGCACCGTCAACGCCCGCGACAGCGCCAGTTCGGCTGCCCCGCGCTGTTCGACGTAGCTGTCCGGGAAGAGTCGCGTGATATCGGGCGCCGAGCCCCTCCGGGGCGCGCCGGCCAGCGCCAGCACATCCGCGGCGACCCGGCATTCCTCAATCCAGTATCGGTCGAGGTAGAGCAGGCCGTCCTCGAGGTGCAGCACCGGCGGATCGGAGCACAGCGGGCTGGCCGACACCGCGGCCACGAACTCGGCCGGCGTGGGCCAGGGCAGGGTGGGAACGTCGGCCTGCTGGGCGATCTGTGCAAGGTCGATGCACACCGATCCGCCACGGACCGCGCGGACCGTGAGCGCGACAGCCAGCGCAACCCGCTCATCGGGTTCGTCGGCGAGTTCGGTCAGGCGCTGAGCCACCAGCACATCCGCCGATTCGATCACCCCGGCATCGTTGAACTCGCGCAGCAGGCCGGTGGCCGATGCACTGCGCCGCCAGTCGGCATCGTCGGACACATCGATGATCACGGTGCCGCCTTTCGGCCGTCGAGGAGATCAGATAGCGATACCACCAGTGCGGCTGGCGGCCGCCAGCTGAACACCCCGGCGGGATGGCCGTCGGTCAGCGGGGTGTCCGGACCGCACATGCCCCGGACGAACAGATACAGCACACCGCCGAGGTGCCGGACCGGATCGTAGCCGGGTTGCCGCCAGCGCAGAAAGCGATGCAGCACAACGCAGTACAGCAGCGCCTGTAGCGGATAGTCGGAGTGCAACATCGCCTCGGCCATCCGGTTTGCGGCGTAGTCGGCGGCGGTCAGTGGGCGATCGTTATCGCCGAGCCAGTTCGTCTTGTAATCGGCCACCAGGTAGCGGAAGCCGCCGGCGGCGTCGGGGATGCGCAGCACGACATCCAGCGATCCACTGAGATAGCCGCGCAGCGACTGGCTACCAAGTGCCGCATCGGTGAGCCGACCGACATACGAAACAAGTGGGTCGTCTGCCGGAAGATGCTGGGCGAGTAGGCGGCCGACGTCGGCGAGCCGGATATCAGGGGAGTCCGTGCGCAGATCACCGCCGGCAAGGGGGAACTCGAAATCCAATTCGCACAACCGATCTGACAACCCGATCTGCCGTAGCGTGAGACCGTCGGCAAGCGGGCCCAGCGGGGTGTCGTGCATCGGCACGAGTGCGTCGGCCAGTTGCGCGGCCGGGACATTCACCGGCCACCACACCGAATGCTGGTCGATCTGGGTGCGCAGTTCGACGGCGAGGTCATCGGAATGCGGATCGGCGGTCTCCAGTACGGCGTGAACAAGCGTTCCGAACTTGGCACCGGTGGGCAACTCCGCCATGGGGGAAGGCACCTCGGAGCCCTCCGCCGGTGTCACCAGAGCCAGGTCGGCCACCTCATCATCGAGTTCGACGACTTCCGGTTCGCTGCTCACTCCGGCGTTCTCCTGGGCCGACCGGACCAGTCCGGAGTACGACGTCCGCCGCCAGGTGGTGTCGATACCGCGGTGGAAATGTCGCGCGGACAACTCCGCCGTCGACGGCTCAATCAGAGGCGGTACCAGCGGCGCGATATCCGCCACCTCGACCACCGGCCCACCGGCCGCCTCCCACTCACGGAAGCGCTCGAGTGCCTCATCGTCGGTGATGGTCGGTGGTTCGCACCGGGTGCGCACCGTGGTCTGGCCGGGCCGCCGGTCGCGCAACAACCGGGACAGGCCGCCGTTGGGTTCATCCTTCGACGGGGCCCACCAGGCAATGACCTGGACCTGGGCCCGGGTCATGGCGACGTAAATCAACCGACTGTCGTCGCTGGCACTTTCCCGGCGGCCCAATGCCAGGACTTCGGCATGGTCCGGGCTGTCGCGGCCGCCGATGTGCAGACACCTCGTGTCGCCGTCATGGAACAGCACCAGATCGCGGTCCTGCACATTGCGATTGAAGGCGAACGGCAGATATACGATCGGGTATTGCAGACCTTTGCTGCCGTGCACCGTCAGGACCTGCACGGCGGCGGCATCGCTGTCGAGGCGTCGGTTGCGCTCGGTATCGCCGGCGCGTTCCTCCCGGCGGTTGCGCAGCCAGTCCCGCAGGGCGGGCAGGCTGTAGTGCTCGCGGTGGGCGGTCTCCTGCAGAAGCTGTGTCACATGCGCCATATCGGTCAGATAGCGCTCGCCGCCCCGGCGGGACAGCAGCCGGTCGGCCATCCCGCCCAGCCGGGCAGCCTCGAACACCGCGGCTACGCCGCAGGTCCGGGCATGGTCGGCCCATTCCCGGATGGTGTCGGCTACCCGGTCGGTGAGCGTATCGCCCTGTGCCGCAAGCTCTTCGGCACTGTAGCCGAAGAACATCGTTGCCGCGGCGGCCCGGACCACCCCGGATCGGTGCGGTTGGTCGAACGCCTCCAGCAGGGCCAGCCAGTCATCGCATGCCTCCGCGGAGAACACATCGGAGTCACCGGTGTAGACGGCCGGAATGCCCGCGTCGGTCAGGGCCTGGAAACACGCGCGGGCATCCTTGCGTTTCTCCACGATCACCGCGATATCGCCGGCTTTCATTTTTCTGCCGTCGAAGGTCGCCGGGCTGGCCAGTAGTGCGGCGATCTCCGATGCCAGGTCCTGGCCGATGAAGGATCGCAGGTCGTCGATCGGGATCTTCTGAGTTCCCCTGTGGCCCAACGCCGCCCGCGGAACCACCCGAAGCCGGAACGGGTCCACGCACGGCGCCCCGGCGAGTCGGCTACCGGTGTGATGCGCCTCGACCTCGTGGACCACGATCCTCGGGTCGCCGAGTTCAGCGCCGCACAGCACGGCCTGCAGTCGGGTGACGAGCGCCTCGTCACTGCGCCAGTTGACGCCCAGGGTCTGCTTCTCGCCGGCGGTCGCGGCCGCGCCGAGGTAGGTGACGATGTCACCCCCGCGGAAGGCATAGATCGCCTGCTTCGGATCGCCGATCAGTACGAGTGTCGACACCCCGCTGAAAGCCCGTTGGAGAACCTGCCACTGCACCGGGTCGGTGTCCTGGAACTCATCGACCATCACGATGGGCCACCGCCGGCTCATTCGGAGTCGCGCCGGCGAGTCGTCACCCTCGAGGGCGCCGGCCAGTCTGCTCAGCAGGTCGTCGTAGCCGACGATGCGGCGGCGGCGCTTGCGGATTTCCAGTTCGGCCAGAACGGCTTTGGCGAAATCGACCCGTGCGGCGGCCCGGGTGTCGGGATCGGGGTCGCGCGGTCGCAGTTGGGTCGACGGATTCTTCACCACCTCGCGGGCGAGTTCGAGGGCGTGCCGGTAGTCCAGCAGCGGCGGCTCGCGCAGCCCGCCGAAGCGGGCGAGGTAGAGATCGTCGACGATCTCTGCGACGAGTTCGTCAAGGCTTTCCGCCAGTGTCACGCCGTCGTCGGTATCACCGGCCACCCCCAGCGATGTCAGCACCAGGCCGCAGAACTGGTGGATGGTGGCAATCGTCGCCGCATCGAAACCGGCGAGTGCATCGGCGAGCCGGGTGCGACGCTGCGCGAGTTCATCGGGCGTGCCCGCCAGCAGGTGGCGCACCACCTGGTTCTCGCCCGCCAGATCGGGGTCGTCGAAAGCGGCCAGTGCGTCGGCGATCTGGCGGCGCACCCGGTCCCGCAGTTCCCGGCTGGCCGCGCGGGTGAAGGTGATCAGCAGCATCTCGTCCAGGGTGGCCGCACCCTCGGCGATATAGCGGGTCACCAGACCGGCCAACGCGAACGTCTTGCCGGTTCCGGCACTGGCCTCCAACACCAGCGTCGAGCCTGGCTTAGGTAATGCGCCGAGAAGATTGAAACGGGTCGGCTCCATCACCGGCTCCCCCGCTGCGCGCGCAGCATCGGCAGCCACAGCCGCGCCGCGTAGGCACCCAGCCGGTTGTCCTCGCCGGGGTGCTCCTCACCCGGACGGACCGGTTGCATCAGGTGAGACAACGGGGCACCGCTGCCCCATACCCGCGCATGTGCCGGTTGCTGATCATCACCGGGAAAGCCGCTCGACCGCCACCGCCGGGAACTCTCCGCGACGGGATCGTCGCCGCTGTACCGGGCCTGCGCCCAGGCGTAGGACGTCTTCAGCGGCAGCGGAACCGGTTCGCTTCGGCCCGCGTCGTAGATGGCGACAAGATCACGCAGCAACTCCACTGCCTCCACGTCGGGCCTGCCGAGGAACTCGCGCTGCGGCTGGGTGCCGCGCTTAGGACGGCCGATGCAGGCGGCGGACCACTCGACATCGGGCGCGTGAGCTGTCAAGGCCAGCAACGGGATCCACGCCGCCAGAAGATGCTTGCCGTCGAGTTTGGAGTAGGTGGCCGTCACCAACCGGTCGCCGAAAACCGGCGCGACGGTGCCGGTCAACCGACGACCGGTACCCAGGTCGATATCGACGTCGATCGCCCGGGCCGGGTCGGTGCGCAATGGCAGTGCCTCATCGGCGAGCAGTGCCACCTGATCGCGGATATCGGTTGCCCTGCGCCAGCCCAGACGGCCGGGCGGCAGGGTGCCGCGACACCACTCCGCCTCGCGGGCCCGGTCGGAACTCATCCCGCGCATGATGTCGGTCAGCATCCGGTCGCCGACGGTCCACTCCTGCAGTGCGTCAATCTCCACCGGCATCGCGTCGTCGACACCGTCGACGTCGGCGGGGAAGGTGTAGTCCAGTGCGCGGAAGAATCCCCGCACCGGATCCCTGAAGAAGGTGAGCAGATCGGCCAGTGCGACATCACCGTCGCCGACGTCGATCGACAAGGGACCGGAGACGAAGGCCGGTCGCTCCGCACGGTCGGCGGTCGCCGCGCGCGCGGCACGCAACACCGTGGTGTCGAAGCTGAACGGATGGCCCGGCACCAGCGCGCCTGACTCGACATTGCGCGCATCGAAGGGTTGCAACGGGTGGTGCACGACGATGTTCTCGCGGACCTTGCCCTCGGTGGTGCTGTCGAGGGCATCCAGCAATTCCGCCACCGGAACCGCCGGCGGGCATGGCTGGCCGGTGTAATCGTTGGCGCCGGTGTAGGTGATCACCAGGGTTTCGGTGGCCGCCCCGATGGCGTCGAGCAGCAGTTGGCGATCCTCGGAACGGATGTCACGTTCGCCGGTCATCGACTCACGCGCCAGGGCATCGTCGCCGTCGGCCACCCCGATCCGCGGAAACACGGTGTCATCGAGTCCGACCAGGCACACCACCCGGTGCGGTACCGAGCGCATCGGGACCATGGTGCAGACCGTCAGTGTTCCGGTGCGAAAGTTGGCCCGGGTGGGACGGCCGGCGAGGTGCTGGTGCAGCAGCGAGTGGATGTCCGGCAGTCGCAGCATGGTGTCGCGGCGGGACCCGGCGCGTTCGAGGACCTCGTTGAATTCGCGCTCCAGTTGGCTGATCTGCCAGGCATCGGCATCACCGACCCGGGTGATCAGCCGAATGGCCTCAGCCAGCGAGCCGAGCCAGGCCCGCAAACCTCTGGTGCCGGTGAGGGAATCCACGGCGCGCCGCAACCTGTCGACATACTCGGTGAGGCGGCCGGTGAGTTCGACGCTGTTGGAGCCGACGTCATCCAACGGAAGGGTGTTGCCGATCCAGCCGGGGGAATCATCGGACAGTGCCACCCCGGCCAGCACCCGGTCGAGGCCGAAGCGCCAGGTGTTGTGAACGAAGTCCACGCCGTACGGCGTCCGGTGTTCCTGATCGAAACCCCACCGGATGTTCGCTTCCCGAACCCATCGGGTGATGTCCTCGAGGTCGTCGTCGGTGAAGCGAAACCGATCCCGGACCGGGGCGGCCTGGGCGAGGTTCAACACCTCGGTGGCGGTCACCCGGCTGCCGGCCAGGCTGAGGAGTTGGGCGGCGACCTGCAGCAGCGGATTGGTTTGAACCAGCGAGCGGTCGGCCAACCGGACTCGCAATCGGTGCGCGGGGTGGCCGTCGGACACCACCTCGCCGAGTCCGAAGTCCGCAGCGATCAATGGTGCGTACCGCTCGATATCCGGGCACATCACCAGGATGTCGCGCGGCTCCAGGGTCTCGTCGTCGACGAGCAGGCCCAGCAGTACCTCGCGCAGCACGTCGACCTGTCGGGCCGGGCTGTGGCAGCTGTGAATCTGCACCGAGCGGTCCTCGGTTCGCAGCGAACGCCCCTGCGGCCGAACGGCATTGGCGGCGATATCCGATTGCAGCCAACCCAGCAGGGTGTCGGGATGGCCGCCAGACGGCAACGGTTCGTCGGTGGCGACGGATGCAGGTAGGCCGCGCTGCAACTCGCGCAAGTCGCGGCCGAGGGTGGCCAGCAGTGGGTGCTCGATCCGGCGGTGGCTGTCATCGGCGTGCCGGGGGATCGCTGCGCGCAGATCGGCCAGTGCAGCCCACGCCTGCGCGCTCGGGTGCGGCAGCCACAGGTGCAGCTCGTGGTGGGCGGCCACCGCGTCTAGTAACTCGATGTCGGTGGCGGGCAGCCGGGTATGGCCGAACATCGACAGCCGCTCGGGCAACCCGGCGCCCGACTCCCGAAGCGACGCAACGGTTTTCGCGTGCCGGATATGCGGCGGGTCGATCGCCATGACCTCGACGAGCCGGCGCCATAGTGGGGGCTGCCAGGCCAGATCGGCCGTGAGGTCCGTGGCATCGCCGGCCAGCCAGTCGGCCAGCAGGCCCGGCCGCTGGCGGGCGTAGGAAGCGAACAGACCGGCGATCCGGCGCGTCACGGCGTAGCGGCGGGCGGCGCGAAGCTCCTTCTCCTCGCCGTCGGCGAAGTGACCGAGATGATCAGCCAGGGTGCGACACCACGGCTCGTCAAGGCTGGCGTCAATGACCTCCAGCAGCGGCCAGGTCATGGCCTCCGGTGACCACGGGTCGTCCTGGCCGGTGCCGGCGATCTCGGCGATCAGCGAGGCGGGCGAGCGAAAAGACACTCCCGCGCAGATGCCGTCGGCGCCGCTGCCACGACCAAGGATGTGGGACAGCCGCTGGCTGAGCCAGCGCTCGACGCCGCGGGCCGGAACCACCACGAGATCCTGGGCGAACGGGTCAGCCGGAGGCGTGGCCAGCAGCGCGCCGAGTCCATCCGCGAGGACGTCGGTGCGCTCCGCGCGGTGAATGTGTAAAGCCATCGTCGCCCACCGTAATCCAGGTCACCGACAGATCGGTGCGATCCTCGACGGCCCGACTCAGGGTGGTCCGAAACCCGCCGCGGCCAAGATCTTCTGGCCCGCCTCACCGGTGACAAGGTCGACGAACTTGCGAGCCAATTCGGGATCGGTCGCCTGGCTAAGAATGCCGATCGGATAGGTGTTGACCGCTTCCGCCGCCTCGGGGAAGGCGACCGCGGTCACCGTGTCACCGGCACCCTGGGCGTCGGTGGCGTAGACGACACCGGCATCAGCCTGCCCGGTGAGCACCTTGCCCAGAACATCGGTGACCTGGGACTCCTCGCTGACAGGGTTCAGCGTCACGCCGGTTGCCTGCTCGACCCTCGTGGTGGCTGACCCGCACGGCACCTGTGGCGCACACACCACGACGGACAATCCCGGTGCCGCCAGGTCCCTGAACGCGCTGATCTTCTTCGGATTGCCCTGCGCCACAACGATTGTCAGCGTATTGGTGGCAAAGTTGACAGGTGCGCCGGCAAGCAGACCGGCCGCGGCTGCCCTATCCATATTCTTGGTATCGGCGGTGGCTAACACGTCGGCGGGCGCGCCCTGGATCAACTGGTTGACGAGGTCGGCCGATCCGGCGAACGAGAACTCCACGCCGCTACCGGGGTTATCGGTCCTGAACTGTTCACCGATTTCGGTGAACGCTTTCTTCAGTGATGCCGCGGCGAACACGGTGAGTTTTCCAGCGGGCGGTGTCGCCGGAGACGGCGTCGACGCTCCACACCCCGCCAGTGCCACCGCGGCGGCGCACAATCCGGCGAAAGCGCCCTTCATGGGACTCGGTTTAGGTGGGGCGGTGCGGCAGGCAGCGTCATGGTGAATGTGGCACCGCGGCCCGGTATTGACGACACCCGGATGTCACCACCGTGCGCCTGAACGATTTCCCGCACCAGTGCCAGACCGATGCCGTAGGACTCCCGGCCGGCCCGAGTGGTGTGGCCCTCGCCGTGCGCGAACCTGTCGAACAGGGTCGGTAGCGCATTGGGATCTATGCCCTCGCCATCGTCGGCGACGGAGGCGATCACCTGTTGTCCATCGCGGTACACCCGCAATTGCACTGTGCCGCCGCTGTGTTCGTGCCCGAGGGCGTTGTCGATCAGTGCGGTCAGAGCGCGCCGCAGCGCGGCCTCGGACCCCATGACATCTACACCGCGGATGTCGTCCGCACCGGATGCGTCGCAGCCCAATGTCACGCCGAGTGAGCCGGCGTAAGCCCCCATGCTGTCGCACACCGAACGCGCCAGTGCTTCGAGATCGACCCGCGCCGCCTCCGGCGTACCCGCCGTCATCGTGGCCGACGCCAGCAGATCATCGACGATCCCGCCCAGGATGCGGGTGTCGTCGACGAGGGCATCGGCGTCTTTGCGGGCCGCCGCCAGGTCCCCGGAGCTGACCCGATTGGCAAGCAGCTGTGCCCTCGTGTGCAGCACCGTCAGCGGGGCCCGAAGTTCATGGGACGCGTCGGCGACGAACCGGCGCTGCAACGCCAGCGCCTGAGCCAGTGGCCGCACCGAACGTCGGGTGAAGAGCACCACCACCCCGATCGAGGCGAGGATGCCCGCCAGTTCGGCCAGCGCCAGAGCGCTGAGCAGCCGACCCCGACTCGCGCCGAAGGGAGCGAGATCCATCAGAGCTATCACCCGGCCCTCGGGCCGGTCCACCACCAGCGCTCGGTAGTGCCGCTCGTGATCACTGAGGTCGGTGAAACCCGCAGGCCCGGACAGCAGCGGCACGCCCGCCTCTCCGCCGTCACTGGTCGCGACTGAATCGTCGTTGTCCCGCAACACCAGTTCCACCCCGGGCGGCGGATCACCGACATCGTCCGCGGTCATCGCGACCTCATTCAGCTCGGCGGTCACCTGATTGTTCTGCGCCCGCACGAACACCGTGGCGATCACCAGACCGACCAGCAGCAGCACGGCCGCCAGCGCCAGGGAGGTCTGGATCGCGACGATCCGACCGGCCCGTCGGACGACGCTGAGGTCGCCCGCCGGCGTCATTCGAGACCAAACCGGTAGCCCGAACCGTGAGCGGTGCGGATCACCTGCTTGCCGAGCTTGCGGCGTAGATAGTGCACATAGAGATCGATCGTGCCGTCGGACTCGGCTCCCTCAAACGCGCGGTCGAGCAGTTGAGCCCGGCTGAACACACGACCGGGTGCACCCATGAGCGTGGCCAGAAGTGCTGCCTCGCGGTCGGACAGCTCGACATCCTCGCCCTCGGGCGTCGCACCACTTGCCCGCCGGGTTACCAGGTCGAGCCGCAATCCCCCGGCCTGCAGAACCGTGGCCGCGTCATCGTTGCGGCGCAGCAGCGCTCGGACCCGGGCTAACAGCTCCGGAATCTCGAATGGCTTGACCAGATAATCCTGGGCACCGGAATCCAAACCCCCGACTCGATCCTCGACGGAGCCGCGCGCGGTCAGGATCAGCGCCGGCGTGGCGATACCCCGCGACCGCAGCAGCGCCACCAGATCAGCGCCGTCCAGCACCGGCAGCCCGCGGTCGAGGATCATCGCGTCGTAGTTCCCGGTCAAGCCGAGATGCATACCCTGCTGGCCGTCGAAAGCGGTGTCCACCCGGTAGCCCTCGCCGGAGAACAACTCGACCAACATCGCACTCAGCG
>Ga0194063_10001343_pt1 | contig 16105 bp, 16 predicted proteins | sample SepL3720m_MetaG_FD_155459 | JGI IMG/M metagenome (GOLD analysis project Ga0194063, IMG submission 155459) | Anoxic zone freshwater microbial communities from boreal shield lake in IISD Experimental Lakes Area, Ontario, Canada - Sep2016-L373-20m | ecosystem: Environmental > Aquatic > Freshwater... | reverse complement strand
GCCCACCGCATCACGGGGGCGAAGTCCGGTGACCAGCCGACGTGGACGCAGTTGCGGGAGCAATGCCGCGCCGAGGCGGCCGCGGAGGGCATCGACCTGGACGCCGAGCGCGACCGCATCGTGGCCCCGCGCTGGCCGCAGCCGGACACGTGGACTGACGCCCAGTGGCAGTGGGCCGTGGAGGGTGCGGTGTGCGCGAACAGCGCGACCGCCTCACGCGCCAAGGTCTTGGCCCACGTCGACCTCGCCACCGCCCGCACGCCTGCCACGGACCGCGAGCGGATCACCGAGCAGGTGTTCGCTGGCGCGTTCGCCCGCAGTCACCCCTCCCACGACCGCGGCATGAAGTCCGGCGGCCACGAGTTCGCGTCCCGGTCGGTCCTGGCGATGGAGAACGAGCTCACCGCCGAGTTCGTCCGCTGCCGCGGGCTGAGCCGGCGCAAGGTGTCGGACGACCGCCTCGGATTGGCGGTGGCCCGCTTCGCGGCACGGTCGGGGTTCGCCCTGAACGACGAGCAGCGCGACGCCGTGTACGCGATGGGCAGGTCGGCGGACGTGATCACGCTGGTCTCGGGTGTGGCCGGCTCGGGGAAGACGTCGGTGCTGTCGGTCCTGCACGACGCGCTGGCGGAGTCGCGGTCGCGGATGCTCGTCGCGTCGACGGCGAACGTCGCCGCGGCGAAGGCGGGCGACGAGTCGGGTGCGCCGTGGATGAACCTGCGCCAGCTCGCGCTGCGCGTCCAGGACCCGAATGTCGAGCCGCGGCTGTTCGACGTCGTCGTCATCGACGAGGCGAGCCTCGCCGACGTGCGCAGCATCCACGCCGTCGCGCGGCACTGCATCAAGCACGGCCGGCACATGATCCTGGTGGGAGACCACCGGCAGTTGCGCGCCGTCGGCGCGGGCGAGATCTACAACATCCTGTGCGAGATGAACCCCGACGCCGTCATCCGGCTGGAGTGCAATCAGCGACAGCACACCGAATCGGGGCGGGTCGTCGCCGACGCCCTGCACGCCCGCGAGTTCGCCCGCGCCTGGGACGTGCTGCACGACGAGGGCCGCATCGTGGTCGTCCGCGGGCCGGAGCAGAAGGTCAGCACTGTCGCCGCGATGGTCGTCGACCGGATCGCCGAGCACGGCCCCGGCGAGGTGACCTGCGACGCCGTCACCAACGCCGAGGTCGACGCCATCAACGCCCGCGTGCACGCGCACCTCGTGCGCTCCGGCGCGGTCGAGGCGGGCAGCGTCCGCCAGATCCGCCAGCGCGGACGGTCCCTGGCCGTCGGCGTCGGCACGGTGCTGCGGGTCGTCGACCCGACCGGGCCGCGGACCCCGGGGGCCGACAGGCTGCACCGCAGCCAGCGCGCCACCGTCGAAGCGACGGCCGGTGCGCGGATGCGGCTGCGGATGGACGACGGCACCACCCGGGCCCTGACCCCCGCGGCCGTGCTTAAGCACTTCGCATACGGGTACGCCGGGACCGTCCACAAGGTCCAGGGGCAGACCAGCGCCGTCCACGTCAGCGCCCTGTCACCGGTCAAGGACGCCGCCAGCATGTACGTCAGCGCGAGCCGCGCCCGCCTGGGCGTGCACTTCGTCGCCGACGCCACCGAGTTCCTCACCGACGCCGAGCTCCTGAACACCCGCACCTGGGGCAAGGACCAGTTCGACGACGCCGTCATCGACCGCATCGAGACCACCCTCCAGGGGCGCCCCGAGCGGCTCGACTCCGCGGCCGCGTCGATGAAGCCCAGGGAGCACCGCGTGGAGCACTCCTCGTACGGCTACGGATCGGCCGGCTACTCGTCGACGCCGCAGTCAGGGATGGGGATGTCGTGGTGAGCGCTGTCAACCCGCCATCCACAGGCACCCCGAGCCGGGCCCTGCGTCCACACGATCACCGCGCAGGACGTATCGCGTCCACAGGCCGGCGCACCCTCGAGCACGCACCGCGGGTGTCGTGCTCCCACGCACTCCCGTCACCTCGGCGGGGACAACACACCAGGAGAAGGCCATGAAGGGAAAGACATTGCTGGGGATCGACCAGCAGGAGATCCTGCTCGCGTTCGAGCGCATTCTGGGCGACGAGGACGACCGCTGCGGCGGCACGACCCCGTGCACCCTGTGGAAGTTCCAGGTCCTCGACGGCCGCGAGTGGGCCGACCTGGGCGAGGCCCATCCGTCCGACGTCATCGTCCACGTCAACTGGGACGACTACCTGGGCGTGTGGGGCGATCACCAGATGGGCGTGCACGCGATCGTCGGGGCGGTCCTGGCGCACTACACGAACGCCGTCCGCATCGACGTCCTCGTCACCGAGCGCGACCCGGGCATCACCTTCTACGAGCTGCCGTCCGACCGCAGCCATCTCGCGTTCGAGCCGCCGTGGACGCTCGCGCAGGCAATCGATGCGTTTGGCATGGATGAGCACCCGCAACTCATCCTGATCAGCGTCGATGGGCAGACGGGCACGCCGAGCTTCCTCGACACCTGGGCCGCGTGCCTGGAGGCCGGCCCGGACGCGGAGTCGTTCCTGCTGTGGGAGGACGAGTTCGACCAGGGGAGGGAGTCGCCGTGAGCATGGATGCGCTGCTGTGGTTCAGCGAGGCGACGGGTCCGGTGTCGATCATGTACCCGGGGATCGATCGGACGTACGCCGCGCTGGCCGTCGCCGAGCAGGTCGCGCACTGGATGCGCGAGGACGAGGGCGGCTGGCGCGACTACGAGTGGCGGGTGGTGCTCAACCGGTTCGACATCGTGCTGTGGCGGTTGGGGATCGCGGGGACGCAGCAGTGCTTCTTCGCCCCGCCCCGGCCGTCGTTCGCCGTGGGCATGGACGCGTTCGCGCCGCTGATGCGGTTCGTCGCCGACACTGCGCTGGAGGCCCCGAGCCAGGAGTGCAAGGAGATGTGCACGAACTGGGAGATGGAGCTGGACGACCCGACCGTGTGGCCGATCAAGCTGTCCTGCGGCCTGGACGGGTGCTGCGCCCTGGGGATGGCGGCGTGTGTGGAGGCGTACGTCGTCGCCCAGCAGGCGCAGGACTGGTTCACCGCACCCCGGTACGCCCAGGGCGACCAGCCATGAGGCGGTCACGTGGGGCGCCGCCGCGCCCGGCGCGTGGTCCGCGTCGATTCCCCGCACAACTTGCGCGGTACCGACGGGGTAACCGGGTTGACCGGGTAGGAGCCCGATTCGCGGGATCCCGCCGAGGAGGTCGACGCGTGATGCCGAAGCACCCCGGCGCCTGTCCACAGGACCGCAGATCGCGGCCCGTCATCCACAGAATCACCGAACCCCTTGCCGCCGCCGCACGTAGGGTGCTCGGCTGCCCAACCGGAAGGAAGACCCCATGAGAATCCAGGACTCGCTCGCCCACGCCGCTGCCGAGCTCGCCGATCCGCCCGCACTGCGCCCGTACGGCGGTCCGCTGTGGACCAGCATCGACATCGCCCAGTACCTGCGCCTGGGCAAGTCCGCCGCCCACGACGTGATCGCCTCGCACGACTTCCCCGCCCCGGTCGTGGGCGGACGCCGCTACCGCCGCTACCTGCCCGAGCACGTCATCGCCTGGGCGCAGCGGCGCGCGGCGATGAACGACACCGACCGTCGCGCCCCCCGGCCGCGGGCCACCTGAGCCGACCAGACAGGAGAACGTCATGGGACACCAGCCGATCGACCCGCCACCGAAGTTCCGCCGCGAAATGGAAAGGGCCATCGCCACCGGCGCGAAGGCCGTCTGCGTGGGGATCACCCTTCGACCGCCGAACGAGAAGTACAACCGGTGGCGGGTCCAGGTCGCCTACGAGGGTCGCAAGTTCGACAAGACCTACGGCCCCGGCATCGGCAACGCCTACAAGGGCTACCTGCAGGCCGACGAGTGGCTGACCCGCGAGAAGGCCGGCTTCCAGGGGCACCCGGAGTACGAGTCCGCGTGGCTGGCCGACTTCATCGACGACTACGTCGAGCGCCGCGGCAAGGACGGCCGCTGGGCCGACAAGACCCAGCACCAGCGCCGCGGCGACTTCCGCGCGCTGGTGAAGATCGCCGAGGACCGGCACCTGCGCTGCAAGGACCTCAAGGCCGTGCACCTGCGCGACTACCTCGCCACCGTGAAGACCGCCAGCCGCGGCCGGACGATCAAGGGCCTGACGAAGACGATGATCATCTTCGGCCGGCACGCCGGCTACTTCACCCGCGACCAGGCCGAGCTGATGGACGGCATCACCTGGACACCGCCCCGGGGTTACCAGCAGGCACCGACCCGGCGCGAGCAGTCACGGCTGCACGGCGACATCTCCACCGGCGGTGAGGTGATGACGTACGAGCAGCTCGACGCGTGGGCCCGCAAGTGCCAGGAACGCTGGATCCACGGGTACGCCTTCATCCACACCTGCGCGCTGCTCGGCACCCGCAGTGGGGAGATCCGGGTGCTGACCGCCGACGTGACCGTCGCCAACAACGGACTCGGCAACCTCGTCGACCTCGAGAACGGCATCGTGCGAGTGCGCGTACAGGCCACGACGCGGGTGGAGCGCAAGGAGCTGCCGAAGCTGAAGAAGATCCGCGACATCGCCATCCCCCGCGACGCCCCGGCCGGCTTCTCCCTGATCGACTGGCTGCCCGGCCGGATCCAGGACGCCCTCGCCGAGCAGGCCCGCGGCTGGAACCCCAAGGCGCTGATCTTCCCCAGCCTGTCGGGGGGAGTGTTCGGCGAGCAGAACATCCGCAACCGGGTGTGGGCGCCGGCCGCCACCGAGCTCGGCTGGGTGATGGAGCACCCAGGCAGCAGCATGAACCTGATGCGGTTCACCCTGCACTCACTGCGCGACCGGTATGCCAACACCGCCCTGCACGTGTGGAAGTACACCGAGGAGGTGCTGCTGCAGCAGGGCTCCTGGAAGGACCCCGAGACCGTCCGCCGGTTCTACTCCGGCATCACCGACCAGACCCTCGCCCAGGCCATGGCCATCCACGGCTGGGGTGGCGAGGGTGTTTAGGAAGTGGGCAGGAATGTGCACCCGGGTGCAATTTCCGGAGAGATCCTAAACATCCGATGGACGTCGCGGGCGCTGCACGAATGCCTAATAGTATGCAGAGTCTTGGCTACAAGCCAAGAATCTGCATACTATTAGGCATGACCGATGCGGCGAGACAGACTGCCGTGCCCGCGGGGGCGTTGCTTGAGCCGACCTTGCTTCTGACAGGCAGGAGTGCGGCGGCTGTGTACTCGCAGCCCGCCGCGGAGCTCAAGCGCCTCACCGAGGCAGGAGCGATCATCAAGATCGCCCGGGGCTACTACGCGGCCGTCCCGATCGGGAAGCAGGGCGGCGCGTGGCTGCCCTCGATGGAGGACCTCACCGCGGGGATGGCGAGCGCGGTCTACGGCCCGGGTAGCGGAGCGCTTTGGGGTCTGTCCGCCGCGCGAGTGCACGGGGCCGTACCCCGAGCTATCGCTGCCGGATACGCCCTCGGCCCTGCTCAGCATCGGCCCGTCACGCTTCTGGCGCGCTCGGGGCGGGTGATGTTCCGCAAGCGAGATCCGGAGCGCCTGGACCTCGACTTCCTCGATACCGAGCTCGGGCCGGGACTGGTCACCTCCGTCGCCCAGACGGTCATCGATCTCAGCAGCCGGGCCTTCAACGACGATGCTGATCCGAGGACCGAGGCCGTCCGCAACCTGATGAGGGCTGTGGACGCCGACGAACTAGCGGACCTGGCAGTCCGGGTGCGCGGACAGGCTGCACTGGATCGTGCCCGGAAGCTGGTGGCGCATGCTGAGTGACGCGGACCGTCAGAGCATCAAGGCCGCCTTCGGCGCCGATGACGCCCAGGTCGAACGTGACCACCTCATCTCCCATGCCCTGGCTGCCATCTCTGACGATCTGGGCGAGCGGATCAAGTTCTATGGGGGGACAGCGCTCGCCCGCACGTTCCTGCCGCTGGGCCGACTCAGCGAGGACATCGACCTCATCGCCGTCGGAGCACGCGCCGACGTCGCTGAGGTCTTAGCACGAACACTCACGCGTCGCCTGGCCCGCGAGTTCGGCAGGCCAACGTTCCAGCCAGCACTTGTCAACGCTCGCGGCCCTGAACCCGTCACAGCCGCCTTCCCTAGCGGGCCCAAGATCCAACTGCAGCTGCTGCCCTCGAATCACTACCCTGCCTGGCCTTTCGAGCGCCGCGAACTCGAGCAGCGCTACGCCGACGCCCGACCGGCGACCCTGCTCGTGCCAACCTTCGATGCGTTCGTCGCGTGGAAGACGATCACCTTCATGGATCGACGCGCGCCACGTGACCTGTGGGACCTGGCAGCTTTGGCACATCTCCACCCGTTCACGCGGGCTGCCGCCGAACTGTTCGCCACCTTTGGGCCCTTCCGGTCGTCGCCGACGGCGTCAACGATCCCTGCGGCGCCGACTGAGACTGTGTGGGAACGCGACCTCGCGCACCAGACCCGACTGACGATCACCGCGGCGCAGGCCAGAGCCCAGGTGGTGCGTGCCTGGGTGGCCCTAGCCCCCGACGGCGGGACGACTGCGTAGGCGGGCAACCGTCACCTCCACGTCCAAGCTCAACCCCAGAAGGCGCACGTCGGATCAGCATCAATCTCGTACAGCAGGGACGTGAGGCTTCCGGTCGGCAGCGGTGTGTAGCGGCGGAAGTCGCCGTTGGAGTTGCTGACGCCCAGTAACCACTCGCGTCGCGATTTGACGTAGGTGAGCCGGGCCACGGCCATGAAGCTCCAGGGATCGGAAGCGGAACCGCCCCAGGCGGGCCGTTCCTCGCCGATGTCTACGGCACGCGCGCCGATGACGCATGTGATGCGCAACTGTTCGGCGGGCAGCTTGGCGGACTGCGCTGAGCACCAACGACGGATTCGGGCGAGGTCGGTCTCCGGGAAGTGACTGCCGCTCATGGACCGATCCTTGCACTCCCGGTAACCATTGCCGTAGTTGAGGAATTCCGAGTTGGCGTACCCATTCGAACACCAATCAGGGTCGCACGCGAAGCTAGCGGCCGAAGGCCGGACGACTGCGCACGGCGCCGGTATCGTCAGGATGGTGCGGGAAGGTGCCTTCGATCCACCGAATGTCGGGTGCGTACGACCACGCCATCCGAAGCCACTTAAGCGGGAAGTCCTACCCCCCGATTAAACCGAAACCACCTCGAATAACCCGGAACTTCCCGTACCGAAACGGACCCAAAACCGTTGGTACTAAACGATCTCCTCTATCCCGGGGTGCGCTCGTAATGCGTAGGCCCGGGGTTCAAATCCCCGAGGCGGCCCCACGTGAAAGGCGTTGGTAGTAAACAACTTTCTGGATTGCAGCCATACTGTAGACATTGCCCCAAGTGGCGCTTTCGCCCTTTCTTTTCCGGGGGACCTCATGTTCGCCCTTTTCGCTCCGCGGGTCAGCGGACGGCGGCTACGGGAAAGGGCGAGGAAAGGGCGGCCCAAACTGCGGATTCCGCGCTGGCATCTCCGTGAGTCCGGCTGGAGGGGCCGAAACCGCCCATATCGACTGAATCCTGCGGACGCACTATCTGTAGGTCCAAGGGGGGTATCGACCCTGCGTCAGGCGAGCAGATCGTTGCTGTCCCCACCACCCTCAAGTCGCGTCTTGAGGGTGCCAAGGAACCTGGCAGCGTCGGCTCCATCGACGAGACGATGGTCGTAGGTCAGGGCGAGGTAGGCCATGGATCGCACGGCGATGAGATCCTCCCCATCCGCTCCGGATGTGACGACGGCGCGCTTGACGACGGCGCCCACCCCGAGGATGGCCACCTGCGGCTGATTGATGATGGGCGTATCGAAGAGGGCGCCTCGACTGCCGGTGTTGGTGATGGTGAACGAGCCACCGGTCAGTTCATCCGCGCTCACGGTGGAAGCGCGGGTCCGTTCGGCGATGTCCGCAATGCGCCGGGCGATGCCCACGACGTTCAGGTCACCCGCAGAGCGAATGACGGGCACCAGGAGCCCCCGGTCGGTATCAACGGCAATGCCGAGGTTGACTGCGGCGTGGTAGGTGACCGTCTCGCCCTCGGGGTCGAGGGACGCGTTCAAGGCCGGGTGGGCGGTAAGCGCCTCGCACGTCGCTCGGGCCACGAACGGAAGGTAGGACAGCTTCGCCGGCTCCTGACCGGCTGAGCGAGCGGCGTACTGGGCTCGCAGGACCGCGATGCGGGAGAGATCCACTTCCACGACGGTCGTGAGCTGGGCCGAAATGCGCAGCGACTCGACCATTCGGGCCGCGATGACCTTGCGCAGTCTGGGCAGTCCTTCTGTCCGGTCCCCGGTCCTTGCTGGTGCAGGGATCGGTGCGGACACTGCGGCAGGGACCGAAGGGGTCACATTGACCGGCGCCACCGGCTTCGGGGGGACCGGAACCGGAGTCGGGGCCGCTGGGGCAGTGGCGGCCGGGAGTGGCAGGCTCGCGAGCACGTCTTGGCGGCTCACCCTGCCGCCTCTCCCGGTGCCGGTGATCTGGTCGATATCGACGCCGTGGGTGCGTACGAGTGCCTTGACCGCAGGCGTCACATAGCCCGTGGGCACCGACGATTCCATGGGGGTAGCCGTGGTTTCGATCGTCGTTCGGATCGTGGCGAGCACCGTGCCGACAGGGACCGTCTGGTCCTCGGCGATGGCGATGCTCGCCAGGATGCCGGTGACGGGGGAGACGATCTCAGTATCGACCTTGTCGGTGGAGACCTCCAGCAGCGGTTCGCCCTCGGATACTGCGTCACCTGGGGCCTTCAGCCATCGGGTCAGAGTGCCCTCGGACACGCTCTCGCCGAGTGCGGGCATGACGACGGGTGTGCTCACTTTTGACTCCTGAGGGGCTGCTCGCGGATGAGGGCGTTGGGGTGGTCGATGATGCGGTGAATGTCGATCGACATCCAAGGCGCGAGGGGAAGGCTGTGGATCGATGCGCGGACGGACTCTTCGTCCTGCGCCTCCCATATCCCCCAAGCCACGGTCGTGCCGATCTCTCGCCATAACTGCCGGATCGTTCCGGATCGCTGAAGGACTCCGGCCCGCTCGACCTCGAGGGCCCTCAGGGAGTCGAACTCGTGGTCGCCCATCGACGCAGGGCGCGCGAAATCCGTTCTGACGAGGAAGTCCATAGCAGCTCTGCCCTCAGTATTTGCACTGCAGGCGGACCTCGTGGACGATGCGATCCACGCTGGGCAGCCATGCCTCTTCCATGCCGGCCGCATATGGCACGGGTGTGTCGTCAGCTGAGATGAGCACGGGGGGCGCGTCCATGAGCTCGAAGTGCTCGGTGACCATGCGCGCAACGAGGCTTGCTCCCCAGCTCCCACCTGGTGGTGCTTCCTGTACCACGGTGAGCCGCGACGTCTCCGCCAGGCTGGCGACCACGGTCGCGTCGTCGAACGGCACGAGTGTGCGAGGGTCGATCACGGTGGCCTCGATGCCTTCGGCAGCGAGGATTCCGGCGGCTTCGACCGCGCGATGCCGCATCTGCTGAGCTGCGACGATCGTGACGTCGCGGCCCTGGCGAACGATGGAGGCTGATCCGAGCGGCACGAAGGCGTCAGCTCCCTCAGGGACGCGACCCTTGAGTGAGAACAGGTTCTTGTGCTCGAAGACGATGACGGGGTTGTCCTCGCGGATGGCTGTTCGCAGCAGCCCGTAGAGGTCCTCGACGGTGCCGGGAACGGCGAGCTTGATGCCGGGGATGTTGAGGAACCAGTTCTCCGACGACTGCGAGTGCTGCGCCGCGAACCCTGCGCCGGCACCGTTGGCCATCCGGATGGTCAGGGGCACGGTGACTTGGCCGTCGGTCATGTAGCGGTACTTGGCGACCTGGTTGGCGATCTGGTCGAAGCACACGCCTGCGAAGTCGGCGAACATGATCTCGGCGATGGGACGAAGGCCGGTGATGGCCGCGCCGAGCGCTGCTCCCACGATCGCCTGCTCTGAGATGGGGGTGTCCATGACCCGATCGGGTCCGAACCGCTCGAGCAGCCCTGGGGTCGTCTTGAAGGCTCCGCCGGCCACGGCGACGTCCTCCCCGAACAGGACGACGGTGGGGTCCTCCTCCATCGCGTCGGCGATGGCGCGGGAGATGACCTGGCGGTAGTTGACCTCGGCACTCATGCGTACACGTCCTTCAGGCGATCCTCGACATTGGGTTCGGGCCAGCTCAGGGCGCGGTCTCGCGCCTCGCTGACGTCACGGTCGGCGGTGGCGCGAATCTCCGTGATCCGGTCCGCGGCTGATGGTGTGGACTCGGTCATGGCTGCCTCGAGCAGGGTGATCGGGTCCCGGGCCAGCCACCAGTCGAGTTCGCCTTCGGGGCGGTACGTGGCCGGATCGCTGCGTGAGTGGCCGACCTGACGGTAGGTGTTGGCCTCGATGAGGGTCGGTCCGTGGCCACCACGTGCTCGGTCGGCGGCAGCGCGAGCAACGGCTGCGACTGAGACGATGTCGTTTCCGTCGACGAAGATGCCGGGCATGCCGTACGAGGCTGCGCGGTCGGCGAGTCGGGTGATCGCGGTCGTTGACGCCATCGGGCTGTACTCGCCGTACTGGTTGTTCTCGATCACGAAGATGACGGGGAGCTTCCAGATGGCCGCGAGGTTCATGCTCTCGTGGAACGCGCCGATGTTCGTCGAGCCGTCGCCGAAGAAGGTCACGCTCACGGAGCCGGTCTTGAGGAGTTTGGCGGACAGTGCGGCACCCACGCTGATGGGCAGGTGGGCACCCACGATGGCGTTCGACCCCAGCGCCCCGATTGAGATGTCTGTCAGGTGCATCGACCCGCCGCGGCCTCCGCATAGTCCACCTGCCCGGCCCAGGAGTTCAGCGAAGGATCGATCGAGGTCTGCTCCCATGGCGAGCACGGCTCCGTGACCGCGGTAGGTGCATGTCATGGTGTCGCCAGGCTCGAGTGCCGAGCACACGCCCACGGTGACGGCCTCCTGCCCCTGGCACAGATGGGTGCTGCCGCGCATCAAGTTCTGCGTGAAGAGCTTCTGGACCTCCTCTTCGAAGAGTCGGATGCGTAGCATCGAAGCGAGCAGCTCGTCGGCGTTGGGGGGCGGACCGTCCGCGAGGCTCGGCAGCGCATCGACAGTGGCGGGATCAGGCACGTTTGTTCCTCCGGGGGTGGGTACTTGGTGGGGACGCACAACTAGCCGTTGGCTCGAAGCCGGTGGGCAGGACCACCTCACGGGCGGGCTGTCCCTCGAGCTGCTCGAGAAGGAGCTCGGCGGCGGTGTGGCCCATCACACTGAAGTCCCGGGTGATCGTGGCGATCGGCGGCATGTGAAACTCGGCGAGGGGGACGGCATCGCAGGTCACGAGGCTGATGTCATCGGGAATGGACATCTCCAGTTCGCGCAGGGCACGCAAGACGCCCACGAGGATCTGGTTGCTGCCTGCGATTAGGGCCGTGGGTGCGTCTTCGGCTTGCAGAAGCTCCAGAGTGGCCTGGTAGCCGTGCTCGGGAGTGAACGCAGCAGTCTTCACCGTGCCCGACACCTCTCGGTTCTGGCGTAAGAATCGCCTCAGAGCGTTGGCGCGCTCTCTGGATGGGCGGACACGGGGGTTGCCGTTGACGAGCCCGATTCGAAGGTGACCCAGTTCTGTTAGGAGGGTGACCGCCTCCGATATCCCCGACGCGTGGTCACTGAGGACGGCGCCGAACGGAGAACCTACGATCTGGCGGTCCACCAGTACCCCTGGGACGTCAGTGCGCATCAATGCCGCGTTGATCTCAGGGTTCGACTCGTCGCTCAGTGAGAGGAGCAGGCCGTCGACACGGCGCTGCTGCAGCAGCCGCAGATGCTGGACATCGAGGGCGGCATCGTTGACCGAGTTTGTGAGGAGGGTCAGGTAACCCGCCTCGCGCAGTTCGATCTCCGCACCCAGGGCGATCTGCGACATGAGCGGGTTGCTGATGTCACCGACCACGAAGCCGATGGTCTTGGTTTCGCCCGTCCGCAGGCTCTGGGCAAGTTGGTCGGGCTCGTACCCCAGCGCCGCCACCGCGTCAAGGACCCGGTTGCGCATCACCTCGCTGACATCGGGGTGCCCGCTGAGGACCCGTGACACCGAGGAGAGCGCGACTCCGGCTCGATCGGCGACCTCCTTCATGACGGGGCGCGGCGCAGCCGCCCGGCGAGGGGGTCGAGCAGTCGACTTCGAGTTGGTGGTCATGGGCATATGTTGTCGCGTGGATCCTCAGAGTGGATGGATGCGGTACTGATCGATGTAGTCCCAGTTGAGATCCCAGCCGAGCCCGGGACGGTCGGAGAGGGTCAGGTAGCCGTTGTCCAGGGCGGGACGGTTGGCGATGAGGTTCCACCAGAAGGGGTCACGGTCTGGGTGGAAGCACTCGGAGTACGTTCCGTGGGCCTGGCTGGCAATGAGGTGCGTGGAGACCTGAGGCTCCTCGTGATGACCCATCTGCACGTCGTAGGAGTTGGCGATCGCCGCCACCCGCCGCCAGGCGGTGGGACCTCCCGACCAGGAGGCATCGAAGTTGCAGACATCGATGGCGCCCGCCTCCATCAGGTCGCGGCATCCGCTGGCACTCACCTCGCTCTGGCCGGCACAAACCGGGATGGGTCCGCGCATGCGGACGTCGCGCAGGTCGCGTCGGTCGTTGTGCCACCGAACTGGCTCCTCGAACCAGCGGATGCCGACCCCGTCGAGGCGGCGGCTCAGGTCCACCGCGTCGGCAACCGTGTAGCCCTGGTTGGCGTCCATCGCGATGATGAAGTCGGGGCCAGCCGCGTCTCGTGCGGCGATGACCCGGGCGGCGTCGACCTCCGGCGTGCGTCCCCCCACCTTGAACTTCACGCCCGCGAGGCCCATGCCCTGGTAGGCGTGCATCTCGTCGGCGATCGAGCCGAGGGGCTCTCCGTAGTAGCCGCCGATGGCGATCATCTGCACCGTGTTGCGGAACCCTCCCCACAAGCGCCACAGCGGCTGTCCGAGAGCCTTGCCGACGGCATCCCAGATAGCGGTGTCGACGGCAGCCAGTGCGACCAAGCCCAGTCGCCTGTCGCGGAGGATGTCGAAGGTCACCTGGTAGGCGGTGTCCCAGCATCGCTCGACGGCCATAGCGTCCTCACCAATGAGAAGAGGTGAGATCTCATCGCGCACAATTGCCTCGATCTCACCGAGCGACTTGTCCTCGTCGCCCACGTACGCCTCACCGACGATCCCATCCACCGTGCGTAGACGAACGATCAGTGTGGCCCGATGTGTCATGCGGTAGTAACTTCCGCGGAACTCCCGTGCCAACGGCGCGATGATCGGAATCGTCTCGATCGCTGCGATGGTAAGTCCAGACGCGGTCGTTAAGGGGCGGGACTGGGCTCCGCTACTCGTGCCTACACTGCTCATGACTCCCCTTCTGGGAACGCTTCCAGAATCGTTCCCTGAACATTAGTCGCCAAGCATTCCTTGCGCAACCCTGAAGAAGCCCGATCGAGATTCGGCGACTCGCTGTTGGTGCAGCACTGAGCAGTTCCGAGCGTCCTGCGAGCTCGAAGCCGGCCTCTGCCGGGATTGACCTGATGTCGAATGAAGCGGACATCGAGACAGGTGGGGCGCAGGCGAGGTCGAGGGCACCATGGCGCTGAAGAGTTCGACCAAAGACGGATGCGGCTGAGGCACACCACAACGACGGAAGCCCACGACAACCGGGTCCCCATGTCAGCATCACTGGTGGTAGGGCTCCGGTGAGGTACTGAACCACCGTTCTGGAACGGTTCGAGTGTGAGTCGTGATCGAGTGGCCGAGGGTCCGGACGGAGGAACCCTGCGGCTACGAGTTCGCTCGTCGATCTGGAGGGCACGTCCGACGCCTGTTTGCTGGGGTGTCCATGGGCCTGGTCGATGGTCTCGCCCGAGCGCGCTTTGGTGCATAGACCGCAAGAGTCGTGACGACGCTAGGCCTCCATTTGCCAGGCCCAGAGTCGGGCTGGGCCCTTCGGACATTGAGTCGTCCTGCGCCGGAGCTCCCCCACCCTCGCCAGCGGCGGAAGGCCGAGAGTCGTTCCTACGGCGCCGTCCAACCCCCCTTCGAGGTCCATCGGAACGGTCGAAGTTCAATCGGGATAAGACCGAGGTTCCCGAAGAGATGAGCGAAGCGCCGCACATCGGGCAGACCGCGTGGATGCTTGCACTGTGTCATTGGGCCACTTCAACTGGGTTACCGCCCTCAGACGCCGAACGATAGGCCGCCTCTAGAAGCTCGATCACTCGTGCCGAGGCCTCTCCGGTCGACCTGCTCGACTGTGCCGAGCCGACGATCAGGTCAATGAACTCGTGTGGTGGTTGAGAGCAGTCGTAGTCCCCCGAGCCAGGAGGAAGATCGATCGCCTGAGTCTGACGCGGGTCCTCCAACTCAAGCACGACTCGTTCGCGGCCAATCTCAGAGTCGAAGAGAATCATGCCCGACGAGCCGAACAGCCGGATGTCCATCTGCCACTTGAGTCGCTCCGGTACTGTGCCGAGCCCCGTGAGGGTGCCCACAGCCCCGCCGGCCATTTCCACCCACATAGCGTCGTAGAGGTCAACCCTCGCTCCCGGAGCAGACATGATCGCTCCCACGCGACGGGCACGCTCATGGGTCGAAGACATGACAAGTCCGAGTGCATGTGGGAGTTGGGCGTAGCCGTAGCCACCACCGGCAACGCTCGGATCAGACCAGGTAGCTGGATCCGGACGGAGCAGACCATCGCTGCCGTGGTAGGCGCCAGTGCCTGACAGCAGCGCACGAGTCGGCGACGCCATCATCACGCTGAAGCCCTCTAGTGGCCCAATACCCGGATCCGCAAGGAGTCGGTTGAACTCACGGCCGCCCCTTGAGTAGTTCCAGCCAAGTGGCACCACCAAATGGCGTTGGCGGCGTTCAGCCTCGTCGACGAGGCGCCAAGCCTCAGTGGCGGTCAAGGCCATCGGCTTCTCCACCATGACATGGCATCCGGCACCGAGCGCCGCCATCGCATGGGTGTAGTGGAAGCGATGTGGTGACGAGACGACAATCGCGTCCAAACCTTGGGCGAGGACGTCTGCCATGTCTTCCGTCACGACAGGGATACCGAACCTCTGCTGGATCTGCGCGAGTTCGGCCTTTCCGGGGCGACACACAGCCACCACTTCGACATCGTCACGACCGACGAGCTGCGGGAGGTGATTGGACACTGCCCACGAGCCGGCTCCGACTATTCCCACCCTGACAATCATGCTGCCTCTTTCGCCGGTCGCTATCAATTCCGGTATCGTATCCAGCCACGTATCCGGCGCGCAATATGTCGTCGGCCCATGTCTGCCAGGCACCCGCTCCGCCGACGGTCAGAGAAGTGCACAGGCAAGTTGGTATCAGAGCGGTTCGAGGACTCCGACTCGAAGGGTGCGCGTCACCTTCATGTGCGTTGCGAGCATTCCGGCAGGACCCCGGGTATGCGCCAGCGGCATCGCTTGTGTGCCCTGAAGAGGTCCAAGGGATCCACATGGCGCATAGAAGATTGATGATCCACAACTTCCCCATAAGTCGACTGCGCTTGGCTCCACTCAGATCGTCGAGGCGAGAGCCGGATACGCGTCGCTGTCCTTCGAGGCTGGGTGCGTTCAGCAGCGCAACAACTAGCACGGCGACTCTCAGGGAGTCCGACACGATCCTCGCCCCGCAGCCCCCTCACCGTCAGCGAGCCCTTGATGCCGAGCGGGCCCGCCCTGTTCACGGTTTGCCCGGCCTATTGACACAGCAAGACTCCGCGAGTAATTTGCTGGAATCAGTTCCAGAAACCATTCCAGAAGAGAAGGGGACGGCATTGACAACGCTCATGGGAAGGTACGCGAGGGGGTCGCGGATCCTTGGAGGTGCGGTGGTTGCCGGGCTGCTCCTCGCGGCCTGCGGTAGCGGCGGTGGCGCCGCAGGAGAGACATCCCCAAGCGAGGCGGCGCCAAGCGAGGCGGCGCCAAGCGCGGCCACACCAGAGGCTTCGGCTGAAGCCACGGGGGCGTCGGGTATCTCGATGGCCTTCGACTGGGGGACCTTCGTGCTCAACCCCGCAACGCAGGCGAAGCTTGAGAAGGGCGAGCCCCTCAAGTTCCAGAT
>Ga0194063_10001342_pt1 | contig 16118 bp, 15 predicted proteins | sample SepL3720m_MetaG_FD_155459 | JGI IMG/M metagenome (GOLD analysis project Ga0194063, IMG submission 155459) | Anoxic zone freshwater microbial communities from boreal shield lake in IISD Experimental Lakes Area, Ontario, Canada - Sep2016-L373-20m | ecosystem: Environmental > Aquatic > Freshwater... | reverse complement strand
GATCGCCAAACGAATGGCCCGGGGATTTCGTAGCTTCTACTACTTTCGCATCGCAGCTTACCTCAAAGCTGGCCGCCTTCAGTTGAATATTGTTCATGCATGATCCCACTCAAAACGTCGAAGCGGCGAAAAGAATCGCCAGTATTCGTGGGGTGACAAGAAACCGACGCGAACCGATGCCCATGCCCTCGATGGCCGCGACTTCTCCTCCTGCCACCATTGCACCGAGCTCTGCGGTGTACGCCGCCCCGATTCTTGCCGCCAGGACAATCCCTGTGAAAAGCGGCCCCATTTCTCTGATAAATGAGACCGATACCACTGCAGGAACTAGCATCACCATGCCAAAGATCTGAAGCTGGTAGCCTGTCAGCAATGCCATGGTGAGGCCGACAAACGATGACAGGAAGACGACCATTGGAACTGATCCCACCCCGACTCGCTGACACTGGAACAGCAAATCTCGCATAGATACGAGTGGACGATGCACTCCCCTGCGCGCAATGATCTCAGATGCCGTTTCTTTAAAGACTTCAACCAGATTGCCCAGCTCTTCGAGGAATGCGATCGTCGAGGTTCCAAGTTTTTCTATCATTTGCCCCTCATTTTATCGCCTCTTCCCCTCATCGCTCTCTGAAAACACGAGGACCTCATTAAGTGTTTCCAGAAACTCATTCACTCGTATCGGCTTTGTGAGATATCGGAAAAATCCTGCTTCAAGTCCTTTCGCGATATCACTCGGCATGGCATTGGCACTGAGCGCCACAATCGGTATGTGCGCCGTCGTCGGATCCAGCCGAAGAATTTTCATCGTTTCGATTCCGCTGATGCCTGGCAAATTGATATCCATCAGGATGATATCGGGGAAATATCCTCGCGCGAGCATGATCCCGTCTTTGCCATTCTGAGCGGTAAGCATTCTCATATCCGGACGGCGCGCGATCAACTGTTCGATGAGCTTCAGGTTTGCGGGGTTGTCCTCTACATAGAGCAGGAGGTGGAGGCGGGGGCCTGTTGGAGCCAGCGACACGACATCGGCGGCAGTAGGAGATTTGAAAATGTTTGGATTCGGGTCAGCTGCCGTAATGAGTTCGATCCAGAACATGCTTCCTGTTCCGACAACGCTTTCCGCACCAATGAGGCCCTGCATCAGCTCGACAAGTCGCTTGCTCACCACAAGACCGATGCCCGTGCCCTCCTCACCTCCTGCCTCCTGGCCGAGGCGGTTGAAGGGCTGGAAGAGCTGCATCAGCTTCTCCGGTGACAAACCTGCGCCGGAATCGTTGACGGTGATGCGGATACGGCCGGATGGCGCTATGGCACAGTCAACGGTGACCGATCCACCCGGCTGATTATATTTGATGGCATTTGAAAGCAGATTGACAAGAACCTGCTTCAATCGCGTGCGGTCCGCCTTCACGTAACAAGAGCTCTTGAAAACTGGAAACGCCATTGTGATCCCGCGTTTCTCCGCCAGAGGCTCAATCATCGCCTGGCATTCGACCATAACATCCGGAAGCTGAACCGGCTCCAGCGAAAGAGAAAGTCGGCCGGATTCAATCACGGCAAGGTCCAAGATCTCGTTGATCAGCTCGAGCAGATACCAACCTGCGTGGAGTATCTGGTCAATATTTCCCTTTTGCGTAGCTGTTGGCGCCGGGGATCCAGATTCGATAAGCTGTGCAAAGCCGAGGATGGCGTTGAGGGGAGAGCGTAGCTCGTGGCTCATGCTCGAAAGAAAGTCAGATTTGGCCAGGTTGGCTTTTTCCGCTATGGCTTTCGCCTTCACGAGCTCGGCGGTATTTTCCTGCAGGACTTGATCCCAACGCTTTCGCTCGGTGACATCACGTGCCGCTGCGAAGACGCCTTGCAGCACGCCATCCCGGTCGTAAAAGTTTGTCGCATTGTAGGAAACGACGGTTTCTTTTCCGTCCTTCGACCGTGCGGTCAGTTCATAATTCGTCACTTTGCCCTCACGGAGCACCTGCGTGATGCTCGCCGAGGCAAGGGCCGGATCTGTAAAGTAGATCTTAAATGGAGATCCGATCAGTTCCTCACGCGAACAACCGGTCAGCGCCTCCATTTGCTTGTTGACATCGGTGATGCTTCCGGCGGGATCCGTTGTCATAATCGCATCAATATTTGATTCGATGAGCGAGCGCGTATAAAATTGCTGATCCCTCAGCTGACAGTTCGTCCGCTCCTGAATATCGAGCAAATGCTGCCGCTCAGCTTCAACCTGCTTACGAGCGGTATTGTCCGTCCCGATCAGCAGATACCCGATGATGCCACCTTGCACGTCCCGAAGCGCCGTGACCGATACCACTGCGGGAAAGCGGGTCCCATCCTTGCGGATATATGTCAGCTCGTAAATATCTTCTATTCCGCGCGACGCCTTGAATACCAGCGCCTCAAATCCCGGGGCGATCTCGGTTTCCAGCTCGACGCTCAAGGCTGCCGCCCGCGCGATGACTTCCTGCGGGTCAGAGATCTCAGCTGGCGTAATTTTGTTAAGAACGTCTGCGGCAGTGTATCCGAGCATTCTCTCGGCGCCGACGTTGAATATCTGAATGACCCCTTTCTCGTCGGTGGCGATGCTGGAGAAGTTCGCGCTATTGAGGATCGCGTTCTGTAGTGCCCCGGTCTTCAAGAGAGACTTGGCGCGCTGAAGCTCAGCAATATGGCCAGGAGTTGCCACTTCTGCCTCATGCTTGCGACCGGCGGGCGCCTCCGTCACGCCCTCAGCTTGTTGATTCCTTATCGGTGCTGGTTTCATTGATAAATATTATTTCTCCAATGGCACGCTGGCCGCCTTATGGCCACAGCCACCCGCGAGTGCCAAAATGGATTGGAATCTCGAAAGCTGCGGTCAGACAGATCGCGGCTTTACTAGCAGCAACACAATCCCACCAATGAGAGCAAATGCTCCAACGATCGGCGGAATGAAATGAGTGTCCACGGTTTCAACGGTCAGCCAGAGAATCTGCACGTTCTTGCCGGGAGTTGTAAATGTGATCCCAGAGTAGGCAAGGATCACAATGCCTATCGTGATCAGAACAGCAGCAACGCCGGTTTTTACATTCATAGTTCCACTTTGATATTTCCTGTTTCTCCTACATCGATCTGCGACCAGATATGAGGTTTACAAGTATCATCACGACAGCGACGACCAGCAGGACGTGAATAAATGTTCCCATTGTGTACCCGGTCACCAGGCCGAGCGCCCATAACACAATCATAACGAATGCAATAGTGTACAACATAACTTATTCCTGCTAATACGATCGGGTCGTCTGTGTTTCTACCGTTGTCGAATGGGGCCGGTTGACGGTGGTCCGCTCCGTTGTTGTTTTCGTCACTTCGCCCGAAGTCGTCCGCTGTGTTTTGACGCTGATGCAACTTGACATGAGAAATGGCGCCCCCAGCGCTACCACTAAGATTGTTATGGTTTTCATTGTGGCACACTAAACCCAAGCGAAGCGTTTTACCATGGGGTGTAACCCTACTGCGCGCTACAATGGCCGTGGGGTCTTCACCCCATAGCAAAGCCTCGCATTTTAGCTCATGCTTATGTCAAGATGGACGAATTGGCGACTTTTAGAATCTCTGGGCGAGTGACCTCGCCAGGCATGGCCATTGGGCCGGCATTCGTTTACGACGACCATATGGATTCGTTGTCTCCTCCACGGCGAATCAAAAGGCACCAGATCGAGGAGGAATTGAGCGATATCGAGCGTGCAGTACAAATCGTCCGCGGTGATCTGAAGATCTCGGCACAACGCATTGAAGCAAAGACCGGTCCAAAGCTCGCCGCGATTTTTGATGCGCACGAAGAAATGCTGCAGGATCCAACCTTGCGCAAAGAAATCAGAGATGAAGTTGTCGGGACGTTGATCGATGCCTCACAGGCGCTCGCACGGGTTTTCCTCCGATGGGAAGAGAAATTCCGGGCAACCGGCGAAGAAATGCTACAGGATCGCGCGGATGACCTTGTTGACCTGCAAGGCCGCCTGCTGCGTGAAATCGCCGGGGTAAAAACCACGGCGCTCGAAAAAATGCCCTCTGGCCGAATCCTCGTTGCGCGGCGGCTGTTTCCCTCGGACACCGTCGCGCTTCCACGGCGAGGGGTGTTGGGAATTATTCTTGAGTTTGGCGGGCCGGGCTCGCATGCGGCTCTGCTTGCGCGCGCGCTTGGCATACCGACCGTCGCGCTGATCCCCAACGCGACGGAGAGAATTGCGGATGCTCAGGAGGTCGTTGTGGATGCGATCGCCGGCGAGGTGATTTTGAGCCCCGATGAGGCAACCCGCTTGCGATACGTCGAAAGCATCCAGAGTGCACAAGAAGAGACGCTCAAAGCAAGAGAGCTGTCGCAGGGCCTCGTACGCACGACGGACGACAAGCAAGTCGCGGTGATGGCCAACGTTGGATGCAAAGAGGATGTTTCGGCGGCAGTGGAGAACGGAGCGGACGGCGTCGGTCTTTATCGGATCGAGCAGTTTTATCTCTCGAGAAATACCCCTCCTTCGGTGCCGGAATTGCTGACAGAGCTGAGGGAAGCCCTCTCACAGATCCGCGGAAAGGAGATCACGATCCGCCTTCTGGATTTGGGCGCTGACAAGCCGGTTCCGTTTGTCCAGTTTCCGAAAGAGGACGATCCCTTTCTCGGGCGGCGAGGCGTTAGGCTGCTATTAAAATACCCCGATCTTCTTGACCCCCAGCTTTCCGCTCTGCTTGAACTGGCCCGCGAGCATGATGTACGCATTCTTGTTCCCATGGTTACGGTGGCCGAGGATATGGCAAGGGTTCGGAATCGCCTGCGCGAAATTGCCGATGCCGCCGGGATTACAACTCTCCCTCCGCTCGGCGCGATGATCGAGACGCCGGCAGCCGCACTGTGCGTTGGGGAAATTATCCTTCACTCCGATTTTCTGAGCATCGGCACGAATGACCTCACCCAATTCACGATGGCCGCAGGTCGCGAAAATCCGCTTGTGAACGACTATTTTCTGGAGAGCCATCCCGCTGTTCTCCGGCTTGTTCGAATTGTCCTTGAGGAATCCGGCAAAATCCCTGTGACCGTCTGCGGCGAGCTTGCTGCAGATTTAAACACCCTTCCTCAACTTCTGCAATTGGGCCTTCGCAGCCTGAGCATGGCGCCGCCGCTTGTTCCCGCAGCCAAGCAGGCCATCCGCAGGGCAGCATCGATGTAAGGAGCGCCACTTACTTTCCATCGGCTCTAATCGCGCCAGGGCCTCGATGGGGTCAAGCTGAGCAGGCAGGCGTGGCCTGCCGAAAAAAAAGAGCCGGCCCATACAGGCCGGCTCCTCGTGTTTCTTTTCTTGATTCTGAGTTCTTAGAACGCGAAACGCAGGCCGGTGCGCACCAAGGCGGCGCCTTTTGGCTCGACGCTCGAATAAACGTATCGTCCATCAGTGAAGAGGCCGATATGAGGGGTGAAGCGGTATTCGAGACCAGCTCCGACATGTCCCTCACCGTGACCTTTGAGGTTGTTCGCGTAAGTTGTGCCGCCGCCGACCATCATGTAGGGAGCTAGGTTCCAGGCGCAGATCGGATAGCGGAGGTAGAGGCTTCCCAGGGTGGACCACAAAGCGGGGCTTCCGCTGCGTCCCATGAGATCTTGCTCCACGCCGATACCGAAGTAGCGTGCGAAGAAGAAGTTTGCTCCGATGCCGCCGCCGAACGCCGAGCGTGCCTGATTGGAGAATGCGCCTGCACCGAAGGCATCGAGCTGAAACTCCGTATCACGGAAGTAACAGGTTGGTTCAACAACGACTTTATCCTTGAAGGTTTTGACATCGGTTCCGGCAAAAGCCGAACCGGCAACCGCGACCGCCATACAAATGGCGAACGAGAGCCGCTTTACCGTAGAGGTATTGGCAGAACCAGTTGAGGTCGGTTTAATTGTTGAGTTTATGGGATTATGGATTTCTTTGTTTTTCATATTCTGCTGTTTTCTTCTGCGTGTGGCGCCGGATTAGAACTTAATGCCCTGACACTGACACCGTCGCCTTTATGCACAAAAGCTACATTCTGCACTATAGGGTAAAACCCTACCACGGCTCATCTACACAATAGTTTCTCGATTCCTCCAACGTGGGTAGGGTTTCACCCACTAGCCATGCGCATATTTTTGATGGATATTCTCTTGTGGCTCGCTCGCTCATCATTGCCGGAATTGCATTTTTGGCTTACGCACAAACGGCAAGCCCCCAAGAAGGAAAAAGCTCCACAGCGCCTGCCAGTATCGATTCGACGGAACTAGCCGATTTTGATGAGAACCCCTCTGCCGTGCGATCACTTCTGGAAAGATGTCTCGCGTTGACAAAACAGAATCTCGGTTACCAGTATGGATCGTCCGATCCTAAAGAAGGCGTAATGGATTGCTCCGGCACTGTTTACTTCGTGCTTCAGGCCGCCGGAATCACGGATGTTCCCCGCACAGCGAGCGAACAATACGTTTGGACACGGAAAGCTGGCACTTTCGTGCCAGTCATCAGCAGGAAGCTGGACAGCTTCGAGGTCGACGCGCTTCGTCCGGGCGACCTTCTGTTCTGGACTGGCACCTACAGCACCGACCGCGATCCTCCGGTCACGCATAGCATGGTTTATCTCGGAAGACGCCAGGACAACGGAAAGCGGATCATGTTCGGAGCTAGCGACGGACGTTCCTACGAGGGTCGAAAGATCTGGGGAGTGAGCGTTTTTGACTTCACAATTGCTCAGTCGGTTCAGAAAGTTTTTCCTGGAGATACTTCAAAACCTGGAAGCCTCTTTATCGGCTACGCCCACATTCCTCGCTTGGAATAGCTATTGCATCCCGAGACGGGTTCTCGAAAGAGTGAAACGGAAGGTTGCACCACAGCCTAAACCCTCCGACACCACCCAGATTTTGCCTCCATGCATCTCAACAATACGTCGCACGAGTGCCAGCCCCATCCCAGAACCATGAGCATGCGCATCAAGCTTTTCAAACAGGTCGAAAACCTTGACCTGATGACGCAGGTCGATCCCTTTGCCATTATCCCGGACAAAAAGAACTACTTCCCCTCCTTCCAGCTCTGCCCCGACGATAATTTGAGGGGCCGCTTGCTCGCCAAGAAACTTTATTGAGTTATCAATCAGGTTTTGAAATGCTTCGACAAGGCGAGCCCGATCTCCGTAGAGCATGACAGCCTCCTGAGAGACCTCCACATGGACACCGCGCTCGGCGATCTGTCCGGCGACCAAAGCCAACGCCTCCCTCACGACATCCTGCAAGAATACATCCTCGTGGGCGTTAGGAGTATATCCCACCCGTGCGAGCTTGAGCAATTCTTCTAGCAAGCACGTCATTTTGTCCGCAGCGCTATGAATAAACCCCAAGTCTTTTGTGATGGACTCGGATTTGTTCGCCTTCATATCTTTTTCCAAGTAGGTGAGAAATGTCTTGATAGTTACCAGCGGACTTTTGAGATCGTGCGAAACGGCGTTGGTGAACCGTTCCATCTCCGCGCACTTATCCTGAAGCTTCGCGGTTCGTTCGTTCACCTGCTGATCCAATTGTTTGTTGGCGGCGAGAAGCGACCTTGCGTGGCGTCCGCGTAGGGCGATCTCACGGGTCATGAGAATAAAACCAGTAATGAGTATGACACAGTCTAACATTGTTGCGGGCAAAGCCAGCCGGCGAATGTTGCTCCTCAGACGCAAAGATTCCTCTGTGCGTTTTGCCAACAGTCGGACCTCAACTTCTTGCATTTTCGTAATCGTTTCACTCACGGCTTCCATCGCGGATTTGGATTGCAGAAGAAGAGCAGTTGTCTTTGGCCCTATGATCCCTGTGTGGGGGCGAGATTCCACGAGCTTCGCACAGAGCTTGAGCTTGACCGCTGCACGGGCCTCAAGATCATCAAGATTCAGCTGCTGCTCCGGATTGTCGGCAGTCAGGGTGCGTAGAGAACCCCTCACCGCCCGCTCGGTATTGATACCTTTTACATAGGGCGGTAAAAACCCCTCACCTCCGAGAAGATCGCCGCGAGTTCCGCTCTCCACATCCTTGATCACGGAGAGATAACGATTCAACTCGGAGCGCACTTGCTGCGTGTGTGCAACCCAAAGAAGAGTCTTATGCGAGTGATCTATTAAATGCTGACCGTACCATTCCAGGCCTATGAAAAGAATGAGAGCAATGCCAAATGCCGCTTGGAACCCAAAGCCTGAAACCGTTCTCAAAAGATTTATGGGCTCCCGGTGGATGTAAAGACCATCAGATTGGCGGTCTTCGGATCCCAATGATAACCAGCGCCGAAAGGAAGCGGCCCTGGAGATTGTTTGGCATAAAGGGCAAGCATGTCGGGCTGGTAGTATTTCCTGAAGATATCAAGCGGGGGTGCATACACTCCGAAGTTGCGAAACCGCCAACGCTCAGGGGAGAATGAACGTAAAGGAATGCCGGAATCGTCCTGCACAATCGCCCGACATTCCGTGAGAAGGATGTCACGGATCATAGAAAAGCTGCTCTCGTGCAGGAGATACGAGGCAGATTTGAGGTAGCCGACGTCTGGCCGGGACAACTTGATAAATTGCAAAAATGCATTTTGCTTATTGATGCCGCCGTTGCTCAGATTGAGGGAAAAATAATGAAGCGTCCTGACCCGGGAGTCTCCCGGTGCGAGAAAGCGGATTTCGGCATGACTGACGCTGGCCTGAACTGAAAGGATGCGATCCCCGTTGCGTGCCAGCATGAAACAGAAGAGAGGCACCGTTCCCTGCAATGGGCTTTGCTTGAGGTCCACTTTCATTTCTTTGGTGACAAAATATCCCGCATTCATCAACGACCTCATCGAAACCTCCATCCACCCAAGCGTGGACTGGAGCGGTTGAAGGCTTTGCAGCGAAGGTTGGTTTCCCACCGGTTCCTGGCCGCAGAGGATATAAGTCGACGCATGTGGGAAAAATTCGCGCACGTAAATAAAATCGGGACCGCTGAACGGATAAAAAACAGTCTCTGCATTGAGATTCGACAGGTTTGCCTTGGCCCATGGGCGAATCGCCCGCAGATGGGCCGCTTGAAACCTTTCCCAGTTTTGGCCGATCGTCCGGGAGTAGGAAATCCACTCCGGGCTTCGAGCCCACTCCGCCAATGCCCCTGTTCCGTTCACAGAAAGCCCCGCAATAAACCGGGAAGCTTCATTGATGTCAGGCGGTTGCTCCTGGCCGGACGATGCAGGATTCACGGGTAATGGGTCCGTCCGGCGCGCTTCGATGGCCTGGGCCGTGCCACAGCTAAACAAGAACCAACAATTGAAGAGTGCGCCTAGGAGTTGTCTCATAAGAATATGATAAGAGGCCTAATTTACAAAGGCATTTCCATTGTCTATTTTGATGATAGTCATCTCAGGTTGAAACTCACTGATTGCCCCCATTGAAACCGTTTTCTGGGAATTACGCTTCTTCATTTCATGGACTCCTCTGCAGATGCCAGCAGCCCGGGGGAATACAATTTTCGAAAAACCCATGTGAACCAGGCTTCATTCCATTGCATTCCGGCACCTATCGTTAAAAGCGTGTTGTTATGTACTGCGGCAGAGGTATTTGAGGAAACGATGCGTATGGCACTTCCCTGGGTCGAAGGCGATATCGCCGGATCGCTTGCATCACCGCTTCCCTCGACCTTGCTCAGTGATCCAGTCGTGCGATTATCCAGCGGAGAATCTTGGAAGATCGTGTTCCGATAAATATGCACTTTGCTGATCCGGGAGCTTGTATCCCCGTTCCAGACATGGATTGCACCATACTTCCGCTTGCGAGCATCATTTTTTGAGATATTAAAACGAATGGTTATGTTCTTCATCGCCTGCGGCGCGAGGTCATATTGCGCGAGAAGGAACCCGGCGGCATCATTGTCGTGAGAGTAGTTGAATTGCATCACAGAATTTGTGACACCTCCGTCAAAATCAAATCCGTCACCATCCACGCCTTTTGTTCGGTTTCCGTAGGACTCATTGAACTGGAATAGAATATTATTGGAGTCCCACGCCCAGATTCCTACGGCGCCAGAAAAGTTGGCTCCGTTGTTATAAGCCACACATCGCTCCACAATTCCTCCGTTAACAGAAGACAAGGTAATTCCTGATCCCCCAAACATGTTGAAGACATTGCAATCCTTCACACGAATATCTTGGTGGGCATAGATATCGTGGCCCCAGGGACCTTCTGTAAAAATCCCGTTCAACTGATTGTCGTGAATTGTGCAATGCGAGATAAGGACGTTCCTGTACCCGCAGTTTGCTTCGCTGGCAATAATTGAGATTCCGTGTTCTCCGAACCCGGAAATCTCAACGTGATCGATGACGACATGGCTCGCCGGTTGGTTTTTTGAGCCGCAGAGAATAATTCCGCTTTGTTTATTGATCATGGGGCCATCGCCTATAATCGTCAGATTGCTAATTCGGAGCCCCGAGGTGCCATGCACTTCGATGCCCGCACCACTTTGCGCAAGAATAGTTGGCATTTTGTGACCTGCCACACGGTACGCTCCGACTTCGATCGCATGGTTCGGTGCGCCCCCGTCGCAACCATCCAGCTTGACCGGACCTTGAAAGAGTTGTCCTCCCTCAAAGAGGATGCGATCGCCCGGCTGGAATGAGACAGAGTTGACTTTCTTGACACTTTTCCACGGAGTATTAACCGAGAGTCCGGACATGCGATCATCACCTGAAGGGCTGATATAGTATGTCGAGGCTGCAGAGGCGGACCCGCACAGCGCCTGCCAGGCGGCCAGGCAGCAGAAAGCTGATTTTGTTAATGGTGGCACAAGATAATACTCTTTTGGTTCTCTGAATTCGCTGTGATGACAGAAAGCACTGAAGGCTTTAACCGTATTGATAGAACACCACAGCATGCCCCATCACGGAATCCATTAAAACCAATGCTGCAAAGGATTTGTTTTGTCTCATACATTACGCCGCTTTCCTACGGTCAATATAATCAGAAAAGGCCTGGCGGCGCCATGGGGTGTAACCCTACCGTGCATCAGCCAGAGGATTATCATCTTCGACAGGATCAGCGATCCCGCGAAACCCACCGAATGGTCACTCGGACAAAGGAAAATGTCCATACCAGCTTATCCAAGGTCTCGCTAAACGAGACTCCACTCCCTTGTCGCCTCTAAAGCTTCAGGTCGGGTTACACCCCATAGCGCCTTCGATGGATCGCATGTTAAAATCTCAGCGCATGAAAAACCATAATTTCAATTCTCTGCTCTCCACCCGGAGAGGAATGTCGTTGGCCCTTGCCGCTGCCGGCCTCATGGGCATTCCGTTCATTGCGCACGCCAATGACTATCACAATCAAAACGAAGATCAAGATCGCAGCATCCGGGTGTTTTTCCCGTTGCGCGTCGTGTCGGGATTTCTTGATAATCTGGGAGTTACCATCACAAGTCATTCGCGACGCGCGGTTCCAAGAAATCCCTCGCCTCAATACCAACAAGGCGGAGCCCGGGATGAAGGCCAGAGTATTCCCCGCGGTAATTCCATGGAGACATCGGTTCAGCTGGCACTCACAAGAAGCGGCTACTACAATGGTCCGATAGACGGAGACATTGGTCCGATGTCCCGGCGCGCTATTTCCAACTACCAGGCGGATCGCGGGTTTCGCATTACCGGTTACCCCGACAACCAATTGCTCATCTCCCTCGGGTTGCAATGAGCCAGCGGTTTCAGTTATCCGAAAGTCAGTGCGATTCTATGAACAAAAGACCAAGCACTCACTGATTGACCGACCCGGAAGATCACGATCACCCGGCAGTTCTCTCGTATTTAGGAGATGTTCTGCAAGACGCCAGACAGAAAACTCCAGCGACCATGAGGCTGGAGACGAAAAATACGCATGGTCTAGACGAGGCGATAAGTTGAAAGTAAGACATGAGATTTAAAATTGGACGATTGCTATGGTAATGTGAGTCAATAGTGAATGGAGTGATCTTGCTCCCGTTTATTGGGGCTTGGGTTCGTCCTTCTTGTCAGACTTTTTCCCGGCTGGCTTGCCCTGGGCCTTAGCTGCTGGCGCCGGATTCTGTTTCGGGGCCGGTGCGGCTTTTTGCTCCTGGCGCTTTCCTTGGGAGGGTGCTTTTTGCTCCGCTTTCTGCTGCTGAGGTTGGGACTCTCGTTTCGGTTGCTGACGCGGCTGCTGCTTCTGAGGCTGAGGCTCTTGCTTCGGCTGCTGCTGGCGAGCGGGCTTGTTCGCCTTGCTCTCAGTGCTGTGCTTATTCTGAGCCTGAGAGGGTTGTTGGGGCTGGTTCGATTGCTCTTGAGCTTTTTGCTGTGGACGATTGTTGCCCGCCACCGACTGGTTTTTTTGAATTGGCGCTGGCGGATTGTTGGGGCGATCCGGATTGTTATTTTTGCGAGCCGAATTCTTTCCCGACGATCCACTCGCTATCGGTGACTGGTTCAAGGCCGGAACGTCTTGCCTCTGGAGCGAAGAATTCGCGCGCTGGTTCAGTTTCCCACTCGTGGTCGGCTGCGCGGCGGTTGGTTGGGTGCGCCCATTTTGGTCCACTACCGGCGCCCGCGTAGGCTGAGGCACCCGTCTCGAAGTCGCGGTGTGCCTGCCGCTTTGGCTTTTTGAAATACTGGCTGCAGGGACCCTTCCGTCCTGGCCTGGTGCAGAGTTTTGGGGAGCCTGGACAGCCGAGGGCAAAGGTTGTGAGTCGCGCTTTCCCTGTTGTTGGATTTTCACGTTTCGACCAACATTCGCATTGTTGATATTACGAAGCGGCTTTCCCATCTGGCCAACGGCATTGGGTGCCGTGGTCGGTTGGACCACGGTTGCGGCACCGGCGGTTGTTTGAGTGGAGGCGGCGGACGGCTGCTGAGCCGGTGCCGTGGAACTGCGATTGCCGGCGCCCCTATTCCCGAAGTTTGCGCGCGAGGGCTGAGGAACCTGGCGGCTACGTTGCCTAGGGCTGTCCGCCGTTGCGCCCGTGACTTCTAAAGGTGCCTGTGTATTGCCAAATTTGTTGGAAGCCGGCTGGAAGCTTTGTTGCTGCTCGGTCAATTGATGGCGGCTGCGGGAGCTTGCCTGCCAAGGCTGAGCCGTGTTCTGATTGATGTTTACGACATTCACGATGTTGCTGCCTCCGTTTCCGTAGTTGGAGTCGTTCCATCCCGGCTGCCAGTCGCCCCTATATATTTGGTGGCGATTCCAGTCGAAATCGTAGTTCAGCCACGAGCCTACTGCGAAACCTACGCCAAACGTGATCAGCGGGCCGTACCCCTGCGAGTAGGGCTGCACATAGACGATTTCCGGGTCGTACTGCGGAACGTAGAGATATTCGGGTTCGGCCGGAACGATGCGAATGAATGTCTTTTCCTTGACGATCACCTGTTGCGGGGTGCTCACAAGGTTGCCGGCAGCCTGAGCTTGGGCGCGGAGTTTTTGAATGGCATTCATCACTTCGGCCGGTTGGACAAGAAACGCCTCCCCCAGACTGGTCGTCCATTCGAGGTTTTGGGCCATCCAGATGACGACATCAGGATAGCTGGCAAGGGACTGCACGCTGTTGTCCCACGATTGGTTCGGAATTTGCTTCGGATCGCCATTTCCGCCAACGTAGCGCGAGGCGAGCACGACATCGGACGGCACCGTCGAGGCAGGCAAGATCAAGGCGATCAGTGCATCCGGATAGAGTGCGATCGGGGAGAGCAGTTGGTTCAGGCTTTCCGGCGGGAGAGGTTGGGTGGCGGGCAGCAACTGATTTTGCGGATAAGATTGCACGGGTGCTTGCGGCACTTCTTGAGAACAAAGTGATGAAATCAGCAAGGCGAAGGAAACGCAGGAAACTCCAGACTTGAGGCAAAGAGTCGTGAATCTGCGTGTGGTGAGTGAGATCTGCATAGCACTCATTCTAACCTTCCCCGGGCTCGCCGCAATGGGGCGAACTGCCCGTTCTAACATTTTCCGGAGACGTTGCTATGGTGCGAACCGCCTATTTCTTTCAACCGAATTCGTCGCAGAAATATGCGGCAACTTCTCAGGGAATAATCGTCACCTGCACGCTGCTTTCGATAACTCCGTTTGCGATAGCATAACGGGTTAGGCCTGCCGTGTCGTGGATCTCGAGTCTCTTCATGAGACTCTGGCGATGCTTTTCGACCGTTTTTATGCTGATGTGCAGCTCGTCAGCCGTCTGTTTGTTGGCTTTACCTTCCGAAATGAGTTGCAGGACTTCCGTCTCGCGTGAAGTGAGGCGGATCGGCTCACTTTTCGTGCCAAATTCCCCTGGCTCTTTGGCTATCTGCTGATGTACACGAAGGCGTTTCGAGACCGAAGGGCTAAAAAAGGTTTTCCCTTTGCTAACTTCGCGGATTGCTTTTGGGAGGACGTTGGCAGCCGTTTGCTTGATCAGGTATCCTGCGGCGCCGAGCTCCAAAAAGTGCGCGACATACGCATCGTCGCAGTGGGCGGAGAGAATCAGCACCTTCGTGGTCGGAAGCTCCTCGAGAATTTGTCGCGTCGCCTCCAATCCATTCAGAAGGGGCATGGCGATGTCCATGACAACGACGTTCGGGCAAAGCTTGCGGGTCATTTCCACGGCTTGCCGGCCGTTCTCCGCCTGTCCGACTACTTCGATATCGTTTTCCAGTTTTAATAGGGCCACTAATCCCTCACGGACGATCATGTGGTCTTCAGCGAGCAGGACGGTGATGGGATTCATGCGTGTTGTCAATCGATCGACTTGGTCTGTGGGTTTTTCTTTTTGCCTTCAGCGGCAAGAGGCATTTCAACGCGGACAACGGTGCCTTTACGAGGAGCGGATTCAACGGAAAATATGCCGCCAACCATTTCTGCACGTTCCTGCATGCCTAGCAGCCCCAGACGTTTATCGGCTTTTGCGCCCCCCTCATCCTTCGAGACAAAGCCATTTCCGTCATCCTTGACCTCCAGGCAAACAATGCCGTTTTGGTGAAGGATGCTGATTTGTGCTTCGCTGGCCTTTGCGTGCTTCACGACGTTGGCTAGAGCCTCCTGAACAATCCGATAAAGGACCGTCCTTCTTGTGCTGTCGAGCTTTTCGACCCCCAGGGAGGCTTTAAAAACAACTCGGATTCCTGATTGTTCCTTAAACTCCTTCAAATACGAACGGAGGGCGGGGATCAGCCCCAGATCATCCAGGAGCGTCGGACGCAAATCTACAGCGAACCGATGTACGATTTGCACGGATTTCTGAACGAGGAGCTGCGTTGACGCGATGTTTCTGTAGATCGTTTTAACATCGGCCGTGGACTGCTTTTTCAACGCCGCCAGCTGGACATTAATTCCGGAGAGGTTTTGAGCGACGACATCGTGGAGCTCCCTGCTGATTCTTTTCCGCTCATCTTCCTGCACATAGAGGAGCCGACGTGAAAGAAGCCTTAGCTCCTCCTGCATCGCGCGTGACTTTTCTAACAGCTGGCTCGCATGCCGCTCGCTAACCCTGAGAGAATCCTCAGTAGCCTTGCGCTGAACGACTTCCGCTTTCAGCTTTTTGTTCGAGTCGGCAAGCTGTTTGGTGCGCTCGGTCAACGTCGCAACCATGCGTTCCATGTGGACATTTGCTTCGCGCGCGCCACGATGAGTTTCTTCGAGCGGGGTGATGGCTTCGGTGAAAAAGACGACGCCGCGACGGATCAACCTGTCTCTGATGCGCGCCGAACCATGCGGCGATAGAAGAGGAATGAGGGATTCCTCATGGATCCTTGCCAGATCCAGCGTTGCGAGCCCGAGCCCGATGGCCTGCTGCCCAAGATCACGCGCAGCGTCCAAGTTTGGGCCCGCACCCGGCTTGAGATAATTGCCAAAAGCGGAGAGGTAATTTTTCGAAAGCGCTGGGAATTTAGTTTTCATGTGGGGTTTCACATTCCTTGGCGAACCGATTGATGATCTTCAGGGACTCTTTTACGAGGTTTTGAGTAATGGTGATCTCCTTGTTGAAATCTGCGTTGCTCACCGTGACGACTTTTTTCAAAGAAAGAAGTCGGATTTGGATCGCCGCCAGCGTCTGCACGATTTCATCCTGCAACCGCACGCTCAGCGTGTGACGTTCATTCTCGTGGGCGGCCAGAATGCTTTTGATC
>Ga0194063_10001340_pt1 | contig 16120 bp, 13 predicted proteins | sample SepL3720m_MetaG_FD_155459 | JGI IMG/M metagenome (GOLD analysis project Ga0194063, IMG submission 155459) | Anoxic zone freshwater microbial communities from boreal shield lake in IISD Experimental Lakes Area, Ontario, Canada - Sep2016-L373-20m | ecosystem: Environmental > Aquatic > Freshwater... | reverse complement strand
GTTTAAATATTTACTATTCATGATTTCTCCTCGTATTGTGTTTATGGGCACACCCGAATTTGCAGTGGCTTCACTTAATGCCATTGTGGAAGCAGGGTTGCAAGTGGTGGCAGTTGTAACTGCTCCGGATAAACCAGCGGGCAGAGGATTACAATTACAAGAATCAGCGGTAAAAAAATATGCAGTAGCGCATCAGATTCCTGTTTTGCAACCAGTAAAATTGAAAGATCCCGATTTTCTACAATTATTACAATCCTATCAAGCTGATCTGCAAATTGTAGTGGCTTTTCGCATGTTACCCGAGCTGGTATGGAATATGCCTTCAATGGGTACGGTGAATTTACATGGAAGTTTATTGCCCCAATACAGAGGTGCAGCACCCATTAATTGGGCAGTGATCAATGGTGAAAAGGAAACAGGTGTCACTACTTTTAAGTTGAAGCACGAGATAGACACTGGAGACATTTTGCTTCAGGAAAAATTTTCAATTGCTGAAAATGAAACGGCGGGTGAAGTACATGACCGGATGAAAATGATTGGTGCTGAATTATTGGTTACCACTATCAAAGGATTGATGGAGGGTGATTTGAAAGAAAAACCCCAGCATAATTTAGTAGAAGATACAGGAGCGAATTTGCATCACGCGCCCAAATTATATACCGATACTTGTAAAATTGATTTTACAAAATCAAAGAATACAGTACATAATCTTATCAGAGGACTTTCCCCTTTTCCAGGTGCGTTTACTACATTGAATGGAAAAACTTTGAAAATATTTAAAGCTATGCGGGAAACTGATTCGGTAAACAGTGATGCCAGCTATCAGACGGATGAGAAAACTTATTTAAAATTTAGATGTGCTGATGGATATATCAGTTTATTGGAAATTCAACTGGAGGGGAAAAAGAAAATGAATATTACTGATTTCCTTCGAGGCTATCATTTTGCAAAAGAAAAGGGCGGAAATTGATTCCGCCCTTTTTGTTGAAACTATTTTTTTACTTATCTAATTTCTAATTGGCTCAATTGATCATTTGAAAAAGCAGCTTTTGGCAGCACTAGGCTGATGGTGTTCATGGCGAAATAGGCAACGGATACTTTGATGTATCCTTTAAAAGGGCCGATATTTCCCCATGAGTTTTTAACCAGAAAAAACTCTTTGCCAGCATTTGTTTTTTCATATCCCACAATATGCATGAGATGGTCGTCCTGTGTAGTCAGATTTTCAAATAAATCTTGACGCGTTTTTTCATCGTAGGGTTTTTCTAATGACTCTGGATTAAATTCTTCCTTGGTATAATTACGACCGTCTTTGAATAATAAAGCATAGCCCCATTCTTGGTGAAAACAGGTATTGCTTACATCAGCATCCCAGAGTACAGTATTTCCTTTTTGTAAAGCAGATTTTGTTAAAGTAATCATATCATTTAAAGGCAAATTGTAAAAGGAGCCATTGCTGAAATTATCTGGCACTTGCAGTATGAAAGGCTTGTAGTAAGGCTGATGAGTGAAGGAAGTGATATTTACATAATCAGCTGCATTGAATTTAAGAATTCTTTGCGCATACATTTGCGGGCTGATTTCTCTTCCTTCATATGTAAAAGTAGCAGGTGGTGTACCCATATTGTCGTCTAATATTTTCACATATCCTTCAAGCCAATTAGCAGGAATAGGAATGGTTTTTAAAGTGCTGTCTAAATACTCTTTTAATAGCCCAAACATTTTTTGATGGTTGTGCATTTTGTTGCCATTGACCAATCCTGAATAGGCTGATTCAGGAAGGGCTCCATATACTTCCATTGCGTGAATCATATCATGCCCTAATCCGCCTTCTCCAAATTGTGTATGCCCCTGCCGTAGGATATAGTTTTTCGCTTTTTCGATATAAGTATTCCTAACAGTAAACATTTCGCTGAGGTCAAGTTCTCCTACATTATTTTTCAGGCATTGACTTTCAATCAGGGAGGTGGTGCCAAAACACCAACAAGTGCCAGTCATAGATTGATTTTTGACAGGGGTGTTAGCCAGGTGGATATCAGCCGGAATTGCATTGTTGAGTCTAGGCTTAATCTTGTTTTCTGTAACCTGTTTTTCTTTTTGAGCTAGGCCAGTGAAGGCAGCGAGTACAAAAACGAATGGAAGAAAAATTCTTTTCATGTTGTGTTATAAATTAATGTTGAATAGCTTGTTTTTATTTAGAATAATTGATACTGCATTCAAATTTGCCATCAGTGACGCCCAATATATCTGCTCCCGCATTACTGATTCGAATGAGCAGTCCATTGTTTTGTTTGATGTCTGGTATCATGTCTAATACTTTGGCAAAAATCGTCTTGCCATTAGCGTTATTCGTAATTTTAATAATGGTGCCAGGCTGGGCGGCATTGTGTAGGCAATAATATTTACCATCTTCATGCCCGCTATTACTTTTGAATACTGCCGCTGTTCCTGATTCTTTTACAAGATTGCTTTCGGTATACAGTGCTTTAAAATAACCGCCATTAAAATTGTCGCCAGTGCCCTTCCTGGTTTCTGAAGGCAAGGCCTGATTTTCTTTGATCGGCTTAGGCACTTCAGTAGGGGGCGTTACCACCACTGGTGCTGGATCTGGTTTTATTACTGGCGGAAGCGGCTCGGTCCCATTGACTGGTTCTCCTCCGGTTTTAGCAGGTTTGATAGGCTCCTTGTTATCGACAATAGGTGCAATTACTACTGGAGGGTTGCCTGCATTTTCCGCAAAGGCAGAGAGTGCAGTTTTTACTTTCAAATAGCCAATGATTAATGGGCTACCTGTGTTCAATGATTCTCCTTTTAATTTATTCCATTGCTTAATGGATTCAATGGGAACTTTATTGTGGTTGATGCTGATTCTGTAAAGTCCCTCTTTATCAGCCACCATATAATAAACTGGAATCAATGATTCGTCAGCGGCTGCTTTTCCTGCTTGAAGAAAATTGCCTGCAGCTAATGGAATTTTTAATTGTTGACCTGGGTTGAGACTTTTTTCAAGTGATAGTTTATTAAAGGGAGCAAGTTGATCTTTCGGACTAACATTGTACAATCGGCCAATGCTATAAAAATTATCTTTTGCTGCAATGGTATGCAATAAATAAAGATTGGGTGAACTGCCTTCCACCTTCAACAATTTATTTTGCGCCCAAAGGCAGGATGGGAGGCCCAATAATAGTAATAAGAAAAACTTCATAGTATATGTATTTTCAAGGCAAAGATGCAGAAAATTGGTGGTTAGTAGCGGCATTATTTATTAAGAATACGCCAATCTTTTGGATAGTAATTGTTAACGCGATTGCCCAGCATTTTTATCCATCCCAATCGAAATCCTTCGTATTCTAGTAAAGCCCAGCCTTTTTCTACTTGATTGATGTCAATAACTGCCCTTCGCAGATAATCCAATGCCACTGACTGATTAACAGCTACCGTGGGAAAGTTTGGCTGTATCATATTGCTGATGGCTAGTTCATGATCGGGGATAAGCGCTGTTCTTATAAGCGTACCGATTTGAACCCCTGCTTTTTTGATGTACAAGGCAGATTGCAGTATGGGCAATTCTTGTAGAATATTTATTGGTAGCGCTAGAATGGTCTCTTTCAATTTGATAAATCCATACGCTGCTGGTTCCAAAATATAGGGAGCAATCACTGCTAGCTCTTTTGCAGAAACCATTTCAGGAAGCTTTTTTTTATTTATGGAATGGCTTGGGGGCTCTTCTTTTTTTTGCAATAGACTTAAAAAAAATCCTTCTCCTTTTACACGATGTGGATAGAAGCGATAACCAAATCCTCCTTTAGAAGGACTAATGGTTTCTACGATACCCCATTCGTCTTTACATTTCAATTGAATTGATGATAAGGAATATGTTTGCATCAACCAGTCTGTAATAGATTCGTTCTCACTAGAAGAATACGAACAGGTAGAATAGAGCAATAGCCCTCCAGGTTTTAAGGCGGGTAAGATATCTGCCAGAATTCTTTGTTGACGTTGACTGCAGAGTGCAACATTGTTTTCGCTCCATTCATTGATCGCGCTTGGGTCTTTGCGAAAAAGACCAGAACCACTGCAGGGTGCGTCTACAACAATGAGGTCAAAATAATTTTCTAGTCGCTTAAAATGTTGCGGATCGTTATTGGTTACTATCACATTGGCTGCACCCCATTTGCTGATGTTTTCCGACAATACATTTACCCTTGTTTTAATTACTTCATTGCTAACAAGCAAACTATCTTTTGAAATAAGGGATTGTAATAAGGTTGATTTTCCTCCAGGCGCAGCACAGAGGTCCAATACTTTTAATGGTTTGCTAAGGTCTAAACTTTGCAATAAAGCCTGTTCTATGAACATACTACTTGCATCCTGTACATAATAAGCGCCGGCATGAAAAGTAGGATCGAGTGTAAAGGAAGGTCTTTGGGAAAGATAGTGGCCCGTATTGCACCAAGGAATTTTTTCTGCCAATATATTTTGTAATGACGAAGGCAATATTTGTTCTACAACTTTAGCCTTGTTCAATCGAATAGAAGTGATTTGTTGCCCTGGTTGATGTGCTTCCTGAAATGCATCTTCCTCAAAGCCTTTAAGCTCGGATAAGGATTTTAATAATTCGAAGGGTATCTGTACAGACAAAATAAATAGTTGTATTTCAAAAATAGGGAATTATACGTTTTGCTGTGATTTTAATAAGGACTTCACCATGCGCCAGAAGGAAAATGGGTATGGTAATTTTAGGTTAGTTATATTAAATAGGTAGATTTTAAAAAAAGCATACAACCTTGGGGCTGTATGCTTGATAGTATAAATAATTTGCCTTCAATAATGTTGCTGTAATGGCAAGTATTAAAATTAGTATGCTTTCTTATACAGATTTTATTTCCGCTACCAAATCCTGCAATACTTTTTTAGCATCACCAAATAACATGCTGGTTTTTGGTTGGAAGAATAAATCATTTTCAATGCCAGCGTATCCAGGCTTCATGCTTCGTTTATTTACGATTACATTTTTAGCTTGTTCTACTTCTAGAATAGGCATTCCATAAATTGGCGAAGCAGGGTCTTTTTTAGCAGCAGGATTCACTACGTCATTAGCACCCAATATTAATACCACATCAGTAGTTTTGAATTCATCATTGGCATGCTCCATCTCCATTAATTTTTCATAGTTCACATCTGCCTCTGCTAATAATACATTCATATGGCCTGGCATACGACCTGCTACAGGGTGAATGGCATACTTTACATCTACACCTTTCTCTGTTAGTATTTTTTCTAATTCATGGCAAATATGTTGTGCTTGTGCAACTGCCAATCCATATCCAGGTACAATCATTACTTTGTTGGCATAACTCATTAGCATGGCAGAATCACTGATGCTGATTTCTTTATAGCTTCCTTGTTCTTTATTGCCTGCAACGGCTTTGTTGCCTGCACCAAATGCACCTAGAATTACATTGAGTAGACTTCGATTCATGGCCTTGCACATCAGTATTGTCAATAGTGTACCAGCAGCACCTACTAATATACCACCCGTGAGCATGGCTTTGTTATTGTATAAGAATCCACCACAAGCAGCTGCAACACCAGTGAAGGAATTGAGCAATGAAATAACCACGGGCATGTCCGCTCCACCAATGGGCATTACGAATAGCATTCCATATGTTAGTGCTATGATAAGCAATAAATAAAAGAAGCCAATTTGTATTCCAAGCATGCCGGTATCGGAATGGTAGCCATCAGAAGAAGTAATGGTGAAGAAACTCATATCTGCAGTAGCAACGTCTGCACCGCCAGTGAAAAAGTTTTTGGCTTGAATTAGAAATTTGATGTGTTCTAAAGTTGCTGGAGTAAAAATGATAAAAGTAACAGCAGCAATTAAGAGCAAAGAAAGTAAGCTGAAATTGATAATTCTTTGTTGTTTAAATACCCTGTCTTTTATTTTGCCAGATAATTTTCCATAGGCGATGATGCTTCCTGCAAAAGAAACGGCACCAATGATTAAGCCTAATACAATTACCAATATTTCGCCCCTGCTTACTGGCTCGCTAAATACCAATACATTGCCAAAGGGAGTTCCGAAAATATAACTGTGTCCAATTATATTGTTGAATTCAATAATAGAAATCAACATCGCGCAAGCACCTCCCATTCCATTGAACAAGCTTACCATTTCCGGCATCGCTGTCATCTTTACTTTTTTTGCAGCAAAGAATCCAGCCAAAGTGCCAATAGCGAGTGCTCCGAATATGAATAGTTTATTTCCAAGAAAAATTCCATCATGCGTTTTGTATAAAAATATCGTACCAAAGATGGCCAAGGTCATCCCAGCTGCAGCAATTAAATTTCCTCTTCTCGCACTCAGGGGATGGCTTAACATTTTAAGGCCAAGAATAAAAGTGACAGAGGCAATCAGGTAGATGATATTTAGGATACTTGCATTCATATAATCGATTCTAATGGATTAATAAGTTGAGTTAGTTAGGACTGTTTTTTCTTCCCTTTAAACATTTCCAGCATACGGTCGGTTACTACAAAACCTCCCACCACATTGAGTGTACCCAGTACAACGGCGAAAAACCCTAGTATCATGGCCAGGTAATCATCGCCTTCTGCTTTTCCCATCACAATGATGGCACCAATGATTACCACCCCATGGATGGCATTGGCACCACTCATTAAGGGAGTGTGCAATACGCTGGGTACTCTTCCTATTACTTCAATTCCAACAAAGACCATCAGTATAACAATGTAGATAATCTCTTGATTTTCGCTGAACCAATTTAATATTCCGTTCATGATACTACTATTTAAGCTGTCAAATTTTTATTATGCAATTCTTTCATTGGTAATTTTTCCGCCATGTGCTACACAAGTGCCTTTTACCAAATCGTCTTCAAAATTGAGGTTGATATTGCCTTCTTTATTGATTATTAATTGCAAGAAATTAAGTACGTTTTTGCCATATAATTTGCTGGCGTCGCTGGGCATAGAAGAAGCCAATAAGGAATTGCCTACGATGCTTACGCCTTTAAAAGAAACTGTTTCGTCATTTTTGGTTAAATCGGTATTGCCACCTGTTACTGCTGCCAAGTCGATGATAACGCTGCCATTTTTCATGGCTTCAATCATGGCAGTAGTGATTAGTATGGGCGCTTTTTTTCCGGGAATTTGAGCTGTCGTAATAATTATATCCGCTTTTGCCACACTTTCCGCAATTTTTGCTTTTTGTCTTTGCATGAAATCTTCCGATTGTTCTACTGCATATCCGCCAGCCTTGCTTGCATCAGCTGCACCTTCCACTTCAACAAATTTGCCACCCAAACTTTGCACTTCTTCCTTTACTGCAGGTCTTGTATCAAATACTTCTACAACGGCACCTAATCTTTTGGCAGTAGCAATGGCTTGTAATCCTGCCACTCCAGCGCCTAAGATTAAGATTTTTACAGGAGGGATACTACCTGCGGCTGTCATGAACATCGGGAAATAGCGGGAATACAAATTAGCTGCCAATAAAACCGCTTTGTAGCCTGCGATATTAGCCTGGCTACTCAATATATCCATGCTTTGTGCACGAGTAGTACGTGGTAGCATATCCATACTGAATACTGTCAATCCTTTGTTAGCCCATTCTTTGATGATAGCAGCATTGAATAGGGATTGGAAATGGCCTAATACAATTTTACTGCCGGCAGCAGTGATATCGTCTGCAGTTGGGAGATTGATAGACAGAATAATGTCGGATTTGTTAATTACTTCACTACGGTTGGCTATGGTAGCACCTGCTTCAACATACTTCTCATCAGGGGCAAAAGCGGCAGCGCCAGCATTCTGCTCCAAATAAAGAGAAACGTTCCATTTTTTTAGCGTGGCTAGATGTTCCGGTAGGAGAGAGACCCTTGTTTCTGGGGTTGGTTCTTTTAATACGCCGATAATCATATGCTATAAATTGCCGCAAAGGTAATGAAAATTAAAACCGGATACTGAAATGCCTAGGAACTTTAAATTCTGAGCGAAAAAATACAATGCCAATAAAAAAAAGATCAATGCTGGCGGTAACAGCAGGGTCTTGCTTGATTATTTCCCAAGCCGCTTCCATTTCGGTACTCCAATGTATATCATCGAAAATAAAAATACTTTCTTCGCTTCGGCAGGCTAATAATTGTTGAAAATAATCCAGTGTAGGTAGTTTTCGATGATTGCCATCTATGAATGCAAAATCTATTTTTTTTATTTCCTTTAAAAGACTAGGTAGCGTATTAGTGAAATCGCCTTCAATAATATTGATTGTTGGCAGTTTTAAAGTGCTGAAATTTTCTGCTGCCATTTTTGCAATAGCTGCCGACCCTTCGCAGGAAAATACGTTGGCTTTTTCATTGCCTGCGCACAAGTAGGCTGTGCTGATACCAAAAGAAGTACCTAACTCTACTATGTTGTTAGGTTGATAGTATTGAACAATGCGAAATAGTAATTGTGCATATTTTTTCGACTTCAAAGAGGAGGCTGCAATGGCACTTATTTTTCTTTGCCTTGTTTTAATGATGGCTGACCCTGCACCAAAATCTTCTACTGTAATAGTTCGATGGTCGCTTAATACTTTTTTTCGAACCAATTCAATTTTATTATAGCAGGGATATTTTTTATTATCTCTCAACACCATTTGGATGAAATCAAACACAAAGGGAGAGTGCATGCCATGCCCCCTGCCATTGGCTGCCGTGCAGTAATAGCGCAGGAATTTTGTTGCTATTTGAAAGGAAGAATACAAGTAAATAATATTAAAAGAAATAAATAGTCAGGTGCTTATTTTTTCTCCCATACCTGAAAACTGTAGGCATATGCATGTTTTTCATCTGCGGGAAAATCTTCCTGCATTGTTAACTGCCATTTGTCTTTTTCCATTTCAGGGAAAAAAGTATCTCCTTCTAGTTGGGTATGCACCCTGGTCATATAAATTTTATCTGCTAGCGGAAGACAATTTTTATAAACGACACCTCCACCTGCGATAAATAATTCTTTGCATCCCGTTTTTTGTGCTGCTTCAATGGCTTCGGGAAAGGAAGCTACTTTGATAACACCCTCTTTTTCCCAATGACTATTTGAAGTCATTACTATATTGAAACGCCCAGGTAAAATTTTGCCGACAGATTCAAAGGTATTTCTACCCATTACTACTGGCATGCCCCAGGTGGTATTTTTGAAAAATTTTAAATCATTCGGTAAATGCCAAAGCAATTGTCCATCTTTTCCAATGGCATTGTTTTCGGAAGCGGCAACAATAATAGATATAATCAACTGGCTGCAATTTATACCTGTATGATAACAGGGGTGAAAAAAATCAGGTGTGCAAATCTACACCAATGCCAATTCAAATCAAATGGCTACTGGTGCTTTTATGGCTGGATGGTATTGATAATCGACCAATTCAAAATCTTCGTATTGGAAACCAAAAATATCTTTTACTGCAGGATTGATTTTCATCGTTGGTAAGGGAAACGGACTACGGCTTAATTGCAGATTGGTTTGTTCAAAGTGATTACTGTACAAATGTGTATCTCCCCCTGTCCATACAAATTCACCAGGTTCCATATCGCATACTTGAGCAATCATCATGGTGAGTAATGCGTAGGAGCCAATATTGAATGGCACGCCCAGAAAAACATCGGCACTTCGCTGGTAAAGCTGGCAACTTAATTTTCTCTTTCCATTGGGCTGGGGTTGTGTGTAAAATTGAAACAAACAGTGACAGGGCATGAGTTTCATATCTGGCAAATCAGCTACATTCCACGCACTAATGATAAGTCTTCTGCTATCAGGATTGTTTTTTAATTGGTGGATCAATTCAACAATCTGGTCTACCGTTTTGCCATTGGCGCCTTCCCACGACCTCCATTGTTTTCCATATACAGGGCCAAGATTGCCATTTTCATCTGCCCATTCATTCCAAATGGATACTTTGTTTTCTTTAAGGTAAGCGATATTGGTATCCCCTTTTAAAAACCATAGCAGTTCATAGATAATGCTTTTTAAGTGTGTTTTTTTGGTGGTCACCATCGGGAAACCCTCACTTAGGTCAAAGCGCATTTGATATCCAAACACACTGCGGGTACCAGTGCCGGTACGGTCACTTTTATCGGTGCCTTTATCTAAAATATGTTGTAAAAGCTGTAAATACTGTTGCATGATTGCAAAGTAAAGCAAATGTAAAAATCAAGCCCTGAAAAGTTATTCAGATTTAAGACACGCAAATGCTTAAAAATTCAGCATCGCTCTTAAAAAATTCAGTTATTTTTAATTTCAGTTCATATTTCTTTCATTAAATATTTTTTTATGCCAATAAGAATGGTGGATGACCCCGGGGGCCAAGATGATTATAATCCACAAAACGACAATGCTGGCAGTGGTGGCGGTGGATTTAATTTCCCTGGTGGAGGTGGGGGAGGCTTGCTCAATTTTCTGCCACTGATATTTAGTTTATTTGGTCGAGGAGGTAAAGGCTCCATGCTATTAATCGTTGTTATAGCCGCTGGATTTTTTCTCCTAAAATCTAAGTCCTGCACGGGATTGACAGATACCATTTCAAAATTTGCAACTGGCGGCAAACTAGATCCTGAACAATTTAAAAAGGCCAGTGTATATGAAGGGTTGGCTGATGATGGAGACAAAAATCCATTACCTGAATCTGTGTCCTTATTGCGTTTTGCACCCAGTAGAATGAACCAAGGTAAACAAGGGAGTTGTGTGGCTTGGAGCAGTGCCTATGCAGCTCATACTATTTTAGAAGCAAGTAGCAGCGAATCTGATCCCAACCGAACGGCTTTTAGTCCCGCCTTTCTTTATAATAATATTGGGCTGGATGATTGCCAGGGCTCTTATATTATTCGGGCCATGGAGTTTATGCAAAAGACAGGTTCTGTTAGCATGCAGGAATTTCCTTACGATGACAATGATTGTAGTCGTCAACCCAACCAGTCTGTAACAGCTGATGCAGCCGCTCATCGCATTCATGGCTTTACCAGATTAACCAATGATGACGGGGTTACTGCTTTAAATTTCCGAGCCATTAAAGAACATTTGGCCAAGGATGCACCCGTGGTGATTGGTATGATGGTGGGGGGTAGTTTTATGCAGGATATGATGGGTCAAAAAGTATGGCATCCTGAAAATAGCGATTATTCACAAATGGGTTTTGGTGGTCATGCTATGTGTGTGATTGGATACGATGATAGAATAGAAGGAGGAGCTTTTCAGATTATGAATAGTTGGGGTACTGAATGGGGCATCAATGGAACTGCGTTTATTCGTTACAGTGATTTCAGGCGTTTTGTTAAGGAGGCGTATGGTCTAGATCCTTTGGCTAAACAGGGCAATGCGCTGCGTATTGATTTCGAATGCAATATTGGGTTAGTAAATAGTGAAACAAAAGAGTACATCCCTATCAAAACGAATGGAGGCAATCTTTTCACTACCATCAATCCAATTGAAAAGGGCACTCGGTTTAAATTAGAAGTAAAAAATGCACGCCCTTGTTATGTGTATATTTTTGGAGAGGAGAAAGATCAGTCCAGTTATGTGTTGTTTCCCTATAAGCCAATTCATTCCCCCTATTTCGGCATTACCGGATATCGCTTGTTTCCTCGAAAGGAATCATTGATGGCTGATAGCATTGGCAACAAAGATCAAATGGCCGTTATGGTTAGCAAAACGCCGTTAGATTATGCTGCTTTAAATACAGCTATTAATAAAAGTAATGGCAGTACCTATTTAGCAAAAATCATGGATGCCATTGGGCAAAATGCCATTAGCCGTGTAAAATATAACACTACTGCAACAGGCAATATTTATTTTAAAGCCAATGCTAGTGAAGAAAAAAACATTGTTGCCTGTGTGGTAGAATTGAATAAATTTTAACCCAACTTCGTATTAAACAAAAGAATGCTTGTTGAAAAAAAATAAAACAGATGAAATTTTATCAATCAATTTTCTTACTCCTAGTTGCGATGGTCATTGCTCCCTCATTGTATTCACAGGAAACCAATCTTTATCATCCTTCGGAGAATGCTGATTCGGCCATTGCAGTAGCTTTGAAAGAAGCAAAAGCGGCTAATAAATTTGTATTACTGAAAGGGGGAGGTAACTGGTGTAGCTGGTGTATTAAATTTGAAAAATTTTGCAAGGAGGATAAATCAATTGATTCTTTAATTGAAAAGAATTTTGTTACCTATCATCTTAATTGGAGTAAGGAAAATGAAAACAAAGCCATCTTTAAAAAATATGGGTATGCGCAACGATTTGGTTTTCCTGTTTTTATAATTTTAGATAGCAATGGCAATCGCATTCATACTCAGAACAGTGAATATTTGGAAGATGGAAAAGGGTCGTATACGAGAATAAAAGTCATCATGTTTTTTGAAATGTGGAGCCCTTGGGGATTGAATCCCAAAATGTATGGCGATTGATCGCTTTTTATTATTAAAAATCTAAGCATGACTGCGTCAGATAAATTTTTGAAACTGATTAATAGCCCGATAAAATTTCGGTTTTTCTTGTTGAGCAAATTGCCCAGTGCTTTTTTTTGTGGAGTACGGGTTCGTTTTGCTTCAGCAGAAAAAGCAATAGTTACAGTGCCCTATAAATGGCTTAGTCAAAACCCTTTTCGGAGTACTTATTTTGCCTGCCTTTCTATGGCTGCAGAAATGAGTACAGGTGTGTTGGCCATGACGCATGTATATAAGCGGCAACCAGCCATTAGTATGTTGGTGCAAAAAATAGAGGCTGATTTTGTAAAAAAAGCGGTGGGTACTACCTGGTTTGAATGTGATGCCGGTGCAGCCATCAAAGCGGTTATTCAAGATGCCATTGATAGCGGGGAGGCCAGGTCCATCACGGTGGCCTCTATTGGTAAAAATAAGGAGGGCGAAAAAATTGCCAATTTTTATATTACCTGGAGTTTCAAAGCAAAATCTATCTAATAAAACCGCTCTCCTCATTATTCACTAAATTGCAGTCCCAAGTTCAAGATTGCTTTTTGATCTGATGCTAATCAGATAACTCAACGATGCTATTAATTTCTGCTACTGTAGAAATCAAATTGAACTTCGATTAATTAACTATTAACGCTAATAGTAAAAATGAATAAAGATTTACAGAAACAACAAGCTTTGGAATATCATTCCAAAGGAAGGCCCGGTAAAATTGAAGTAGTACCAACCAAAGAAGCCAAAACTCAAAGAGATTTATCCTTAGCATACTCACCTGGTGTAGCAGTGCCTTGTCTTGAGATTAGAGACAATCCGGATGATGTTTATAAATATACTGCCAAAGGTAATTTGGTGGGTGTAATAAGTAATGGAACGGCTGTATTAGGATTAGGTAATATTGGTCCTGAAGCAGGTAAGCCAGTGATGGAAGGAAAGGGCGTATTGTTTAAGATATTTGCTGATATCGATGTGTTTGATATTGAAATCAATGAAACAGATCCAGAAAAATTCGTGCAAATAGTGCAGGCTTTAGAACCCACCTTTGGAGGTATCAATCTGGAAGACATTAAGGCACCTGAATGTTTTTACATCGAGAAGGAATTAAAAAAACGTTGTAAGATTCCTATCATGCATGATGATCAGCACGGTACGGCTATTATTTCTTCTGCAGCTTTATTGAATGCATTGGAATTACAGAAAAAGAAAATTGAAAAAGTAAGGTTTGTTGTGAATGGAGCAGGTGCTGCTGCCATGGCCTGTATGAAATTATATGAAGCCTTGGGGGCAAAGCACAGCAATTTTATGGTATTCGATCGCAAAGGAATTATTTATGAGGGAAGGGGTGATTTGGATGAACAAAAATTAGGATTTGCTGCTGCTGCTAAATACAAAGAGTACGATTTAGCACGTGCCATGAAAGATGCAGATGTGTTCATTGGGTTAAGCTCAGGAAATTGTATTAGTCAAGAGATGGTTAAAAGCATGGCTAAGAATCCCATTGTATTTGCCATGGCCAATCCCGATCCTGAAATCAGTTATGAATTAGCAGTAGCGGCAAGAAAAGATGTTATCATGGCTACTGGCAGAAGTGATTATCCAAATCAGGTAAACAATGTATTGGGCTTCCCCTATATTTTTAGAGGTGCTTTAGACGTTCGTGCCACTACTATTAACGAGGCCATGAAACTGGCGGCGGTAAAGGCTTTGGCTGAAATGACAAAAGCCCCTGTTCCCGATATGGTGAACCTAGCGTACAATGAAAAAACTATTTCATTTGGTCCTGATTATATTATTCCAAAGCCAGTAGATCCCAGGTTATTATCTACAGTAGCACCTGCTGTGGCCAAGGCTGCAATGGAATCGGGGGTGGCAAAAAACCCTATTCAAGATTGGGATGCCTATGTATTGGAATTGAATCAGCGCCTTGGCTTGGATAATCAACTCAGTCGTGTTATCAGCAATAAAGCAAGAAAAGATCCTAAGCGGGTGGTATTTGCCGACGCAGAAAATATTAAGATTTTAAAAGTTGCTCAGTTAGTACATGATGAAGGAGTAGGCTATCCAATTTTACTAGGCGATGAAGGTCGAATTAATAAAATGGCAGAGGAAAATAATATTGATATTGAAGGAATGCCGATTATCAATCCAAAGGATGATAAAAACGAAGCATTGCGTAAATTATATGGCGATTTGTTTTTTGAAAAAAGACAACGTCGTGGTGTCAATAAATATGAAGCGTATAAAGCAATGAAAGATCGCAATCACTTTGGTTGCATGTTGGTAGAAACGGGGGAAGCAGATTGTATGATTAGCGGCTTGAGTAGAAATTACCCCGATACCATTCGGCCAGCAATTCAGATTATTGGTACAGAAGATGGCGTAAACAAGATTGCAGGTATGTACATCATGTTTACCAAGCGCGGCCCACTCTTCTTGGCTGATACAACGGTTAATTTTAATCCAACTGCTGAAGAACTCGCTGAAATTACTTTGTTGGTAGCAAAAGAGGTAAGGCAATTTAATATCAAACCCCGTATTGCCATGTTGTCGTATAGTAATTTTGGCAGTAGCGATGGTAGAGAAGCCAATTTAGTTAGAACAGCTCGCGGTATTGTTAAACAAAAAGAACCAGATTTAATATGTGATGGCGAAGTGCAGGGTATTTTGGCCTTTAATAAAGAAATTTTAAAGGAAAACTATCCATTTACTGAATTGGTTAATGGAGAAGTTAATACGCTTATTTTCCCCAATTTAGCAGCTGGCAATATTGCTTATAATTTATTACAGGAAGTGGGTGGCGCCGACTCTATTGGCCCTATTTTATTGGGCTTGAAAAAACCTGTCCATGTTTTACAATTGGGTAGCAGTATTCGTTCTATTTTTAACATGGTACTTGTTGCAGTAGTGGATGCACAAATGAAAAGTGTAACCAATACCCAAGAGGCGGTGAAAAAATCGAAATGGTGGAAACGCCCTCGTAAAACAGGCCATGAAGTACAATAAATCTTGATTAGCAAGTAGGCTTTTTCAATAACAGGGCAGCATTGCTGCCCTGTATTATTGTTACTATAGCAAGCAGAATTTTATATATTCTCATAAATTCTTATTTCCGATTTATTTGAGAATTGTATTTGAATTAGATTTGCCTTAAATTAATGACAAGTCCTGCCATTTTTAGGGAAGGCTATTATTTCACCGTATGAATTTATTTAATCATTTTGGTCGTTATCTGCTCATGATAAAAGGCATGTTTTCGAAACCTGAAAACATGCGGATGTATTGGAAAGAATTCATGCATCAATGCTCCGAGATTGGGGTAGGTTCATTGGGTATTGTAGCCATCATTTCTGTATTTATGGGGGCGGTAAGTGCCGTACAAACAGCGTATCAATTGGTGAGTCCATTAATTAGTAAGAGTACCATTGCTCAAATTGTAAGAGATACCGTTATACTAGAATTTGCACCCACCTTGGTATGTATTGTTTTAGCTGGGGTAGTAGGCAGTAAGATTGCGAGTGAACTGGGTAATATGCGTGTAAGTGAGCAGATAGATGCATTGGAGATTATGGGTATTAATACAAAGGCTTATCTTATTATGCCTAAAATTTTGGCAGCGCTTGTCACTATACCTATGC
>Ga0194063_10001339_pt1 | contig 16121 bp, 12 predicted proteins | sample SepL3720m_MetaG_FD_155459 | JGI IMG/M metagenome (GOLD analysis project Ga0194063, IMG submission 155459) | Anoxic zone freshwater microbial communities from boreal shield lake in IISD Experimental Lakes Area, Ontario, Canada - Sep2016-L373-20m | ecosystem: Environmental > Aquatic > Freshwater... | reverse complement strand
GTACCATTGAGCTACTACATGGTTCACAGGCCATGACGGAGACTGTGGCATTGGTGGACATAGGTGCAACCTATACTTCCATCACCGTCGTCTCGGATGGTGTCTTCAAGCTAACCCGTTCTGTGGCAGCCGGTGGCAATGCATTATCAGAGGCCATCGCTTCCGCAATGGGAATCAGCGTCAGTCAGGCAGAAGAGGTGAAAGAGAACGAAGTGAAGGTCGTCACGGATGAAGTAGATCGCGCAATGCTGACGCCGCTCGGGCAGGAAGCCAGCCGGGCGTTGGAGCCGCAACTGGAAGAGCTGGTACGCGAAATTCGCCGCTCATTTGCCTTCTACGACTATCAGCGTACCCCGGGAGCTGCCGAGATACAAGGTATTTCACGCGTAATTCTCACCGGTGGCACCGCCAGATTGAACGGTCTCAGTGAATATTTAACCGGACAATTAGGCGTACCGGTGCAACTGTTAAACCTCTTCCAGATGGGGGCGTTATTACTGCCGGAGGGTGCCGAAGGTCTCGATACGCAATTACCGTTGCTGTCCACCGCTTTAGGGCTAGCACTGCGTGAGCCAATGCTTGCCTTTGAAAAGGAGCCACGCCGATGATCAATATTAACTTGATCGCCGAGCGCCGCGCCAAACGATTGCGCGAGATGAACATCATCAGATGGTCATCAATTGGTGTGTTTATGGTGCTCGTCGGGATGATAGGACTTAATATTTTTTCAATGTTGACTCTGGTTGTGGAGAGAAATACCGAGTCGACACAAAGGCAAAAATATGAGACCAAGGCAATTGCCGGTAAAGAATATGATGATACCCAGAGTAAGATAGATCTGATTAAACCGCATATTAATTTGATCAGACAAGTTCGTGTGAGTGAAGCAGCATGGATGGTTATACTCGCTGATATCAGTAAAAATACACCTCCAGAGGTCGTAATTAACAATATAACCGTAGCGAGTTCGGATAAAGGTGTAGAGGTTAAAATGGGTGGTACCGCGAAAGATGAGAAGACAGTAGGCGAGTATATGGTGAGCTTATCAAAAACTTCATGGGCGGCAAACGAAAAGACCAAAGTAGGTACAATCGGCATCACCCCAGGTCCGCAGAATACGGTAGAAATGGTATCATTTGATGTATCTGTACCGGTAATGGGAATGGTGGGAGGAGAATTGTAATGCAAAAGACTAACTCTCGTTTCACTATAACAGTAGTAATTATTCTTGCGATTGGGCTGGCTATCGCAGTGGCTGGAGTCGTCGGGTATCAGATGCAGTCGCTCCAGTTAGACAAACAACTGGAGACTAATAGAAAGATTGAGAAAGACATCGCCGATGTTGATGCAAAGATAGCTACAATCGATGAGAAAAAGCTAGAATTAACTAAGCTTCAGGTCGAGCAAGGGATGCTGGATCAGAATCTTACCGATGTGAAATACCTGCCCACCTATCTGGAGCAGATCCAGATAATGGCAAGAGCAACCCAAAATGACTTGCTGGTTATTTCTCCTGGTGAGATCAAACCACTAGACCTCACTAAAGGGCCTTTTGCCAACAAAGCACCCGCTAATGCAGCACCAGCAGCAACCCCGGCACCTGCAACTGATCAGGCACCGAAGCCTGCCGCAAAGCCTGCTACAAATGGAACACAGGTGATGAAGATTACTCTCACGACCCGAGGATCGTACACCAACTTGATCAGTTTTCTGGACAGGCTGAAGAATTTCCAGAAGCTGGTATATGTGAAATCTATCTCCGTATCACCGTCGGGCATTGATAAGAATGGCGTTATGCAAGTATCAACACAATTAGACACATACGCTATTATCATTCCGCAGCAGAATCTGAAAGAAACCTCGGAAAAGGTTAAAGAAGGGGGGGCGAAATGAATAAGCAGACGATTCAATATATGGCCCTGGGTGTGCTGCTGCTCGGATTGCTGATAGCGGTTTATTTCACCCTTCAGTCTCCAACACCGGTAAAACCGAAATCTGCTGCTGCAAAGCCGGATGAGACCGCAACAGCGACAATTGTGGCGACAGTTCCCGGGCTGGGTTGGGCTGTAGCTGATGGGACCGAAATTATTAAGGAATTCAAACGTGATCCTTTCGTCGGCTCAATTGGAAAACCATCTGTAGTTGTCACAACTACAGTCGAGCCACCGGCCAAAACACCAGGGGGAGAAACTAAGCTTCCGCCAATTTTCGGCCCTCCAGATACCACGCGGATCAAGAGTAAGCCACACACATTGACCTGGACTGATATGGCAGCAGCCACTAAAGCACTGGAAAATTTAAAGTCTGTACTCGTGACCGGTGAAGATAAAAGAATTGTTCTGGAAGGCCCGGCGGCAGACGTCAAGACAGCGTTGGAGATCGTGGAAGCGCTTGATGTAGAGCCACCAGTTCCAGATTTTGGTTTACGCGGTATTATTATGACAGAGAAACGCCCAATGGCGTTCGGTCTCTATAATGGTCAATATTATCAGGTAGTTAAGGGTCAAGCTATCCCGGGTTCCGGGTGGAGCGTGACCGATATCAGCGAAAAAGGTTTCACAGTAACTGATGGAAGACGCACAAAGCAGATACAGGCAGGAGGTAGCAAATGATACGAGCACGAATAACCGCCCAGATCTATCGGTGGAGTCGGGCAACCATGGTCGCAGCAATTTTGGCGTTGACTCTCGCAGCCAGTTCAGTATACGCAGAGACGAGAATTCAGTCTTTAAATTTCGTCAATGCCGAGATACCGGTTGTATTGCAGGCGCTGGCTACCGCCACGGGGTCTAATATTGTAATAGCTCCGGTGGTAAAAGGCCAGATCAGCTTGCGCCTTGCTGATATGACTGTCGACGAAGCACTCGGTGTTATCACCGGCATGACAGATTACTCATACCGCAGCATCAATGGTACCTATGTAGTTAACACTGCCAAAGCCCTGGATGATCAGTATGGCGTGATTAATCAGGATAAAATAATCCTGACGCTGCAGAAAATAAGCCCGGCTGATGCCGAAGCCGCATTGGCAGTAATGTTTAAGGATGTACAGGTCAAGACTGTCGATGGGCGTCTGCTTTTAGTCGGCTCTGTTGCACGTTTGAAAGTTGCCAAAGCATTCATCGACCAGTTGGATTACACGGCTGGTTCCATAACGAATACTAACGTCGCTGATATTTATCAGGTAGTCCGCCTGGATAATGTGCCAGGTGCGGATGCAGAAGCGGCGTTGGGAGTAGTTTTCAAGGATATCAGCGTAAAATCTTTGAAGGATGGCCGTGTGCTCCTGATGGGCGCTCCATCGCGCCTGAAGGCTGCAGTATCATTCCTGAATATTTTGAATGGCCCGACCACCACCGGCGCTAACCCGCCAGCAGAGACATCAGTCGTTGTTTCTCTGCGTAATATGACCCCGGCTGATGCGGAGACCGCACTGAGTCTTGCAGCAAAGGATATCCGTGCCAAGGGATTCACGAACGGCACTATACTTCTGCTGGGAACTGCAGACCGAGTACAGGCGGCGAAAACTCTACTGGAAATGATTGACAGCTCGTCGGCTTCCGTTAAGACTGCTCCGGCAGATGATACCCTTATCTATCGCCTGCAAGCACTCTCTAAAGAAGATGCGATATCAGCATTAGGTGTTGTCTATAAAGACGTAAAGGCGGTATATCTGCCAGTAGACCGCCTCTTACTTGCAGGTGGCGCATCGCGGTTGAATGACGCAGTGAAATTCCTGAAGATTATTGATACCGAGAAAGCAACCGGAGCAGATCCAATTGTTAATGAGCTGGTTACCTTGAAATACATGCATGCTGCTGATGTTGCCAAAGCACTGGAGCTTCCATATAAAGAAGTGAAGAGCGCACCAGTTGGCGATGCCGGGAACATGGTAGTATTGATTGGCACCGTCAACGACTTGAAGCGGGCGAAGAACTTCCTCGATACCATCGATAAGAATCCGTCTGTTGAAGGGAATCTCACTTATCCGCTGCAGGTATTAACCATTGCAGAAGCAACTGCAGCAATTAACAACACCTATAAGGATTTACGCATCACCGCGTTAGGGGCAAATCGACTATATTTAGTCGGCCCCAGCACTACCCTGGAAGATGTGAAAGCACTGTTGGTGAAAATTGATGCACTGCCAGTAGCTAACACAACGGAAGCAACGACTAATAGTGTAGCAGTGGTGAATCTGACAAATATCACAGTTAGCTCCGCCATTGAAGCGTTGGGATTTGCTTATAAAGATATAACGGCAAAGGAATCCAACGGGCGCCTGATGCTAGTGGGTCCTGCCCAGCGGATTAACGTCGCACGAGCACTGATCACCTCAATTGATCTGCCGAACCCCAATGCCGTTAGCGTTGGTAGTGTCACTACAATACTGGAGAGCAAATACCATATCAAGTCACTGGAACCCTCGCAAGTTAAACAGTTCCTGGAAGAAAGCTACGCTACTTCCGGCTTGAAGGTATCATACCTGCCGAATTCGAAATGGCTAAAAATTCCCAGTGCTCCTGGTTCAGCCTGGACTAGCAATGACATCCTGCTCAAAGGGCCGAAGAATGTTATTGATCAGGCATTAGCAGCGTTGGCTACCAATGACATTGATATTCCGATGACAAAAGTGGTTACTCAAGCCAAGTCCATATCTGCTTCACAGGCAATTAACTTCCTGTTGGGGCAATATGAAGCTAAAGGTTTGGCAATCGTCACACTGCCATCAAGTATCTACAATCCGGCATCCGCTAACGCCAACATCGGCATCCCCGTTACTCGTGATGCTACCGGCAAACTAAACGTTGCAGAACCGATTGGCATGTTTGAATTACAAGGACCGAAAGAAACAGTTGAGATGGCGTTAGCATCACTTACCGCGATGGATGTCGGACCGAAAAAAGTGATTCAACAGGTAATCTTGCGCTTCGTCAAGGTTGATGACACGCAAAAGATGTTACTTGAGCTATACGGGAAAGATGGCCTCTCAATTTCGGTTGGTCCAGGCACGATGGGGGCCGCACCGACACCATCTACTTCCGGCACCGCCACTCCCACGTTGGGTGGTACAGCAGTCGCTAGCGTAAGCGATAATACGAGTCTGCAGCTATCTGGCCCGGATGATGTTGTCGCGAAAGCAATAGCAAAGATTAATGAGTTGGATATTGAGCCGACACAGATTCAGATCACCGCCACCATCGTCAGTGTAAATGAAGGTGAAGTGAAGAATCTGGGCATTACCTGGAGTGGTGTCAGCGGTGGCGTAGCGACTCCTGGTACAGTGAATGTTACTACGAATGAATCGCAGTCACCTAATGCTTTACAACTCGGACGCATCATTCGTGACCCGCTATCATTCAGTACGAGTTTGGCGGCGCTAACATCACAGAATAAGGCTAAAATTGAAAGTAGACCGTCGATGACAGTGCAGTCCGGTAAGGAGACGGTATTCATGGCTGGTGGTAAGATCTACTACAACACAGTTACCAATCTTTCAAATCTCGGCCCGGTGTATACCATGAACTCTATTGACACTGGTGTAGTGATGCACGTTCGTCCGCAGACGACTAATGACGGCATCATCACGCTGGATATCACCACATCCGTTACAGATGATCCTACTTTCCGCAAGGATCAGGGTGTTGATCTACCGATTATCACCGGCAACAACTGCTCCACTACGGTGAAGGTTCGCGATGGTGAGATGCTGGTGATCGGTGGAATGATTCAGACAACCGATAGCGTAATACGTACTGCAATCCCAGTGATTTCAGAAATTCCGTTTCTGGGTGGGCTGTTTGTCTCCAGACGTACAGCACCACAGCGTAAAGAATTACTGATCGTAGTTCAACCGAATATCATCAGATATGCCCAGAGTAAAGCGAATGCAACGGGCACGACAATTACAGTTCCAGCCCACTAAGGAGGGATTACGATGAATAGATGGCAATCAATAGTATCAATAGGAGCAGCGTTCCTTCTCCTCGGAATCGGGATGACCGGGTGTAATGGCCCGTCACCTGCTTTAGATCCGATTATAACCTGGAATTTGGACAAGGCACTCGACCTGTACAATTTCCCATCAGGATCGATTTTAAACATCAAGGCTGATGGGTCAGTAGCTGATGCTACAAAGAACCCGATTATTGCGGCAGAATGGTCCATAATTCCGGAAGCCCCCTTTACTGACGGTGGCGTTTTTCTGGTAACTGCACCATTTTCTCTGCAGAATGTGTGGCAGGCTCCGAATATTAGTAAAACTAGTCTACCGGAAAAAGTAACATTGAGACTCCATACGAAGACTTTGTTGGGTGGCGAAACAACGTCAGTATTGAATATTCGTGTAGTACCGCGTGTAACATCATTCTACGCATTTGACTACAATAATATTTTCAATAATGCATTAAATCCCAATCATTTCTCGAATGTGTTAGCGGGCACCCAAACGAAAATTTTAGATAATGTATTGCTTTCTTCTCCTGAAATCGATGGCAATGCCACCTTCGAGTGGTCAGCTAACCCTGATGTTGGAGCATTTGACAATACTAGTTTGCGCAATCCAGTTTGGACTTCGCCAGCCTTGCAGAGTGTTAAAGATCCGACGACGGGTGCCATCTCATATCCACCACTGGCGGTGAAACTATCGGTACGCATTAGAACTGGTACTGGTTTGGAGAGCGTGAACTCCATGATCGTTAACGTGGTGCATGACTTGGCCAATCCATAAAACATGGGATGATTGCTTGTAATTGTCTGAGTAAAATTTAATGCAAGATAATTGCCCCGGTAGTATAATTATGGTACCGGGGCAGTTATCTGTAAATACGAAGAGGTAATATACATTGGCTGGACATCGTGCTTATGGCGCAATAATAATGGAGCTTACCGGGCTTAGCCAGGAGGATCTTGACCGCGCCTTGCAAGTGCAAAAAGGCACGCGAGAACCACTGGGGCAACTGCTGGTGAAGATGGGACTCATCAACGAGCGGGATCGCACACGAGCGCTTAGCCGGCAGTGGAATGTCCCCTTTGTGGAGATTCACGAAGACGAACTTGACCAGGATATCGTAAATATCATCCCCAAGCACCTTATCCAGCGGTGCAAAGCGCTAGCAATTGCGAAACGTGGTAATCGATTGACGGTAGCGATGCAAAATCCGCTGGACATCTTCAGCATCGACCAGATTCGTCTTACCACCGGGCTAGAGATTGATCCGGTTATCACCATCGAAGACGATCTGAATACGGCAATTTCGCAGCTATTTTCCTCCGGCGACCGCATGGATGAGACCATCAAGCGCGTAGTTGATGAAGTGGGCGATCCTGGAGAGTTATCCTATGAGGGTACCAAAGAAGAAGATGATATTTCCATGGATCAGTTGCGTGAACTGGTTGATGATGCGCCAATTATCCAACTGGTGAACATGATCATCCAGCAGGCGTTGACTGAGAAGGCCTCGGATATTCACGTACAACCTGAGTTGACTAAAGTGCGTGTGCGCTACCGCATAGACGGCATCCTGCAGGACGAAACAGTAGTGCCAAAATCAGCGCAGGCAGCATTGATATCCCGTATCAAAGTTATGGCGGATATGGATATATCCGAAAAACGTGCGCCTCAGGATGGCCGTATTTCCGTTAAGATGAACCGCAAAGAGTATGACTTCCGCGTTTCTTCTCTGCCCAGCATTCACGGCGAGAAGATCGTTATGCGCGTACTCGATAAGAGCGGCATCACCGTCTCGCTGGCGAAACTGGGCATTCCTACGGCGATGATGGAAACTTACGATCGGCTTATTCACCGAAGTTATGGCATCATCCTCGTAACTGGGCCTACCGGTTCGGGTAAATCAACGACGCTGTATTCGACTTTAAACTCGTTGAACAGCCCGGAAAAGAATATCCTTACGGTGGAAGACCCGGTCGAGTATCAGTTGCCCGGTCTGACGCAGGCACCAGTAAATATCCGCGCGGGGATGACCTTCCCGGCGGTGCTCCGTACCTTCCTCCGTCAGGACCCGGATATCATTCTCGTCGGTGAGATGCGTGACGCGGAGACGGCGACCATCGCTATCGAGGCGGCACTCACCGGTCACCTGGTGTTCAGTACCTTGCACACCAATGATGCACCAGGTGCAATCGCCCGTCTTACCGAGATGGGCATTGAGCCGTTCCTTTCTTCTTCGTCAATTATCGGTGTGCTCGCCCAGCGCCTGGTGCGCGGCATCTGCCCGCGTTGCAAAGAGGCATACACTCCGTCTCCCGAAGCACTGCATCGCCTGGGGATTTCGCTCGAGAGTGATTCGGTATTTTATCGTGGTGCCGGGTGTAATTTCTGCCGTGGCACCGGGTACAAGGGACGTCTGGGGATATTCGAGTTCATGGAAATGAGTAACGATGTGCGCGAACTGGTGTTGCAGAAGGCACCTACCCACGTCATCCGCCAGACAGCACTGGATGAAGGCATGATTTCGTTGAAGCAAGACGCCATGGAGAAGATCCTTGAGGGTATTACCACCATGGAAGAAGCACTGCGTGTAATCTACGCTGAATAGACCATCGTCGCTTGCACGTTTATAATAGTGAGTAACGGCTTGCGTGAGCAAGCCGTCTCGTTTCTGGAGTATCATCATTTCTGTTGATCTCATAGTCATTATAGTTTTGCTATTTCCACTTCTCGCGGTGGGAGCATTAATCATTTTTGCGCTCTCCACGCGGGCATTACGTCGACTGCCTGAGCATGAGTATGAGCAAGCGGTGCGCGCCCCGGCCTGGTTTGCCGTGGCAATCGGCCTGGGGATCACGGCACTCTCGGTATACGCGCTGGGGAATATTCTTGACCCGGTGTTGATTGGGCCGCCGCAGCGTTATCCGATACTGCGCGTTGATAGCTACTCCTGCTGGGGCACTGCGTTACTCGGTTTCACGTTAGCACTACTCTCCTGGGTGCCTGCGGCACGGCGCAGTATGGTACCACATACGATATTGCCCTTTATCATCATCTTTCTCCTCACCTGGCTCGCTGAGTTACTGCTTTTCAGTATCAGCCAGCCGTTGACGCTCTGGTGCTGGTTACTGCTCTTCATCGGTGTATACCTTTTCTGGTGGTATATCTGCCGGCCGGACTGGCGCTGGCGTGATGTGGAGATAAGCCTGGTGATGCTTCTCTGCGCACTCCTCGGGTTGATCGGCCTCTGGTGGCTGATGCGTATCAGCAATGCAGCACCGTTGCCTAATCTCTGGCAGGTACTGATGAATGCTCGCGAAGGAGCGAGCAGCGCCGCGCTGCTGATGGTGATGCTCGGGATGCTTGGCCCGGCGATATATCTCCCCTGGTGGCTCTGGGTGCGCCGGGAGGACGCGCGCATGGTCTGGCAGCCAGCGGCAGGGATTCTGGCCCTCACCGGCGTAATGGTGCTAGTGCGGCTGGTTTGCTTCACCTTCCCTGGTCCGGCGTTGCTGCTTATTCCTAATCTTAATTTTGATCAGCTCTATCTGATAAAGAAGCTGCTTATCTGGCTGTCCGGCTGGGGGATGCTGGCGGTCTTCGGCGGTGCACTGTGGCAGGCAAATCTGGCAGTGTTGCAACTGTTCAGCAAGCGCAGGATGACGTTGGGCTACCTGCATCCGCTGGCACTCATATTGGGAGGGATGTTGTTACTGGGGTTAGCGGCAGGTTTTCAAGCTCAAGGGGTGTCAGAAAAGACGGTCAACAGCGGCATGGATGGCCTGCTCTGGACACAATTGGGCTGGTGTATTGCGTTGCTTATCTGGCTCGTTGGTGGGGGAATCCTTCCGGCGTTAGCTCTCAAGGAGCGCGGTGAACGTGGTATTATTATCGGCAGTATGGTGGTGGCGTTGGCATCAATTTGTGCATTTCCACTTACGCCGGGGTATGCGGTATTCAGGTTGCTCTGGGCCACCTTGCCTTCGCCGTTGTTGCTGGTGGCTGCGCTTGTCATTACAGCAGCGGCGGTGGCATCGCTGTTGCCGCGCTGGCTGGAGCATCAGGCTACACCAGTACTGCGCCCTGGTTCCGGATGGGGGATATTCCCGTCGTTCATCGGTGCGGTCATCATCATCGCCTCCGGGATATTCGCCGGCCCGCTCATCGAGATTGTGCGGCTGGCATTGCTAACCCGGTAGCTGACACCTCTTGACATACTATATTTTGCCTGCTATACTGCACTATACCTTCTAGTAGACTATAGCTACTAGAAGAGATTGTATGTTAGGAGGCCTGCAATGGGGCTTAAATTTAGTACCCGGAATCGATGTACCCGCGTGAATTATGGTTTCACGCTGATAGAGTTACTCGTTGTGATAGCGATAATCGCGATTTTAGCGGCGATTTTATTTCCTGTTTTCTCTAAAGCACGCGAAAAAGCACGCCAAACTCAGTGCATGAACAATCAGAGGCAAATCGTAACCGCTGTGCTCTTATATTGTCAGGAGCATGATGAAAGCTTGCCCAGCTCGAGTGATGTATGGTCAACGTTAAAACTAACCTCGAATTTATCTGCACCGACCGCGCTGGCTACCAGACCTGGTGCTTTGACTTGCCCCAATTTTTCCGATATCGGCAATGGCTACGTATATAATAGCGTGCTCTCCGGACGCGGGTTGGGTAACCTGCAGGGGAGTGACCCTACCACCGTTATGGTAATCGCCGACGGCCCATACCGGGGAAGTACGCTGACCCCGGCCAATGTAGCGCAATCAATTTCCGATGTGGATGAGCTACGCCATAGCAATAACTTCATCGCCGCTTCACTTGATGGCCATGTGAGCATGGTACCTGCTGGGGCAAAGTCCACGTGGAACGCCGCCGCTGGTGATATGTCACTGCCCGTATGGAGTTCAACTCCCATCACGGCAAAAGTCGGCAACTGGACAAATGGTTTATCATTACAAACTGCTGGCCCCTGGTTTATCCAGCCGAACTTGCCCACTGGCTCCTCACTCACCATGACAGGATTCAGTGATCCTACTGCTATGAAGACCGCTCTTTTGGCAGGACAACAGGATATGGTTGGCACAACTATCGTACAAGCTATAGTCTCTGCCTCCCAGGGTGAGCCGGTCGTGCTGGTAGCCAGTCAGTGCAACAAATGCTCCGGGCTGGTGGTTGGGAACAGCAGCGGTATTAATACCATCGCTGATCTGCGTGGTAAAAAAGTTCTCTACATGGCAAATACCATTCATGAGTACTTTCTTCGCGAAGAACTCGCCACGGCAGGCATGACCATTAATGACATTATCCATGTCAATGGTAATTACAACGCAGCATATCTGCAGAACGGCACCGTGGATGCTTGCCAGGGTGGTGAAGCAGGGCCTACCGACGCACTGGCCCAGGGATATGGGCGAGTCATCGCTTACCCGGTCAATGCCCCCAGCACCAGCAGTATCGGCACCATCAACGCCGGTATGCTGGTCACCCGCCAGACTGTGGACACACAGCCTGATAAAGTAGCGGCACTAGTACTAGGACTTGCCAAAGGGACGCAGTATCTACAGAATAATCAGGACGTGTGGATCAATCAATGCTCTGCCTACACCAGGCCGGTTCTCGTTGCATCCGTGTGGAATACCGAGATTTGCTGGGATATGGATGATCAGTACATTGCGCATGTAAAAGCTCTGGCACAGAAGATGAAAGATAACGGCATGATTTCCACCTTACCGAATTGGGACACCTTCATTGATACTCGTTTCGTGGCACAGGCACGCAAATCGGTACATAACTGATGCAAAAGTCTAGAAACCGAGGACTGATAATACTGCTGGCGGCCGCATTGCCGACCTTGATATTAATCATATGGTCAGTTGTGTCTGCTCTGCGTCTGGTGCCGGAATATCTGATTCCGGCACCATGGACACTAGCACAGGCGATGTTTGTCCTCATTTTCGGGGGCAATACGGGTAATTATCAGCGTCTCTACAGTGGTACGTTTCACTTGCACGCTTTGGCAACCCTGGGGCGCGTAGGGACGGGGTTTGCCCTGGCCGTACTCATTGGTATCCCGGCAGGGGTAGCATCCGGGCGCAATAACCTTGTAGCCACAGCGATTGATCCGCTGGTACAGGCATTTCGTGCCGTTCCGGGTATTGCCTGGCTCCCACTCGCCATGCTCTGGTTTGGTGTCGGTAATCAGTTGGCTATATTCCTCATCGGTTTGGCTGCTTTCTTTCCGGTATATCTAAACACATTGCATGGTATGCGCGCAGTGCCAGAGCATTGGCTGGAGGCCGCACGTATGTTGGGCGCATCACGCTGGCAAGTGGCTACCAGGGTATTATTGCCTGCAGCCATGCCTGCCATCGAGACTGGCGTACGGATGGCGCTGGGTGTTTCATGCGCCTATGTGGTGTTGGGTGAGTCTAACGGGGTGACATACGGCCTCGGAGCATTGATTATGGATTCGCGCAATCTGGGTGGGGCAACGCTCATGCTGGTGGGTATGCTCTGCATGGCTCTCTTCGGATGCGCTTTGGATTGGTGCCTCATGCGCTTGCTCCGTTTTGTACCCGGCCATCGTCCCGCCACGCGTCAGCCTTCCGCCGTTAATGGAGCGCGTGCATGACGGCGATTGTTGAGCCTATCATCGAAATCGAGCATTTGAACGTGACATTCACGGGCGCAGGCGGGGTGGCTCTGCCAGTAATCCGCGATATCTCCCTCCGCGTACCACGCGGCGAGTTCCTCTGCATTGTGGGGCCAAGTGGCTGTGGCAAGAGTACGCTACTTAATGTATTGGCGGGATTCAATTCCCCTACCAGTGGGCAGGTACGGGTAGCTGGGCAGAAGATTGTCGGGCCTGGCCCGGATCGTGGGGTGGTCTTCCAGCAGGATACGCTTTTCCCGTGGCTGACAGTGCATGACAATATACTTTTCGGGCCGCGCTGTCGTGGTCAGCAGACGTTAGATGCTACAGATGTAATTTTCCTGGTGGGTTTGAGCGGGTTTGAGCACTTCTATCCGCATGAGCTTTCCGGCGGTATGAAACAACGCGCCGCACTGGCGCGCGTGTTGATAAATGCTCCCGAAGTGCTGCTCATGGATGAACCTTTTGGTGCACTGGATGCGCAGAGCCGCGAGGAGATACAGGAGGCACTGCTGGAATTATGCGCCAAACTGCACCCTACTGTCGTCTTCATCACGCATGATGTCGAAGAGGCCGCCTTCCTGGCTGATCGGGTGCTGGTACTTTCGGAGCGGCCAGCGCATATATCCGTTGAATTGTCGTCACCGTTTGCCGGGATGGCACGTGCAGACCGCGAAGATGCTGCTTTTGGTACACTGCGACAGCAGATTCGTGCCTGCCTGCGACCGGCTGCAGGTAAGAGGATATAGAATAGAAGGAGATTCGTAATGACAAACCAGGTACACACAGATATCATCACCCGCGCAGAGGCAGGTGAGTTACTGACCGAAGACGATGCTCTGTGGCTCATGCGCACTGATGATGAGCAGGCAGTAGCACGGCTTTTCGCTATCGCAGATGCTCGTACACGCTCCATTACTGGAGGTAAAGGGCTGGTATGGGGTGCTATCGGCGTGGATGCCAAACCCTGTAGCCGTGGCTGCGCCTTTTGCTCGTTGGGGCACTGGCAACCTGGAGCAGAACCGTATGAGCTTGATGATGAGGAAGTTTGTGCACGCGCTCGTGCGTTAGTGCAGGCAGGTGTCGACTGGGTGACGCTGCGTACCACCCAGGATTACGGCCTGGAGCGCTTGATTGAAGTTGGCGCGAAAGTGCGCGCGCTCCTGCCGGAGCACGTAGGCCTGGTAGCCAACACCGGAGAAATGGATGCAAACACTGCCACTCGTTTATCCGATGCTGGCTTTACCATGTCCTATCATGTACTGCGACTGCGTGAAGGCATCGACACCGGACTTGATCCCGCAGAACGTTTGAAAACACTGGCAGTGGTACGCGATTCACCGCTTGAACTGGCTTTCCTCGTCGAGCCTGTCGGTCCAGAACATACCGATGAGGAGATTGTGCGTGAAGCCTTCCGTGCGCGTGAATTCGGTGCTACTCTCACCGGGTGCATGGCCCGCGTGCCCGTGCCCGGAACCCCGGCAGAATCGCGTGGAACCGCCTCGGATGACCGCGTGGCGCGCGTCATTGCCATAACCCGGCTCATCAACGGCCCGGACGTTCGCGCCATTTGCGTCCACCCGCCCAGTGTTCTTTCTCTGCGCGCCGGTGCCAATATCATGGTGGTTGAAGCCGGTGCCGTCCCGCGCGAGCAGGTCCATACCGGCATGTGCCACGGCACTTTTGACTTCTCGCGTGTAACCAAATATTTTCATGACGCGGGTTACAATACAGACCTGTCAGCAGACTTAGAATGCGATTGCAAGGAGTAAGGGAGTGGCACATGTTAGAAAGTGTGTTTATTATCAATATAGCAGCCGTTGCAGCACCCGCAGCCAGTTCCCACCCATTACTCCCGCCACTTCTTCATCGGTGAATCCGTCCTGCGCCAGCGCGGTGGCGATTTTACCGATGTCCGCACAGGAGTCCAGCTCGTGGGGGATATGCTCCCGGCCCACGCCACCGTCCAGGTCACTGCCCAACGCCAGATGCCGTGCGCCGAAATTCTCTTTTATGTACCGGGCGTGCTCCAGCAGTTGCTGCAGTGGCACGCACGCTTTGCCGTCACCTTCACTCCAGCCGTTGCCGATGAAGCGATTATATAGCACCATGCCGGCAACGCCACTATGGTCCACAATCTGCTGCAGTTGTTCGTCGGTGAGGTTACGTTCGACCGGGGTAATTGTGCGTACATTGGAGTGTGATGCGACGATGCAGCCGGGGAAGAGCGCAAATGCCTGCGCACACGCTTCGTCGGCCAGGTGGCTGATATCCAGCGCCAAACCGAGGTGCTCCATCTCGCGCAGCAGTTCCGCGCCTAACTCCGTCAGTGGTCCTGGCTCACCGGTGCCCCCGGCATAGCGGGTGGCGTGCCAGGCAGGGCCAACAATGCGTACCCCTGCGGTGTAGAATTCACGCAGATCAGCCGGGGTGCGCAGCGGCTCCGCGCCCTCCAGCAGCAGCACAATGCCCGGTGTGGCCCCGACACCGGCCACGGCATCATCCAGATCGCGTCGCATGCGGATAATGCGTACCTGGCCACTATCCTCCAGCTTCTGGTAGAAGCGTAGTTGCGCCACCCCCTGTTCATGTGCTTCCTCGGGGGTGCGGTAGCCGTCCTGCATATACTCGCTCTGTGGTCCGGCGAAGATGGTGGCCAGCACCACGCGTACCCCCGCCGTCCGCAACGCCGGCAGACTCACCGTCGCCGTCCCGACGTCATGCACCCGTGTATCCCCTTCCCGTGCGCGGATAGCATCCAGCGGCTGTGTGATGTCTCGGTCGAAGGAGAGTGCGTTCCAGGCTAAGTCCAGGTGACCGTCGATTATTAGCATACCAACCTCCCCAGCATATTCAACACAAACTGCTGCGCCGCCGGGTCATTGCGGATGCCGTAGTGTCCTTCACCGATGAACTCGGGGGCCAGACGGCCGGCGGTGAAGAGCTGGGAGAGGATAAGCTTGCCTTTTGTTGCGCCGAAGGAGATCTCTACCACCGGGGTGCGGGAGAGGTTTTTGCCGCAGTTGGCCAGCGGGGTGAGGGTCTCCGCCTGGCCACCGCTACTCTGCGCGTAGAGTTCGGCCAGGTTGCGGGTGATTATCGGCGCATTGGGGTTGATGCTGATGGCCAGCGCGGGGGCATCTTCTACCAGGAAGCGTACTCGTTGGCGTAACTCGGTCATCACCGCGTCATCTGGCTTTGTGGCGAAGGCGTAGAAACCGGCCAGCTCGTAGGCGAGATATTCAGCGCCCTTGATGAGGTCAGCATCGGCTCCGCGCGCAACCCAGGAGGCGATGAAGGCGGCGGGATTCAGCCCCACAGCAGCGAGATCATATGCCGGGGCGATGAGTCCACCGCGCAGGCCGTTCCACAGCCAGGTGGCCTGTTGCGGCAGGTGCTGCCACAGGCTGGCGTCGTCCGCTGCCGGGTGCAGGCAGCTCTCCGCCTCCGCCATCTCGCGGAAGTCGAGGGAGATACCCCCGAAAAGCTCGACGTGCAGCACTTCCGGTT
>Ga0194063_10001338_pt1 | contig 16126 bp, 9 predicted proteins | sample SepL3720m_MetaG_FD_155459 | JGI IMG/M metagenome (GOLD analysis project Ga0194063, IMG submission 155459) | Anoxic zone freshwater microbial communities from boreal shield lake in IISD Experimental Lakes Area, Ontario, Canada - Sep2016-L373-20m | ecosystem: Environmental > Aquatic > Freshwater >... | reverse complement strand
TTCCGGTACCGGAACACAAAGCAGTACGAACGTTTCGATTGATGGGAAAAAGCCCTCGGAATTCAAAGAGGCTTATATTCGCTCTGCGGAGTTTCATGGTATGCTCGATACAAACATTGGCATCATTGGGTTTAATAGCGTTCCGAAGGAACAACTTTGGACTATAGAAGTCACAGCCTATACAAATCCTTTCACATTTACAGTCAAAGCAACGGGCGATTTGACTGGGGACGAAGGAGTTTCTGTCGACAGTGTTTTAAACGGACCCCATTTAAAACTTAATCGAGAGTCATTTATCTGGGATTTTAATGCGCCGACAGTTGGCAAGAAATACACCTTTCAGTCTATTCTGAATGGGTGTGATTTATACAATGGAACAAAAAATACTGTGGTTTCGGGGATTCCAAACGTCAATCATACGCTCGTATTACAAGCAGTCAATCCTGCTCAGATTCCAGACATTGCAGCGATAAGATTTTATGACCCATCCATTTCTGCCGTGAGTAACACACCACGACCGATTACGGAACTCCCAAATCGTCCGGAAATCTATTTCTTAACGGATAAAACTCTTACTTTAGCAGGCTACGCTCTTGATCAAGGGACCATTACCATCACCATTGGCACTGTAAAGTATACAACTATTGTGGACAAGAATGGAGACTGGAAGAAGACATTTAAGAAACCGTTCAAAACGAATACGAAAATTTCGGTTACAATTACGGTTAATGGTGTGAAGAGCCTTTCGAGAATCGTTTATGTTGGAGCTTCGATGCCGACTATAAATAAGGTAACATCGAAAAGCAAATCAATTAGTGGAAGTTCCTATGCAAAAGCGAAAATATCGATTAAAATCAATGGGAAGTGGAGAATCGTTTATGCAAATGCAAAAGGGCTTTATGTTTTGAAACTTACAAAAACTTTGAAAAAAGGCTCCTTCATTTACGCAAAAGCCACATATTTGTTGCGTACAAGTGCACAACGCAAGGCGAAAATTTATTAGTTATAAGGATATCGTGATGAGAGATAAAATATTCATAAAAGGTGCTCGAGAGCACAACTTAAAAAACATCGATGTTGAAATCCCAAGAGATCAGTTCGTCGTGATTACCGGACTAAGCGGTTCTGGTAAATCTTCTCTAGCATTTGATACAATCTATGCGGAAGGGCAAAGGCGTTATGTCGAATCCCTTTCTTCCTACGCGCGCCAGTTTCTCGGACAAATGGAAAAACCAGATGTGGATTATATTGAAGGGTTGTCGCCCGCGATTTCAATCGACCAAAAGACAACCGGACGAAATCCACGCTCAACTGTTGGGACTGTGACGGAAATTCATGACTATTTGCGCTTACTTTACGCAAGAATCGGTATTCCACATTGTCCGACGTGCGGTAAGGTTATTTCGAAGCTGTCTGTTGACCAAATGGTAGATGAAGTATTAAAGTTGCCCGTTGGAACGAAGATTCAGCTCTTAGCGCCAGTCGTAAGAGGCAGAAAAGGGGAGTATCACAAACTCGTCGAAGAAGCGAAACGAAGCGGATTCATTCGGATTCGTGTTGATGGTGAAATTTATGATTTGCAAGAATTAGAAGGTGAAATCGTCCTCGATAAGCAAAAGAAGCATAGCATAGAAATCGTCGTTGATCGCCTTGTAATCAAAGAAGAGATTCAGCAAAGATTGACCGATTCTCTAGAAACCGTTCTGAAACTTTCGGAAGGGCTCGTGCTCATCGTTGTTGCCGACGGGACAGAGATTCTACTGAGCAATCATTTTGCTTGTCCAGAGTGTGGAATCTCGATTGAAGAACTTGCCCCGCGCATGTTTTCTTTCAATAACCCTTACGGGGCTTGTCCTAATTGCTCAGGACTTGGCACATTAATGAATATCGATCCAGACTTATTAATTCCTGATAAGTCAAAATCACTCGTACACGGTGCGATCGTAGTCGGTGGCTGGAATATCGAGAGCGAGGACGCGTACACGCGAAACATTTTTCATTCCTTAGCGAAGGAGTATCAATTTGATCTGGAAACGCCATTTATGAATCTTCCTAAAGAGGCCCAAGATGTTATCTTTTTTGGGACGAAGGGGAAGCGTATCAATATTGAAATACGAAGAGACTATGGGTCGGGCAATTTTTTGCAACGTTTTGAAGGGATTGTCAATGTCACTGCACGGCGATACAAAGAGACGAATTCTGATGGGATGAAGCAGTATTATGAAGGATTTATGTCATCAGACGTTTGCCCCGCCTGTCAGGGCGCACGCTTGAAACCGGAGAGTTTGGCGGTGACGGTAGGGGATAAAAACATTTATGAAATTTCAAGTATTTCCGTTGAAGAAACACGGGATTTCTTCCGAACGATTCATTTGAACGAGAGAGATGCCTTGATTGCAAGGCAAATCCTAAAAGAAATCGAAGCAAGAACCACATTTTTAGTGGATGTTGGCTTGGATTATTTGACGCTTTCACGTGGCGCTGGCACGCTCTCAGGTGGAGAAGCACAACGCATTCGTCTCGCCACTCAAATTGGATCAGGGCTGATGGGTGTGCTTTATATCTTGGATGAGCCGAGTATTGGACTGCACCAACGAGATAATGGACGTCTTTTGACTACATTAAAGAAGATGCGCGATCTTGGAAATACCTTGTTGGTCGTCGAACACGATGAAGACACCATGTATGCCGCGGATCATATTATTGATATGGGGCCAGGGGCAGGAGTACATGGCGGATATGTCGTTGCGGAAGGCACGGTTGAAGACATTAAAAACAATCCCAATAGCATCACTGGTCAGTATTTAAGTGGTAAGAAGAAAATTAAAGTCCCAAAGAAAAGAAGACTGCCAAATGGCAACTGGGTGAAAGTGTTTGGCGCAGCCGTAAACAATCTGAAGGAAATCGATGTTGATTTTCCGCTTGGTGTCTTTGTGTGCGTGACCGGCGTTTCGGGTTCTGGAAAGAGTTCTCTTGTCAACGAAGTCTTGTTTAAAGAGCTCGCGCGTGAGTTGAATGGCGCAAGGATCAAACCGGGGCATTTTAAGTATATGACAGGAATCGAACACCTTGACAAAGTCATTGATATTGACCAGTCGCCGATTGGGAGAACGCCAAGGTCAAATCCAGCAACGTATACCGGTGTCTTTGACTTCATCCGAGAGGCCTTTGCGGCAACGCCTGAGGCAAAGATGCGAGGCTATAAACTTGGCCGCTTTAGTTTTAACGTCAAGGGTGGTCGTTGCGAAGCGTGCCATGGCGATGGATTGAATAAAATTGAGATGCATTTTTTGCCAGATATTTATGTGCCTTGTGAGGTTTGTAAAAGCAAACGTTACAATAGAGAGACGTTGGAAGTGAAATACAAAGGCAAAAATATCGCGGATGTCTTAGATATGACGGTAGAAGATGGCGTTGAGTTCTTTAAAAACTTTCCGCGCATTCATAAGAAAATCGTGACTCTTTTTGATGTGGGACTGGGATATATTAAACTTGGTCAACCGTCGACTACACTTTCTGGTGGGGAAGCACAACGCGTCAAACTCGCAACGGAACTATCAAAGCGTAGCACGGGAAAAACGATGTATATTCTGGATGAGCCAACTACTGGACTACATGTTGCGGATGTGCACAAACTAGTTAAGATTCTTCACAGGCTTGTCGACGCAGGGAATACAGTTGTCGTCATCGAGCACAATTTAGACGTGATTAAGACTTCTGACTATATCATTGATCTAGGTCCTGAAGGTGGTGGAAAAGGTGGCATGGTCGTCGCGACTGGCTCACCTGAAGAATTAATTCGTTCGGAAAAATCTTATACTGCAGCATTCTTAAAGCATGCGCTGGAGTGAATTGACTCATTTTGTTAACAAATTCTTAATATTATCCAATCCGTATATGGTATAATTAATGAGCAAGACTATTAATTTGGAGATGTGCTAAATGATGATTTGTTCGAGATGTAATCAAAACGATGCCGTGGTATTCGTGACTAAAATAGAAGATGGAAAACAATCGCAAGATGGCTTGTGTTTGAATTGCGCAAGTGAAATGGGAATGCAACCATTAAATAATCTCTTCTCACAGAGTGGGATGAGTCCAGAAGATATTCAAGCGCTCAATGATCAAATGGGGAGCTTGTTTCAAGATTTACAAAACGGGAATTTGAAATTTGAAGATCTGATTGCCGCAGGTGGACAATTTGGCGAAATGCCGAAATTGCCTTCTGATGCGGAAGATGCAGATGAGGAGTCAGATGACGGTTTTGATGCTGATGAGGATGACGGAGAGGGAGACAGTCAGACGCGCATGTTAGCAACGTCCAGCACGGGCGATTCGAATCTATTAGATCCTTCCAAAAACCCTTTTACGAAAGAGCGCACGAAGGAAAAAGAACACGACAAACCGAAAAAGAAAAAATTTCTTGATACGTTTGGCACAAATATTAACCGTAAAGCGATGGATGGGAAAATTGACCGCATCATTGGTCGAACAGAAGAAATTCAGCGTGTGGTGCAAATCCTCAATCGTCGTGCGAAGAACAATCCTTGTCTCATTGGGGAACCCGGCGTTGGAAAGACGGCAATTGCAGAGGGTCTTGCTGTAAAAATTGTACAACATCAAGTGCCTGCAAAACTTGCGGATAAAGAGGTGTACCTGCTTGATATGACAAGTGTGGTTGCGGGCACCCAATTCAGGGGACAGTTTGAAGCGAGAATGAAGGGGATTCTTGATGAAGCCAGAGCCTTTGGCAACATCATTTTGGTGATTGATGAAATTCATAATATCATCGGTGCTGGCGACGCCGAAGGGTCGATGAATGCGGCGAATATTTTGAAACCATCTTTGGCGCGTGGGGAAATTCAAATTATCGGAGCTACGACGTTAGATGAATATCGTAAGCACATCGAAAAGGACTCTGCGCTTGAGAGACGCTTTCAACCAGTCATCGTGGATGAACCGTCTGTCGCCGATACGATTGAAATATTAAAAGGGATTAAGGATTATTACGAAGATTATCATCGCGTGAAAATTAGTGATTTTGTGATTCAGACTGCTGTTGAAATGTCAGAACGCTATATTTCGGATCGTTTTTTGCCTGATAAGGCCATCGATGTCATTGATGAAGCGGGGTCTAGAATAAATTTGAGAAATGAAAAACTCGTCGATTTATCAAAGCATAAGGCTGAGATTCAGGAAATCAGGGCTGAAATTGACGCTTCGGTCGCAGAATCGGATACGCACGATTATCAACACGTTGCAGATTTGAAGGTGCGCGAGTGTAAACTAGCAGAAACCATCGCAGCGTTAGAAGACAAGACAAATGACCCACAGCTTTCCGTGGAAGATATTGCTTCCGTGATTGAAGCATGGACAAAAATCCCTGTGCAAAGGATTACCGAAGTAGAAGCAGAGAAATTAATTAACTTAGAGGATCGCCTAAAATTACGAGTGATCGGACAAGACGAAGCGATTCGTCTGCTTTCTCGTACGATTCGTCGTAGTCGCGCTGGATTTAAGAAACGCAAAAAGCCGGCATCCTTTATCTTTACTGGTCCGACTGGCGTTGGAAAGACGGAATTGGTGAGAGCGCTCGCTGCGGATTTGTTTGAAACAGAAGAAGCAATTATTCGACTGGACATGTCGGAATACATGGAAAAACACACCGTTTCAAAGTTGATTGGTTCGCCACCAGGTTATGTTGGGTATGATGACGGGGGACAATTAACCGAAAAAGTGAGAAGAAAACCTTACTCTGTTATCCTTTTAGACGAAATCGAAAAGGCACATGCTGAAGTGTTTAATATTCTCCTGCAAATACTTGACGAAGGTCGTTTGTCGGATAGTCATGGCAGGGTTGTAAATTTCGAAAACACCATTATTATCATGACATCGAATGCGGGTGCGCATATCAAGCAAGGTGCGGTTGGCTTTAAGAGCGATCTCTCAAAGTCCATGAAGGAAAAAGAACAGGATGTTTTAAAGGATACGTTCCGTCCAGAATTCTTAAATCGAATTGATGAAATTGTTGTATTCTCAAATCTTGAAATGCCTGAGTTGAGAAAAATCGTGAAACTGATGTTGACGGAAGTCATCAATGAAGCACTTGAAAAGCAAATCACATTATCGTTTGATGAGGAAGCGATTTCATTGATATTAAAAAAAGGATATGACCAGAAATACGGTGCGCGTCCTATGAGAAGGGTCATCCAGTCGCAAATCGAGGATGAATTATCTGAGATGTTCCTTAAAGGTCAAATGAAACCGGGGAGCAAAATCAGCGTTAGCGTTGCAGAAGAAAAATTTACTTTTAAGAATACAGGAGAATAAATATGGCATCTAAGAAAAATGCAAGTGTGGTTGTGGATGATGTTTCGGGAACGAATCGCGTCATGATGATTGTTGGACTGGTGGTGCTTATCACTTTTATCACAGTCATGGTCATCCTATTTTCGAGGGATCAAGAAACACTGGTTGTGCCGCGAAGTGTGAAAAAAGTCGTGGTAGAACTCAATGTGAAAAATCGCGGGAAAATTCAATTGGAACTGCGCAATGATTTCATGCCGAAGACGGTAAACACATTCGTAGGGAATATAATTTATGATTTGTATAAAGGTAGAAAGTTCTTCCGTGTAGACAATTACATGACGATGGCTGGGTCGCCGACGGACGAGGCCGGCTTCGACAACGGTCAGCCTGTCCCACTTGAGTCACATCCGGAAATGAAAGTGGAGCGTTATGCGATCGGCATGGGGAAGGATACAAAGGCTAATCTGAGTTCGAGCGCAATCTTTTTTATTGCAAAAGCAAGAGAAGCGGATTTCGATGGGAAATACGCGGTATTTGGTAAAGTCGCCAATGTGGCTTCAGAAAAGGTGCTGGATTCACTACAGTTGAAAGACATCATCGAAAGTGCAAAAGTCTTGACCTTTGATGATCAACCTTATGCATCTCCGACCCCGTAAATATTATGAGCGGTAACTGCCATTAATATCAATATATCCATGGGAAAAATCACAGGTCCATACGTGATCGTTGTGTGTGCCTTCTTTTAAATCGATGGTTAAAGTAATCTCGTCTTTGGAGAGTATCTCCTTTGCACGTGCTTCGTCGAACTCAAGGCCCGCACTGCGTTTGCAAGTCATCAAATCGCCAATGTAAATATCCACATTATTTGGATTGAATGTCGCGCCAGAGTATCCTGCGGCCGTAATGATGCGACCCCAGTTCGCGTCTTCGCCAAATGCAGCGGTTTTCACGAGCGGAGATTTTGCAACGGAAATCGCCACTTTATAGGCGTCGTCTGTAGAAAGTGCATTGTTTACCACGACATTGATGAGTTTTGTAGCACCTTCGCCATCTTTTGCAATCATTTTCGAGAGCTGCGTACACACATAATTCAAAGCGGTCGCAAATAGTTCATAGTCAAAACTTTCTGAGTCAATGAGCGGCGTCTCAGACATGCCATTGGCCATAATAATGACCATATCACATACGGAAGTATCGCCATCAATGGAGACGCGATTAAAGGTTTTTTTGACCGTTGATTTTAAAGCCTGGTTGAGCATTTTTCTTGAAACAGAGGCATCGGTCGTAATGACGCCAATCATCGTAGCCATATCGGGATGAATCATGCCGGACCCTTTTGCCATGCCAGCGATGGTGACAGGCTTTTCATTGATATCGATGCGCACGCAGACTTCTTTCGGGATGAGATCCGTGGTCATAATGGCAACTTCTGCTTTATGTCCGCCCGTTTCGGAGAGTTTGGAATAGGCTTTTTTAATCCCAGATGAAAGCGCTTTCATATTCATCTTGACACCAATGACGCCAGTTGAGCCAAAGATAATTTCGCGTTCTTCACAACCGATGAGTTTTGCGGTCTGTTTGATGACACTGAGCGCGTCGTCGTCGCCATCGGAACCGACACAAGCATTGGCATTGCCACTATTGATGACAATCGCCTTGGTTCGTCCGCCATCGTCAAAACACATATGATCGATTGCTTTCTGAAGGGAATGTCCCTTGATTAAATTTTGCGTAAATACGCCTGCTGAATTTGTCACGCAGTCTGAGACGATCATAGCCAAATCTGGCTTGCCGTCCTTTTTGATGCCGCACGCTACACCAGTGGCTTTAAACCCTTTTGGTGTCGTAATGGAACCATCAGATATCTTTTGCATAGAAATACCTCCTTGTGTGACTGCAAGTCTTGGAATGAACTTATTCCCTATTATATATAAAAAATGCTTCAAGTCAATATCAAAGTGTTTACTACTAGCGCTTAAAATGGTATTATTTCATACAAGAAACGCATAAATTCAATAGACAGGAAGAGAAAACAATGGTTGAACAAATGGAGAAGAGTTATAATCCGAAACTAGTCGAAGACAAATTGTATCAAGAATGGCTTGATAAAGGCTATTTTCACGCTGTCGTCGATCCCGATAAAAAGCCTTATACCATCGTGATTCCGCCGCCAAACATTACCGGCCAGTTACATATGGGGCACGCTATTGATAACGCGTTGCAGGACACCCTCATCCGTTGGAAACGGATGCAAGGCTACTCTGCGCTCTGGTTACCCGGTACCGATCATGCCAGCATTGCAACCGAAGCGAAAATCGTAGAGGCAATGGCAAAAGAGGGCCTTACCAAAGAAATGATAGGCCGTGAAAAATATATGGAGCGCGCCTGGGAATGGCGCCGTGTGTATGGCGGCAGAATTGTTGACCAACTCAAAAAATTAGGGAGCTCTTGCGACTGGGAACGAGAACGTTTCACCATGGATGAGGGACTTTCTAAGGCGGTTCAAGAAGTATTCTTAAGATTACATAAAAAAGGCTTAATCTATCGTGGAGAGCGTATTATCAACTGGTGTCCGACCTGTCTGACTTCGATTTCTGAAGCAGAAGTAGAGCACACAGAGACGGACGGAAACTTTTGGCACATCAAGTACCCTCTAAAAGATAGTGATGAGTTTTTGGTCGTTGCGACTACGAGACCCGAGACGATGCTTGGGGATACCGCTGTGGCAGTCAATCCAGAGGATACAAGATATTCGCATTTCATTGGGAAAAAGATTATTCTTCCGCTGATTGTACGAGAAATTCCGATCATCGCGGATGACTATGTCGACAAATCCTTTGGCACGGGCTGTGTCAAAATTACACCCGCACATGATCCGAATGATTTTGAAGTGGGACTCCGACATGATTTAGATGTCATCAAAGTCATGAACGATGATGCCACCATGAATGCAAATGCTGGACCATATCAGGGGATGACCCGTTACGATGCACGCGCCCAAATCCTGAAAGACCTTGCGGCGCTTGGTTTGCTGGTCAAAGTGGAACCGCATAAGCACAATGTCGGTGCGTGTTACCGTTGCGACACCACGGTTGAACCGATGGTTTCAAAGCAGTGGTTTGTAACTATGCAACCATTGGCGGATCCAGCCATTGCGGCGGTCAAGGACGGAACGATTCAGTTTGTCCCAGAACGCTTTTCGAAAACCTATTTCAACTGGATGGAAAACATCCACGATTGGTGTATCTCAAGACAGCTTTGGTGGGGGCATCGGATTCCTGCCTATTATTGCAATGATTGTGACGAGGTCATCGTTTCGGGTGACGCAGTTACGGTCTGTCCAAATTGTCATTCGACAAACATCCGACAAGATGAAGACACGCTGGACACTTGGTTCAGCTCTGCACTTTGGCCGTTTTCCACTTTGGGATGGCCGGATGACACTGCTGATTTTAACTACTTTTATCCTACAAACGTCCTCGTGACCGGGTATGATATCATTTTCTTTTGGGTCGCACGCATGATTTTTTCGGGTATCGCGCACGCGGGCAAAGAACCCTTTTCCCATGTGTTCATTCATGGGCTCGTTCGCGATGCCAACGGCAGGAAAATGTCTAAATCTCTTGGCAATGGAATCGACCCACTGGATGTCATCGAACACAGCGGAGCAGATGCGTTGCGTTTTGCATTAACCATCGGGACATCGCCTGGAAACGACCTGCGTTTCAGCGAAGAAAAGGTGGAAGCAGCCCGCAACTTTACCAATAAAATTTGGAATGCATCGCGATTCGTATTGATGAACTTCGACGAAGATTTGAATTTTGATGCGGTTGATTATTCTAAATTGACTTTGGCGGACAAATGGATTTTAAATCGCGTCAATCAACTGAGTGTTTCCGTCACGGAGTTGCTTGAAAAGTTCGATTTCGGGATGGCGCTACAGAAAGTGTATGAATTCATCTGGGATGAATTCTGTGACTGGTACATCGAACTTGCTAAGCCTCGCTTGTATAATAAGGATGCCGACGGCAGACTGGAAGTCCAATTCACACTGCATTATGCGCTTAGTAACGCAATGAAGTTGTTGCATCCGTTTATGCCGTTCATCACCGCTGAAATCTACTCCTTTCTGATCCATGACGGGAAGAGCATCATGGTTTCAGCTTGGCCTGAATGGAAGCAGGAATTTGTCTTTGAGGCAGAGCAGACCCAGATGGAATATATTATGCAAGTCATCAAGGAAATCAGAAATATCAGGGCGGAGCGAAATGTTCCACCATCCAAACAAACTAGCCTCACGTTTGTGGCGTCGGGAGAGATCGAGTTCGATATTTTGACACAGGGGATTCCGTATTTCAAACGTTTGGCATTTGCCAATGAAGTAGTCGTCCAAAAAGAAGCGAGCAACTTGGATGAAAATGCTGTGTCCATCGTACTGCCTGGTGCTGAGGCATTCATCCCAATCGGGGAGCTGGTGGATTTGGAAAAAGAAATCGCACGTCTGACAAAGGAAAAAGAGACTCTGGAGCAGGAACTTGTGCGGGTCAAAGGCAAACTGGGCAATCCAGGATTCGTCGGGAAAGCGCCAGCGGCCTTAATCCAGGAAGAACAGGAAAAAATGGCGAAATATCAAGAAATGTATGATAAAGTTTGCGCACGATTACAGGACTTTCAATAGAGTGGAGGAATGAACATGAACTACGGATTTGTACGAATCGCAGCAGCGGTGCCAGAACTCAAGGTCGCGAACTGCTTGTTCAACACCAACGCAATCATCAAGCAGATGAAGGAAGCAAGCCTGGGTGGCGCATCCATTTGCGTATTTCCCGAGTTGGCGGTGTCGGCGTATACCTGTGGTGATTTGTTTTTAACCGAAACCCTTCAGTCGTCGGTACTGCAGAGTTTATACAAAATACTTAAGGCCTCTGAAAAAGAGTCCATTGGCGACATGATCACCATCGTCGGTGCGCCGCTCAAAAACAAGAATCGACTTTACAATTGTGCGGTCGTCATCCAAAGCGGGGAAGTGCTTGGCGTGGTCGCGAAGACGTGTTTGCCGCAATATGCAGAGTTTTACGAGAAGCGTTGGTTTACCCCGTGTACCGAGGAAACGGAGGGTGATATTCATTTGCTCGGGCAGGACACCCTGTTCGGTAATGATTTGTACTTCCGCTGCTCCAATATCCCTGATTTTGCGTTTGGTGTGGAGATTTGTGAAGATCTTTGGGCACCCATTCCACAGTCGTCCAAGCTCGCGATTGCTGGCGCGAACGTTTTATTCAACCTTTCTGCAAGTGATGAGACCATCGGCAAACATGCCTATCGGCAGAGCCTGATTTCGCAACAATCCGCAAACTGCATCGCTGCCTATGTGTTCGCGTCAGCGGGGCCAGGTGAATCGACCACAGACGTGGTGTTTGGTGGTTATGGCGCCGTCTATGAGAATGGGAAACTTCTGCAGGAATCGGATCGGTTTGTGACATCGTCTCTTACGTTTGCTGATGTCGATGTCCAACGTTTGAATGCCGAGCGTCTCCGCAACACCACATTCTCCGGACTTGAGCAGGGCTTTGCGCGCGACACCGACTTCGAACTCAATCAAATCATAAATTTTGAGCATTCAAAAGAAACCAAGGAAGTCGCTTTTGATTTGCGCCGTTTTGTGGATCCGCACCCGTTTGTGCCGTCCAATAAAAATTCGATTGACGAACGTTGTCGGGAAATTTTCAATATTCAAACGACCGGCTTGATGAAGCGTCTACAACACGTCAACTGCCAAACTGCGGTGATCGGGATATCGGGCGGGCTTGACTCGACGCTTGCGTTGCTCGTAGCGGTTTCTGCTTTTGAAAAACTAAAAATCAAACCATCCAATATCTCCGCCCTCACAATGCCTGGCTTTGGCACGACGGACAACACGTATAACAACGCCATCGCGCTGATGAAGTCGCTCAAGGTAACGATTGTTGAAATCGACATCAAAGAGGCTTGTTTGCGGCATTTTGAGGCAATTGGACACCCTGCAGACTTGCATGACCTGACATTTGAAAATGTGCAAGCACGCGAACGCACGCAATTACTATTTGATTATGCAGGACGTGTCAATGGAATCGTGGTTGGCACAGGCGATATGTCCGAGCTTGCTCTTGGTTGGTGTACTTATAACGGCGATCACATGTCGAATTATGGCGTCAATGCTGGCGTCCCGAAGACACTGGTCAAACACCTCGTAGAGTGGGTCGCGGACAACCATACCGACAAGAATTCAAAGGCGATTCTCCATCGCGTCATAGAGACGCCAATTTCACCGGAATTATTACCGCCGGATCCTGTGGGACAAATCGCACAAAAAACCGAAGATATTGTAGGTCCATATGAACTCCATGATTTCTTCCTGTATCATTTTTTGAAGTATGGCGCTGAGCCGACAAAAATATTATTCCTAGCGCAAATTGCGTTTCAAGGCATCTATTCCAAAAGTACCATCACCATCTGGTTGATTACCTTCTTGAAACGGTTCTTCAGCCAGCAGTTTAAGCGATCCTGTATTCCAGACGCTCCCAAGGTCGGTACGATTTCGTTGTCGCCACGCGGCGACTGGAGAATGCCGAGTGATGCGTGTGTGGATATTTGGTTGAAAGAATTGACGACTGGGAAGTAATTTTTACGAGGAGGGGTTCGATTGAAGAAAATTAGCGATTGGATTGGTAATAGGTTGTCCGACGGGTTGTCATCGATGGTGATGTTTTATGCAGTTACTTTTTTGGTATTATTGCCACTTCTCTTTCAAAGGCCGGATTCCTTTATCACTTGGATTCAATATTTAAGTACTGCGGTGCTGCAAGCTGCCGCATTGCCGTTGCTCGGTTACACCACGAAGCGATCTGGTGATATTCAAGCGAAGATTTTGCAGGAAACCCATGATTCCGTCATGAACGAACTTGAAATCATAAAGACGCAGCAAGTCGATGATAAAAAAATCATGGAATCTCAACAAAAAATTATTCTCGAATTGAAAGATATTATTAAGGAAATACACACAAACACGAAAGATTAAAGTTTGAACCCGTGCGGGAGCAGTTCTGACACTTTGTAGACTTTATAATTGCATGCGGGGTCGCTCACGATGACCTCTGCATCTGGCATAAACTCAAATAAGAACTGCCTACAGATGCCACAGGGGTAGGTCAGTTCATTTCCGTTGGAAACAGATACCACGGCAATGGCCTGGAATGCTCTGTGTCCTTCCGAAACGGCCTTCACCATCGCGGTGCGTTCCGCGCAGATGGTCGCGCCATACGTTGAATTTTCGATATTGCAACCCTGGAAAACTTCACCACTCTCCGTCAATAATGCAGCGCCCACTTTAAAATTGGAATAGGGGGCATACGCATTTGTTGTTGCATCGATTGCGGCTTGTATTAGTTTGATTCGATCCATACGATCCACTCCTCGTGATTCTTTGAATTCATTTTAACACATTTTGACATCGAATTTTTGTTTTTAAAGGAGTATAATAAAAAAAGCATGTATTTGGAGTTGATAGAAGTGAAGAATTATTCGATTGATTTAAATTTAAGAACCATTGACAAGGCAGACGTCGTTGTCATAGGGGGAGGTCCTTCTGGTGTAGCCGCTGCAATTGCCGCTGCGCGGAACAAAAAGCGCGTGATTCTAATCGAAACAAGCGCGCAATTAGGTGGCATGGCGACCTTGGGTGGCGTTGCAATCTATATGCCGGTCGGCAATTTCACTGGGATATTCAAAGAATTGATGACGGAATTTATTCCAAAACAGGTCGAAGACGCATTGAATGGAAAGGATCCTTGGCCGTTTGCGTTTCAATTCAACCCGATTTTGTTTCGCCATTATTTAAATATGAAAATGGAACGAGAAGGGGTACAAGTGTATTATCATACCACCTTTGCGAAAACAATCAAGGACGGGAATTGTTTGAGGGCAATCGTCGTCAATACGCGCGAGGGGCTCTTCGTGATTGAGGGCAAGCGTTTTGTTGACTGTACCGGAGATGCGCGGGTTGCCATCGATGCAGGCGCAAACTATACGACTGGACGCGAAGAAGATCATGTGACACAACCCGTTACGTTGATGATGATTATGCAAAATACGCATCAACCTGTCGATTCGACGTTACCAGAGGATTGCTATTTCTACGAAACAGTGGAGGATCTCCCACAGGGACGTCTCTTGTCTTGGGAACGTTGCGGAGATGGCAGCATGCTCATCAACATGACACGCGTCAAAGGGAATGGCGCAAGAATTGAGGACATCAATTACTTTGAAAAAGAAGCATTGAAACAAGCACTTTCGGTTGCGAATTATCTACAACGCAATGGCTACCCAACCTATAAATTAGTCAACGTAGCACCACAAGCTGGCGTGAGACAAACCAATCAGGTGGAAGGGTTATATAAGTTAGGAGAAGTGGATATTTTCAACGCATTGCAGCATGCAGATGCGGTCGCGAGTACAAACTATGGGATTGATATTCATAGCCCGGACGGTGCGAAAACATGCGACGTTCGAGATGTCTCAACCTATGATATTCCTTATCGCTGTATGGTTCCTGTTGGAATCGAGAACTTGCTCGTGTCCGGAAGAGCGATTTCGGCAACGCATGTCGCGATGTCATCTGCCCGCGTGATGCCGACCTGTTATGCGCTAGGAGAAGCCGCGGGTGTGGCGGTTGCGCTTTCCATTGATAAGGACTGTGCGTTAAAAGATATTCCAATAAAAGACTTAGAGAACAACTTCAAGAAAACTTGAAAAAACGCAAAGAAATCCGATAAGAACGCTTGACAATTTGCTGTTAAGTCGGTATTATTGTCATTGTCGCTGTTCGGGAAATACACTGACAGTTTCTGATGGTGGGTGTAGTTCAGTGGTTAGAGCGCCAGATTGTGGTTCTGGATGTCGTGGGTTCAAATCCCATCACCCACCCCAATGATAGGGATGTAGCCAAGTCGGTAAGGCACCAGACTTTGACTCTGGCATTCGTAGGTTCGAGTCCTGCCATCCCTGCCAAGCACGGGCCATTAGCTCAGGTGGTAGAGCACTTGACTTTTAATCAAGGTGTCCGGAGTTCGAGTCTCCGATGGCTCACCAAAAGACCCTACAGTCGAAAGACTTGTAGGGTCTTTGCTATGTCGTAAATTAGGTTGCTAAACTTCGTTCTGAGATGATACTATGTAAAAGAAAGTACGCTTCGTTTTGGAGGAGGATTTCTATGAATATTAGAAAAATTCAAATGATGGCAATTAGTTTTCTCTTAGTTGGTAGCATTCTTTTCACGAGTTGCAACACGGATTCCACTGCGATTCAATTTACGATTCGTGATCAAGTCTTGAATCAAGTAGACAGTCGATTGTTTGGACAGTTTCTAGAACGTGCTACGTTTGGGGAACCAGGCCCTGAGGTTGCGCTTGATCCAAAGACAAATCAATTGAAGCCTCAAATTTCAGAACTGATTAAAAATATGAATATCCCGTTAATTCGATTTCCGGGAGGTACGGACATCGATTACAGTGACTGGCGTGATTTGATTGACAATGTACCTGGACGTGTTGATTCTAATCACCCAGCAAAAGTCAGAGGTACAGGGAAAGAGATGATCACAACAAAGTTCGGATATGACGAGTTTTTGACTTATGCGGAAGAACTGAAAACCGAGACATTGATTCCCCTTAATCTGAGAGAAGGTCTCGCTGGTCAAATCTCGTTACAAGAAGCAGCTCTGAATGCTGCCGGTCTTGTAGCCTATTGTAATGCTCCAATTGGCGCAAAGTTGCCCAAAGGG
>Ga0194063_10001337_pt1 | contig 16130 bp, 16 predicted proteins | sample SepL3720m_MetaG_FD_155459 | JGI IMG/M metagenome (GOLD analysis project Ga0194063, IMG submission 155459) | Anoxic zone freshwater microbial communities from boreal shield lake in IISD Experimental Lakes Area, Ontario, Canada - Sep2016-L373-20m | ecosystem: Environmental > Aquatic > Freshwater... | reverse complement strand
GGATGGTCTTGCCGACCGTCGCAATGCACTTCTGGACATCCACAACCCCCGGGCACTCCACGAGGAGGTGCTTCTCATTGCCGAAGTACGACGGCGTAATGACCGCCTCACTGACCCCGAGCGAGTTCACGCGCTTTTCGAGGACACTGCGGATCGCCTCGACGATCGTGGTCTTCTGCTGCTGCGTGCTCTGCAGCTGCATCTCGAGCGAAGAGATCTTCACTGCGCTGGCATTCGCATCCTTGAGTGCGGCGATCTGCGTCTGCAATCCCGAGATCTGATCATTCATCTCCTGCTCCGAAATGCGGAAATCGAGCTGTGTTCCGCCAATGAGATCGAGACCGAAGTGCACCTGAGGCCTACGAATGAAATCCGGTGCCCATCCCTTGAAGGTATCCGGCAGAGCGACGAAGAGCATGGCAACGGCGATCACAATGGTGACGACGGGCCAGAGAGCGGAGCGTTGGGAGGTCATGGAGAGTGTGGAAAGTGAGAGAAAACTGACGAGTGTTAGAAAGCTTTGAGCGGTGAGCTATGAGCGGTGAGCTTCATCAATTACTTGAGCGCGGCCCTTCGTGGCCGCATGAAAGGGAAACCTACGGCAATGAGAAAGTGACGAGCGTCCCCACATTCACGTCGTCGGCAAAGATAGCAGCGATTTCGGGTGAAGGGATACCCGTAATCATGAGATTTTCTCCGGGGGCTTTTCCGGTGGAAGGCAGAATCGACATGAGCTTCCCCCGGACGAAGAGACCGATCGACCGTCCCTGGTTGCCCTTGAAGAGTGCTTCCATGCGCTTCTGACCGTCCGCTGTGAAACGAATAGCGACCTCGCTCTGCCTTCCCGTCGTTTGACCGGACTGCACCCAAGTCACCTCCTTCTCCGTGATATCAGTCTTGGTGAACCATCCCACATTCTGCACCTGAATATCCCCTCCTGACCCCGTACTCTTGAGCATCAGCATCAGCGAAAATGGCCGCAGCATCTCCTGGGTGATCTCATCGGCAATCTTCGGATCGGCAATCGTGACGGAAAGCAGAGCTCCGCTGCCTTCAGTGGTCATTGCAATAGCAGGCTTTTCCTCTGTAATCCTGACGAGACGACTGGTGATCACACGTTGAGCAGCCCCGATGAGCTCTGTACGCTGTGCAGGATCGGCGGTATGCAGAGTCAAACGCAGGCGCACGGGCGCGGGCGTGCCACAACCTGCAAGCAGGAGGAGGAAGGCGAAAGGGAGGAGGATTCGACGCATGACCGCAGGAGTGTAGTGGAGAGGTACGAAAGGTAACAGAGGTTAGAGAAGCCAGAAAGGTTATTTCACGAGAAACCTTACGTATACTCGAACCATGAGGTCCTCTCTCGCATCACCTTTCAGGCCTTTCTAACATCTTCCAAACCTCTCAAACCTCCCGTTCAAACCTCCCGTTGCAGCTCCGTCCCCTCCCGCAGCATCTTCCGCGTCAGATCGACCCCCCGCAGAGCTGATCATACTGTGCCGCCAGCTGATACCTCCGTGTTTTCTTCGCGTGATCCGCAATCGTCAGGAAACCCACGCCTACCCATTGCAGGCAGAGTGCGGATGCCGATCGCGCACTGATGCCGAAGAATCTCGCTATGTCGCTGGAAGCCGCTCTTTTCATTCGGGTAAACAGTGCAAGAACCTTGCGTTGCTGCGCGGTGAGTTCCCGCAGGAGAACTTTCTGATCCGGTGTTCCTTTGCTCTGCGCTTCCTCCGCACGACTGCGAATCTTGGCGAAGCTGTCTGCCATGCCAAGCGTGAAGTATGTCAGGAACGGACTCATATCAGCCTCCGCACGACCTTCGTAGTAGTTGTGGCTTGGACTGATGGCCAAGGCATCGTAATAACCCTGAAGATGCTGCGCGTAGTACTCCTCGAGAGAATAGATGCCGTGCAATCCGTATCCTCCACGGTGCAGAATGAGATTGGTGAGGAGCCTCGCCGTGCGTCCGTTGCCATCGTAATAGGGATGGATGGTGGCGAATTGATAGTGCCCGATGCCTGCGATCACGGGCACCGGCCATTCGTTCCGTTCCACTTCTGCATTGATCCAAGTCATCAGATCCTTCATGAGCGCGGAAACGTCTTTCGCCTCCGGCGGCAGATAGACGACTGCGCCTGTGCGCCCATCGCGAATCACATTCTGACCGTCGCGATACGCCGTTGCCGTCTCCCGTCCGGAGAGCACAAAGCCGTGAATGGTACGGATGACCTTCTCAGTAGTCGCTTCCTTTTTCTGGCTCTGCTCCATGACGAATTCCAATGCTTTGTAGTAGTGCTTCACCTCAGCCTCGTCTCGCTCGCGACCGGGAAAGCGACCGCCACCTTCCAGGACATTCTCCACCTGCGAAGGACTCAGTTTATTGCCTTCGATCTGCGTCGAAAAATGTGTGGAAAGCAACCGCGCAGTCCGACGCAAAGAGTCCAGCATCGGTACAGTCAACGGCAATTGAGTAACTGCTTGACGACAGGCTTCCGTTTCCATGAGGGCTTTTGCCATCGTGGATGTGATGCTGAACTTTGGCTTGAACATGCGAAAACAGTGTAGCAAAATGTGATTAAAACGTCAATAAAGTGTCATGAAATTTTCTGACACAAAGAAGAGAATACCCAAACCGTTCGAACAGATTTCCGCTCTCCAATCCCTAATCCCTCCAAAGCTCCGTCCCCTCCCGCAGCATCTTCCGCGTGAGATCGACCCCCCTGAGCCGGCAGTGGTTATCGAGGATGCAATCTTCTAAAACGCAATTTTCCACGAGGCAATCGTCGAAGAGGATGACGTTGCGAAGCTCGCAGTCCACCACCCGAGAGCCCTTCCCAAGGACAACAGATCCACTGGAGCTCGAATGGGAAATCTCCGCTCCCTCGCCGAGGAGAACCTGCTCGCCGACGAGAGCTAAAGTGGCTTCGAGGTACGCGTGGAACGAGCCGATATCGAACCACGGATCGGTGTATGCGCGAAATTCCACAGGGATGTGCTGACGGAGGAACTCTTCGAAAATCCCACCGACGTTATCGGGCTTCTGCTGCGCGAAAGAAACGATAAGCGGCAGGTATTGAGCGGGAATCACCGAACAACCCGTGGAAACCAGTGTGGAACGGGGCTTCTCGGGCTTCTCCTCGAAGGCCTCCACATGCAGACTATCCGGAGCGGGAATGATGATCCCGAAGTGCCGCGCACGATCCAGATCGCCGATATTATGCGCAGCGAGCAGAGGAACCCCGGGAGAAACATGGGAGAGGAAATCCCGGAAGGAGAATCCGCAGTAGTTATCGCCGGTGAGGAGAAGGACATCGTCGGTGATCCCCTCCTGCTCGATCCACTGCGCAACCGCACCGAGCGCACCCAGTTTCTCGGAATCACTGCGCGAATGCTCGATGAGAATCCTGACATTCGAATGATGCCCGTCATTCACCCATGTTCGGAAGCTCTCCGCAAACGCCGCATTGGTACTCACCGTCACAGGCATTCCCTCCGGAAGATTGGAGATGAGGTGATCAATAATGGGTTTTCCCGCAAGTGGTAGCAACGGCTTGGCACGCTTCTCCGTGAGAGGCCAGAGTCGGGTGGCGAATCCGCCGGCGAGGATGAAGGCGTGCATGGTTACAAGGAGTATGAAGGACAGAAGATGGAGAAGGAATAGAAGTGTTCTGAAAAGGTACGAGACGCAACAGAGGTTATAGAAGCCTGATAGGGATATTTCTATCAAAAACTTTCAGGCTTTTCTAACCCCTGCCCCGCGTAGCTCAAAGAGCGGAGTGGGGTCTTCCAAACCTCTCTAACCTTGCCTATCAGGCCTCTATAACCTCTTTCCTTTCCTCGCTAACCTCCCCGCCCTCACCACCGTCACCGGCAATCCCTCCAACGATTCCATGTGCCCATCCTTCTCCACAATGCCGAGAACGGAAGGAAGCAAAATATACGTAATGCCGTGGCGACGGCAGGCGCTCAGTAAATTCAACGTCTGTTCCAGGTCACTCGTTTGAATCAAATGGGTAATTTTCTCCTTCACCAGAATGTCTTCCAATTTATCGAGCTTGCCACGCACCGGCACACCGGCGAGGTCCTTCTCCTTGGCTCCACGACTATCGAGAACTGCCACGGGCTTGAGGGGATTGCGACTCTTCTCCATCGCCTGAAGAAGGAGGCGCGCCTCGCGGGTGACACCGACAATGAGGGTCGGGAAGGCGGGAGGATCGCGACGGAGGACGATGCGCTTGAGCGGATCGAAGATCATGTGCCAGATCCATATGACAACGGTAGTGAGCATCCAGGCTTCCAGGAGAAGTAAACGGCTGAGTCCCTGGAAGGAATCCTTATAGAAGAAGTAGTACGTGAGGACGAAGAGGCTGATGCCGACGAGTGCGGCATAGGCGATGTACGCGGCATTGCGCAGTTCTTTCTGATTCCGCCCAAGGACGAAGGTACGCGTAGTGGCCAGAACAATCAGCCAGGCAGGCGCCACCACCACGACGGTGCGGATGAACTGGCTGAAGGGAAAATCGGTGGAATAGATGAAGCCGACGCGCAGGAAGTACGCCAGCGCATAGAGCTCCACGAAGAGGGCCAGGTCCGAGACGATCCAGAGAATGAGGAGGAGACGGTAGCGCATGCCCAAATACTAGCGCGGGATGCTTCCCGCGGATACGGGGATCCCAGAGAAGACACTGTTCCTATCACCCAGCAGTACCCCTCCCGGGGTGCGGGTAGCATCAGGAATCCTGTTCAAAATGGACTTCGTCGCTTCGAAACCGCACCCGAGGACGGGTGCTGCTGGATCGTTTGAACTTACCGCCCCTCAATCTGCCTCGTTTCCGCTCGCATTTTCCTCTGAGCCTGAAGCTGTTCGAGAATGAGCCTTCGAAAGGTTTGAATGGCGCTATCGGGATGCCCCTCGTGAATCACAGAATCATTCAAGAGCTGACTCAAATGCTGACATATCACGCGAAGGAACGGTAATCCTGCACCGATTTTCGGGTGGTTAAACAATGATGCGACATTCCAAATAAACACATTGAGCGCACTGGCGGTAGCATGACTCAAGAGCGATCCCCTCACGTCAGATCTCAAATCTTGTTGATCCAAGAGTGCGAGACCACGCGCAATAGCATCAGCTATTCTTTCACGTCGCTCATCATCCCCATCCCAAGGAAAACGTAAATCTCCGGCAAGATGCATTTGATCATCCAGATCATTTAAAACGTTATGAGCAATTTCCAAATTTCCCGCAGTGACTTCAACGAAAGCACAGAAATCCAATGCTCCCGTGTCTCCTTGTCGTTCGCTCATAAAAGGGAATAGAACAAAATCAAATTTACCGTGATGCGAAAGATTGCGGCAAGATCCACGCATAGCTCAGCTTCGTCGCATCCCAAGGAATGACTGTTCCCGCGTTGGTATCCACAGCAACCAATCGCTGCAAAGGCAGATACGTCCTGAACCACTGCAGCTTCGCGGCCATCGCCGGATCCGCCTGCGCCCGGAGTGCAAACGACTGCTCGTGGAGCATGTAGAAGGTCATGCTCTCTGCGAAATCTTCGAAGCAGTCCGTCTTGGCGTAGCCGCTGGCAAAGTCGGCATCGATGGAGACAGAACTGCGAACGGTGGGAGCGGACCAGGAGATCTGGTAGAACTGAAGGCTTGGATCGTTCTGATACACCGGATCGGGACCGTCGGTGAAGGTACTCTGGCCACTCCTCGCAGAACCATTGATGCACCCCAAATCGAAGAAATGCCCCATCAACTCATGGACGAGGACGGCGCGGAACTCATCGTCCGGGAGCGTACCATCGATGATCACCGTACTCTTGCCGGCCAGTCCCCGGCGATCAGGCTTTTCGTAACGGACGTAGAAATTCTTCAGTGATGACTGGCAAGAAGAAGGCAGCAAGGCGAGCACTTCACTCGCGATGACCTTGTGACGGTAGGCGATATCGGGCTGGTCGATGACGGCAGGGAAGGTAAGTGAGGAAGGTGAGGAAGGTGAGGAAGGTGAGGAAGGTGAGGAAGGTGAGGAAGGTGAGGAAGGTGAGGAAGGTAACACGAGAACTTCCTGCCTTTCCTGCCCTATCTGCCTTTCCTGCCCTATCCTTCGAACCTGCTTTACCAACACAACCGGAACCAAGGGTACAACAGCAGCCACCCTCGCCACCGCCTGCTTGCGGACGAACCGCAGAGACGGACGCTGCGACCCGACGGCGGCATGCGCGATTACGGGAAGAGTGCTTGCGGCAGAATTCTCCTGTGCTACGATTCCGATCGCATCAGCAGGACCAATACCCAGGCTGAGCGTGAGGATGGAGCCGATGAGCAGAAGTGCTTTTCCTTGCATAGAAGAAACCAAAAGGTGCTATTTATACTATTTTATTTGAGAAATGTCAATACCTCCCGAAGCAGAAGCAATAGCCGGCCAGACGTATACCGTTACCATTGAGAAGCTCACCCATGGCGGTTCTGGGCTGGCGCACATCGGCACACTCCCGACCTTCGTTCCGGATACCCTTCCGGGGCAGAAAGTGGAAATCCAGCTCCAGAAGAACCGCGGAAACTTCGGCGAAGGGAAGCTCCTCAAGGTGATCAAGCGGTCCAAGGATGAGATCCAGCCGCGCTGTCCCCACACCCATGAGTGCGGCGGATGCGTGTGGCAACAGCTCTCCTACATCAAACAGCTTTCGGCCAAGGAAGATATCGTCCGCGAAACCCTCGCTCACCTCACACCTGCAGATCCCGCCGTTCGCGAAAGCCTCCCGGGACGCGTCCTCAATATCATCCCCAGCCCCCAAGTCTTCCACTACCGCAACAAGCTCGAGCTCTCCTTTGGCTTCTCCAATATGCGCAGCGAAGAGAAGGATGGCAAGCGCATGTACTTCGACGAAGGCCCGACGATTGGATTTCACCAGCCGGGCCAGTGGTCCACAGTCCTGCCCATCAGCGAATGTCACCTGTACGACGAAGCCATCCCGACCCTCCTCGCGGATGTCCGTCGCTTCATGCAAGACACCCATCTACCGGTCTTCAATCCCAAAACCCACCGCGGGATGCTCCGCAATCTCCTCCTACGCCGTGGCATCCACACGGGCGAACAGATGATCGCCTTCGTGGTGAACGCGCGGAAGAAAGAACTGGAACCCCTCTTCCAGTACTTCATGCGCTTCGCCGGGCGCTCCGGCCTCTCCTCCCTCCTTGTGGTGGAGCACCTGGGACTGAATGACAAACCCGAAACCCCCAAGATCCACACCCTCGTCGGCAAGTCGACGATCACCGAGAAGCTCTTCGACCTCACCTTCGAAATCTCCCCCTTCTCGTTCTTCCAGACCAATACGCTGGCCGCCGAGAAGCTCTATCAGGCGATCGCACAGGCTGCGGATCTGGGGCCCCGCGATGTGGTGCTGGATGCCTACTGCGGCATGGGCACGATCGGCCAGTACCTCGCACGATTCTGCGAAAAAGTGGTGGGCATCGAGAGCCATCCGACCGCTATCGAAGACGCTCTGCACAGCGCCGGCCTCAACCGCATAGGCAACATCAGCTTCTACCGCGGTCGCACCGAACAAGTACTCAACGATCAGCTGAAAGCAGGATCCAAGTATGCCTTCTCGACCATCATCGTGGATCCGCCGCGTGCAGGATTGCACCCCAAAGCCCTAGATGCGATAATCGCCCACAAGCCCGCCAAAGTCGTCTACGTCTCCTGCAACATGGCCACCTTCGCCCGCGACCTCGGGGAGTTTCTCAAGAATGGATATGAGCTGCGAAGTGTGCAACCGGTAGACCTCTTTCCGCATACGGCGCATATCGAGGCGGTGAGTTTGTTGCAGAGAAAATAATTATGAGCAGAGCAGGTCTTCGACCTGCGGACTGCACCAGGAAGCCTGTTCGAAAATGGTCTTCATCATTTCGACGCCGGACTCGGGTGCTGACAGCAAGAAGCGAAGCGTGTTAACAAATGGGCCTCTGGTATAGACCGCGGGTCAATCCTTCGACTCCACTCAGGACAGGCGACCTGCTCTGCTAATGGTGGAAAATATTGAGGAAGGTCGGGTGCTACTGGGATTTTTGAAAGAGGTCGGGTGCTACGGGAATGTTCTTGATGTTCTCCGCAGGAACGAATCCTGCTCTAAATATTTTTTCGATATCACTTGATGAACCCGATATACCCCACGGTAAACAACATCGGCACTTGCGCGAGAAATCCAAAGGCAATCGCGCTCCAAGGTTTCCGGTTGGAGTAGAGCGCCCACGCGATCGGAGCGGAAAGGACAGCACCTAGGGAAAGCACAGCGACAACGATGACGAAGAGCATCTGCATGGGATCGCGGAGCAACATCTGGACGGTGAGGTTCATCAGCATCTCCCAGAGAAGCGCCACGCCGATCCACGCCGAGAAGAAAATGTAACTGGCGGAAAGAAGAAGAAGGAGAACGATCTGAATCAGAGCGAAGGAATGTCGGTACGTCATGGCGCTATTCTACCATCGAAGTACAATAGGGAAGAAAGTCTGATGGAATCTATGAAGCATTGATACTTTCGCAACAATCCTCCATACAATTCACCTTTCAGGCGTTTATAACCTCTTCCAAACCTTCCTGTCCCGCGTAGCTCGAAGAGCGAAGTGGGATCAAACCTCCGTATGCACCGCATCACTCTTCTCTCTGTCGGCAAAGTGAAAACGACGTGCTTCGCGGAAGGATGCGATCTCTACACAGAGAGATTGAAGAAGCAGTGTGATTTCACGGAACGCATCCTGAGCCCCGGAACGAAGGAAGAAGAAAATGACCGAATCCTGAAAGCGCTGGAGAAAGCGGAGGGAACGATCGTCGTTCTGTCACACACAGGAAAAGAGCACTCGTCGGAAGAACTCGCCGCATGGATTGGAAAGAAGCGCGACATCGGATCCCCCATCTCCTTCGTCATCTGCGGCGCGTACGGTGCGGACGAACGTGTCATCGCCAAGGCACACCTTGTTTTCTCCTTAAGTCGCATGACCTTTCCGCATGAGCTCTGCAAATTACTCTTCCTGGAACAGCTGTATCGGGCACAGGAGATTGCGAGGGGAAGTGGATACCATCATTGAGGCTCGGAAAGTTGTAAGGGTTGTAAGGGTTTGATGCAACCGATCTTTAGAACTTTTAAAACCTTTACAACCCTTAGAGCCTCTCCAACCTCAGTTCCCCCTCATCCATTCAAATATGAGTTACCAGAACATAGAAAGCCCGGTCATGCCGGGCTTTTTGATTGCGCTTCATATATGGAGTTATCCCATAATCCTCGTACGCACTGTCCAAGAGATCAGTAGGCGAACACCTCTTCATCCCTGAAGAACCTCTTCACTTCCACCTCCGCAGCCTCTGCTCCGTCGGACGCATGGGCGACATTCACCATCTGATCCACGCCGAATTCCGCGCGGATGGTTCCGGGGTCGGCTTTGCGACTATCCGTGACACCGAGCATCTCACGGACCTTGGCGACCACATCCTCACCCTCCAGGACCATGGCCAGCACGGGCGCAGAACTCATGAAGGCTTCCACTTCCGGGTAGAAAGGCTTGGTGGCGATGTGCGCATAGTGCTCGCGGAGGAGATCTTTCGAGGGCTTGATCATCTTGCAGCCGCGCAGGGTGAATCCGGCTTTCTCGAAGCGACCGATGACGGTGCCGATGAGGCGTTTCTTTATGGAATCCGGTTTGAGGAGAATAAGAGTACGCATAGGAATGTAGAATGGAGAATGTAAAATGTAGAATTACGGTAGGTTTATTCTGCTGGTTTTAATGATTGAGGTAAGTAAACGAATGAGTTCTTCACAGTCTTTGAGGAGCGAGGAGGATTCTTCGGTTGTCAGATATTTTCCGTCTCGGAGGAGACAAATCCAATAATCCGATTCATGTGCTTCTTTCAGCGCAATGTTCAGTTTTGCGATAAATTCTTTTTTACTTTGAGCGTTTATTCCTTCACGTACATTTGCTCCAATGCTGGTACCGGAACGTAAGAGCTGCTTGCTCAGAACTCGCTCATACTTTTTTTCGGATAAATACTGATAGACTTTTACAATTCGCAGAGCGAACAAGTAACTTTTATCACGCACGGGATTCTCACGTTCTTGCTTCATTATATTTTCATTCTACATTCTACATTCTACATTCTCAATTATTTAATCAACTCCTCAAGTTTGCTCTGGCTCTCTTCCTGTCCTATCACCACCAGTCTGAGCTGCTCGTGCGTCAGTAATCGCTTGGCCAGGGCATTCACCTGCGCCTTCGTCACGCCGTCGATCTTCGTGAAGTACTCTGGTAGATCCCGGACCTCGGGGTAGAGGAGCTGCTGCTTGCCGTAGAAGTGTGCGCGTTCCTCGGTATCTTCCATGGAGAGCGTGATGCGGCCCTTCAGATACTCTTTCGCGCGGACCATTTCTTCGTCAGTGACGGCATCCTTCGCAATCGCATCGTACTCGTGGATGATCAGGGAGATCGCTTCGTGGAGGCGGGACTGATCGATGCCCGCGCGGGTGGAGAGGGAGCCGGCATCCATGTAGCTGTCGATTTCGGAACTGATGTAGTAGCAGAGCCCCTTCGCTTCGCGGATATTCAGGAACATGCGTGAGCTCATGTTCCCTCCGAGAATGATACTGAGGAGCTTGATCGGGAAGTGATCTTTGTCCAGCGCACCCACGCCTGGAACACCAATGACGAGGTGTGACTGTTCCGTTTTCTTGGTTCGCAACAGGACTTTGTCTTTCCCAAAGGTTGTGAAGGCGGGGAAGGCATGGTCCTTGTCACCCTTGAGCGTGCCGAAGTACTTCTCTGCGAGCATGAGAGCCTTCTCTCTGGTGATGTTTCCGCTGAACGCGATGACCGTATTCTTGGCTGTGTAGAGCGCTTCCTTATGGCGAAGGAAATCCACCTGATTCACAGAATTGATGACCGCTTCCGTTCCGATCGTGTCCCATCCCAGCGGATGATCGCCGTAGAGGAGCTGCTCGAAATCCCACCCCGCGCGGTACATGGGCGTGTCCTGGTACATGTGTTCCTCCTCCAGAATGACGCCGCGTTCCTTCTCGATTTCCTCCTGTGGGAAGGTGGCGTGGAGGAGCATGTCGCTGAGGACATCGCAGGCGAGATCGGTGTGGGTTGCGGCGGCTTTCACGTAGTAGCCAGCGTATTCTTTTCCCGTAAATGCATTGAAGTCGCCGCCGACTCCTTCCAATGTGGCACTCACTTCCTTGGTATTCTTGTACTTCTTGCCGCCCTTGAAGAACATGTGTTCGAGGAAGTGGCTGATGCCGCGCTCTTCATTCTTCTCGTAGCGCGATCCTGCGCCTGCGAAGACCATAACAGTCACAGATTCGACGCCGCTGGCCGGAGCGGTGAGGACAGGGAGGCCGGAGGGGAGAAGATCAATGGTGTACATGGAGGGAGTGTAGGGAGGGAGAGGATGCATGGGAAGGATGGATGAGTTATTAGTTCATTAGTTACTAGTTATTAGTTTCTTACTACGAGGCTCTGAGCTTCACCAAAGCCAAACTAACAACTAATAACTAACAACTAATAACCCGCCTCGTAACCCGTCGATCTTGCTTGACCGTTCCCCCGGTGTACAGGTAGCCTTTCCCGGCTCTTCCAGCGTCTTCTCATGCTCGGTAAACTCAAGTGGCGCAAGCGTATGCGCAAGCACGGCTTCCTCTCCCGGTCATCCACACGTGATGGTCAGAAAGTTATGGCGCGCCGCCGCAGAACGGGTCGCGTGCGCGTGGTGGTGCAGAGGAAGGGGAAGAAATAGTGAATAGTGCGTAGTTGGTAGTGAGTAGATTGCAGCAATTTGGAGTTTTTTGCGTATTCGCTGTCTACCCACTACTCACTACCCACTATAAACTTCTCAAAACTCGCACTACCTACAAACGCTTCGACCGAGGTACACTCCTCCCATGGGTCGCACCCTCCACTCCCTGAGTTCCTTCCTCTTCTATCTCCTGACGGGGAGCTTCTTCATCGCGTACCTCCTCGATCGTAATTCCCTGCTCCTCCCGTGGTCCGACTGGTGGATGAAGATTGCAGACCTGCCGCTCGCGCTCGTGGCACTGCTCTACGGCGGATCGAGCCTGTACTTCAGCGTGAAGCGCAAAGAGGGGGTGTCGTGGGGCGTGCTGCTCTTCATTGCGATTCCGCTCACGGCGCTGTTTATCTTCCTTGTGATTCTGAATTTCTGGAATGTGCTGGGGTTGCCGAAGGGAGCGGCAGTGTGAGTTTCCTTCTGGGGAATGTGGATGTTTTACGCCTCTTTTTGGGAGGGCAGGAAAGGCAGGAACATGAGGAATGTCCTGGAATTACACGAGAACGTCCGGACTTCCTCGATCCTTATTCGCCATGCGCGCTGCGAGGAAGAGATCATCACTAAGTCTATTCAAATACACCCGCACCTCCGGATTCACCCCTTCTTCGTTGGCTAATCCCACCACCCACCGTTCCGCTCTGCGACACACGGCGCGCGCCTGATGGAGGAGCGCTGATGCTTTGGAACCTCCGGGGAGGATGAAGCGCGTGAGCTTGGGCAGTTCTTGTTCCATTTCAATGCCCCATTTTTCCAGTTCCTCAATATGCATCGCCGAAAGACGGTGACTCCCCTCACCTAACCTCTCCCCCTGCGGGTGGAGAGGAATATCAGCGGCCAAGCTTTTGGGAGTAATTGTGGCTATATCAGAGCCTGCCAGGAACAGTGCGCGCTGAACTTGTTCCATGGGGCTACGGAGACTTTCCGGGAAATCTGGTTCAGCAAGCGCCAGTCCCAGAATGGCATTCAGTTCATCGATAGTCCCGAGTGCGTGGATCCGCAAAGCAGATTTATGCGTGCGGCCGCCGCGGAAGAGATCCGTGGTGCCGTCGTCGCCGCGGCCGGTGGAGACGGAAGGGCGGGGCATGAGAGAGGGAGTATACACCAAGGTGTCGTGGTGAGCCGCGTCGAACCATGACACCGGCGCGAAGTGAGCCGTAAATTTGTCGTCCTTCGACTCCGCTCAGGATGACAAATTTACTAGGTCGATTGTCCATTATGCCATCACCAGCTTCTCCACTCTCTCGTGTTCCTTCTTCACCTCTTCCTCAGTCAGCGTCCTGTCCTTCGCTTGGTACGTACAACGCAGCGTGAGGTTGTACTTCCCTGATTCCAGAGGTTTGCCGTCGTACAGATCAGCGGCGATCACAGACGTGAGCAGCGGTGAGCTTCCACGGATTTTGCTGATGAGCTTCTCTGCAGATTTGGAAGAATCGAGCGTAACGGTGAGATCGTAAGTGATGGCCGGGAATTCCGCGATCGGGGAGAAGATGGCGGGCTTCTTCGGCAGCTCAAGCAGGGTGGTGACATCCAAGAGGGCGACAGCGCTACGGGCGGGGAGATCGAAGGCCTTGTTCACGTCCGGGTGCAATTCGCAGAGGATACCGACGGTCTTCCCATCAATGAGGAGATCCGCACTGCGTCCGGCGTGACCGAAGGGTGGGACTTTCTCCGAAGCGTTGATTGCAACTGTCGATCCGACTCCACTGAATTCGTCGACGAGCAATTGGCGGATTTTTAAGAAAGGATTCATCACCAGCGATGTTTCTTTTCGGTTCGCCATGAAGATCCCGCATTCCATCCATTCACCTTCGCGACGGTTGAAGACGTGGGTGCAGGTGAAGGTCTTGAGTGTCTGATCGGCCTGCAGGAGATTCTTCCCGGCATGCTCGAGGAGGCGCGGAAGCACTGAGGTCTGCATGAGGCTGAGCTCTTCGCCGATGGGATTGAGGATGCTGTACGCCTCGTTCGGGTCCATCTTGCAGGCGCTGATGAGCTGCGGGCTCACAAGTGAGATCGGGACGATCTCCAGGAAGCCTTCTTCCTTGAGATCATCGCGGAAGGCATGCAGTCGTTTATCACGCGGCGGCGGGGCGATGGTCGCATCCGGCAGAACTGGTGTGATGCGATCGAATCCCACGATGCGGCCGACTTCTTCCACAATGTCGTGCGAGCCCTCGATATCGTTGATGCGCCAGAGCGGAGCGGTGACTGCGGTCTTTGTTACTTTGAAGCCGAGATCCGTGAGAACCTTCTTCACGGTTGCATCCGAGACCGGCATACCGAGGTGCTTCTCCGCGTCTTTGTGGGAGAAGGGGATGGGCTTGCTCTTGCCGTCGGTGCCCCATTCGATGAGTTTGGAGGTGAGGGCAGCTTCTGGCATGAGGGTCAGGAACAATTCGAGCGCGCGGAGGAAGCCGATTTTTGCCATCACGGGTGGAACGTCTTTCTCATAGACCGTCGCGGCATCGGTGCGGTGCCCCATGGCGATGACAGTCCGTCTTGTATTCGCAGGATCCACGATAGCGCTGTGGAGCCAGATGGAACGTGTGGTTTCTTTGGTGGATCCGCGGAGCCCACCCATGATACCGAGGAGATCGAAAATTCCCTGATCATCTTCCATGATGAGTGCCCCAGGACACAGTTTCCGCTGTACTTCGTCGAGGGTGGTAATCGATTCTCCCTCAGTTGCAGTGCGCATACGCACCGTACCGTGAATGTCCGACGCATCGAAGCTGTGGAGCGGCATGCCTGTTTCCATGAAGACATAGTTCGTGATGTCAATCGGAAGATTGATACTCCTCCACCCCGTCGCTTCCAGGCGTTGTTTCATCCAGAGGGGGGTCTCCCCAAGCCCTGCAACTGAGAGTGTGCAGGCGCAATAGCGCGGTACCAGCTTCTTCTCGGTGAGGACGAAGGTGAATGGCGGTGGATTTTTGGGGAATGTCTGAGGTTTCGTCTTCTTTTCCTTCTTCCAGATCGCGAGGCCCAGGGCGACGCATTCCCGGGCGAAGCCGATATGGGAGAAAAGATCCGGACGATGCGTGATGGCGTGGTTATCGATGTGGAAAACGACGTCCGTGAGTTCGAGATGATCCGTGAGTGAGGTTCCTATATCTTCGTCCCCGTCTCCAAGATCAATGATTGTGTGATCATCCTGACCAGGCAAGAGCGGAAAACGAGAGGAGAGTTCCAGTTCCGACGCAGCGCAAATCATTCCTTCGCTCTCCTCACCGCGGATCTTCGTCTTCTCGAGTGTGACCATTTCCGTTCCGTGCCAGCGAACGCGCGCCCCGACGTGTGCGAAAGCAACGCGCATTCCGGATCGGAGATTCGATCCCCCACAGACGACTTTCTTTGTTCCCTGATCGGTTTTCACCTCACAGAGCGAGAGGCGATCGGCATTTGGATGTTTGCTGAGACTCAGAATTTTTCCGACGCAGCAGCCCTTCAGGTGTTCTCCCTGCACGATCACTTCCTCCACTTCGCCGACGCTAGCTGTGAGTCGGTCGGCGATGATTGCCGGATCCTTCTCTTTCCAGGTGACGAAATCGGAGAGCCAGTTGTAGGAGATCTTCATGGACGAAGTGTAGCGGAAGGGAGGGGAGGACGGGAATGATCGTGAAAGATTTTTCAAATCTTGAGAGCAGGCATACTTGCCTGCGAGAAGCACCTTGGATTATTTCTATGATGGAGCACATGTCTTCGACCCGTGGGAAAGAATGGATTCGGCAAGCTCACCACAGGTCCCGCTTCCAATTTATTTTTTAGTTCGCACGAAGCATCGCGCTAAGCAAAGACAAATCCTCTTTCCATGCCATTTGTCTTTCGCAAAAAATCGCGCTACCGTTCCTCTTATCTCCTCCCCCTACTCCCATGAAGAAAATCGATGCCTCCTCCTGTTCCGTGTCCTGCTCGGTCACGAAGTGGATGGTCAGTCTCCTCCTCTTCCTCGCGACGATGGCCGCTGCCGTCGGCACGTACAATGCCCACTTCGGCGCCGGCGAGCCGGTCTACGGATCCACGAGCGACTCCCTTGCGATCATCGCCTTCGTCATCTCCCTCATGCTCTTCAGGAAGAGTTTGTGTCACTGCTGCGGAAGCTGCGCGGTGAAGAAGTGAGACCAGACCTTGATTACAACGATCTCAGGGATTTCGAAGATGTCAGTACTACCGGCAGAGCCGGTAGCATGGGAAAAGCCCCTAGAAGGGGCTAAGCAAAGCATGCTACTGACTTGTCGTCAGTTCCAATGGAGATCGAGCTGGTCTCCATCGAAGTATTTATCGTTC
>Ga0194063_10001336_pt1 | contig 16135 bp, 13 predicted proteins | sample SepL3720m_MetaG_FD_155459 | JGI IMG/M metagenome (GOLD analysis project Ga0194063, IMG submission 155459) | Anoxic zone freshwater microbial communities from boreal shield lake in IISD Experimental Lakes Area, Ontario, Canada - Sep2016-L373-20m | ecosystem: Environmental > Aquatic > Freshwater... | reverse complement strand
GGTGCATCCCTACGAGGCCCGCACCTGGGGCCCGGCCGCCGCCGACAGCCTGCTGGGCGATGACGGACTGGGCTGGCGCCGGCCCTGAGCCAGGCCGCACACCCCCGCACCGCTTCCCGTTCAGCCCTACCCGTCTTTCACCCCGCCACCCGTCGCCTTCATGTCCACCCAGCTGACCCTGCAGGCCCCCTTGGACGTGCCGCCCGCGGAGGTTTACCCCTATCTTGATCGGCTGTGGAATCACGGCTTGGAGGGGACCACAGGAGCGGCCACCTTCACCCTGCTGATCTGGGAGCCCTCCTGGCTGGAGCAGCAGATGGTGCGTATCGGCCGGATCGAAGGCCCGATCCGGGGTCTGGAGCGCGACGATCTGCTCGAAGCGGCCCGCCTGATCACCGCCGACTGTGATCTGCCGTTCAGCACCGCGCCGATGGATCCGCGTCTGGCCTGGAAGGTGGGCCAGCTGGAGGGCCAACAGGAGGCCCAGGATCTGCGCGGGCAGTTCGTGCCGAACGCCATCAGTGTCCACACCCCCCGGCGGCTGATCACCCTGGTCCCCACCCTCGATGCCGCTCGGCCGCTCGAAACCATGGTGGCTGCGTACTGCCCCCTGCCGGACGAGGGGGGGGCCGGAGCCGCCTGCGGCGATGCGATCGTGCTGCGCGGCGGCATGGAGGCCCTGCGCCAGGGCCTGCCCCTGATCCAGCCCTTGATCGGTGATGACCTGCCCTGCTGGGTCTGGTGGAACAGCAGCCTCGATGAACCGCCGGAGATGCTGGAGGCCCTGGCCCCGCCGCCGCGGCGGCTGGTGATCGACACCTCCCTGGGCCAACCGGCCCGCTGCCTGGATGTGCTGGTTGAGCGGATCGAGGCGGGGCAGGCCGTCAACGATCTCAACTGGCTGCGGCTGCGCAGCTGGCGCGAATCGCTGGCGATGGTGTTCGACCCTCCCTCCCGTCGCGACGCCCTGGCCCATGTGGTCCAGCTCGACATCGACGTCGAGGGAGACCATCCGGTGAAGGGGCTGCTGCTGACCGCCTGGATGGCCGACCGGCTCGGCTGGCACCTGATCGACAGCTCCGCGACCGAGGAGCCCGGTGGCATCAACGCCGAGTTCCAACGCACCGATGGCACCACCATGCGCTTCCGCCAGATGCCGGTTCCCGTCGGCGTTCCCAAGGCCCACCCAGGTGCGATCGTGGGCCTTCGCCTCATCTGTGAACCGCCCGACCGTCCGCCCCTATGCGTCATCCTCTGCTCGGAATCGGGGGGCTGCATGCGGCTCGAATCGGGCGGCATGGCGGCGATGGAGCTGGTCGAGGAGGTGGTGCCCCTGCCCGAGGAGAACGAAGAGATGGAGATGGCGCGCCTGCTCGGCGGCGGCCACGACACCACCAATCCCCTGCTGGCGGCCTCAGCACCGCTGGCGGCCATGATCCTGCCGCGCTGAGCCCTTGGGCTGCCTGATCGCCGCCCCCTGCAGCGGCAGTGGCAAGACGCTGCTGAGCCTCTGCCTGACCGCCAGCGCCCGCCAGCGGGGCCAGAGCATCCAGCCCTTCAAGGTGGGACCCGACTACCTGGATCCCCAGTTGCTGGCGGCAGTGGCCCAGCGACCCTGCCGCAATCTCGATCCCCTGCTTTGCGGAGCCGAATGGGTGCGGCGCTGCTACCGCTGGCATGGCAGCCGCGCCGATCGGGTGCTGATCGAAGGGGTGATGGGCCTGTTCGACGGGCGCGGCCCCGGCAGCGAGGGCAGCTCGGCGGCGGTCGCTGCCCTGCTGGATCTGCCCGTGGTGCTGGTGGTGGAGGCCTCGCGCCAGGCCGGCTCTCTGGCGGCCCTGGTGCGTGGCTTCCGCGATCACGGGCCGCCTGCTGTGAAGCTGGCGGGTGTGGTGCTCAACCGGGTGGGCAGCGAGCGCCATCGGGCCCTGCTGGCCGAAGCCCTGGCGTCGATTTCAGTGCCGCTGCTGGGCGTTCTGCCCCAGCACCCCAGCCTGGATCTGCCCTCGCGGCACCTCGGCCTGCTGCCCCCCCAGGAACTCGACGATCTGGGGGAGCGGCAGCGCCTCTGGGCGCAGCTGGCCGAGGAGCATCTGGATCTGGAGCGGCTCTGGCCGCTGCTGGAGCCCCCAGTCCCAGCGAAGCAGGACACCGACCCGATCAGCTGGGTGCTCTCCGGCCTGGCGGCTGAGAAGCAGGCACCGGCTCAACCACCACAGGGGCCAGATCAGCCCCTGTGGCAGGCGCCAACAGAGCGTCCAACGCCGTTGCCCAGCCAGCAGCCCCTGCCGGTGGCGATCGCCAGTGATGCCGCCTTCCACTTCCGCTACCCCGAGGCCAGCGAACTGCTGCGGGCCGTGGGCCTGGAGCCCCAGCCCTGGAGCCCCCTGGCCGACGATCCCCTGCCCCCGGACTGCCGGGCGGTGCTGCTGCCCGGGGGCTACCCGGAACTGCATGCCGAAACCCTGGCGGCCAGCCGGCGCAGCCTCAGCCAGCTGGCCCAGGCCGCCGGCGCCGGCCTGCCGATCGTGGCGGAATGTGGCGGCTTGTTACTGCTGGGCCAGCAGCTGGAAGATGGCGAGGGCCGCCGCCATGCAATGGCGGGCGTGCTGCCGCTGACAGCGCGACGCGGCCCCCTGAGCCTTGGCTACCGCGAGGCTGAGGCCAGTGTCGACGGCCTGCTGGTACGGCGCGGCGAACGCCTGATGGGTCACGAATTTCACCGTTGGCAACTGGAGGCCGATCCGACGTTGGCAACAGCGGCGAGCTTGTGGCAGCTTGAAGGCTGGGGTTCTCCACGGAGGGCGGAAGGATGGACGAGCGCGAACATTCACGCAAGCTGGCTACATCTCCATTGGGCTGGGTGCCCGGGGATTCCCCGGAGGCTGGCCGCCGCAGCCGGGCAATTCGGGCTGCAGCCGCCGAACGGCGCTTTCTGCAACCCTCCGAACACCGTCTCAGTCCTCCCAGCGAGCGCTGGCGGCTGAACGTGCGCGGCCAGGTGCAGGGCGTGGGCTATCGGGCCGGCTGCCTCAAGCGCGCCAATGAGCTGGGCCTCAGTGGCTGGGTGCGCAATCTCGCCGATGGCTCGGTGGAGGTGGAAGCCGAGGGTGTCCCGTTGATGCTCAGCGAACTGCAGCTGTGGTGCGAGAAGGGCCCCCAGGGCGCCCAGGTGAGCAGTGTGGCCAGCAGCCGCGTCCCCCCCACCGGATCGGACTGGTTTGATATCCGCCGCTGACCCCAGGCCCAGCGGCGGCCTGGAGCTCTGGCTGCTGCGCCATGGCGCCACCGAATGGTCCCGCAACGGCCGCCATACGGGTTGCAGCGATCTGCCCCTGTTGGCCGAGGGAGAGGCCGAGGCCAGGGCCCTGGCAGCGTTGCTCCAGGGGGTGGCATTCACGGCCGTGGCCACCAGCCCGCTGCAGCGGGCCCGCCGCACCTGCGAGCTGGCGGGCCTGGCCGAGGGCGCCCAGGTCTGGGACGATCTGCGCGAATGGGATTACGGCGACTACGAGGGCATCACCACCGCCGAGATCCGCCGCAGCCGGAGCGATTGGACGATCTGGAGTCACGGCTGCCCGGCCGGGGAGGATGGCACAGCTGTTCAGATCCGCTGCGAACGGCTGATCGCCCGCGCCCTGACTTTGGCGAACCAACCGTCCGGAGCGAGCCCAGCGGCGAGCCGTGAGACGCCTTGCCGGATCGCCCTGTTTGCCCACGGCCATCTGCTGCGCAGCCTGGCCGCCACCTGGCTCGGCCTCGGTGCCCGCGGCGGGGCCCTCTTCGTGCTTGGCACCGGCGGCTTCAGCGTGCTGGGCTACGAGCGAGACCAGCGGGCGTTGCTGCACTGGAACGTGACGATCCACTGAATCGCGGAGCTTGCCGGAAGGTTCTGAATCGCTTCAAGGGCCAACATTTTCATCGCCCGCTGTTCCAGAGATGCCGCTCTTGTGACGGGCCTTGTCTGCAGGCGCGGCCCGCCGCAAGCGCTGCGGCTGAGGTGACCTCTCGCGCTCTATCCAGACAGCCCTGGCAGCAGCCAGCCCTGAAGGCGATTCGCAGCGGCCGACCGGCCTGACGCTGGTGATCACCGCGACCGTCAGAATGGGAGCTGAGCTGCAACCCGGCCCTGAACCTTGCGACCCTCTGGAGCGAACTGTTCGGCTTTGCCCTGGCGATCGGCTTCAGCCCCCTGCACATCGCCCTGCTGCTGTTGCTGCTGGTGGGCGCCGATCCCCTGCGCCGCGGCGGCTGGTTCGTCGCCGGCTGGCTGCTCATCTCCGCCCTGGAGGTGACCCTGCTGCTGACCGTGGGCCATGGCCTGCTGCTGAGCATGGACAAAGGCACCTCCCATCGCACCGGCCTCGATCTGCTGGCGGCCGGAGTATTGATCGGGGTGGGCATGAAACAACTGCTCGACCGCAAGGAAGGCTCTGGGACGCCGGCCTGGGCCGGCCAGCTGGATCGTTTCTGCGCCATGCCACTGCTGCCGTTGCTGGGCCTGAGCGCCCTGGTTCAGGTGATCAGCCCCGATGATGTTTTTCTCTATGCCAAAGCCAGCGGCGAACTGCTGGCGGCTGACCTTGGAACAGGCCAGGAGTTGCTGAGTGGCGGTCTGTTCAGCCTCGCCACCGGGTCGCTGCTGCTCGTGCCGTTTCTGGCGGTGCTGCTGCTGGGCCAGCAGCGGGTGCAGCCCGCCCTGCAAGGCGGCAAGCAATGGCTGTTCGGCAACGCCGACCTGATTGTCGGGGGGGCGAGCCTGCTGCTGGCCCTCTACTTCGGCTGGCAGGGTGTGGATGGACTCCGGCTCGGCTGAGGGCCTGCAGCCGCAGGGCTCATGGTCTGCTTGCAAGCCCGTCCCATGGATCTCCACCTCAGCCAGTCACGGCTCAGAGACAGTCAGCTGCGAGCCAGTTCCTGGCCTGATGTCCCTGCTCGCCACGAACAAGGGAAGACTGACAACCCTGGCATCAGAGCGTCCAGAACTGGAGCAAAGACCATCAGTCCCCTGGATGGGCGAGCTGCTGATCCGCATGATGCCGAGCTCCCTCCGCAGGATCCAGCAGCGGAATCACGGCACCGAGAAGATGCAATGAACCGCTCACCACGGGCAGAGGGCCTGGGGCCGTGAGCCAGTCCAGCCCCGCCACCAGATCGGTGGCCGCTTCGATCTGAGCGGCCAGGGCGGGTCGCTCGGCCACCAGCTCAGCCGCACTCCAGCTGAGGTGATCGGGAATGGCGACGATCGCCAGCCGATCCCCTGGAGCCAGCAGGGCGTCGAGCAGCTCCGGGGCCTGCTTGTGGCGCTGGATCCCCAGCAGCCAGCGGCGCGCCTGCTGTCGGTCGAGCTCCTGGCGCAGGGCCAGCGCCGCCGGTGGGTTGTGGGCGCCGTCGAGCAGCAGCTCGCGCCCCCGCCAGCGGCGGCGCTCCAGGCGGCCTGGCCAGCGGGCATCGGCCAGACCGCGGGCGATCGCGGCGGCGTCCACGGGCCAGCCGCGCTGCGCCAGGGCCTCGGCCATCGCCTGGGCCACGGCAGCGTTGCTGCGCTGCCAGATCCCGGCCAGTCCCAGCGGCGGGCCGCCTTGCTCCGGAGCCTCCAGAGGTTCGAGCCAGCGGAGCTCACAGTCCAGCCGGCGGGCTTCAGCGTTGAGCACGGCCGCCACCTCGGGATGCTGAGGGGCACTGAACGCCAGGCTGCCTGGCCCCATCACAGCCGCTTTTTCGTGGGCGATCGCCGTCAGGGTGGGGCCCAGATGCTCGCGATGATCGAGGCCGATGTTGCCGAAGCCAATCAGGGAGCGCTGCGGATGGGCCGTGGTGGCATCGAGGCGCCCCCCCAGGCCCACCTCCAGAATCACCAGATCGGGGGCCTCGCTGGCGAAGCGATCGAAAGCGGCGGCGGTGAGCAGCTCGAAGGGGGTGAGCTGGTGGCGGCGGCCGATCGGCTGCCAGCGGGCCAGATCGGCGCGCAGCTGCTCGGCACTGATCCAGGCATCATCGAGCTGGATGCGCTCGCACCAGCTGACCAGATGGGGGGAGCGATAGCTGGCGCAACGCAGACCGGCGGCCCGCAGCATCGCGTGCAGCAGCGTGCAGATCGAGCCCTTGCCATTGGTGCCGGCCACCTGCACGGCGGCAAAGCGGCGCTCGGGATGGCCGCCCTCGCCCAGGGCGGCCGCCAGTCGCGCCAGCCCCAGATCGACACCGCGCCGGGCGAAGGGTTCCAGCAGGTCAGCGAGATCGACGGGGGCGGGCAGGCCAAGCGCGATCGCTTGCCCCGCCGATCCCCACTCGCCAGCACCCCCTCCGGAAGCAGCCCGTCCCGAAGCAGCGGCGCTCGGTGGCGGGGTTGCCGCGGAGCCGTCAAAGACCGGTGCGCACACCTCAGGTCAGGCTGATCAGAGCGTTCTCCAGGCGCTGGATCAGCTTGCGCAGATGGCGGCGGCGGATCACCAGGGGGGGCACGATCCGCACCACCCGGGGGCCAGCCGGCACCAGCAGCAGCCCCTCCGCCATCGCCGCCTTGACCAGCTCGGGCGCCGTGGGGCCGTCCTCGGCCAGCACCACGCCCTGCAGCAGGCCCCAGCCACGAACCTCGGTGATCGCGCCGGGATGGCGTGCTGCCAGTGCGCTGAGCTGATCGATGAGGAACCGCTCCATGGCCTGCACATGGGGCAGGAGCTGGCGGCGCTCGATTTCGGCGATCACGGTGAGCGCGGCCTGGCAGGCGAAGGGATTGCCACCGAAAGTGCTGGCATGGTCGCCGGGGCGGAAGTGATCCACGGCGGCCTTCACCGCCAGGGCACCGATGGGGATGCCGCCACCCAGGCCCTTGGCCATGGTGAAAGCATCGGGTTCAACGCCAAGCCGACCGTGGCCCCACCAGTGGCCGCTGCGGCCGACACCGATCTGAACCTCATCGAAGATCAGCAGGATCTGCCGCTGATCACAGAGCTCCCGCACCCGGCGGAAGAAGGCCTCATCGCCAGGGATCACGCCTCCCTCGCCCTGAATCGGTTCGAGCAGCACGGCGGCCACCCGCGGCCCCTCGGCCTCGCAGTCGGACAGCAGCGCTTCAAAGGCACTGGTGTCGTTGTAGGGGAAATAGCGGAAGCCCTCCACCATCGGCTCGAAGCCCTGGTGATATTTCGGTTGGCCCGTGGCGGTGACGGCGGCGAGGGTGCGGCCGTGGAAACTGGCCTCGGCCGACAGGATCACCGGCCGCTCGATGCCGCGCACCATGTGGCCATGCTTGCGGGCCAGCTTGATGGCGGCCTCGTTGGCCTCGGCGCCCGAATTGCAGAAAAACACCGCCTCAGCAGCGCTGCGCTCACAGATGGCCCGGGCCAGGGCCTCCTGTTCGGGAATCCGGTAAAGATTGGAGACGTGCTGAAGTTTGCCAAGCTGGCGGCAGAGGGCTCGGCGCAACACCGAATCACTGTGGCCGAGGGTGCAGACAGCGATGCCGGCCACCGCATCGAGGTAGCGACGGCCGTTGTTGTCGTAGAGCCAGACGCCCTTGCCACGCACCAACTCGAGCGGATAACGGGCGTAGGTGCCCATCACCGCCGACACATCGGAACTGGTTGGGGCCGCGGACACCTTGGATCAGGCAGGGAGTGACGACGATGAAGCAGCACGCTGAGGTGCTGCAGGGGACTCCGAGGAGTTGATGGGAGCGGTGGGACTCGAACCCACAAACCCGAAGGCGCTCGATTTTGAGTCGAGTCCGTCTACCAATTCCGGCACGCTCCCGCGTTGGTGATCTTAGTCCTCAAGCTGAGCTGAGACGGGACCGGTACTGAACGGCCCCGCCAGGCTCAGGCCGCCATTGGCAGGCTGGTGGGTTCGTCATGGAGACGACGGATCACAGCGCCGACGCCGTTGAGCTTGCCTTCGAGATCGGCATAGCCGCGATCGAGGAATTCCAGGCCGCGCACGGTGGTGGTGCCTTCGGCGGCCAGACCGGCGAGCACCATGGCCGCCGAAGCGCGCAGGTCGGTGCCGTGCACCGGGGCGCCGCTGAGCCGGGCCACCCCCTCGATGAAGGCGGTGTTGCCCTGCATACGGATCGAGGCCCCCATGCGCTGCAGCTCAGCGACGTGCTGGAGCCGATTCTCAAAGATGTTCTCGACGATCATGCTGGTGCCTTCCGCCGTGGCCAGCAGGCTCATGAACGGCGCCTGCAGATCGGTGGGGAAGCCTGGGAAAGGCTGGGTGCGCAGATCGACGGCGGTGATGCGCTTGGCGTCGATCACCACACCGAGGCCGTCGTGCTGAATGCGGCAGCCGACCTCTTCGAGCTTGGTGAGCACGGCGCCGAGATGTTCGGGCACCACGGGGGCAACCCGCAGCACTGAGCGGGTGATGGCGGCGGCCAGCAGAAAGGTGCCTGCTTCGATGCGATCGGGGATCACGGCGTAGTCGGCACCGTGCAGGCGCTCGACACCGACGATCGTGATCGTGGGGCTGCCGGCACCGCGGATCTTGGCCCCCATCGCAATCAGCAGCCGGGCCAGATCGATCACCTCGGGCTCCTGGGCAGCGTTGTCGATGGTGGTTTCACCATCGGCAAGAGTGGCTGCCATCATCAGCGTTTCGGTGGCTCCGACGCTGGGGCAATCGAGATGGATGTGGCCGCCGGTCAGGCGATGGCCGCGGCCCGGCACCACGGCGGTGACCACGCCGTGCTCGATCGTGACCTGGGCACCGAGGGCCTTGAGTCCCTTGACGTGCTCGACCACCGGACGGGAGCCGATCTGGCAGCCGCCAGGCAGGGGCACCTGGGCCATACCCATGCGAGCAACCAGGGGGCCGATGCAGAAAAAGCTGGCCCGCAGGCTGTTGACCAGCTCATAGGGCGGAGCGGCCTTGGTGATGTGATCACCGTTGAGATCGATGCTGTCACCACTGCGCTTCACGACCACACCAAGAGCGCCGAGGATTTCACCCATGCCGGTGATATCGGTGAGCGGTGGCACATTGCGTAACCGCAGAGTGTCGCGGGTGAGCAGGCAGGCGGCCATCAACACCAGGGCCGAATTCTTGGCACCACTGACCAGAATTTCACCGGAGAGCGGCCGACCGCCAAGGATTTCAAGCCGAGGCTGTCCCAGGCAGGCGGCCGGAGCCATGTCGACCAGGGAGAGAGTGCTGGAAATTTTTGAGGATGTGGGGACGGCGGTACTGGTCATGGTCGGCTGTCCACACAGATCGTCTGGTTCGGAGATCTTGACAATGAAAGGACACACCGTCTAGGTGGCCGCCACTCAAACTGGCTTGGCCTGACAGCGGGCGCATCAGGCCCACCTGGCTCGACTCCTGGGGAGGGCCCAGAGGGCTGGCGAGCCGATCGTACGGCCTTGGTCACCACGGTGTTTTATGGTGGTGAGGTCGCGGCGGTTTCCGCAGCGGCGACACGCCCGCGGATGTGGCGGAATTGGTAGACGCGCTAGTTTCAGGTACTAGTGGCAGCAATGTCGTGGGAGTTCAAGTCTCCCCATCCGCATCACCTTCCTCAATGATCGTTCTCAAGATCACCAACGCCTCCGAGTTCATGGCGGCCAAAGTTGGCAAGTTCCTCGAGAGCCTCACGCCTGATGCCTTCGACCAGACCACGGTTGAAGACATTTTGATGCGCAAGCTGATTGAAAATCTTCAGGCTCAGGGCCTCGAAGGTGAGATTGCCGCTGTCAATGGCCTGGATCTCAAGGACAAGGAGCTGATCCTCCAGGACAAGTTGCATGTCCGCTCCAAGCAGAATTTCTGAATCTGAGCTGATCAGCAGCCGCCGCAACCCGCTGGTCGGCCGGTTGCGCGATCTGCACGAAGCCCGTGGCCGCAGGCAGCAGCAGCAGCTGTTGCTGGAGGGCACCCACCTGCTGCAGGAGGCCCTGCGGCTGGATCTCAAACTGGAGGTGGTGCTGGCCACGCCCGAATGGCTCGCCGGCCACGGCCAGCTGCTAGCGGCTCTGCCGCCCCGCACCCGCCTGCAACCAGCCACAGCCGAGGTGCTGGCGGCGGTGGCCACCACCCGCAGCCCCGATGGGGTGGTGGCCACCGCCGCGCCCCCCTGCCTGCCGATCGGCCGGACGCCCGGTTTCGTGCTGGCCCTCGATCGACTGCAGGACCCCGGCAATCTCGGCACCCTGTTGCGCACGGCCCTCGCCGCCGGCGTCGAGCAGGTGTGGCTGGCCGATGGCGCCGATCCCCATGCCCCCAAGGTGTTGCGGGCCTCCAGCGGCGCCGCCTTGGCCCTGCCGGTGGAGCGCCTCGATGGCGAAGGGCTGCGCCAGCGCCTGCTGCAAGCCGGTGTTGCCGGGCTGCAGCGGCTGGCCACCCGGGCGGGCGACGGCCAGCCCTACTGGGACCTGGACTGGACCCAGCCCACCGTGCTTTTGCTGGGCAATGAGGGAGCCGGCCTGGCGGCGGAGTTGGCGGCCCTGGCCGATCACTGCGTGACCATTCCCCACAGCACCGCGGTGGAATCCCTGAACGTGGCGGTGGCGGCGGCACCACTGCTGCTGGAACGCTGGCGCCAGCGCCAGCTCGGCGGCGCCTCAGCAACGGCCACCTGAGGGGAGAGAATGCCCTTCAACAAGCGCAGCAACCCTCGGTGACGGCAGCCCCTGGTTCCTTCGATTTCGATGTGATCGTCATCGGCGCCGGCTACGGCGGTTTTGATGCGGCCAAGCACGCCGCCGACCACGGCCTCAAGGTGGCGATCGTCGAATCGCGCGACATGGGCGGCACCTGCGTCAACCGTGGCTGCGTGCCCTCCAAGGCGCTGCTGGCGGCCAGCGGCCGGGTGCGGGAGCTGGCCGATGCCGAGCATCTCAAGGGCTTCGGTATCCATGCGGCGCCGGTGCGCTTCGAGCGCCAGAAGATCGCCGATCACGCCGCCCAGCTGGTGGCGACGATCCGCACCAACCTCACCAAGAGCCTGGAGCGCGCCGGCGCCACGATTCTGCGGGGCAAGGGCCGGCTTGAAGGGCCCCAGCGGGTGGCGGTGCGCGAGGCCAGTGGCGTCGAACGGGTGTATGCGGCCCGGGAGGTGATCCTCGCCACCGGCTCCGATCCGTTCGTGCCCCCCGGCATCGAAACCGATGGCCGCACCGTGTTCACCAGCGACGAGGCGATCAACCTCGAATGGCTGCCCCGCTGGATCACGATCATCGGCAGCGGCTACATCGGCCTGGAGTTCGCCGACGTGTACACCGCCCTGGGCTGTGAGGTGACGATGATCGAGGCGCTCGATCGGGTGATGCCCACCTTTGATCCCGACATCGCCAAGCTGGCGGCCCGCAAGCTGATTGAAGGCCGCGAGATCGATGCCCGCGCCGGCGTCCTGGCCAAGACGATCACTCCGGGCTGCCCGGTGCTGATCGAGCTGGTGGACATGAAAACCCGCGAGCCGGTCGAAACCCTGGAGGTGGATGCGGTGCTGGTGGCCACCGGCCGGGTGCCGGTGAGCCAGGAGCTCAACCTGGCTTCGGTGGGCGTGGAGACCAACCGCGGCTTCATCCCCGTGGACGACACGATGCGGGTGCTGACCAGCAACACAGCCGGGGCAGCGGTGGTGCCCCATCTGTGGGCGGTGGGCGATGTGACCGGCAAGATGATGCTGGCCCACACCGCCGCCGCCCAGGGGGCCGTGGCCGTGGACAACATCCTCGGCCATCCGCGCCGCATCGATTACCGCTCGATTCCCGCCGCCACCTTCACCCATCCGGAGATCAGCTCGGTGGGGCTCAGTGAAGCCGAGGCCAAACAGCTGGCGAGCAGCGAAGGCTTTGAGCTGGGTTCGGTGCGCAGCTATTTCAAGGCCAATTCCAAGGCGCTGGCGGAACTGGAGAGCGATGGTCTGATGAAGCTGCTGTTCCGCAAGGACACCGGCGAAGTGCTCGGGGCCCACATCTTTGGCCTCCATGCCGCCGATCTGATCCAGGAGGTGGCCAATGCCGTGGCCCGACGCCAGAGCGTGCAGCAGCTGGCCAACGAGGTGCACACCCACCCCACCCTCAGCGAGGTGGTGGAAGTGGCCTACAAGCAAGCTGCCATGGCCATTGCACCTGTGAGGTCCTGAGATGGAGATCCGTCGCCGGCCACCCAACCCCTCGGTGAAAGTGGTTCACCTTGAATTCGGCATTCCTCACCCGGAGGAAAAGCCGCGCCACATCCTCGAGGAGATCGTCTGGGCCAAGGATCGGGAGGTGGCCAGCGCCCGCGAGCGGGTGCCGCTGCCGAAGTTACAGAGCCAGGTGGCGGAGCTGCCGGCGCCGCGCGATTTCGTCGCGGCGCTGAAGGCCAGTTGCCGCAAGCCGGCGGTGATCGCCGAGGTGAAGAAAGCCAGCCCCAGCAAGGGGGTGATCCGCGAGGACTTCGATCCGGTGGCGATCGCCCGGGGCTATGCCGCCGGCGGCGCCAGCTGCCTGTCGGTGCTCACCGATCGCCAGTTCTTTCAGGGGGGCTTTGAGGTGCTGGTGGAGGTTCGCCAGGCGGTGCAGCTGCCCCTGCTCTGCAAGGACTTCATCCTCTCCCCATACCAGCTTTATCAGGCCCGGGCCGCCGGCGCTGATGCGGCCCTGCTGATCGCGGCGATCCTCACCGATGTCGATCTGGCCTACCTGCTCAAGGTGGCCCGCAGCCTGGCTCTGGCGGTGCTGGTGGAGGTGCACGACGAGGCCGAACTGGAGCGGGTGCTGGCCCTGGAGGGGGTGCAACTGATCGGCATCAACAACCGCGATCTGAGCAGCTTCGAGATCGATCTGGCCACCAGCGAGCGCTTGATGGCCCGCTACGGCGACCAGATCCGCGCCAAGGGCTGCCTGCTGGTGAGTGAATCGGGCCTGTTCAACCGCGACGATCTCGATCGCGTCATGCAGGCAGGTGCCGATGCGGTGCTGGTGGGTGAGGCGCTGATGCGACAGGCAGATGTGACCGCCGCCCTGGAGACCCTGATCGGGGGGTGAGGGCCTGCGTGGCTGAATCCCATGATCTGAAGAGCCACAGCCGGTCGCGAACCGATCGGCGCCGCAGCCCAGGGCGCTCCACAGCCACAACAACCGTCCGGAGTGAGCGCGCCCGCCTGACTTCAACCGCCGCAGCCGGACTTTAATCGGTACGGCTGCCAGAGCGAGAGGGGCGCCTCGCAACCGATACCGCCGCAGACATAACAGCTTCGTTCTACAGCTTTGTTGCAATAAGCGGGAAAGGCTTCGCTGCAGTTGCAGCATGAACGCAACGGTTCGGATCCATCGCCATGGCGCCAACAGCACCCGAACGGCTACCAGCTGCTGATCCCCGACGGCATGCGCTTGCCGAGGGCCCCAGCCAGCCAGGGCGACCCCGGCGGCCGAGGCTGGTCGCTGGGCGGCCGGGGCCATCCCGCCCAACCAACCCGGCCCACAGACCTGCAGCGCCGACCTGAGCCGCCACATCAGCTGACATCCGGCCGGAGCCCGACGGACAGCAGCAGAGAACGCCAGGCAAGGGTCCCAGGGAAGGAGCACAGCTGGCGGAACAGGACCAGGACGGGACCAGAGCATTCACCCAACCCTTCGAACCATGACCGACCGTTCCACCCTTTCCCCCAATGGCTGGTTCAACGACTGGGTCGCCCAGGCCCAGCTGTATCCCGGCTACAACGGCAACGCCAACAATGGCCTGAACAAGACGGTGGCGGCCCTGAGTGGCAACACCAATCTGAACCAGGCCTTCCCCCCGGGAATTGACCCCAGCAACGACCTGCTGCTGGATGCCTACATGACTTACTACGGGTCAGGCAATGTGGCCGACAACCGGCTGGGTGCGCTGAGCAAAGCCCAGTTGGTGACCGGGGGAAAAACGCCCTGGGCCATTTCCAAGGATATGGGCCAGAACTTCCGGCCAATGATCACCGTCTATCTGAATGATGCCTCTACGTCCGAGTCAACGTTCAATCTGCTCACCGACATCAGCAGCAGCGGCGGCACGACCAACAACCAGTCGATGCCGGTCAATGTGCTGGCCAATGCGGCCCTGCAAATCGGGGCTTTTCTGGGGGCGCGGATTGCCAGCGCCAATCCAGGCGCTGGCATCGACCCGACGGCCGCAGACCTGAACAGCAACCAGATCAGCACACTCCACAACCTGAAGTACAGCAACTTCATTACCGGGGATGTGCTGCTCACCCCCGATGGCTTCGGTTCATTCATCAAGAATTACAGCACTACCAATCCCATCGTTAATGACACTACCACCAGCACCATCGGCAGCATCGCCGCCGGCAAGTACAACGTCACCCTGAGCGCCACGGCCGATGGCAAGGGTTGGAATGTTTTGGACTTGCAAGGGAACATCTACAAAACCATTCCCGGCTCGGTGAGCATCAATGGGGTCAACTACAGCGTCCAAGAGACTCTCGTCAACAACAAAGGCAACCTGATCCCGGTCCTGCAAGCACCTGATGGCAGCCAGTATTGCGACATCGTCGGGTCCACCTACAAATCTTTGAACCTCAAGGCCTCCGACACCGTCAATGCCCGGCAGAATCTTCAAGATGCACTCCAGTACCTCAAGAGCATCCAGCCCACATACGAGAAGTATGGCGTTGTATTTCCCGACATCTTTTACGCCTCAGGATCAGAGTTTAACACATTTTGCAATACACTGCCCGGCTATTCGCCGGCCCCTGGCATTCAGCTGCCGGGGCTGAGTGAATCGACGGGCAACAGCGTTGCCGACCTCCTCGCCACCCAGACCTATCTGGCCAAACTTTTTGCAGGTCGCCTCAATGTTGCGCACGTCCTTAATCCCTGGGCTGTCGGCGGAATTGACGCTGCGCCGTGGTACCTGGATGGGACGATGTTTCAAGATGGCAGCAATCTTCTCAAAGGTCTGACCACGGCCAGTGCCGTACGGGCAGCGCTCGACTCGGTCGCCACACAGGTCAGCGACAAGGCCGCCACCCTGGGCTGGTTTAAAGCGTCGCCCTATATGGATTATCTGTCGATTGACAAGTATGAGCGCGACGAAATTAGTGGCGTTGTCAATGCTAGCCAACATAACGCCTACAATCGCAATGCCTGGATCAATTATGCTTATTACGGCAAAGTGCTGTCTGAAAGCCTGCGCACCGGCCCTGACTCCGCCAGTGGCGGTAACGCGGCGGCGGGCAATGGCAACAGCGACCTTCTCTATTATCAGATTCCGGCCGCCTCCCTGCCCGCCGATCTGGCCAACGGATCGACGGCGCCCTTCATCAACGGGCTGACCGGCAAGCCAGGGGGCACTGATCTGAGCGAGAAGATGACCACGGCAGGCTCAGATATCCCCCACTATAGCTTTGCTTTTGACAGCTTCTTCGGCAATCCAGATCTGGCCAGTGCCAGCAGCTTCAAAAGTAAATATCCCGAACTCAGCAGCCTGAGTGTCAACGTTCAGGGCCAGGCCATCAACCTGACCGACTATCTGTTCAGCACCTCAGCCAACGCCCTTGAGGATGCCGGCAGCCATAACCTCAGCGAGGGTCTACTCTCGATCTCCCGTGGTGCGGCGAGCGTCAATCGGGCAGTCTTGGGGGATGTGTTCGGCATCATCTGGGGTGGAGGGAACAGCTCCACTCCCCTGGCCTATGGGTCCAGCCAGTGGGGAGATCCAAACGCCACCTGGACTGCCGGTAGTTCTCTCGACACCGCTTATGTTCCCAACAGCCAGACCATCACCCCCCTGGCCAACAGTGTCGATCGCCTGACCGAATGGGCCGCCGCCGACTACTCGGGTCCCACGAGCGCCAAAGAGGTGAATGTGCGCTCCCTTGGGCTCACCTACGCCGCGATCAAAACCGACAGCACCGGCAAACTGAGCCTGGCCGTCTGCGCCCAGGCGATTAACAACAATGCTATTTATCTCTACAAACTCAACTCCGCCACGGACACCGATGCGATCAGCGGCCTGAGCCTGAATGGCAACAATCCCAACGCCGGCTCTGCCGGGGCCTATTTCCAGGAGGTGAGCAGCAACAACATTGCTGTGACCTCCAACTTGAGTACCAGCAGCGCTGGCCAGAACAATGGCCAACAGATCAGCAGCCTTGCCGTTTCAGCCAACAGCTACTACGGCATCCTGCTGGTGTCCAAAACCAGCAGGATGCCGT
>Ga0194063_10001335_pt1 | contig 16139 bp, 10 predicted proteins | sample SepL3720m_MetaG_FD_155459 | JGI IMG/M metagenome (GOLD analysis project Ga0194063, IMG submission 155459) | Anoxic zone freshwater microbial communities from boreal shield lake in IISD Experimental Lakes Area, Ontario, Canada - Sep2016-L373-20m | ecosystem: Environmental > Aquatic > Freshwater... | reverse complement strand
GTATTCCACCGTTCCCACCGTCTGTACGGCAAAGCTTGCCATAACATTTCCCATGACCAAACATTCCCTAATTGACTTCCCTGCTGCGAGCGCTCCCACAAAACCGCCTCTCCACGCGTCGCCGGCTCCTGTTGGGTCCACTACTTTTTTGAGTTTGATTGCTTTAATAAATATTTGTTCTGCTGGTTTCAACTGATTTAAACTGGTCTCAGCTGGTCTCAACTGAATTCTTACACCTTTTTTTCCAAATGTTGTAATAACTCCTACTCCACTCTCAACAATTTCTTTTACCGTCATCTTGAGCCTTTTCTCAATCATTGCGATTTCATAATCATTGCCCACAATATATGTCGCATGCATAACTCCTTTTCTCAGCAGGTCATCCCGAATCCAGGTGAGAGTCATTCCGGGGTCGAATAAATAGGGGAGTTTATTTTTTATGACATAGCGAAGAGTAGTGGTGAACGGTCGTTCATGAGTGGCGGAAATAATCCAAAAGTCTGAAGAGGGCGTAGGGGGGAGAGTGTGGGGAGTAGCTCCCAGTTTTGGGTTGAGGGCGCAGGCGCCGTAATAGAATCCCCAAATCTGATTATCGTTTTTATCTGTTATTACTTTTCCTGTTGCGGTATAGAGCTTTTTATCTTGTTGAACGAAGGTTGTATCGATATTATTTTTTCTAAAGAATTCTACAAGCTCTCCCCCATCTCTTCCAACTGCAGCCACGGGGTAGATTGAAAAAGCATCATCGTGAGAAGATTGCTTCGTTACAGTATTCCTCGCAATGACATTAATATGAGATTGCTTCGCTTCGCTCGCAATGACATGGGACTCTTTGTAGTAGTCTCTGGTATTTTTTAGTGCATACACAATATTTGTCGCGCAACCCCCTAAATGTTTTGCCAGGGAATCTACAGAAAAAGAAACATTGATTTGGTGTAATTTCTCTGGGTGAAAGTAGTCTTTAAAGTGATGGGGGAAGTCCATGATTTCGTCGTAGGCTGCGGATCCAGATACAAATATATTTTTCATTATTAGAAAATCATTGTATCATATTATTTCTGCGGAGCATATTATTTTTGGCAGTCGCATTTGAAGTTGTTTGCAAGGCGCGCCAACACTTGTTCGGTTTTATAAAACGGAGAGTTTTTAAGATTCTCTATTTCTTCTTGCAAATAGAGGATTTGTTTATCAACGAGAGTGGGCGCTTCTACTTTTCTCACTCTCCATTGCCAGCTCGCTTGATCAATTGCGTGTTGGCGATAGCGATACAAAACATGGGGACAATGGACTGCAGAAAATCCCTCATCTAATAATCGATACCACAGATAGTGACGAAGATCATATTCGTCATGATACACAAACCCCCCCACTTCTCTGGCAGATGTTGTATTAAAAAGCGCCGCATTGTTAATGTAGTTTTGTTTTTTTAACAGATATTTTATTGTTTCAGAATAGGCGGGATAGTGAAGCGTATAGGAGGATCCTTCTTTTTGTCTCCACTCTTGAGGAAACGTAAGCCACGCAGATTTTTCTCGCGGGCCAAATACATGAGTATTGCAGTATGCTATTGCGGCTTGTTTATCTTTTTGAATTGTATGGAGGAGCTTCGCGCAATAGGTATGATCGATTTCGTCATCTCCGTCAAGAAAGCACACAAATTCTGTATTCGTAAGTTCAAGTCCCCTATTAAATGCGGCGAGCTGTCCGTGATTATGAATATAGGGATAATAATGAATGTAGGGAAAATAGAGGTCGAGATATTCTCGCGCTATCGTATCTGTAGTATCTGTGGAACCATTATTGATAATAATCGTTCTATCGACGTGAAGTGTTTGATGCAGCACGCTTTCAAGGGCTTGGCGCAAAAAAGCACCATGATTATTTGCGACAATAACAACAGTCACTTGTGAGGACATTATTTTAGTATAACATCTTTGGCACTTTCCATTTAAGCTTTTTTGCAGCAGCAACTCTGAGCGATTTATTCTTGCTTTGCTTATCCTCTTTGAGAGCATCGCTCACTGCAATAATCCAATCTGTATGAGATTTTGGCAAATAAAGGCACTTATTAGCCCGTTGCAACGGCCTGTATCTAACCTCGTAGGTTAGAGTGGCTGTGGCGACGATTGGTTTGCCTGAAGCAAAATACAAAGGAAGCTCGGGAAAAATCAAAGTCCCTGTTTTCGTGTATTTATACGGAGCAATAAGAATATCAAATGATTGAAGAAAGAGAGGAAGCTTTTTATACGGCTGTTTGCCCACAGGAAATATATTGGGATGCTGCTCTGCGACCTCAATAATGGGGCGATAGTCTGTATTCCCCACGAGCACAACAGAAGCTGAAGGAAAAGCCGCCGCCAGCCTCCCAACAAGCTGTTCATCAATCCTTTCATCAAGCGTGCCAATAAATCCCAATACGGGTTTTTTGATCCAACACAACCCCACATCACATGTTTGAATCATTTTTGAAGTGTCCTTAAACATATCCCATTCCACACCATTTACTATTACGATGTCTCGCGGGTTGCGCAAGAGCTTTTTATGCGGAGCAGTAACAATATGTGCATCTTTGAGGAGTTTTCTCTCAGCACCTTGTATATGTTTTGCTGCGTGCTGTAAATGGATGAAATCTTCTGCGTGATCAAAAGAGAAGGTGTTTTTTTTGAGTGGGAGGAGATGGCGCCAAAAGGGGTGGAGAATATAAGTTGAAAGCGTAAAGTTTAAAGCCGAAAGCTGTATTGATCGTTTGAGAAAGGATAGCTCTTTGGGGGAGGGATTTTGGTAGTTAAGATGAAAAGACTTAAGCGCTGTAAGGCGAATGGCGGTAAAATTTTGAGATTCTTCAGTAGCCCTCATCCACGGCTTATTCCCCTCATCAAAGACTCCCTCAATATACAGTATTTTTGATTTTTCGGCCATTTTTCGAGCGATTTGTACAGAGCGCGATTGAAGATTGGCAGCGTCGGTTGCGCCAAAGATTAAAATTTGTTTTGATTTTCCATCCGTATTGTTAATTGCGATTGCTTGAAAAGATATAGCTCTACTCATATGGCGGAGGGAATATACCATCCATGCATAGGGGGTTTTACTCAGAAAAATAAGAGCATTTTTTTTATGAAGGAGGGATTGTATTGATTTGTTTTTTATTACGGTAATCGAAGTTGGGGGCTTTTTGTTATGAATGAAAAAGTTTTTAATGTCTCGGAGAGTATAGTGAAAGGCCAAGAGGAATTCAAATACGAGAGAAGAATCGTGAAGATAGAGCTTCATTCGGAGTTGTTCAACCTCGAGATAGAGGAGCTTTTCTTTTTCTCTCAGATGAGAAAGAGAAGACTTATTATTCATAATTAGAGAATACTATACCATATAAGTCGCCTCATTCCTGTATAATAGGAGGCTATGGAGAAACTCACAAAGATTGTTGCAACAATCGGCCCTGCGTGCGAAAGTGAAGAGCAGATCGAGGCTCTCATTAACGCCGGAGTGAACGTCTTTCGCTTCAACTTCAAACACTCCACCATAGACTGGCATGCAAGTCGCATTCACCGAGTAAAACAGGTGGCAAAAAAAATGAAAATGCACGTTGGCACCCTTCTTGATTTGCAGGGGCCTGAGATTCGTATCAATATGCCAACTGAAAGCATAAAGCTAACAGAGGGAGAGATCATCACTCTGGGAGAAACGGTATTTACTGAGGGAAAAAGAGGTATTTCTTGCTCTCATCCAGATTTGTTTGAATTCCTCAAAGTTGGCCAACATCTCATTGCGGATGATGGAGCTTTCTCCTTTACCGTAATGCAGCTGAAGCCAGAGGTAACACTTACATGTAACCGCGGAGGACTTTTAAAAAATAAAAAATCACTTCGTATTCCCGGAGCAGACTTCCCCTTCCCTGTCCTGGTTGATCGAGACTTTGAGGGGCTAAAAATGGCGCAAAGGGCAGAGATAGACTATATCGCTCTTTCCTACGCTCGCACGGCTGATGACGTATTAGTCACACGCAAAGAAATGGCAAAGTATAACGTGGCGGCACAAATTATTTCCAAAATAGAAGCAAAATCTGCTATCGACAATTTGGATGAAATAATTAAAGCGAGCGACGGCATAATGGTAGCACGAGGAGACCTGGGGATTGAGCTGCCGCTGGAAGAAGTACCCTATTGGCAGAAAGTGATGATAAAAAAATGTATCGAAAAAGGAATCCCCGTCATTACTGCTACTCAAATGCTGCAGACCATGATTGAGAATCCGTATCCAACGCGCGCGGAAGTGTCGGATGTAGCAAATGCAACATTTGACCTAACGGACGCCGTGATGCTTTCGGCGGAAAGCGCTTCGGGGAGATTTCCCCTCGAAACGGTGACCATGATGAGCAAGATTGTAAAATCAAACGAAACTCGATTTAGTACAGATACTCGTAAACATTATAATTTCCGCGTGGAAGATAATGAACAGCTGCTTTGTGAGGCGGCATACAACATTTATCAAAATCTTGAAACACAAAAAAATAAAGTATCGGGATTTGTGGTGTTTACCGAAACGGGGCGCACAGCTCGGATGCTTTCTCGCTACCGTCCAAATGTCCCAATCTTTGCACTTGTTTCTACAAGTAAAGTAGGAGATATGCTCACCATAGATCACGGCGTACAACCTCTTTCTCACTTTGCCCCCTACAGCAAGGAGCTGGTAACAATCAAAGGCTTAAAACTGATAATAGAACATTTAAAAGAGATTAAGGCAGTGAAAAAAGGGCAATCCCTCGTCATCATTTATGGAGATGAGTGGATGCAGAAGGGCAAGACGAGCACGCTGAAACTAGTGCAAGTTTAATTTACAATTTACAATTTTCAATTTTTAAATAATATTTTAATTATTTAATGTGTTAATTGGAAATTTAGTCATTGAGACTTATTTGTAAATTGTAAATTGATAATTAAAAATTTATAGTGATATGAGTTCTATTCGCAATTTCGCCATTATCGCCCACGTAGACCATGGCAAGAGCACTCTTGCAGATCGTCTATTGGAGATAACGGGGGTGGTATCTGCGGGAAAGCACGAAGAGCAAATGCTCGACCGCAACCCAGTATCCCGCGAACGAGGAATTACGATAAAGCTTGCTCCCGTGAAGATGATGTACGGAGAATATATTCTCAATCTCATCGACACTCCAGGGCACGTGGACTTTTCCTACGAAGTAGATAGAACATTAGCCTGCGTGGACGGCGTAATTCTTCTGGTTGACTGCACTCAAGGGATTCAAGCTCAAACCATCGCGAATGCATACAAGGCCCTGGATAAAAATCTGATTATCATTCCCGTCATTAATAAAATCGATATGCCGGGAGCAGAGATTGAAAAAACGAAAAAACAAATTATCGACTTCTTAGGAGTACGGGCTGATGAGATTTATGAAATATCAGCAAAAACAGGAGAGGGAGTTCAAAAAGTATTGGACGCAGTGATAGAAAAGATTCCCGGTCCCTATTTTTTAACTCATAACTTGAAACTTGAAACTCAAAAAGAAAAAGACACACGAATGAATGAGAATCCTGGCAAGTTTCAAGCTACAAGCTACAAGCTCCAAGCCCTTATCTTTGATTCTTACTATGATACTCATAAGGGCGTAATCGCTTTTGTGCGCGTCTTTGGCGGATCGCTTAAGCGCGGAATGAACGTAAAGATGGCCCATGAAGGCGGCACATTCATCGTATCTGAGGTGGGGATATTTAAGCCAGACCTTACCCCAATTGATGAATTACGAGATGGGGAAATTGGATACGTGGCGACCAACTTAAAAAATATTCACGCAATCAAAATTGGAGATACGATGCAGCTTCCCCGGGACGACACCCCTCCCCTGCCTGGGTATAAAAAGGTGAAGCCTATGGTGTATGCAAGTATTTTTCCTACAGACACCAATGATTATCTGAATTTTAAAAAGGCTTTAGAAAAATTATATCTGACAGATAGCGCTCTGGACTTTAGCGGTATTTATAGCACGGCGCTGGGAGCGGGATTTCGCGTGGGGTTCCTGGGGCTTCTCCATGCAGACGTAGTACGGGAGCGGCTGGAGCGAGAGTATGAACTAAGCCTCGTTCTCACCCCGCCTCAAGTGGAGTTCAAAATCGAAAATGATACATTTTACGAGCCTATTGTGAAGATATTTATTTATACGCCAGAAAATTATACGGGCGCGGTGATGAAGGTGTGCGAAGAGCACCGGGCGAAGTTTATCACGATGGATAATACAAACCAGATTGCCCTCACCTACGAAATGCCTCTTGCAGAGCTTATCACAGACTTCTTTGACCAGCTAAAAAGCAAGACCAGCGGGTATGCATCCCTAGACTGGGAAATCCTTCGCTACGAACTGGCGGATGCCAACAAAATGGAGCTGCTATTAAATAATGACCCAATTGAAGAGTTTTCCGAAATCGTGGTGACGGAGCGGGCGCAAGAGAAAGCGCAGTTTCTCACAAAGCGACTAAAAGACCTGATTCCCCGCCAGCAATATGAGGTGAAGATTCAAGCAAAATATAAGGGTAAGATCATTGCTTCTGAGCGCATTTCTCCTTTTCGCAAAAATGTACTTATTCATAACAGCAAGGTGGTAGGGGCTGGGGACGTGGGCCGAAAAAATAAGCTTCTTGAAAAACAAAAAGAAGGAAAAAAGCTGATGAAGGCTGTGGGGAAAGTGGAAATTCCAAAAGATGCGTTTATGAAGCTGTTTAGGAAAGAGTAGGGCTTTTGTACTCACATCACATTTAGAGGGTCATTTATGCCTTGTACTGATTGTATACGTGGATATAGTCCTGTCACAAATTCTCCTACGACGAGTAAGGAACCTTCATGTGTTCCGCCAACTCCAACTATTCTTGATTTATTACGTGATTCGACACTAAGCCCTCCACCTGAGGGCATTCCGTATATTCTGCTATCTACAATAGCACGTGTAACAGTACTTAGTTGAACTGCGTTTTCCGCTTTATTAGAGTCCAAATGTAATAATTTAGGTTTATCTTTAATAATATTAGGCTGATAATCGTCATGAAATAAACCATCACCTATTAGACCCACATCCTTCAAGCATATAGCCTCATCAAATTCAAAATATAAAATATAAGGAAAATGATTCTTTCCATAGGCGATAAGGTTGAGCATTTCGTTCAAATAGGATATTTCTTCAGAGGACATGCCTCCTTCATGCATGGGTAATTTAAAGCAGCCATTTGCAAGGAGTTTTTTTTCTTGCACATAGTCTAGCCAATAGTGTGGAGTACGCTCTTCATATAATAGAGAGGACCTCTGTAAACCATCGGTTTGAATGAGTTGTTCTATTGATTGTGACATATGTATTGAGTATGTATATTATACACTAAAAATATTACTATAGGTAGGTATTTTGCAGATTTAGGCGAAGTATTTATTGAAGTAGGTTTTTTGCCTTTTGGCATATTGGACCTCTTTAGTAATCCATTGTTTTTTGGTCTCAGCGAGAGAAAGCTTATTCTTATGATACGCGATAATCTGCTGATACCCAATGGCGTTGAGGCCTGGGTCTTCTGCAATGTATCCCTCTGTGAGAAGGTCTTCTACCTCTTGAAATGCGCCGTCTGCAATTCTCTGGTCCACTCGTTGGGCTATTTTTTCTCGCACACTATCTGTTGAGGCGTGGAAGAACGGGAGGTATGTTAGGGTGATGTCCTGTTTGCAACCTGCGAGGTTGCCAAGGCGTTCAGAGAGGGTTTCGTGCGGAGATACCGCAAGCATCTCTTCTCCGCTGTTGGCTATCTCAATACGGCGAATAAGGCGACGGGGGTTGTTTCTATCACTGTTATTCATATCAGCAAGCATCTGCCCATTTTTCTTCTTGAGTATTTCTTGCAGCTCTCCTACTGTTTGTATTTCTAGTTCTTTGCGGAGGGTCCAGTCCTCTGGCGTCTTCATTTCTGGAATGCCATATATTAGGTGGCGTAGATAATATCCTGTGCCTCCCACAAGAATGGGAGTCTTTCCGCGATCAATGATATCTTTAATTGCTTCTTCTGCAAGAGCAACATACTCTGCGGAAGAGAAGGTTTGCTTAGGATCAATAATGTCGTAGAGCCAGATTTTAGCTGAAGGCTGAAAGCCTAAAGCTAAAAGCTCATAATAGCCAATGTTATATTTCTCTTGCTTTAAGCTTTGAGCTTTAAACTTTGAGCCCTTGGGAATGTCTTTGCCTGTGATGATAGTAAGCTTTTTGTAGATTTGGCGAGAGTCAAAGTTTACTATTTCTCCAGTATGTTTTTCAACCAATTCAAGAGCCTTGGCTGTCTTGCCCGTGGCGGTCTGGCCGAAGAGGATGTAAATATCCATGATTAATTTACAATTACCAATTTACAATTTTAAATAAAATTATGTCATTGCGAACGACACAGATTACAGTGAAGCAATCTATTTGTTGAGATTGCTTCGTCGCTTCGCTCCTCGCAATGACATCTAACAGAAATTCTCAAGTACTATTAACAATTATTAATTTAATAAGTATCAATTTTAAAATTAATTGTAAATTAAAAATTGAAAATTAAAAATTAACGTAGACTTACGCCTTGTGTTTCTGCATCTTGGCAGCATCGATGAGATTTTTGAAGAGATACAATACGTCGAGCGGTCCCACTCCTCCCGGAGTAGATGTGTAATGGCTTGCGATTGGGTCTACTTCTTTTTCATCATAGTCTCCTTTTAGCTTCCCTTCAACCGAACGAACGCCCACATTAATGAGGATTGCCCCAGGCTTAATCATCTCCGCAGTAAGGATCTTTTTCCCTACGGCCGGAATAATAATATCTGCCTCTCGATAGTATTCGTGTGGATTTGGGGTCTGGGAGTTGATACCCATAAAGTTAATTTTTATTTCGCTAAACGTCTTAACAATGGGGCGTCCTCCAGTGATACCCTTGCCCACAACAATTACTGATTTGTGTTTTAATACTCTTCTCAAAGCCTCAAAATCCTTCTTTTTATCGATAAATAGACCTCCATCCATTTTGGGATGAATATATATATATTTAAGTATTGTAAGAACAGCAAGACCGAGGGGCGAGAAAAACTCTGTTTTTCTGCGGTGTCCTTCGATTTCTTTCTCAAGTGCAATGAAGTCATACATACTTTCGGTGACAAGCTGGGGGGGAAGGGGCTGTTGGACAATAATGCCAGTGACCTCTGGATGTTGAGACATTTCCTTGATTTTGCGCATAAATGGCTCAAAAGATGGGACTGTCTTGTACTGAATAAGCTCAAAGAGCACGCCAAGGCGTTTGGCAGTTTGTTGCTTTATGCGGACAAAGGAGAGTTGAGCCTGCGTATCACCTACTAAAAAAACCACTACTTTTAGCTTCTTTTTCTTGCTTAATTTTGCGACTTCTCGCTTTAACTCAGCCTCAAGCGCTTCTACTATCTTTTTTACGGGGATTATCATTTGTGTAAGGAATTATACCACATTTGAGGCATGAAAGCCAGCTAAAAGCTGAAAGTTAAAAGCTTAAAGAATAAAGCTGAAAGTTAAAAGCTTAAAGCCTAAAGCTAAAAGTTAAAAGAATAAAGCCAAAAGCTAAACAAATATATATAAACTTAAGCTTTCAACTTTAAACTTTGAGCTTTCAGCTATAGTTATATGAGTGTCGCGCTGACAATCCTATCTGTCTTGTCTGAGAATCGCATAAGAATCACTCCCTTTGCCGTGCGTGAACGCGAGGGAATCGAGGCTAGTGGGATTTTGACGATTTGGCCAGATAAGCTTGTCATGATGATTGTGGTATCTTCAGGATTGACGATTTGGACAAATCCAATGCTCCCCATTTTTTCATCCACCGAGGCTACTTTTACCCCTTTTCCGCCTCTGTGTTGACCTTTAAACAGAGCAATGCTGGTCTTTTTGCCGACCCCTCGCTCCCCAATCACTATAATATTCTTCTTAAACTCGTTATTCGTGAACACCTCGGCTGCTGCGACAAGATCGTCTCCTGCAAGCTCAATGCCCCGAACTCCAATTGAGGATCTGCCTGTTGATCGGACCTCTTTTTCCTTAAAGACAATGGCTTTTCCGTGCTTGGTGGTGATGATGACATTCATCTCTCCATCGGTCATCTTTACCCAGAGGAGTTCATCCCCTTCCTCAAGTTTTATGGCTATAATGCCGTTTGAGCGGATATTCTCAAACTCCTCAAACGTGGTCTTCTTGACTGTGCCCTTTTTGGTGCACATAAGCACGAATTTTTTCTGGAATGCTGCGAGCTGCTCTTGCTTGGTAGTAGCTACGCCTGTGGGGCCATAGGTAAGGACTGAAGTGACTGTCTCATCTGGGCGAAGCGCAAGCAAGTTGACGATAGCCTTTCCTTTTGAAACACGGGAGCCAACGGGGATATCCCACACTCTATTTTGGAACATGCGGCCCTGATTGGTGAAAAAGAGCGTGTAGTCATGGGTCATGGCTGTTGTGATGTAATACACGTTATCTGTCTCCTTTGTTTCAATGCCTGATACGCCTTTGCCACCTCTGTTTTGTACGCGGAATGTTTCTCGTGGCACCTGCTTAATATATCCTTCTTTGGTAAGAACAACAATCACTTCTTTGTTTTCTATCAACTCTTCATCGGTAATCTCCCCTGGGCGAGATTTAATTACCTTTGTTCGTCGTTCGTCCCCATACAGCTTAACGAGCTCCAAAAGCTCATTTTTAATCACCTCGAGAATCTTGAAAACATCACGAAGAAGTGATTCAAGATAGTTTATTAATTTTTTCAATTCTTTGAGTTCTTCTTCTATTTTTGATCGTTCAAGGCCGGTGAGTCTCTTGAGTTGCATATCAAGAATTGCTTGACACTGAATATCAGAGAGACCAAACTTTTTCATGAGCTTTGCCTTTGCGTCTGGCTCATCCTTTGCCTTTTTGATGATTTCTACTACTTCGTCAATATTGTCCAGAGCAATGATATATCCTTCCAAAATATGAGCTCTGTGCTTTGCCTGTCTCAATTGGTGTTCTGTGCGTCTGGTGATGACTTGAACACGGTGTTTAAGATAGGACTCTAAAATAGTGTGAAGACCGAGCGTCTGTGGCACTCCATCGACCAATGCAACAATATTGATGGGGAATGATGTCTGCATCTCGGTGTACTTGAAGAGGTTGTTTAACACTTTTTTATACTGCGCGTCTCTTTTGAGTTCAATAACAACACGGATGCCATCTCTATCTGATTCATCTCGCAGGTCGGAGATACCAACAATTTTTTTATCAATGACCAAGTGGGCAATTTTTTCTACCAAGTTTGCTTTATTCACCTGGTATGGCAGTTGGCGAATAACGATAGAGAGGCGACCCTTATCCAATTCTTCTTCTTCAACTTTTGCGCGAATAAGTACCTTTCCTTTTCCAGTGATATATGCCTGTTTTATTTCGCTCCATCCATAGATGATGCCATGCGTGGGAAAGTCTGGGCCTTTTACGTGTTCCAAAAGTTCATCAATTGTGACATCGTAGGAGAGCGGGACATCGGTGGGCTTCATGAGCTTTTCTTCTTTTGCGGTAACCATTTTTTTCGCTTTGTCTATCATGAGGCAGATTGCTCCAACAACCTCATTTAAATTATGAGGAGGGATTTTTGTGGCCATACCAACCGCAATTCCCTCGGCTCCCATGAGAAGAAGATTAGGAAGCTTGGCTGGAGTGAAGAGAGGTTCTTTAAGCGTGGCATCAAAGTTGTCTGTCCAGTCTACTGTCTCTCGGTCAATATCACCCATCAGTTCGTCTGCGATTTTGGAAAGCTTCACCTCTGTATAACGCATTGCGGCTGGAGGATCTCCATCAATGGAGCCAAAGTTTCCCTGACCTTTAACCAATGGATAACGCATCGAAAAATCTTGAGCCAAACGTGCAAGAGCGTCATATACTGAAGCATCTCCATGAGGATGATACTTACCCAGGACCTCTCCGACAACCTTAGCACTTTTTGAAAAACGTGCTCCTGAGGTGAGACCCAGTCTATGCATCGCATAGAGAATTCTTCTATGAACGGGCTTAAGGCCATCGCGAATATCAGGAAGGGCTCGCGACACAATGACAGACATTGCATAGTTTAAATATGCTCTCTTCATGATGGAGACAATTTCTTGATTGACCAATCCAGACTTTGCGGGAAGGACTGGTTTATCGGTGAGCTCTGGTGTTTGTTCTTCTTTTTTTTCTTCGATGTCTGCCATATGCTTAAAACTTGAAACTTGAAACTTAAAACTTGCAAGTTACAAGTTAAAAGTTACAAGATAAAAATTAATTATTTCATCCCCGCCTTAATAGATTCATATGCTTTATCTTTTCCCAAAAAGGCTCCTGTTTTGACCCATTTTCCCTTTTCTAGCTCTTTATAGTGGTTGAAAAAGTGCTGTATCTTCTTTTTTTCGATGTCATTCAAATCATCAATATCTTCTATGTCTGCAAAGAACGGATCGACCTTTTCAACAGGCACCGCAAGTATTTTTGTATCAATCCCTGCTTCATCCTCCATTTCAAGCATGCCGATGGGGCGGACTGCAATGTATGCTCCTGGTTGGACAGCATAAGTGGAGATGACAAGAACATCTACTGGGTCGCCATCTTCTGCATGAGTGTTTGGGATAAATCCATAATTAAAAGGATAGACCATGGTGGTGAAGGCAAAACGGTCTACCTTCATGAATCCTGATTCCTTATCAAGCTCATACTTGATGGGAGAACCTTGAGGGATTTCAATCACGACATTTACTTCTTGAGGTGGGTTTTTTCCGACTGAAAGTTTTGAACAATCCATATGTTATTGAAACTTATACCTTGTAGCTTGTAGCTTTTTAGTTTTAAGTTACAAGTTTCAAGTTAAAAATAATAATTAAATATCCAAGTTCGCCATCTTTGCATGAGTTACAATGAACTTTTTGCGGGGTGGCACTTCGTCCCCCATAAGCATTGTAAATACATGATCTGCTTCTTGTGCGTCTGCAATCATCACTTGTTTTAAGATTCTATTTTCAGGGTTCATGGTCGTTTCCCATAACTGTTCAGGATTCATTTCTCCCAAACCTTTATAGCGTTGAACATTAATATTTATGCCATTTGCTCCAATACGTTTTATAGCTTTTTCTTTTTGTTCCTCTGAGTAAGCATATTCAACTTTTTTTCCTTGTTGGATTTTATACAGAGGTGGCTGTGCCACATACAGATGTCCATTTTCTACAATTGCGGGCATGTGGCGGAAAAAGAAAGTAAGAAGAAGAGTCATAATATGCTCTCCATCAACGTCTGCGTCGGTCATAACGACAATTTTGTGATAGCGTAATTTTTTATAGTCTACCGTTTCTCCAATACCCATGCCAAGAGCAATAACAAGATCTTTAATTTCCTTAAATGCAAGTACTTTGTCAAGATATGCTCGTTCGGTATTCAAAATCTTTCCTCGAAGAGGAAGAATTGCTTGATATTTACGGTCTCTTCCCTGTTTGGCTGTGCCACCTGCGCTGTTGCCCTCTACCATGAAGAGTTCTGAAAGAGCAGGATCTTTTTCTTGACAGTCTGCAAGCTTGCCCGGAAGTGCAGAACCTTCAAGGGCACCTTTTCGCATAACGGCCTCTTTGGCTGCTTTTGCGGCAAGTCGTGCCTTTTGTGCAAGAAGGATTTTCCCTAATATTTCTTTTCCAGTTTTTGGGTTTTCTTCAAAATACATGTCCAAATACTCCGACACTGCTTGTTGGACGACAGATTGCACCTCGGAATTTCCGAGTTTTGTTTTGGTCTGTCCTTCAAATTGTAGATTGGTGGAGGGCATTTTGATATAGACGATTGCGGTGAGACCTTCTTTTACGTCGTCCCCGGTAAGAGCATCCTCTGTGTCTTTTTGTGCGAGCTCTTTTCGAGCATAGTTATTAATACACTTTGTAAGGGCAATACGAAATCCCGTAAGATGGGTGCCTCCCTCATGAGTATTAATAACATTTACAAACGAGTAGACGCTTTCAGCCATGGAGTCGTTATATTGAATAGCGACCTCTACCTCTTTGTCTCCAACAGCTTTATTAATAAATATTGCATCGTGTAATACTTTTTTTCCTCTGTTTAAATCGTTGATAAGAGAAAGGATTCCTCCATCAAAAAAGTACGCAGTGCGATCATTCACTTTTTTATTGTGAATATGAAACATAACTCTTTTGATGAGATATGCGCGTTCTTTCAGCTGTTTTTTGAGTGTTGGATAATGAATCTCTATGGTTTCTGTAAAGATTGATTTATCTGGAATAAAAGAAACGCCTGTTCCCTGTTCAAAAGGAAAGTTCATTTTTGACTCCTTAACTTTTTCTACTTTTCCTTGGGGAATTCCTCGTTTGTATTCTTGTCGATACAGCTTTCCCTCTCGTTTTACTTCAACGATAATATGATCGGAAAGCGCATTGACAACAGATGCTCCCACTCCGTGCAGGCCCCCCGATACTTTATAGGCGCTTGAATTAAACTTTCCTCCCGCATGAAGCTTGGTCATAACGATTTCAAGAGCGGAGATTTTATACTTAGGTATCACATCAACAGGAATACCTCGACCATCATCAACGACGGTGAGATAGCCATTTTCTTCGATAGTAATACGAACATTCTTGGCAAATCCTGCAAGCGCCTCATCAATGGAGTTATCAATAATTTCATTTAAACAATGGTTCACCCCCAACTGAGAAGTGGTACCAATATACATACCTGGTCGTTTTCGCACTGGTTCAAGCCCTTCTAGAACAACAATGGACTCGGCCCCGTAATCTGATGAAGTAGTCATAAGAATAGGATTATAGAAGGTTTTTCCGAAAATTGCAACCAGTACAGGGTTCTCTAATATTAAGCATGGTATAAAACGGATGCTTTAGCTTTCTCCAATAATATACATGCCTTGTAAAACACGTGGCACAGGTATTTTTATGTATATATTTGTCATGCTGAGCAGTTCGGCTAGGGCTCACTGTAAACTTGTCGAAGGATCTTAACGCATGATAGATTCTTCATATGTAACCCTCGTCATTCAGAATGACTGATAAAGCAGTGTCATCCTGAGCCTGTCGAAGGATTCAGAATGACTAATGAGTTAACACATGACATACGTATTATCATAGAACCCCAGTACAGAGATGAGCTAGTTAAATCCTAAATCCTAAACCATTAATACTAAACAAACCATACATCCTAAGCCATAAAATATAAAAATTAATAGAGACCTATAGGCAGGAAAATATGCCATTGTGACAGCCTAAATATAGGTATTTGCGGCTTATAAGCCGTTGTGGTATAGAAGTAATTTGATTATTGTAATGTCATTGCGAGTGAATCGAATCATTTACTTTGGAACGTGGCAATCTGTTTTCAATGTCATTGCGAGCGAATTGAAATAGTTATTTGGAGCGCGGCAATCTATGTGTTAAGATTGCTTCGTCGTTTTACTCCTCGCAATGACATCAGACAGAGATTGCTTCGTCACTTCGTTCCTCCCCACTACGCTCTACGAGCTACGAGGGGCACAGCGCAATGACATATATTTTATGAAATACTATTGCGTTTACATTATTACCAATACTAATAATTCAGTACTTTATACTGGGGTTACTGGAGAATTAATTGGAAGGATTTGGTATCACAAAAATAAATCAGTTTCATCATTTAGTTCAAAATACAATTTAAACAAGTTGGTATACTTTGAAGTGTATGAAGATGTGAATTTAGCTATTACTAGAGAAAAGCAGATTAAGGCTGGATCTCGAAAGAAGAAAATGGATCTCGTTAATAAAAAAAATCCTGAATGGAAGGATTTATACAACTCGCTTCTTTATTAAATTTCATGCCATTGCGATCCGCCCAGGGCGGGGAAGAAATCTAAAACATATGTCATTGCGAGCGATACAGTTTATAGCGAAGCAATCTACTTGTTGAGATTGCCGCGTCACTTCGTTCCTCGCAATGACATGGGAACACAGATTGCCGCGTCACTTCGTTCCTCGCAATGACATGGGAACACAGATTGCCGCGTCACTTCGTTCCTCGCAATGACATGGGAACACAGATTGCCGCGTCACTTCGTTCCTCGCAATGACATGGGAAC
>Ga0194063_10001334_pt1 | contig 16140 bp, 14 predicted proteins | sample SepL3720m_MetaG_FD_155459 | JGI IMG/M metagenome (GOLD analysis project Ga0194063, IMG submission 155459) | Anoxic zone freshwater microbial communities from boreal shield lake in IISD Experimental Lakes Area, Ontario, Canada - Sep2016-L373-20m | ecosystem: Environmental > Aquatic > Freshwater... | reverse complement strand
ATTTTATTTAGGCTATACCCCTCCAATTGGTAAATTCCTAGCTGTTCTCTTTCTGTTCGGCTAAAATGTGTATACGACATATCAGGGGGGGTAAAATGATAGTTACGCCTATTCACTTTACCCCCCCTTATGTTCGCTCTCTATTGTTTCCCCTGTTGCACTTCGAATTGAAACTTAGGCTTTTAAACAGTCTTTCTACTCTTTTTATTGATATAGAACATGGTTTCGGCACGCGAAACTGTTGTCTTATGGCAATGGAAAGTCTTAAAAAATCACTGCTCTCCTTTGGGGGAAGTCGAGAAGAACTTCGACAAGAGTTCCGAAAAATCGTAGAACTCCTCAAAAACACCTCTCCTCGCATAGCGCTGCTCATGTTTGTGGTTTTTGATCTTTTTGAAGCCTTTGAATCTACTTTTGACAGTCGCAAATCCATTTCAGAAGATCAGGAATTTTTAGAAAAATATGTTCAAGAAATTGAGCAGAAACGGGAAGAGCGGTTTCAAAAACTCCTTTCCTTTTCCGAATCCACCGTTGACAGTGGAGATACTATACTCCTTCACGATGTGAGCCGTACGACTTTTGATATTCTGCACCATGCACAAGTGCAAGGAAAAACCTTTCAAGTGGTGATTGCTGAGCAAGAAGAATCTAAGACTTCCACCATTATTCGATTTTTAGATGCCGAAGGGATTCCATTTCAGGTGGTTCCCGAATATCTCCTGACCCATGTAAAAGAATCACTCACAAAGGTTTTTTTGGGGGCGTTAACCATGAATTCTTTGTTGGAAATTATTGGTGATCCGGGAACGGAGTCCATTGTCTCTCAAATGCATCTCTCTCAAATTCCAATTTATGTTTCCCTTACTACCGATAAATTAAGCCTGTGGGAAGCAGAAAAAAAACATCATCGTTGTAAAACACAAAAAAGAAAGCTCAATGCCGATATCGAATACGAAAAAGTTGCATTTTCCCACGATCGGTACCCTATTCACCTCATTGATTTTTTTATTACGAATAAAGGAGTTCTGTCTGCGGCAGAAATGAAATCGTTGTATGAAGAATACTATGGAAAATCTCAAATTTGGAGAGAAAAAAATAAGGTGTAGTTAAAAAAAGAGGCTTTAAAAAGCCTCTTTTTTTAATCCAGTGGGCATTATGTTTATTCTCCTAATTCATACCGATCTCTTTTTTCTGCTCCTACTAGTTTTATAATTTCTGGAATAATGGTGTTCATAGGGACAATTTCCTGGCGTCCGTGTTCCATATCGCGGATGATAGCAGTTCCATTTCGAACTTCTACTTCTCCAAGAATAACAGTCCAGTCTACTCCAAATTTGTCTGCCATTTTCAGTTGGGCTTTCATGGATGATTTTCCCATGGCTCCCATAGTGTGAATCCCTTCTTCTCGGAGATCCGAAACGAGGCGCATTGCCTTTTTTTTGGCTTCTTCTCCTAATTGCGCCACAAATACATGGATGCGGTCTTTAGGGGGAGGGGTAATTCCAGCCTCTTTGAGGTGCATCATCACCCGTTCCATTCCAAACGCACACCCAAATGCAGGGGTGTGCGTTCCTCCTAATTTTTCTACCAGTCCGTCATATCGTCCTCCTCCTCCAATGGCGTTTTGAGCGCCTTGCGACCGATCCCAAAACTCAAAAACCGTGTCGGTGTAATAATCTAAGCCCCGTACCAAACGAGGATTTTCATAAAAGGGGACTTCTAGCTCTACCAAATATGCTTTAAGACTCTCATAAAAATCGGTACTTTCCTGATCTAAATATTCCTGCATTTTGGGAGCCAGGGATGAGAGGATTTGACAATCTTCTTCTTTACAATCTAAAAGACGGAGAGGGTTAGACTCTAATCGATTTTGACAGTCAGAACAAAGGTGTCGTTCTTTTCCATAAAAATAATTTTTGAGGGCAGAAATATATTCTCCTCTCGCGGTTGGGGTTCCCAGAGTATTAATTTGAAGATCAAATCGTTTGTCGATTCCCATATCTTTTAAAATTTTCCACGCAATATGAATCACTTGTGCATCAATAGAGGGATCCCTTTCGCCAATAATTTCAAATCCGTACTGGTGGAATTGTCGGAATCGTCCTTTTTGTGGGCGATCATACCGAAAATGTGGCTCAATATAGTAAAACTGTACCGGCTGAGGAAGAGTGTGCATTCCGTGCTCAATGTATGCCCGCACTGCTCCTGCGGTTCCTTCTGGCTTGAGAGACATGAGTTTTCCGCTTCTACTTTCGAGAGTAAATAATTCTTTGGAAACCACATCGGTAGATTCTCCCAGTCCGCGGACAAAAACTCCCGTTTCTTCTAAGTAAGGAGTAGAAATTCGTCGAAGTCCGGCTTGACGAGCCCGGTGCCGAACAGCTTTTTTGATGAGGGTAAAGTATTCGTGATCTTCCGGAAGCACATCCATAAAGCCTCGAAGGGTTTGGAACTTTTGTTCCGATTGAGGATTGTCTGCATCAGCCATGAGTATACAAAAAAATAACGGGAATATTGTGCCGGGAAGAACGGGAGTATGCAAGGGGCTTACCGGACAATGTCTCCGCAGAAGTTTTCATTCATCTTTGTTTCAAACGCATCCGGAAAATTTTCCAACACAAATATGGTTTTTACGAGCGTCGTTCCCACGGTCATATTTTTTATGGGGACAATATTCGGGAATGATTTTTCCACTTCATCTGCCGGAATGGGGAAAGTTCTCAGCGGGCTATCGTGCTCAGCAACGATGACCACTTTGGTATTCACCTCTTTAAATTGCTCTAATCGTTCTAAAATATACGCGGGAAGATCTCCAAATCCGAGAGATTCTATTACCAGGGCATCTAAATGATTTTCGAAGAGCATATAGAAAAAATCTTCTGGAAAATCGGGAAAATATCGGAGGAAAAATACGGTTTTTTGGGGGTATTGGTATGGAAATTCACATTTTAGATCATCTCTTCGAATACGATGGAGATTGAGGTGGAGTGTTTCTCCATGGAATTCTGCTATATCATCCGTAAAAGATGAAAAATAATGCTGAGGGGTTTCAATATTTTGCCGTTTCGCACGCACCCCTCGAATGAGTTTTTCATCGCTAAAAATAGCGGTTTCCCCTATATCTGCAGCGGCACAGACAATAGCACCCAAAAGATTATTTTGGGCATTATTGCGGTACTGGGATCCAATGGGGGTAGGATACGCTGTAAAAATAATGGGCTTATAAAATGCAGCAGTCAGAAAACCCAGAAGACACGATGCATAAATAAGAGTGTCGGATTCCTGGATAACTATAAAACCATCGTATTTTTTCGCCTTTTGTTGTATGAAATGGTACAGGGGTTTCCAATCCGGAGTAGTAAGAAAAAATGATTTTTGAATAATGTTGGGAAAAACATCCACTCCGATGTCCATTTTTTGGAGCTCGGGAATGACTTCCAACAGTTCTTCCGTGCTAGTGAGAGGATGTACTATTCCCGTTCTGGGGTCATGAAAAGAGCTCATGACTCCTCCACAGACGAGAACCGCCACGCGTTTTTTTTTATTGGGAAGCAAGATCAAAAGGGATGAGAGAAAAAAAGTTCCGTCATGCAAAGAGAAAAGCTGTCCCTCTTCCTTTTAAAATTCTTAATTTTCCTCTATCTTATCGATTTTCCAGTGCGGAAGCAATGGAAAAGACCTGTTGCTCATTAAACGCTTTTCCGAGAATTTGAACTCCGGTTGGAAGACCATTGTGGAAACCCGTAGGAACAGAAATTCCACAAATTCCTGCTAAGTTTGCGGTAACGGTAAAAATATCTGCGAGATACATGGAGAGTGGATCGTCTATTTTTTCTCCAATTTTAAAAGGAGGAAAAGGAGACACCGGTGCAACTAAGGCATCAACTTCCTCAAAAGTTTTTTCATATTCTTGCCGAATAAGGGTTCGCACTTTTGCGGCTTTTACATAATACGCATCGTAGTATCCGGCAGAAAGCGTGTAGGTTCCCATCATAATGGCTCGTTTTACCTCATCTCCAAAAAAATGCCGGTTTTCTTTGTACAGCTCATGGAGGGAAGTAGGGGAAACCGAATGCCCATATCGAATTCCGTCGTACCTTGCCATATTGGTAGACGCCTCGGCTTTTACCAGGAGGTAATAAGTGCTTACCGCGTATTTGGTAAGGGGAAGTGACACCTCTTGCAAAATGGCTCCTTGCTTTTCGAGTTCTTTGGCACTCGCCAATGTTGCGGATTTAATTTCTTCGGTAATTCCGTCGGCTGCTAAAAATTCTTTAATGAGTCCTATTTTTTTGCCCTTCATATCTCGAGAAATATTTTCGGCGTATTGAGGAACAGGGATGTCGGGTGTGGTGGCATCCAATGGGTCTTGCCCTGCCATAACCGATAAAACTCGTGCGGCGTCTTCCACTGTTTTTGCAAAGGGCCCAATGGTATCAAAACTGGACGCATAAGAAATACATCCCGAACGAGAAACGCGTCCATACGACGGCTTAATTCCTACTACTCCGCAAAAATTGGCAGGCTGACGAATGGATCCTCCTGTATCACTCCCAATGGAAAAAACTCCCATTTCGGCAGAAACCGCTGCGGCAGAACCACCAGAAGATCCTCCTGGAACACGCGTTAAATCGTGCGGGTTTTTGGTAATGTGGTATGCAGAGTTTTCACAGGAAGATCCCATGGTAAACTCATCTGTATTGACTTTCCCGAGGAGAATGGCGCCTGCTGCTTCTAGTTTTTTCCATACCGTTGCAGAAAAGGGAGAAGTATATCCTTCTAAAACTTTGGATCCGGCGGTATTTTGCAGACCTTCTACGGCGATAATATCTTTGAGGGTCATGGGAATTCCTGCCAATGGAGCAGAAAAATCTCCGCTAGCATCCATCTCTTTTGCGCGTTTTCTTGCTCCTTCGGCATTTACATATAAAAATGCGCCAATATCTGCATCTTTTTCAGTAATGCGCGCCAAGTGCTGTTCTACCAAATCTTGGGCGGATATTTTTTTTGATCGGAGGTCTGCAAGGAGAGTGGAGATCATAGAGAATGAAGAATTATAAAATAGCAGGAACGGTTACCTGGTGTTCTCGAATAGGATGTTTGGAGCAGGAAAGAATGGCATCTGCCTTGGAATCTTCCGACGGAATATCTGCTCGTGTCATATCCAAGAGCCCTGTTACCTGGGCTGTTGGAATCACTCCGTCGGTATTAATTTCGGAAATTTGTTCAAAAAACGAAAGAATTCCGGAGAGTTCTTTCTGGAATTTTTGGACTTCCTCTGGAGTAAGGGAAAGGTTTGAAAGCGAGGCAATTTTTTGAATTTCTGCTTCTGAAAGCATAGGGAAAGAAAAAGACACTCCTATTTTTTCATGTTTTGGGGAACAAGAAAAGAGCAATACGCGGTTCTTTCTTTTTTATAAAAATACTCTTGTATATTTACCCTATACCCTATACTATAGGGTATATGAACGAACAAACACTCCAAAAGCGGCAGGGGAATGCAAAAGCACAAAAAGCGGTAAATGGTGCTGCAGGAAGTCTTAAAAATGTGGTTATTATGCTTCAAGATGGGCGATACTGCCCTGAAATTATTCAGCAGATTGATAGTGTGATTGGGCTTTTAAAAAGTGCAAGAACAGAATTGCTTCGTGGACACTTGGATTCGTGTTTAGTGGAACAAATTAAAAATGATAAGGATGGTGCAGTGCGGGAGCTTTTGAAAATTTACAAAATGCAGTAATCCAAAAACCCTCGCGGGTCTGTGGTGTGGATGACCCGCGGAGTTGATCGTGCTGCTCTATTTTTCCCTTTTTATGTCCAAAAATATTTTTTCATTTTTGGCTTTTTCACTCCTCTTATCAGGATGTGCAATGCCGTATTTTGCTTCCAATACTCCAGAAAATACGGTTCATAATATGATGTCTCGACCTGCTGTTAGTGGAGATGGGAAATTTTCTCCCGACGCCAAAAATCTTCCCCTTGTGGAGTCGTCCCAAGTGGTGATGTTGAAAGATGGGGATGTTTTTGAAATGACAGCAGAAATGGTGCAACAAAAAGTGGGCGATATTGTTATGAAACGGCTGGCATATAATCGCCAAATTCCTGGTCCCCGAATAGAGGTAGAACAGGGAGCAACTATTACCCTCAAGCTTACCAATAAGTTGGATATTCCGACTACTTTGCACCCTCATGGATTACGGTTGGATGACACTTCTGATGGTGTTCCGATTTCCATGATGGGGAAACAAAAAGATATTCTCCCGGGAGAAACCTTTTCCTACGCTCTTAAATTCCCCGATGTGGGAGTGTTTTGGTATCATCCGCATTTACGGGAAGATTATACCCAAGAAATGGGTATGTACGGCGATTTTGTGGTGCGATCAAAAGATCCAAACTATTTTGGGAAAGTGGACAGAGAAGAGTTTTTAATGGTGGATGATTTTGCAAAAAATATCCCATTTTTTAAGGGTTATACGAATTATAGCCTTATGGGGCGCTATGGGAATCTCTTTCTTATCAACAATCTTGCAGATTTTCATTTAACAGCAAAGCGGGGAGAAAAAATACGGTTTTATATCACCGATACTTCCAATACCCGAGTATTTGATGTAAAAATTGATGGGGGTGCTATGAAATTAGTAGGCGGGGATTTGGGACGCATTGAACAAGAGAAAAAAATTGATCATCTTGTTCTTGCTCCGGCAGAACGGGCGATAATAGAGGTTCAATTTGAAGATGATGGTGTTTTTCCTATTCTTCATCGGGGACAAAAAATAGGGGAAATAGAAGTGCTTCCCTCTGATCTCCATCCCATTGAAACCCTCTCCTTTCAAAAAAATCCTGATGATTATGCTGTGATTCGCAAAGATTTTGAAAAATTTCTAAAAGCTCCAGCGGATAAAAGACTAAGGATAACCATGGAAATGAATGGTATGGGAGAAATGGAAAATATGGGAGGCATGATGCAGAATGGCAGTGGTATGATGGGAAAATCTCCTCTGGGGCTGGAAGATGGTATTGAGTGGGAAGATTCCATGCCGATGATGAATGCTTCTACTACGGACAAAAATACAAAATGGATTTTAGAAGATACGCAAACGAAGAAGCAAAATATGGACATTCAGTGGCAGTTTAAAAAAGGAGATCTCGTAAAAATAGAAGTTTTTAATGACCCCAATACTCATCATCCCATGCAGCATCCTCTGCATTTTCATGGGCAACGGTTTGTGGTTTTGTCACGGGATGGAAAACCCAATGATGATCTCCAATGGAAAGACACTGTTTTAATCCCTTCTGGGCAAAAAATAGAGATTCTTCTCGACGCTTCAAACCCTGGAAGTTGGATGGCGCATTGTCATATTGCTGAGCATCTTCAAGCCGGCATGATGTTGCATTTTGATGTTACCGAATAATTTTTCCCCTTTTTTATGTCCAAAGTTTCTCTCCCACTGGCGGTTTCTTTTATGGTTATTTTTGGGATTATTGGCTTGGGTATAGGCTATTCTATTACTCCCGAATATCAGCTGAGTATGTATGACAAAACAAAAATGGATCTTGGGAAACCGGATAAATGGCTGGATTTGCGATATATCGATGCGATGATTGCTCATCACCGGGGCGCAATACTCTTGGCACAGCAATCACTTCCCACCACGCAGCGCCAAGATATAAAAGATCTCTTCACAAAGATTTTAAAAGACGAACCGGTTGCTATTGCAGAGCTCTACCAATGGAAAAAAGACTGGTATAACGATACTCGGCAAGTGAAAGATCCGATTGTTTCAAAGCTTGGAACCTATGATGAAAAATTTGATCTTCGCCTTCTTAATGCACTTATTGCTCATCATGAGGCGGGACTTTTGATGACTAAAGAAATAAAAGCAAAATCCAGTCGTCAGGAAATCCTGAATAATGCGGATGCGGTGGATACCTTTTTAGTAACGACATTAAAGGTGTTTAAGGATTGGAGGACTCAGTGGTATGGGATTTAGGGTTTTGTAGAGGCGCAGCCCCTACCACCGATAATTACGCCCCACCCTATTTCAACCCATTTTCCCTCCTCCCATGACCACCAAAACCCTCCCTATTACCGGTATGCACTGCGCTAGTTGCGCCAGCATTATTTCCCGCAAAATTGAAAAACTTCACGGAGTTCAGAAAATAACCGTCAATTTTGCTCTGGAAAGCGCAAATATTGTCTTTGAAGAAGCACAAACCTCCATTTCTCAAATGAACGAAGAGGTCCAAAAACTGGGTTACCAATTTAAAATTCCTCAAAATTCTTTGTCAGATGAAACAATAAAAGACTCCCCCAAAACAGAAGAGATCTTAAAGATGCAGTCTGCGGTGCATTTTGTTTTTCCGCTCACGCTTTTTATATTTTTTCTCATGATGTGGGATATTGCGGCAAAAACACTGCTGTTTATTCCTAATCTCCCGATTCCCATGGGCATTTTTGATACCCTTGGGATGGTGCTTTCTACCATTGTTCTTTTTGGGTTTGGGCAGCAATTTTTGCAGGGCGTGGTTCGTTTTATTCGCTACCGCGTTGCCAATATGGATACGCTTATTGGGGTGGGGACGCTTACAGCATATTTGTACAGTACTGTTATTACCCTTTTTCCGGCGATAAAGATTGTTTTTCATCTTCCGGATTATACCTATTTTGATGTGACCATTGTGGTTATTGGTTTTGTGCTCTTTGGAAAATATTTGGAAGCGCGGTCTAAATTGCATACAGGGGAAGCCATTGAAAAACTGATGGGACTGCAAGCAAAAACCGCTCTGGTTTTAAAAAATGGGAAAGAAGTGGAACTGCCTCTTTCGGAGGTGCAAATGGGTGATGTTTTGGTGGTAAAGCCCGGAATGAAAATTCCCGTGGATGGGGAAATCCTGGAAGGCTCTTCTTCCGTGGATGAATCCATGATTACCGGAGAATCTATTCCTGTGGATAAAAAAATGGGAGACATCGTGGTGGGCGCAACCATCAATAAGCAGGGGAGTTTTACTTTTACTGCAACCAAAGTGGGATCCGATACGGTTTTGTCCCAAATTATAAAAATGGTCGAGGAAGCCCAGGGATCTAAGGCGCCCATTCAAGCGCTGGCCGATAAAATTTCCAGCATCTTTGTTCCGGTTGTTTTAGGTATTGCACTCCTCACTCTTATTTTATGGCTTACGGTGGGAAGCTCTTATCTTGGTTTTTCTCTCGCTCTTTCGTACGGAATTTTGTCTTTTGTAGGCGTCCTCGTTATTGCTTGTCCGTGTGCTTTAGGACTCGCGACTCCCACCGCGATTATTGTGGGGGTGGGTAAGGGCGCGGAATATGGAATTCTTATTAAAAATGCCGAAAGCCTGGAAAAACTGAGCACCATTGATACGCTTGTTTTGGATAAAACCGGAACCATTACCAATGGAAAACCGGAAGTAACGGATATTGTGGCGTTGGATTCGGCGTGGACGGAAGAAAAAATTCTCCAAATAACCGCGAGCATTGAAAAATTTTCAGAGCATCCTTTGGCGCAATCTGTCGTTTTTGCGGCTCAAGAGCGAAAAATTTCATTTCTCTCTGTCGAATATTTTACCGCACTGGAAGGGGTTGGCGTGCAAGCAATGGTGGAAGGAAAAAATATTGCGGTACATAAACCCATGGGGGAAGAGGGCAAAAATTCTGCCCTCCGCAAACTCCAAGAAGAAGGGAAAACCGTGGTGGTGGTGGAATTAGAAGGGAAAACGGTGGGAATGATAGCCCTTTCGGATACGCTGAAAGCGGGCGTAAAAGAAACCGTTGAGAAACTGAAAAAGCAAGGAATAACTGTTATTATGATGACAGGGGATAACCATTTCGCGGGAGAATATATTGCGAAGCAGGCAGGAATAGACCAGGTTTTTGCCGAAGTGATGCCCGCAGAAAAAGCAGGAAAAATTCAAAAACTCCAAGCCGAAGGAAAAAAAGTGGCAATGGGAGGAGATGGCATAAATGACGCGCCAGCGTTAATGCAGGCAGAAGTGGGCATTGCGATGGCAACGGGAACCGATATTGCCATTGCATCCGCAGGAATTACCTTGCTTTCCGGGGATATTTCCAAGCTCTCTCAGGCACTCACGCTCTCCAAAACGACCATGCGAACGGTAAAACAAAACCTTTTCTGGGCGTTCATCTACAATTTGGTAGGGATCCCTCTGGCTGCCGGAGTGTTGTATCCTTTGTGGGGTATTACTCTTAATCCTATTTTTGCCGGTGTTGCAATGGCAATGTCTTCTATATCGGTTGTTTCCAATTCTCTCCGCATTAAAACTGTAACACTCTAATTTTATGAAATCTTGTACCCTCCATATTTCCGGAATGCACTGCGCGTCGTGTAAAATTCTGTTAGAAGATATTCTGGCAGAGCAACCGGGTGTAAACAAAACAACCGTAAATGAAAAAACAGAAACCGTTCTTTTGGAAACGGATGGACAAAAGAGTCCGCAAGAACTCGCGCAAATGCTTACCAATGCGGTTCAACAGCATGGATATGCCCTTTCCGAAGAGAAACGAACATTAGAAAAAAAGGAAGATGATACCCTCTGGAAAGCCCTTCCATTAGGGATTTTTTTTCTCGTTCTCTTTTTTATACTCCAAAAATCCGGAGTTTTAGATTTGGGCATTGGAGGGAAAACAACGCCTTCCACCGCTTTCCTTATAGGGCTTATTGCCTCTGTTTCCAGTTGTTTGGCAGTGGTAGGAGGATTAGTTCTCTCTCTTTCCGCAGAAGTTTCGCAAGAAAAGGGAAGTCCCACCAAAAATATCATACTTTTTCATGGGGGAAGACTCTTCAGTTTTGCGTTTTTAGGGGGCGTTTTAGGAGCTATGGGAAAGGCGGTAGGCATAAATTTTTCGTTTACTGCTATTCTGGGGCTCATCGCATCCACCGTTATGATTTTTTTAGGACTCCACCTCCTGGGTATTCTGAAAAAAAACAAAATCACGCTTCCGTCTGGAATGTTTCAATTCTTTAAAAAAGTACAGCACAAAACCCTTACCCCTCTCTTGCTCGGTTTCGGGACATTCTTTTTGCCCTGTGGATTTACCCAGTCCATGCAAATTGCCGCGCTTGGCAGTGGCTCGTTTTTTGCAGGTTTTTTTATTATGCTTTCGTTTGCAATTGGAACGCTTCCCATGCTCTCTCTCCTTTCGTTTGGATCGGCTTCTTTTGCCCACTCTCCATACGCGCCCCTATTTTTTAAATCTGCGGGAGTGGTAGTGGTAGGGCTCGGGCTTTTTGCACTCCTCGCCGGACTTTCGGGGCTTGGCATTCTTCCTCCTCTTTTTACTCTGTAAAATATGAACAAAATATATTCTCTTACTCTTACTGTTTTGCTCCTTATTCCGCTGGCGTTTCTTTTATTTTTTGAGAAACAGCCAGAAGATACGCCTCCTCCTCAATCTTCCTCTTCCTTATCTTCTGTTTCTTCTTCGGCAGTTTCTTCGAATGTCGAGATGAAAAACGGTGTGCAGTATATTTATATCGACGCGAAAGGAGGATATTCCCCTAAAAAAACCGTGGCAAAGGCGGGAATGCCGACCAAGCTCGTGATGAAAACCAATGGGACTTATGATTGTTCTGCATCGTTTGTGCTTCCCTCTCTTAATTTTCAAAAAATTCTCCAGCAAACGGGAGAAGAAGTTATTGATCTCGGCACACCAACAGCAGGCCAACCGCTGGATGGGCTGTGTGGTATGGGAATGTATAATTTTGAAGTGGTGTTTCAATAAGAGGTGTTTTACACTCCGCGTGTTCTTTTTTTTTTAAACCGTGGCACATTTAGAACCTGTTTTAGAAATTCAAAATTCTGGAGATGAAGAACTCAAAATTCTTCTCCAAAAAAACGCTATCGCACTCAGTCTTTCCGAGGCGCGAAAAATGGTAACCCTGTTGGGACGCAATCCCACCCTCACCGAGGCGACGATTTTTTCTACCCAGGGTTCTGAGCATTCATCGTATAAAAGTTCTCGTAAATCTCTGAAAACGCTTCCCACGGAAGGACCGTTTGTTATTTTGGGTCCCAAAGAAGATGCAGGAATTGTGGAGCTGTGCGAGGTAAACGGGGAAAAATACGGCATTGTGTATTCGCACGAATCGCATAATTCACCCTCTCAAATTGTGCCGTACGAAGGCGCTGCAACAGGAGTGGGAGGAATTTGTAGAGATATTGCCTGTATGGGTGCCCGGGTTATTGGGTGTATGGATGGGCTTCGATTTGGAGACGAGAAAAAAACAGAAAATCAAGTTATTGCGCGGGGCGTGGTGGAAGGAGTTGCGGGATATGCCAATCCTTTGGGGGTTCCCAACCTCGGGGGAGATATATTTTTTGAGAAGAGTTTTGATGGCTTTACGCTGGTAAATGTGGTGGCGTTGGGGCTCGTAAAAGAGTCCGAAATTCTCCATTCCTACGCGCCAAAAAACGCGGCAAAAGAGAAATATGACCTCATTGTTGTGGGAAAGCCATCCGACAGAAGTGGGTTTGGGGGGGCGAGTTTTTCTTCTGCGGTGGTAAATATGGAAGAGAAAGAAAAAAACCTGGGGGCGGTGCAAGAGCCAAATCCGTTTTTGGAGCGGCATCTTCTCGCTGCATTTCAAGACCTCTTCGCAGACCTCAAAAAAACAGGAGATCTCAGTCGCATTGCCATGAAAGATATGGGCGCTGGAGGAATTATGTGTGCCACGGTAGAGTTGGCAGATGGAGCGGGATTTGGTGCAGAAATTCAAGTAGAAAATATTCACACGGTAAAGGCGTTGGATTCCAACGACTCGCTTCCTCCCCATATTATTCTCTGTTCCGAAACACAGGAGCGCTTTTGTTTCGCTGTTCCGCCCGATCTCACTGCGCGAGTTCTTCATCATTTTAATACGAAATGGGATTTTCCAGCGGTTTCTCCGGGTGCCATGGCGTCTAAAGTGGGGCACATTACGGAAGAGCCGATTTACAAAGTAACCTTTAATGGAACAGTTATTTGTGAAGCGAAAGCGGAAGATATTACCGCAGGGCTGCTTATTGATCGTCCATTTGTTCTGCCCGAAATACACGAAACGGAAGAGGCTCTCAGTATCCCTGATCTTTCCCATTTTCTTCCTTCATTCCTCGCACGACCCAATCTTGCGGATCGTTCTGTGGTCTACGAAAAATATGACCAAACCGTCCAGGGCGCAACAGTTTTAGAGCGCTCTGTGAGTGAGTCAGTGGTAGTGGCGCCATTACGAGATGCAGATGAGCTTTCCGAGGAAGAAAAGAGAGTGGGATTTGCGGTTTCCATTTCGGGTTCTCCTATTTTGGGAGGGGTTTCTTCCTATGCTCAAGGAGCTATGGCAGTTCTGGGGGCTATTCAAAAAGTGGTGGCAGTGGGAGGGTTTCCCCGCAGTATGACGGATTGTTTAAATTACGGAAATCCAGAAATGCCAGAAGACATGGGAAAGTTTTTAGAAGGGGTACGAGGAGTGGCAGAAATGGCAAAAAATATCCATCTTTTAGAAGATTCTGCTTTTCCAACGCCATTTATTTCGGGAAATGTTTCGCTGTATAAACGGGGAAATCCTTCGGCGATTGTTTCGTGCGTAGGAATGGTCCCCAATGTTTTTGACGCTGTGGGAAATGTTCCCAAAAGCGGAGAAACACTCTTTTTGCTGGGAAAACGGCATACAGAACTGGCGGGAACAGAGATTTTCTCCGCCCTCAAAAAAACAGGAGGAAAAGTGATAAAAATCACCGATCAATTTTTCCAAGAGGCAGAACTTCTTATAAGATCCTTCTCCAAAGCGCATACGCAAAAATTACTCTCTTCGAGTGCGGTGATAGAAACGGGAGGAATAGTTTCTGCTTTTCTTCAAATGTGTGCCCGGTCAGAAATGGGGTTTGTGGGAGATTTCTCATCTTTTTCTCTTCCAGAATTGTTTTCCGAAGGAAATGGATTTTTAGTAACGGTTTCTTCTCCAGAGAGCTTTTTATCATTTGCTATAGAAAATTCATTGCCCGTTACCAAATTAGGAGTTTTTGAAAAAACATCTAAAACCATTGATGGAGGAAGTTTTATCATTTCTAAAAAAGAGCTCTTGGAAAGCTGGAAAGGAGGATTGCGGGAAATTTTGTAAAAATTTTTTTTACTCCAAATCCTATGAAAATCTCCCTTTTTCAAGGCTCAAAAATCCGTAAAACTCTCCATAATGAAGAGTGGTTTTTTTCTGTAGCGGATGTTTGCACGGCTCTTACCGAAAGTTCCGACGGCGGAGCATATTGGAGGAAACTGAAACAACGGCTTCATGAGGAGGCAAATGAAGTCGTGACATTTTGTCACGGGTTGAAATTAGAAGCTCTCGATGGAAAAATGCGCGAAACCGATTGTGCCAATACGGAAGGTGTTTTCCGTATTATCCAATCTATTCCCTCCCCGAAAGCTGAGCCCTTTAAACGCTGGCTGGCAAAAGTAGGGTACGAAAGAGTGCAAGAAATAGAGGACCCCGAACTGGCAACTAAACGCACACGAGAACTGTACAAAGCCAAAGGCTATTCTCAAGCTTGGATAGAAAAACGAATGCGTGGAATAGAGGTACGAGAAACCCTCACCGACGAATGGAAAAATCGAGGAGTAAAAGAAGGATTAGAATATGCCATTCTGACGGCGGAAATCTCAAAAGCCACTTTTGGGCTTACTCCCAGTGAATACAAAGAAGTAAAAGGGCTCAAACGAGAAAATCTTCGAGACCATATGACGGATCTAGAGCTTATTTTTGGAATGCTTGGCGAAGCGTCTACCACGGAAATTGCCAAAAATACTAATGCCAAAGGATTTACACAAAACAAAGTCGCTGCCCAAAAAGGCGGTCGTATTGCCGGTGATGCCCGAAAAAAGCTGGAAATTGAGAGTGGAAAAAAAGTAGTTTCGCCAAGAAATTTTCTCCAAAGTCCTGAAGATACAAGGCTTTTGGAAGGATAGTCCCTTTTATTTTTATTTTTTATGCGCCTTTCTTCCGTGCTCCAAAACCTTTCTGCAAAAAACCAAATAGGTCTTATGACCCATACCGTTGTGGGATACCCGAGTATTGCCCATACTAAAGCCCTGGTAAAAGCTATGGCTCCGTATGTGGATATTATAGAACTCCAAATTCCTTTTTCTGATCCCGTTGCCGATGGTCCTGTTTTACTGAAAGCTTCCCAAGATGCATTAGAAAATGGCGTAACCGTGGAAGACTCGTTCCATCTTATTGCAGAACTGCGAGAGGAGGGGATTAAAACGCCTCTCCTCATTATGACCTATGCCAATATTGTGATGGCAAAAGGCGTCTTGGCATTTGTAGAAAAATCAGCACAGGTCGGTGCTGATGGTTTTATTGTGCCAGACCTTCCGTTTGATACCCCAGAAGGGGAAGAGTTGTATACCAGTGCGAAAGAAAAAGGGCTTTGTGTTCTCCCTCTTTTTGCACCAACGACCGCAGACGACCGGCTGAAATTTTTAGCGCAGTACGCCGATACCCTTATTTATGCGGTTGCCAGAACGGGAATTACGGGGTCTAAAACAGAATTCTCTGAAGAACTGGATATTTTTCTGTCAAAAATTCGGAGCGTTACCAAAACGCCCATTGCCCTGGGTTTTGGTATTCAAACGCCAGAGCAAGTACATGCACTCCAAGGAAAAGTAGAAATGGCGGTTATTGGAACAGCGCTTTTAAAAATTTTTGACCGTAATGGAGTGGCAGGGGTTGAAGAATTTTTGAAGAGGATCCGGGAGATTTAACCCAAAGGGTCTCAAAAAACGAGTTGATATGGAGGCATTCTAGTGACCATTGATTTTTTGAAGGTTTTATGCGAGAATAAGCGGAATTTTTATTCTGCATGACAGAGTTTTTAAAACCCCAATCGTGTGAAAGCCCCAAACAAAATACGGGTTTTGTGGTAGAGGATTTTCTAAAGAAGCAAGAGCTGCAGGCGTGTGTGGAGAGAAATATACTGAGAGAGAAGGTAGAGGCAGAAAAAGCAGACAGAAAAAATATTTTTCTGTCTCTTCATTTGGCCTAGATTTTAATTCGAAGTGCAACAGAGTGAATTAAAATGAGGAGGAGTTTCAATTCGAATTGAACAGGGGAAATGAGTAGCAAAGACTTGAGC
>Ga0194063_10001332_pt1 | contig 16159 bp, 14 predicted proteins | sample SepL3720m_MetaG_FD_155459 | JGI IMG/M metagenome (GOLD analysis project Ga0194063, IMG submission 155459) | Anoxic zone freshwater microbial communities from boreal shield lake in IISD Experimental Lakes Area, Ontario, Canada - Sep2016-L373-20m | ecosystem: Environmental > Aquatic > Freshwater... | reverse complement strand
GATGTGATAATCCAAGTGTAAAGTTTCCAAAATGAGGCAATGAGAGAGTACCAACTAGATACTAAATTCTCATTGAAATGTGTCCCAAAAACCGTACATGCCTCAGTGTGGCTACAGATGGGGGATACGACTTGATCATCTATTAATAAGACCCTATTGTCCGATATGTAAGAAAAAAGAGAGGAAAACTCTGAAGTTAAAAAATTGAAAGGGTTTTCCTTGTTCAAATATTATACCTATGTTCTTGTATATTAATTGGAAAAAATGCAGAATGGTGAATAATAAGTTGATAAGTTGTGGGTATTGTTGGGGAAATAATAATAATTAATATGGTAGTAATGTATTATAGGAGGTAATGTTTGGAAAGCTTTTTAAAAATTATTGCACCGTCATGGTATCTTTGGGTTTTTATATTGATTTTTATGATTCTAAAGCCTTTTTTCCCGAAAATAAAAGGCTATTTTGGTGAGAAGTCTGTTTCAGTTTTTCTCTCCAAACTTGACCCAACAAAGTATAAGGTCATAAATAATATCATGCTTCAAGTTGGCAACAAAACGACACAAATTGATCATGTTGTCGTTTCGAACTATGGAATTTTTGTCATTGAAACAAAGAATTATCAAGGTTGGATTTTTGGGAACGATTACGATGATTACTGGACTCAGTCCATATACAAAAGTAAGAAAAAATTTCGCAATCCTATTAAGCAGAATTTTGGACATGTCCAAGCACTTAAAAAGGTTTTGGTGGACTTTCCGATGGCAAACTACATACCAATCGTTTCGTTTTCTTATAACTCCGATTTAAAAGTGAAAAGCAACGCTGAAGTAGTTTACACGTTGAATTTGATAAAGACCATTAAAAAATATTCGACCGAAACGATTGAAGTTCTTGATAAAGAAATGATTTATTCAAAGTTAATTTCATTGAATGTTGATAGCAAAGAGAACAGAATTGAACATGTGACCGCAATTCATAAGACTCTTGAGAATAATCAAAGACAGGTTGCCAATAACATTTGTCCGAAATGTGGTGGGAATTTAGTTTTGCGAAACGGCAAGTATGGATTTTTTCAAGGTTGTAGCAATTATCCGAGTTGTAGGTTTGTGGTTAATGAGAAAAAGTAAGAGAACAATAGGTTAGGGATCAATTTTAGAATTAATAAATTTTTCAAATTTCGGATCTTCAATTGCTTTCTCTATGCAATGAGCTAGAAAGTCTTCAGGCGTCATTCCAAGTTCACCTGATTTGGTAATAATATCCTTTGACAATTCTTCTGGCAATTCAATTTTTTCTATTATCATACAAATATCACTCCTTCTCACTGATTATATAATTTACAGACAAGATATCAATAAAGTATAATGAAGAAGTTATTTATTATAGTGTAGATTTTATAAAAAAAGAAGCAATAGATTGATAAATGGGAAGGAAAGCCTGGTAAGTATGGATACTAAAATTTGAAAGGTGTTAAATATGGAACAGACAATCGTTTTTGATCAAAAGATAACCAAAAATACAGAAGATAAGAAAACAATCTTTGATTTTGTAAAGAAGCATAAGAAAGTAGTTGTAATTGGTGCTGCCGCAGTTGTTGTTGGGGTAGTGGGTGTTGTTTTCAAAAAAATAAAAGCGACTAATACACTGAATATTGAGAAAGTCTTGGCTTTGGCTACGGATCTTGCAGACAATTCGGAGAAAGTCTTTGGTGGACTTACGCAGAGTACACTTGATGGCCTAGCAAAAGAAACTTATCGTGGGATGAAAACTGTCATTCATGGTGATAGTCTTGAATATATTTATAAGACAGCTTCAGGAAAAGGAATTAATTCAGCGCTATTTAAATTTGATGATGCAGGTAAACTTCTTGTATATCTTGGAAATGGGCCAAGTTTTGCTGCAAAATCACCTCGTTTTTTTTGTGATAAAATTCTTGAACTGATGCGGCAAATTAAGTAAAAAATCTAATAAGTAGATGTCTGTTATTATAAGTGTAAAGTTTAATTTTATTGCTTTTGTTGCTGGTCTTTTGTTGATCGAACACATTTGTGCAATTTAATTTCATCTAAGAGGTATTGTGATAAATGACAATTGGGAATATAATCAAAGTAAAAAGGAGTGCTATTATGTTGTTTAAGGCAATTATAACTAATGATCAAAAGGTAAAACTTACTGGTGTCCTTTTACCTGCTGGAACGGTAGTTGATGTATACGCTATAAATACTAGCAGTCACAGTGTAGCAATCGTTTATTGTAATCTGTTAAGTGGATTGGATAAAATTTCTATTGAATATCTCAAGCCGATATAAAGAAAAATGTGTTTATTAATAAAGGAATCACAATATTTTTACTATTGGGGGTTCGCTTTATAAACTGTAAGGCATCAAAAAGACAATGTTAATTAATGGAGGCCCCTATGTATTGTTCAAAATGTGGTAAAGAAATTTTTGATAACACCAATTTTTGTTCACATTGCAAAAACGACATATCAAATAGATTTATAGTTGATGCAGAAAAAATATTGGAGAATAATTTGAAAAAAATGCAAGAAGAAAATCAACAAAGCATTGAAAATCAGAATTTTGAGATAATATTTTATGAAGCGGTGAGTGAATTTATTAACAGAAATCTTCCTAAAATATTAGATGAATATATTGAAGCTAAGAAAAAAGCCGAAATTTCACAAATACGCGCTCAAAAAACTGAATATGTTCATCATAGTGCCCGCCTATTGGGTTACATTAAGGAGAATAGGTTTCTTAGATTAATAGACCATGAATTCGAACTTTACTTTGTCGGGGAGACAAGTAATAATGATGGGTTCGATCGAAATAGTTGTACTTGTATTAAATGGTTTATTGATGCAGAAAAGAGGTTCTATGCCTTCAATAACAATTACTTAAGTCCAACGAATGATTTCCTAAAGGATAATCCAATAGAGATAAGAATGAAATTCGACAGGTTTCTATCAATTCATGATTTTTGCAATATGTTTTTACCATTATTAAATAAAAATGTTCTGGCAGATGGTGGAAAAGCATCTTATATAGCCTATACTTCTTCTACAATATATCCCGATGAAATTAAATTAGATCCAATTAAAGATATCGGAACTGAAAAATCAGAAATAATTAAAAAACTCGACAAGATGTTTTCGGCACATTTTTTTAAATGCTTAGCAACATCAATCAGTTTTGCAGAAGTCTCATTTCAGGAAAGATATAAAAACTTGAGAATTGTTAAGGGATAATTTCAGCGCCTTTCAAATTGATTTTTTTATCATCAAAAAGATTTGCGACTAGTACTTAACCCAAATTCAAAAGGGATATTAGACCCTAACTCGTCTTTCTTTTTAGTTAATGTCTTTATTAAATAACTCTTCCTTGGCGAGAGTTTTAGATACTCTAAGAGACAGGCGAAGAATGCCGAAAAAGCATTTGATATAGTATCAAGTATTGTTGATTTAACGAATAAAAAGAATAATTAAAAGTCTGACTGTCTGTTGACTGTCTGGGAGTAATAAACTGATATAAATTAACATAAATTAAAACAATTCAAAAATGCTTGCAAAATGCGCTAAAATGCAGTAATATTGCCTTTGTTAAGATACGGAGAGATGGCTGAGCTGGTCTAAGGCGCACGACTGGAAATCGTGTGTCGGTTTATCCCGACCGAGAGTTCGAATCTCTCTCTCTCCGCCATAATCAAGGGTTTCAGGGTTTCTCTGAAGCCCTTTTTTTGACCCAAAATAGCCGTTTTGATAACATTTTTCCCGATAGCACCAGAAATCACTAGTTTACGCGGTTTGGAAATATTATCATGTATTAGATTTTTGATTGCAAAAGCGACTTCTGCTGTACAGATTATTTGAATTATAAACTTAAGATTCCGGTAAATTCGCAATTTCGGAGAGCTCCAAGATATACGAAATTAAATAAATTGCATTTAGTTACAGAAATTAAAGACTTGTTTTAATTTTTTTGGTAAAATAAAGCGATGACAATAGTCTGTTATTTAGAAAAGCATTTTACAAGTGGATATGGTTAAAAAAAGGAGCATGTATATGTACGATAAAACAACTGATTATTTATACGGACTTATAAAAGAATTTCTTGCTATGCCTACTGAAACTGAGTGGTTGGAATTTAAATTGAATAATGAATCACCAGATGAAATTGGAGAATATATAAGTGCGCTCGGCAACTCGGCAACACTCATGGGAAAACATTTTGCTTATTTAATATGGGGCGTCGAAAATAAAACCCATAAAGTTATCGGCACAACATTTAACCCTAAAGAATCAAAAGTAGGGAATGAAGAACTTGAAAACTGGCTTTTAAGGTTACTATCTAAGCGGACACATTTCATTTTTTATTCTTTCGATTATTTAGGAAGTCCTATTGTGATACTTGAAATTCAGCATGCCTCTGAATCGACAATCCAATTTAAAAATGAAGAATATATTCGGGTAGGATCTTACAAAAAGAAGTTGAAAGATTATCCAGCTTTAGAAAAAGATCTTTGGAGATCGTTTGATAAAACACCTTTTGAAAGTGATATCGCTATAGAAAATGTCACGAGTGAAGTAGTTCTGAAAATGCTTGATTATCCAGCATATTTTGATTTATTAGGTCTAAATCTTCCAGATGACAAAAATGGTATTCTTCATTATCTTGAACAAGATAATATTATTCAAAAATCCATTGCAGGTAAATATAATATTACCAATTTAGGGGCAGTATTATTTGCGAAAAAATTAGATGAGTTTAGGACTTTGAAACGGAAAGCCGTTAGGGTTATAGTTTACAAGGGCAATGGTCGTATTGAAACGACAAGAGAACAAATCGGTTCAAAGGGATATGCTTCAGGGTTTGAAGGACTAATTTCATTTATTGATAATCTTATTCCAAAAAACGAAGTGATTGGAAAGGCACTAAGGAAAGATGTTTCTATGTATCCAGAACTTGCTGTACGTGAACTTGTGGCCAACGCGTTAATTCACCAAGATTTCTCTATAAAAGGAACTAGCCCTACGATAGAGATTTTTGACAATAGGATTGAAATAACTAACCCGGGGAAACCGCTTATTAATATCGAGCGATTTGTTGACAATCCTCCTAAGTCTAGAAACGAAGAGCTAGCATCGCTTATGAGGAGATGTGGTATTTGTGAAGAACGAGGCAGTGGCTTCGATAAAGTGGTTTCACAGACAGAGTATTATCAGTTACCACCACCTAAAATAGATGTATACGATGAATTTACAAAAGTCACATTATATTCGCATATACTTTTTTCGCAAATGAGCAAATTAGAGCGAATCCAAGCGTGTTATTTACACGCATGTTTAAAACAAGTAAATAAAGAATTTGCAACAAATCCTAGTTTGAGAGAAAGATTCAATATACAAGAAAAAAATCGATCAATGATTTCAAGATTGATAAAGGAGACAATTGAAGCTGGATTAGTTAAATTAGCGGACCCTAATGCATCCGATAAAACCAAAAAGTATTTACCTTTCTGGGCATAGTTTTGGTTGACTGAAAATTGTCTTTTGATTTTGGTAATGGATCATTGAATCCATATATAGTGTATAATTCGACAGAAAGGACTATATATTGTATCGCAAGTCTATTTATTTGGTTGACTGTAAGTTGACTGAGTAAAGGTTCACTGATTTCTAAATAATATTTCGGAGATTATATTATGACTTATGAAGAACTGTATTCAAAATTTCTTGAACTGCAAAAAGAAAACTCCTTGTTAAGAGAAAAACTTGGCGAAACTTTTCAACCTGAAATAACTGAAACTTTGGAAACACCCATTTCTGAAGCTGAGATTACTGGAAAAGTTAATAATCAAAGTTCACCTGCTGAAAAAATTGAATTATTTATGTCGCTGTTTAAGGGTAGAAGTGACGTTTGCGCTAAAAGATATGACAATAAAAGTGGGAAGAAAGGTTATACCCCATATTGTTTAAATGAGTGGAAGACAGGTCTTTGTGATAAAAAAGCAGCAAGATGCATTGAATGCAAGAATAAAAACTTTCTTTCACTGGATCAGCAGGTAATAGAGGAACATTTAACAGGTAAAAAAGTCATTGGCATTTACCCTATAACGGATAATGAAACGTGTTATTTCCTTGCAATTGATTTTGATGGTGATGGTTGGATTGAAGATATAAAAACAGTTAAGAAAATATGCAATGAATTTGAAATCCCATGTGCAATTGAAAAATCACGGTCTGGAAATGGTGGACATCTTTGGTTCTTTTTTAGTGAGGAAATTGAGGCCACATTAGCCAGGAAACTGGGAACTTCAATGCTTACTTATTCAATGGGATTTAGACACGAAATAAAGTTTAGTTCGTATGACCGGCTTTTTCCAAATCAAGATACCTTGCCTCAAGGGGGACTAGGGAATCTAATTGCACTTCCGCTTCAAAAGGAAGCTCGTAGGAGAGGTAACAGCGAATTTATCAATGATGAATTTATGTCAATCGCGGATCAATGGAGTTTTTTAAGTAACATTAGCTTAATTTCTAAAGATGAGTTGAGGACATTTATTTCTGGATTATCATCTGGTAATGAATTAGGCGATCTAAAACAAACGGATGAAGATGATGAAACCCCATGGGAACCTAGAAGGACTCAAACAAGACTTCTTAAAAAAGAAATCCCTAAAAACTTTGAAATTATTATTGCAAATCAAATCTTCATAAAAAAAGCGGGTTTCTCTCAGAAGGCATTGAATTCTTTACAGAGATTAGCAGCGTTTAAAAACCCGGAGTTTTATAAGGCTCAGGCTATGCGTTTGCCAACAAAAGATAAACCAAGGGTTATTTCAACATCAGAGGAAACAAACAATTTTCTGTGTTTACCGCGAGGATGTGAAAATGATTTGAAAAACTTCCTTTTAGAAAACAAAGCGAAGGCCAATTGGAGAGATGAGAGAAACGAAGGCAGCCGGATTAATGTTGAATTCAATGGTTTATTGAGAGATGAGCAGAGCCAAGCGGCAAGTAGTTTGTTACAAAACGATAACGGGGTTTTAAGTGCAACTACTGCATTTGGTAAGACAGTTATAGGTGCATATGTAATTTCTAAGAGAAAAGTTAACACGCTAATTCTTGTTCATACAAGAGAGTTGTTGGAGCAATGGAAAAATAGCCTGACGAAATTTTTAGTAATTAATGAAATAGTACCGGATCGGCTAACCAAAACGGGAAGAAAGAAAAAGCAAGATATTATTGGGCAACTCGGAGCGGGGAAAAAGCAAACAAATGGAATAATAGATATTGCAACAATGCAGTCGTTAACTTCAGATGGAGACATTATGGACTTTGTGCAGGATTATGGAATGGTTATTGTAGATGAGTGTCACCATGTGTCTGCATTTAGTTTTGAAAAGGTAATGAAGAAGGTAAAGGCAAAATACGTATTTGGGCTAACAGCGACTCCGACCAGAAGAGACGGACACCATCCCATTATCTTTTTACAATGTGGTCCAATTAGGTATAAGGTTGATGCAAAAAAGCAAGCCGAAAAGAGACCGTTTGAACATTATGTTATTCCGAGGCTAACAAGCTTAGTAACGCCTCCAGACAATAAAAAAGTGAATATTCAATCATTATACGCACAAATTTGTGAAAGCGATTTAAGAAATGAGTTAATTGTTAGCGATGTGAAGAAAAGTGTTAAAGAAGGAAGAAATCCCGTGGTTTTGACAGAAAGAACGATACACGTCGATTTGTTAGTCAAAAAATTAAAAGAAACAATACCAGAGGTAATAAAACTTACTGGTGGGATGAGTCCAAAGGAAAGCCGACAGCAAAGGATAAGGCTAGCAAATTTACCTTCAGATGCAGAAATGGTAGTTGTTGCTACGGGCAAGTATCTTGGAGAGGGTTTTGATGAACCGAGATTAGATACTTTGTTTTTGACAATGCCTATTTCTTGGAAAGGCACTTTGCAACAATATGCTGGCAGACTTCATAGGTTGTATGAAAATAAAAAAGAAGTTCAAGTATATGATTATATTGATTTAAAGATCCCAATGTTAAACAGCATGTACTATAAGCGGTTAAAAGGTTATGCTTCAATTGGTTATAAGGTTAAAGGCGAGTCACGACCTGACGAAACCCCGAATGTCATTTATAACACATCTGATTTCATTTTGACTTTTTATGAAGACTTGGCTTTGAGTAAAAAAAGCATTTTTATTTCATGTCCTTCAATTAATTCTGCGAAAGTGACTCAGTTTTATAATTCGTTTGCTTCTGCGCTGGCGCGTGGGATTGAAATTATTATTGTTACAAAAACCAAACAAGAACTTAACATCAATCCATTAAAGGGTATTGAACAGCTTGTTAGAATTGGGACAAAAGTAATCGAAATAGAAAACTTAAGCGAGAAATTTGCTGTAATTGATAATAAAATTGTTTGGTTCGGAAACGTTAGCATTCTGGGGTATAGCCCTAAGGATGAGAATATTGTTCGCTTGGAAAATATTCAGATGGCGAAAGAGCTATTAGACATGAATATGCATTTAATAAATCATTATTGAAATATGGACCTGAATTCGCCTTTTAAGTTGACCTATCGCCGCAAACTCTTACATTTTGAACCGAATCACGTCTTCAAGCGCATTTACCGCTGCCCGTTCAGCCTTAGAGACAAGCAGTTCTTGGAGGATTTCTGATTCCCGCCCTACACTTTTCAATACTCTCTCTCCGCCACACAGCCCTTGAAACCACTGCGTTTCAGGGGTTTTGTTTTTCGGAAAATCGACGGCGGAAATTGGGCTTTAATCAAATTTGACGACAATTTGACGGCTAAATAGATGTAAATAGATTGAAACAGATGAGGTTAAATGAGATTAGATGAGGATAGCGAATTATTTATTGAAAAATTTAGCAGTTTCAATTGAGGTCTGTGTGGTATAATCTGTTTGTAATAAATTGAAAATGGTCTTCAAATTTAAAGGGTTTGTATCCTTCATAAAAATCAAAAAGAATCTAAATTTTCCTTGGCAAAAGAGTTAAGCCCACCTTTTGTCATTGCAAATTATAAATGTGATGTTGGGTGGGAATTATACTGGTATATAGTTAATTTACTGGGGACAATACAAAATAGTCGAAAGTGTTTAGATTTTCCCAAGGAACTTATAGATAAATGCAATCTAGACCCTTATAGAGATGGGGGAGTTGAATTACGTTCATTTATCACTAGGAATGCACCTCTATATTTCAAAGTTGTTTCCAAGTCAGACGCTACAAGCTTGTTTGTAAACTACGTTGAAGCTAATTACAATGAGTCATTAGTTCCTAATGGCACAACAGTAATTAAAAACGGAAATGTTTGGACGATCTACAGACCTATGAAGTTCGCTTGGGCTTCGCTAAATGTTTACATCAAAGCAAAGATTGGCGGATCATACGGTCCAGTAGCTTCACCTGTAAGAGTTATATCGTATTAGATTTGACAATAGATAGTTAGTTAACTAATTAAGAGTCATCCTGAAGGATGGCTCTTAAGGTTTAAAATACGACTGGAAATCGTTGTTTCTTATAATCCCTATCGAGGAATTGACAGAAATATTTATTTAAATAATATAATTGTTATATTAAAGCTCAAGTTTATTTGTTACAATTGACCTAAAAATCGAATTCCTTGGGGGCTTTCGTTTGAAAAAAGGTACTTTTGAAGGTTGGTATTTCAAGCAAAACACGCAATCGGGTAATTACGCCATTGCGTTTATTCCTGGACGCGCCACCGATAAAGATGGCAAGTCGCATGCGTTCATCCAGGTTAATCATTCTTTTGAGGGGAATGAAAGGCACTCTTTCTATATTCAGTTTCCAATAGAGCAGTACAGAGTTCAATGGAACCCTTTAGAAATTCAAATAGCTGAAAATCGCTTTAGTTTGGACGGGATTGATTTAAATATTGAGACTGAAGATTTGAAATTGAAGACCAATCTAGTATTTAAGAAGATGCATACATATAGGAAAACTATCGGATCGCCGGGGGTTATGGGGCCGTTTGGGTATTTGCCGTTTTTGGAGTGCTATCACGAATTGTATTCACTTTCGCATCAGACGTTTGGCGAAATAAATGTTAACGGGACAGCGATAGACTTTAATCAGGGCGACGGTTACGTCGAGGGGGATAGCGGGAAATCTTTTCCGGAGAAGTGGATTTGGTTTCAGTCAAACAATTTCAAGACTGATGCTTCGATTTTTTGTGCGATTGCGAAGGTGCCAATTTTGCCTATGATTTCAAAGGCAATTCAGGGACTCATTTGTGTGCTTTTGATTGAAGGCAAGGAATATCGTTTTTCGACATATAACGGTGCGAAAGTTGTACGCATTGGCGCAACATTTGCAGGGGAGAATGAGATTACCTTTGTTGAACTTAGAAAAGGTCCACTATTACTAAAAATGAGCGTTTCTGGGGAACACGGCGCGGAGCTAAAAGCACCTACAAACGGCTCAATGGAAGGCATCATCAAAGAAAACATCGATGCGCGTGTGAAGGTTGAATTGTTTGAAAAGGGCATTAATATATTTAATGAAACTGGGATAAATTGTGGCTTTGAAAAGAACTGGGAATAATTTTTTTGGAGGTAAATATGATTGAAAATTTATCGGTGTTAGGATTAAGAAATGTGGAAAATGTAATCAGTCCTTTAGATGAAATTAGTATAGTTTTTAATTTAGGCGAAAAGGTTGAAGTGACTGATGGTGTGGGACGGATTTATCTTTCCGAAAATGTTAAAGGCAAGAATTCGTTAGTGTTTTTGGCAGGCGGTGCGATTGGAACCCAAACAGTTAAATTGTTCGGCATCGATGGAGAATGCTTAGATTCTTTTGAATTTGAATTAGAAGCAAAGACTAAAATCGTTGATAACACGGGCAAATATAGCGAATTAATGGAAATACTAGAGAAAACAATCATGTGGCACTCACCTTCTGAAAATGAAACGTTTTTTTATAAGAATAAGACTTATGAGATGTTTTGGTGGTGGTTATTAGATCATTATCATATGGCAAAGGGAGGTCAGTTCTTCAGTAATAAAGCTAGAGGGCTAGTCGATTTGTTCTGCCTAGAGCAGAGCGAATCGGGAATGATTTGGAGCAATATTTTTATTAAAGATAAAATAAATCATGTAGATTCAAAGTACGGGGAAATTAACCATAAAAGAGTAGGCGAAAGTCTGTTTTCTAGGCAACCAGTAGAAAACCACTGCGAGTATATTTTTGTAAATACTATGTTTTTGACTTGGAAAGCAAATGGGGACGATTTTTGGTTAAAAAGCGTAATTGATTCGGGCATTAAAGCATTAAATTATTCTGCCACGGATAAGCTAAGATGGTCGGAAAAGTATAAACTATTAAAAAGAGCTTATACGATTGATTCTTGGGACTTTTCTATTAAAGATGAGTACACGAAGGATACAATGCTTATTGATGAGGAAACTAAGTTTGGGATTTTCTTTGGCGATAACAACGGATACTATGTGGCTTGCAAAGAACTATCGATCATGCTTGAGCATCTTGGCAGGAAGGATGAGGCTAAAATCTTCAGCGATCGAGGCGATGAAATCCTTAGGAATCTTGACAAAATTGCTTGGAATGGTCGCTTTTACACGCATAGAATTGAAGAAGATGAGACTCTTGTCAGAGATCTAGGTGTAAATGAAAAGTCTCAAATTGCAATGTCAAATTGTTATGCTGTAAATAGAGGGATAACTCACGAGCAAAGCAAGGCAATTATTGAGACATATTTAGATTTGTTGAAGAATCTTCCGAAAGGTTCTCCAGGGGAATGGTACTCAATTTATCCCCCATTTGAAAAAGGCTTTATCCATCATGATCAGAAATGGGATTATATGAACGCAGGTGTTCACGGTCACGCGGCAGGAGAACTTGCGCTAGGTGCATTTAAAAACGGATATGAGTCTTATGGCATTGATATTTTAAATAGAGTCCATAATCTAGCAAAAAAGACTAATGGCAAGGTTAGTTTTGCATATACCGGAGCATATGAAGAACCAACTAGTAGTCAGGAGTTTAAGACGATTGACTTGTCTGCTTACGCAAACATGAATTTATCTATAGATGAAAATGGAAATGATCTAAACTGGATGTGCGAGAACGATGGAAAAAATCATTTTAGTAGTTTTCCGGCTGGGGAACAAGAGTTTTCAGGAGTCCCCTACAAAATTGCGGGTTTGGGAACGTTGGCGAAAGCAAAAGTAATTGCCGTGGGAGAGAATGAAAAAATTCACGAAATGGAGAAAGTGGTTGAAATTAGTGATAAGGCAGTTGCTATATATATTTTGCATACTGCTAATGATGTCGGAATATCCGATGTTGCAGGGGTGATTACTCTTAACTATGAGGATGGAACTTCAAAAACTCAATATATTCTCAAGGATAAACATCTCTCGGGTTGGTGGTATCCTTCTCTCGAAAACAATTATGCGGGAATTGCTTGGGAAGGCGAAAACGGTTTATGCAAAAGAATAGGCCTTTCTTGGTGCGTAATTCAGAACCCTTGTCCAGAAAAAATAATTCGCTCGATTTCTTTTTCAGGTTCTCAGGAAGGATCTATATACACAGTCTTTGGGATTACTCTGGCAAATGAAATGCCGTATGTTAAAAAACCATTAATTTCTTTCGGAGGGCCAGATAACTGGGCGGGCGGAACTTGTATGCTAGCATTGATTGAGGGCCTTGCTGGAGTCGAAAACGTAAGCACAAAATTTGATGAGGTAAAACTTTCGCCGCGCTGGGCTAATTCAGAGGTCGAAGAAGTTAAAGTTACTGCAAGATTTGAGGATTCAAACGGCTATATTTCATACAAATATATTTCTGAAGAATCTAGAATTTTATTATTCCTTACCGGCAGCGGCAATATGTGTAAGATAAATGTATTATTGTCAAACGAAAACGTAAAAAAAGTTAAAATAGATGGTATAGAAGTCGAATTTTCTCTTGAAAAAATTGAAGAATCGGTGTATTGTACTACTGAAGTGAATATGAATAAAGTAAAGTGCGTTGAAATTTGCTTTTGATATTACTAATTAGGAAGGGTTTTTGAATAATGAATAATAGAGAAAGAGTTTTAGGAACATTGAATTTTGAAAAAGTTGACAGACTTCCGTTAATTGAATGGGCTGCGTGGTGGGATAAGACTACCGACAGATGGAAGGAAGAAGGACTTGAGGAGAGCTTAGATACCAGAGAGATTATTGAACATTTTGGGCTTGATTTTTTAAGGCAGTTTTGGTTAATTCACAACGGAAATGGCTTGCCAAAAGATTTAGAACATGGTGCAGGGCCAATCGCTGATGAGGCAGATTATGATAAGTATCGATTTGCTTTGTATCCTGAGGATTCAATTAAATGGAGCGAAAGTGAAATTAGAAAAGTCAAACAAGCGCATGAAAACGGTGATTTTGCTGTTTGGATTACTTTAAACGGATATTTTTGGAATCCTAGAATTTTGTTTGGCATTGAAAATCATTTGTTCTCTTTTTACGACAATCCTGAACTTTACCATCGTATGTGCAATGATCTTTGTGAGTTTCATTTAAAAATCATAGACGAATTTTGCGAGATTTTAGTTCCTGATTTTATGTCCTTTGCAGAAGACATGTCCTACAACAATGGCCCGATGCTTTCAGAAGAGATGTTTAATGAGTTTATTAAACCTTACTATGTGAAGGTTATTGCCAAACTAAAAAGTTATGGAATAAAAGTGTTTGTCGATACCGACGGTGATGTAATGCCTATGATTCCTTGGCTTTTAGACGCAGGAGTAGAAGGGATTCTACCGCTTGAACGACAAGCAGGAGTAGATGTCGCTGAAATTAGAAAAAAATACCCAAAACTTCTAATGCTGGGCGGTTATGATAAAATGGTTATGAAACAAGGAGAAGCAGCAATGCGCGCGGAATTTGAAAGATTGCTTCCCGTAATGAGATCAGGCGGGTATCTGCCAAGCGTGGATCATCAGACACCTCCAGATGTTTCTCTAGAAAATTATGAAATTTATGCAAAACTATTTAAGGAATATTCTTATAAGGCTGCTGACAAAGGCGAAGGAACTACATAAACTCTCGCTCCCATTTCTGCATCCAAAAGCAATACACCTTTGCCGTCGGTTTCACCGACCAACATTATTTTGCTCAGGTTTTGCTCGGCGTTGCTTTCTTCTTCAGCTTGCTCATCGATAAACCATTTCAAAAACGAAGAAGTCTTGTGGTCCCTCTCCGATATAGCTTGATCTGCAATGTCGTAAATTGATTTTGTCACAAAACGTTCATGATCTAATTGAAGAGAAAGCACTTCCTCGATGGTTTTGAAATCCCAAGGTGGCGAATCAATTTGTCTAAGCTTCACTCTTCCGCCAACATGATTAATGTAGTTGAAGAAAATAAGCGCATGATCGCGCTCTTCCTGTGCTTGCACTCTGAACCAATGCGCGTAACCATTAAGATTTCTTGAAGTAAAATAGGCTTCAAACGAAAAATACAGATACGCTGAATACAATTCCTTTTGCACCTGATCGTTTAAAAGAATTTCTAATTTTTCACTGATCATAACGACACCTCACTTTATTTGTTAACTAATATATTTATCATACCAAATAATAATAAATTAAGTAAGCAAAAATTAAGTATTGTTAAAATCTTTTAGAAGCACTTTACAAAGAGAATGATGTCGAAAACATCTTGCAACTTATGCTCTGCTGTAGTATTATAGGCAAGTAAGATTTTGAGTCTTGTAATATTTTATGGAGAAGTACTCAAGAGGCTCAAGAGGACGGTTTGCTAAATCGTTAGGTCGCTAACGCGGCGCCAGGGTTCGAATCCCTGCTTCTCCGCCAAATCCATTACCATCAAATGATAAACCTAAATTTGTCACTTGATGGTTTTGTTTTGCCCGGGGAAGGCTTGGTATAAGGGTGTTTGGGGATTTTGAGGTTTGAGGAAAGTCGAGAATTTGAGTTGAGTTTTTGATCGAGATTATGCTTTTTGCCAAATGCAGTCGTGTTTGGTCAAAATAATCGTTTGACAATAGAGGGGTGTGTGCATTTTTTGGGCAAATCGTTTGACAATAGGGAGTAATCGTTTGACAATAGGGGGTAATCGTTTGACATTAAGGAAGTAATCGTTTGACAATAGGAGGCAAATCGTTTGACAGTAGAGGACAAATCGTTTGACATGTAGTATGGCTTAAAGTATCAAGAAAGTGTGTAGTTGATGTTTGAAACAAAAAACCATATTTCTAAGAAGGATTTTCCTGTTTCAGAATAGCTTCCGAAAGTCTATCGCCAGAACAGGCAATGAATTCTGTATTAGTATTGTACGATTCACAAATTTTATATATGTTATTACCCCATGTCAAAACAAGGATAGGGATTAAATTGAAAAGTGATAAATCAATATGTTGTTTTGCGTTTGCAACATACTTTTCCATCAATTCATAATACTCGTCTTTTACATATTTGTTTCGTTTAAACTCCAAAATGAAACAATTTTTTTTACTTATTAGCATTAGTTCATTTGGAGTAAAAGAATATAATACTGCCAGAATAATTGAAAAAATGAATAGTGTTATTAAAAAAAGGCTGGATGATGAAAAAACTGACACGGCAATTAAGTACAGTGAATCTGAAATTAAATGGATCTGGGAAAATCGACAAATATTAGTTAATATTAATGAGAAAATCAAGATTTATATTATTACACGGAACGGGAATGTAAGGCTTTCTGATGAATTATATTTTGGGAAGGAATACGGAAACTATATCTGTGAAAGGTTGTATGATGGTTTATTTGAAGATAGATTTATTAATTTAAAATTCAAGTGAAAGTTATGTGAGTCTAAGTAAAAGATAAAGACGGAGATGTTATAGAGTTAATTTGAAATAGTGTGATGAAAAATAATTATAAGTCGATAGTGAAAAATTCAAAACTTTATGTTAAAATAGAGGAATTAATAAAACCAAGTTAGCATGTCAGGCTGTCAATAAACAGCACTTATTAGTTTTTTGAGACAGGTACGGTATATGAGACACAATTCTGTGAGAGTGGTATAATTTGACACAGAAAGGTGTGAAGGGAAAATGGCAGGAAACAGAGGACGCGG
>Ga0194063_10001330_pt1 | contig 16163 bp, 15 predicted proteins | sample SepL3720m_MetaG_FD_155459 | JGI IMG/M metagenome (GOLD analysis project Ga0194063, IMG submission 155459) | Anoxic zone freshwater microbial communities from boreal shield lake in IISD Experimental Lakes Area, Ontario, Canada - Sep2016-L373-20m | ecosystem: Environmental > Aquatic > Freshwater... | reverse complement strand
TTCTATCAGCGGGCATTGGCCACGGCAGGATTCATCGGCTTTGCCAATGGATTTTTCAGTGGCTTTGTGGTGCTAAGGCGCAATGCGCTATCGGTTTCCGCGCTGTCGCACACGATGCTGCCAGGCATTGCGCTGGGGATATTCCTCACGGGAGCACTCAGTCAATGGAACGCGTTTTTCGGAGCGATGTTCGCCGCCCTTCTCGTCGGGCTCGGTTCCGTCGCTGTCGCGCGGGGCAACCGTGTGGAACAGGGCACAGCTCTGGCAGTTCTCTATACGGCCGCCTTTGCCGCAGGCATCGCCCTGTTGCCAAAACTCGACACGCGTCAGGAACTCGAACACTGGCTTTTCGGCGACATCATCGCCGTGGGCAACGCGGACATCTGGATCGCCTTCGCGATTGGCTCCTTCACACTATTGGTTACGAATCTGCTGATGCGGCCAATTCTCCTGACTATGTTTGAACCCAACGTGGCAGCGGCGCAAGGCGTACCGGTTCGCAGCATGCAGTACTTGGTTTTTACGCTACTGGTGTTGGCGCTCGTCTCATCGCTACAAGCCGTGGGCTGTGTGCTTTCGGTTGGGCTGCTTGTCACACCAGCGGCTACGGTTTCCCTACTCACGGATCGAACCTCGGCACTGTTTTGGGGCGGTGGACTGATCGGCGGCTTGGGTTCGATTGCGGCGGTATTGCTGTCGGGGAAATTTGGAATCGCGCCCGGTCCAGCGATCGTGATCGTGCTGGGCCTATTGTTTATCGCTGCCTACCTTTTCAGTCCAAAGTACGGGCTTTTCGCGCCAAAATATCGCGATAAGGCAAAGGCATCCGGGAGATGATCTGGACATGTGCGGCAGTTGTTTCATGCTCTGCGCATGCCTTCCGTCCATGTGAACCTCGCAGACCGCGCGTACCCAGTCCACGTCGAAGCCGGCCTACTGGCTCAGGCGGGCGGGGCGATTCGCAATGCCGGCCTCTCCGGCCTGCGCCCGGCGATCTTGAGCGACGAGACCGTGGCGCAACTTCACGGTGGGGCTCTGATTGCGTCGCTCGAAGCGGCGGGATTTCAACCCACGCTGCACACCGTCACTGCAGGCGAGGCATCGAAATCGATGAGTCAGGCGGAAGCGCTTTGCCGCGAAATGATTCGCGCCGGGCATGACCGCAAGTCGATGGTGATCGCTCTAGGTGGTGGTGTGGTTGGTGACTTGGCGGGCTTCGTTGCCTCCATTTTTTATCGGGGCATTCCCTTTGTTCAGGTACCGACGACCATCGTTGCTCAGGTCGATTCCTCGGTCGGCGGCAAAACCGGTGTGAATGTGGCTGAGGGCAAAAACCTCATCGGCGTTTTTCATCAGCCGCGTCTGGTTCTCGTCGATCCGGAAACTCTACGCACGCTGCCGGACCGCGAGTTTCGCGAGGGATTCGCCGAAGCGATCAAACATGCTGTGATTCGCGATGCGGCGATGCTCGACGATCTCGCGGCCTTGGACGCCAGTGGCCGCGAAGTTCCTGCGGATCTAATCGCACGCAACATCTCCATCAAGGCCCGCGTGGTGGAAGCCGACGAGTACGAGACACGCGATATCCGGGCACTGCTCAACTTCGGACACACCATCGGCCATGGCATTGAGGCATCCGTGCCTTACGGCCAGATGCTGCACGGCGAAGCGATTTCGCTGGGGATTCGCGCAGCCCTCTTTCTATCGGAACGGCACGCCGGACTCTCGCCTGCTGAGAGCGCGAAAGTGATTCGGCTGTTGGATTTATACCGTCTGCCACTCGTTCTTTCCGCCAGCATAAGCACCGAATCGGTGATGGAAAAGCTGGCGCGCGATAAAAAGTTCTCTGCCGGAGCCATTCGCTTTGTCGTGTTAGAAGCTCTCGGCAGCGCCAAGGTGATCCATACCGTCACGGCAGACGATCTGCGCGCCGCGATCGAGCACCTCAGGCAGAGTACCTAATTTTAAGGATTCACCGTGCTGAGTGTTTCACCATCTGCGAACTTGGTTCGCATCACATCGCCCGCTTTCAACGCGGCCGCCGAAGTGACAATTTTTCCACTCGGTCCGAGCGTGATCGAGAAGCCGCGCTGAAAGGCAGACACCGGCCCGAGTGTGCGCAGCAGTCCACCCAGACGCGCTAGGTGCTCGGCTTTTTGATCGATTCCATTTTGACCCGATTTCTCAAAGCGCGCCCGTAAATTGGCGACTGCCTCGACCCGACGTTCCAAGACGCTTGCTGGATGAAAGGCCTGATGGTGGGTCCGAGCCTCCTTGAGGCGCATCGCGCAAGCGTCCAGCGAAGCTCGCGTGGCTTGGATCCATCGCGTGCGCGCGTAATCCGTGCGAAGCAACGCCTCTCGCAAAAGTTTGTCGCCGTCACGCTGCAAGACTCCGCGCTTCAGAGCTTCTACCGCCAGTTGCGAGCGAGTCAGACGCTCACGGGTGGCGCGGTTCATACGGCGGCGGATTTGCGCCAGGCGCGCGATCAGTTCGCCACCGTCGCTGACTGCCAGTTCGGCCGCCGCACTCGGCGTGGGGGCCCGCAAGTCCGCCACAAAGTCGGCGATCGTAAAGTCGATTTCATGTCCCACCGCAGAGATGATCGGAATCGGGCATGCGGCAATAGCTCGCGCCACGACCTCCTCGTTGAAGTTCCACAAATCTTCAATGGAGCCACCGCCGCGGCCGACGATGAGAACATCGCAACGCGGGCAGCCAAATTTTTCCGGTTCGCCGAGTTTCGCGATCGCCTGCGCGATTTCCATCTCGGCTCCCCGACCCTGCACGCGCACAGGATAAAGCACCGGTTGGACCCACGGCGCGCGACGGGTCAATACGTTAAGAATATCCTGCAGCGCCGCCCCGGTGCCAGAGGTGATGATGCCAATGACCTGTGGAAATGGCGGGATCGCCTGCTTGCGATCCGCATCAAACAAGCCCTCGCCATGCAACTTCCGCTTGAGCGCCTCGAACTTCGCCTGCAAGTCCCCCGCCCCCGCGCGTTCGGCCTTCTGGACGATGATCTGCAGTTGGCCGCGCGCCTCGTAAACACTCGCCTCGGCAAACACCCGTACCTTTGCGCCATCTTCCAGCGCCTCCGCGCCCTCGCGCTTCCTGGCCCCGAACATCGCACACGAGATCTGAGCCCCAGCATCCTTCAAGGAGAAATACCAGTGACCGCTTCCTTGTTTTTTTAAATTTGAAACCTCTCCCTCCACCCAAATCTCGCCGATCTGAACCTCCAACAAATTCTTCATTCGCCGCAGCAACTGGGTCACCGAAAGCGCTTTCTCCTCTGCTGTCTTGGGTTTCGAAAACAAATCCACGCCCGAATCTGACAAGCTTAAGAAATTTTTCGAGAGGTAAAAATCATCAAACGACCTGCCGCACCCGCATGATCGGCGAATCCAAGGCATCTCCTGACTTCATTCCTTGCAGCCTGCGGTAAAGCACACTCGCAGGCGTCAGCAATGTGACCTCCCGACCTGCGTGAGCAATCACCAATCCTCCAGATGCTGGTGCTAACAGGTAAAAATCGGTGCTTCCTCCCATCTCGACTTCAACCAATGCGCCTGCGTCGATCGGCGTGACATCGTCAAAATCTGGCAACACCCAGGATTCAAAAATCCGCAATGCTTCAGCGATATCGTCAACCTGCCGCGCTTGACCCACCGCGAGATAGGATGCCTCCAAGCTGCGGGTATCGTATTTCCCTTCAGCCTTGCTGCCGGGATCGGTCGCGGCAGCGTGGGCTTCTAGAGCTGCTTTGGACAAGCGATCGAGTTGCGTCTGAAGCTCGTGGCGGATTTGTTCTAACAATTCATATTTCATCAGCAGAGCGCCAGCCTTGCACCGATTCCGTCCGTTTGCCACACGCAGTTCGTGCTCACCGTTTACATTTACCAAAAATGCAGCACTTGCCGCGATGCTCTGAAGTGGCTGGACGCTCATGAAATTTGCTACCAGACCAAAGCGATTCGCGAAACGCCACCGACGGCCGATGAATTAAAAATCGCGCTGGACGCGCTCGGCGGTGAGTTGCGCAAGCTTTTCAACAGCTCCGGCATGGATTACCGCGCCCTCGGTCTCAAGGACCTACTCCCGACACTGAGTGAAGCGGACGCCATTGCCTTGCTCTCTCAAAACGGCAACCTCGTGAAACGCCCTTTCCTGCTTGGCGATGGCCATGTACTGGTCGGCTTTAAACCCGAGATCTGGAAAACCGATTTGGTGGTGGATTGATGGCGGATCGCAAAGCTGTCGTCTACTTCTTGACTTCGGGCACGACGATGGCGCGGGGAGGCTTGGCGAACGGCCCCTCGCCCGTGGCAAGGTGATCTTTAATCAGCAGCCAAATGACTGTCGCCAGAATCAGGGAGAGAATTTTTGCGATCCAGTTGTTGGGCAAGTTCAGTTTCATGCGATGGTTTGGCAGATAGGAAGATAGCGGCAAGCAGATCGCGGAATTGTTTTTCACTCAGATTGCGCTGAAGTACGCCGTTTTCACAGATCGAGATGGAGCCGGTTTCCTCACTGACAACCACCGCAATGGCGTCGCTGCGCTCGGTGAGACCAATCGCAGCCCGATGACGCAGGCCGATCGAGCGATCTTGCATCTGTTTCTCAGTGACGGGAAAGACGCAGGCGGTGCCCGCGACCCGGTCTTCGGCGATGATCATGCCACCGTCATGCAGTGGAGCCTTGGGGTAGAATACAGCCATCGCGAGCTCAGGGGAGAACTGGGCATCTAGGACCACGCCGCTATCCAGATGCTCCTTGAGGCTGACGGCTCGCTCAATCGCAAAGAGCGCGCCGATGCGCTTTTTAGAGAGGTTGATCACGGCATCGGCGAAGCGTTCGAGGAAGACCAGCCGGCGTGTGTTAGAAAATGAGAACAGGCGGTTGCTGCCGATACGGGCCAAGGCATTTCGAAGCTCGGGCTGGAAAATGACGATCAGTGCAAAGGCGAGGATCGCGGCGGCACGGGTGATGATCCACTGGATGACTTCAAATCGAAAAACGGCAGAGACGAGGGTCAAGAAGACAAAGATCGTAGCAAGACCCACGAGGATCTGTGCGCCGCGGGTGGCGCGGAAAGCTCGGTAAATTTGGTAGATACAAGTGGCCAGAAGAAGAATCTCGATGCCGTCCCGCCAGTGATCATGTATGAATTTCCACATTCGATATTTCTCGTTGGGGACGGTATGCTTTTTGTCAGGGCGATGGCAATCCCAGAAATTTGACACGGGACGTGTCAGAATTTCCCACAAATGCCAAAAGTGAGGATTGCGGTCACGGATACGGTCGTTATGAATAAAGCATGTACCGCGCGATGCCTGTGACTCTTACGATTGCTGGATCGGATTGCTCGGCGGGAGCCGGCATCCAAGCGGATTTAAAAACCTTCCAGCACTATCAGGTCCACGGCCTGACAGCCGTGACCTGTGTCGTTTCAGAAACGGCAAACCAAGTGCGCGCCATCCACCCAGTGCCTGTCGAGATCTTGTTAGATCAGATTTCACTGATGCTAGAGAGCTTTCCGGTCACGGTAGTGAAGACGGGTATGCTTTTTTCGGCCGCCCATGTCCATGCTGTGGCGAATATTTTGCAGCGCTATCCGCAGGTGCAGCTAGTGGTCGATCCGGTAATGGTCGCCACCAGCGGCGCGACATTGCTGGAGACGGATGCAGTAGTTGCCTATTGCGATCTGCTTATGCCAATGGCGCGAGTCATTACCCCGAATCTACCCGAAGCCGAGGTCTTACTGGGTGAACAGATCTACGATGTAGCAGCAATGGAGTCGGCTGCGCTGCGCCTGGCAAAAAAGTTCCGTGCAGGAATTTTGATCAAGGGCGGACACCTTGACGGGCCGGAGTGCGTGGATATCTTAGCAGAGGGAACCCAGATCACGCACTTTGTGGCACCGCGCATTCCCGCTGCAGGATCGCACGGAACGGGTTGCACGTTGTCCGCCGCCATTGCCGCAGCTCTCGCTTTGGGCGACTCGCTACCCTTGGCGATCGAATCAGCAAAGTCCTATCTGGGCCAAACTTTGCGACAGTCCTATGTATTCGCATCCACTGGCAAGGCCGCCATCCACGCTCTCAACCAGGGCACGACCTTCAGGACAAACGAGGCGTGACATCGACCAGGAAACCGATCAGGCTTCAAATCATCAATTCGCCGCGCAATTTCTATGGAAAATCCTCTAAAAACCTTTGATTCGAAGGAGCTCAGTCCATCTCTCCAACCTAAAGCGATCATCTCCGGCCTGACACGCCGCGGATTTTTGCTGCTCACGGCCACTCTTGGCAGTTGTGCCGTAGCAGACCCCCTGCTTGGAACAGTGAGGCCGTCTGCGAAACCCGGTTCATCCGCGGTCAAGACCCCTTCCAACACCGGCTACCAAACGCCACGTATCCGTGGGACTGTTCCAACGAATCCCGACATGACCATGGGGACGAATTTTTCCAGCAAATCGGGAATTTCTTTCTCTCGGGTTCTCGTTTCCGGAAAGTACATCGCGTTGACCTTCGATGATGGCCCGCACCCACAAAACACGCCTCGGCTGTTAAACATGCTGCGCGCTCGCAATATCAAGGCGACCTTCTATGTCATCGGCCGCAACGTCGAACTCTACCCGCAGGTAGTCCGCCGCACGGTCGCTGAAGGCCACGAAATCGGCAACCACTCGCAAACGCACCGTCTACTGAGCAAACTGAGCGACAGCCAGATCCGCTCGGAACTTAGCCGTTGCCGAGACGCGGTGAACCGCGCGGCTGGCATCCAACCGCGGACCATGCGCCCACCCTATGGCGGCCTGAACCAGCGCCAGCGCGAAATGGTCCACGCGGAGTATGGCTACCCCGTGATTTTATGGTCGGTTGACCCGCTCGATTGGAAGCGCCCGGGACCGGCAGTCGTCAGCTCGCGGATTCTGGCCGGGGCATCTGCCGGCGGAATTGTCCTGGCTCACGATCTACACGCGCAGACAGTTGATGCCATGCCAGCCACACTGGATAATTTACTCCTGCGCGGCTACCAATTCGTGACGGTGTCTCAATTGCTGGCGATGAAAAACGATAGCCCGGCCCACCAAACGGCAGTGGCTCCGGCCGTTTACTGATTTTCCCTCTTCGATCCAGTGAGTACTCCTCCGTTCGGCGAACGTTTTTTTGCAACACGAGAACGGCTTGCCGACGTGATGCGCGGTATCGCAGATCTGGCGCAAGAAACAGCGATCGATTTGAGCGACCGGTTGCCGCTCGGAGAACTTCAAACTGGGTTGGGATCACCCTTGATTTTCGTGGTCTGCGGCGAGGTCAACGCGGGCAAGTCGACGCTGCTCAACGGGCTTTTGGGTCACGAGCTGTGCCCCGCAGGTCCCACGCCCGAGACAAATCGCGTCATCCATTATCGCCACGGCGAAGTCCCGCGCGATCTGCGAGCAACTTCGCTATTAGAAGTGCGTGAGCGACCGATCGGGTTTCTCAGTAATTTCAACCTCATCGACACACCGGGCACTGACTCCAGCATCGAAGGCCATTCAGAAACCGCAGCCCAATACCTACCCACTGCCGAGCTGATCTTGATTGTGCTTGCGATCAGCAATCCATGGAGTCCTGCGACATGGAACTGGGTCTCAGACTTTTCCAATGAAGAATTGGAGCGGGCTGTTTTGATCGTCCAACAAGCTGACCAGCGCGAAGCCGATGACGTGCGCGTGATTCTGGGACACATGACCGATCTTTCGATGAAGCGACTGGGCCGCACGCTGCCGATTTTTGCCGTTTCAGGAAAGCTCGCCTGCGAGGCCAAGCGAGTGACACCGCCAACCAGGAATTTATTCCGAGCCAGCGGCTTTCCCGAGCTGGAAAGTTTCATTTCCAAGCAAATCAGCGAATCCGCCCCCCGAAAGGACCAGCTAGAAATCTGGCGCAGCCAAGCCGCATCGGCGCTTTATGCCGTGGAAGATCATATCGAAGGCCATACCCACCGGCTCGATACGTATGATCGATTTCTCGACACCATCTTGCGGGAAATCGACGACATTCGGGAGCGATTTCTAGTCCGCTTGCCTCAGCATCTGGCCGGAGTCGCAGAGGTTTTTGAAACCGAAGCGATCTGGGTTTCGAAACGCCTTCGCCGACGATTGGGAGTGATCCCGTCATTTTTGCGAATTTTTGTCGGAGACCGCACGGGGCCAGCAATTGAGGCGGTGTTCATCAGCCGTCTGCAGAGTGCCGTCGAGGCGGTGGCCGATCAGGACGGGATCGAAGTGGTCGAATTCTGCCGCAAGCATCGGAGTGAATTAGGCGAACGGGTCAAATCCACCATCGCCTTGGACCTCGGCAGCGCCGATTCGCTCGAAGAGAACCTCTCCGCTGCAAAAACCCATTTCGTGCAGAGTCTGGGCAGTGCCGCGCGACACGGCATCGGCAATCTCAAGGTGCGCAACCGGCTCGATAAAGATGTGCGCCGTCGCAATCGTGCCATCAAATCCTTCATTTTCACGACGCTCGTTCTCATCAATATCGGTGCCGTTTGCGGAGCTCTCGGTGTCTCGTGGCTGCCCAATGTTTTTTGCGGGTTGGCGGGATTTTTTCTCATTGGCGGCATTCTTACTTCAGTCGTGACTCGCAAATCGATCATCACCGACTTCCAACACCACTTACTCGATACCTGCAGCAGCTTTGCCAGCACTTTGCGCACAGATTACGAAGACGCCCTGCGGATCGTTTTTAAAGATTACGCGTCGAGTCTATCAGTCGTTAGGAACCACCTTGCCCATGAAAGGCTGGCTGCAGATCCACGCCTCCGTCGCTGGCAGGAACTATTCCTGACCCTCAAGGCCATCGAACAGGAGCTCTGACCCCCCATCAAAAAACCGCAGACGAGTCGTGCTCGCCTACGGTCTTTGAATGATTCGTGCCTCGCGTGATCCAATTCCTCACTCAGCAGGCGGTGCTGGCGGAGTTCCAGCCTCGGGCGGTGCGGGTGGAGGACCGTCCGCAGGTGGAGGACCACCTGGTTTGCCCTTACCGCCTTTACCACCCTTGCCATGCATCGGTTTAATTTTCATATGTTTTTTATTTGGTTTGCCCTTACCGCCTTTACCACCCTTGCCATGCGGGCCATCGGGACCGCCATGAGGCCCCAGTTTTTCTCCCGCTGCACGGGCGGCCTTGGCTTCCTCGGGGTCGAGCTTGCCATCCTTGTTAGTGTCGTATTTTTCGAGAAGAGCCTTATGCATGGCTTCTCTCTCGGCTTTCATCGCCGCACGCTCGGTCTCGTCGAGCTTTCCGTCGCCATTGGTGTCGAATTTCTTGAGCATTTCCGCTTTGCGCTCTTCCATCTTGGCCTTCATCTCTTCGCGCATCGCCGTACGCTCCTGTTCGGAAAGTTTGCCGTCACCGTCCTTGTCAAACTTGGCAATGACTTCTGACGGCAACTCGTGCCGTGGGCCATCAGGGTGCTTAGGCTTCTCTTGAGCGACTGCAAACGAGCAGGTCCCAATCAATGCCCCTAGCGTGATCCATTCTGTAGTTTTCATAATTGATTATCGGTTTGGTTTAAAAGACCGGTTTGCAGTCTCTTCCCATCATCAAACCACGGTTTCGAAAAAAGGTTGCGCAACACGGTCAGAATGAGTTGCCACAAACGCTCATCCCGTCTTGGATTCCGTTGGTAATGGCTGATTCAACAACGATTCCCACACAATCGAAAGCGATGGTTTTCGCCCGCCGCAGTGCCAGCACCCTTTTTCTGTGGGGTCTAGTCACGGCGATTTTTGTCAGCGGCCGCTCTTGGGGCGTGTTGGGACTGATCGGCCTGCTGGCGCTCATCGCCACGCGGGAGTATTTCCAGATGCTGTGCGCCGCCGAGGTGAAGTGCTTTCCGCGCTTCGGCATTCTGTTGGCGACGATTTACTGCGGCGGTCTTTACTGGCATTTCCTCAACGGCGGAAAATCCATCCCACAGGACATCGACGCCTTGGCCATTTTCATCGCCATCGCGGGATCATTCACCCTGCAGTTGCGCTACCCGATCCGCGGTATTGAGGCCCTTCTGGCCGTAGCTGCCAATCTCTTGGGATTTGTCTACATCGCGTTTCTTTTCAACTTCACCGCCCGTGTGACCTTCGTGGTGCCAACTGCCAACCAAATCGCGGGATTTGTTAGCACGGAAGGTGCCTTCGTGCTGCTTTGGCTGCTTGCCGTGACCAAGTTTACCGACATGGGGGCCTACCTGCTTGGCTCCATGATCGGTCGCCACAAAATGATTCCGCACGTCAGTCCCGGAAAGACATGGGAAGGCTTTGTCGGTGCACTGCTCTTTTCCCAACTCGCTGCCTGTGGACTTTATGCACTCTTCCCAACCCAACTCGCCTGCCTGCATAGCTGGGGCCACGTCGTCGTTCTCGGCCTAATTCTCTCGGTCCTTGCCGTCATCGGCGACCTCGCGGAAAGTATCGTCAAGCGCGCGATCCATGCCAAGGACTCAGGCAAAATGCTACCCGGCATCGGCGGCTCTCTCGACCTCATCGATAGTATTTGTTTCACCGCACCGGCGCTCTATTTCTATCTGAAATGGGTTCTCCTTCCCGCTACATGAGTTCTCAGTATCACAAACGCCGCGTTGTTCTGTTAGGCTCCACGGGGTCCATCGGCAGCTCCACGCTCAAGGTGGCCCGCGAACTGCCAGAACAGATCGAGATCATCGCTCTCGCCGCCTCCAGCAACATCGAAAAACTGGCTACCCAAGCCCGTGAGACCGGAGTCCGCCACGTCGCGCTTTACGACGTTTCCCAAGAAGCCGCCCTCCGCGCCCTGCTGCCCGAAGATGTCAAAATCCATCTCGGTGCTGAGGGCCTCGCCGAACTTGCTTCACTGCCAGAGGCCGACATCGTGCTCATCGCCATTGTCGGCACGGCAGGTCTCCAGCCCGCACTGGCGGCCATCGAGGCGGGCAAGGACCTAGCCATCGCCTCCAAGGAAATCCTCGTCATGGCTGGGGAAATCATCACCCGCGCGGCACACCAGCGCGGTGTCAAACTCCTGCCCGTCGATAGCGAACACAACGCTATTTTTCAATGTCTCGATGGTCACCGCGGCGGTGAAGCGGAAGTTTCCCGACTCATCCTCACCGCATCCGGCGGACCATTCCGCACGCTACCCGCGGATCAGATCGCACAAGTCACTCTCGCCCAAGCCCTCAAGCACCCCACCTGGGAAATGGGCCCGAAGATCACCATCGACTCTGCAACATTATTCAACAAAGGCCTGGAAATGATCGAAGCCCGCTGGCTTTTTGGCATCGGCATGGACCGCATCGACGTCGTGGTTCATCCACAGAGCATCATCCACTCGATGGTCGAGTTCACCGACGGCTCGGTGCTCGCCCAGCTCAGCCGCACCGACATGTGCTTCCCCATCCAGTACGCGCTCACTTGGCCGCAGCGCTTCCAGGGTGGCCTGCGCCCGCTCGATTTCCAGTCTTTGGCGAAACTCGAATTTGAAGCACCGCGCAGCGCCGACTTTCCCGCGCTCGATCTCGCCCGCCGCGCGGGTATCTGCGGCGGCACCTTGCCCGCGGTTTTTAATGCGGCCAACGAGGTCGCTGTCGATGCCTTCCGCACCGAGAAACTCCCCTTTCCCGGCATCTGGCAATGCGTCACCGACGTCATGGATGCCCATCAGATTCAGCCATCGACCGATCTCGAGACCGTAGTTGCGGCCGACCGATGGGCGCGCGAGACTGCTTCGAGCTACATCGCCGATCGCGTTTGATCCGCGCATTTTTCTTCGTATTTTCACCGTCCTTATCACTCGCGTCATGAATCACTTCAGCTGCCTCTTAGCCCTCCTCTCTCTATTGGGATTCGCCAATGCCGGCGCCTCCGCGGCGAATTCCCAACGGATCCTGAAAGCCTATCAAGATGCGGCGAACCAATGGTCGGCCAATCTCCGCCTTGCCGCCCCCCCTGAAGAACGCGCCAAGATCAGCGCAAGCCGACCCGATGCCACGGCAACCGCCGTCCAAGTATGGGCCGACATCGGTGGATCACTCGACCAAGAATGGACACTCGAGCCTGCCGCGTGGTTCCTGCGCAATACCCCCGGCCTCGTCACCGCCAAGGCCGACGGCACGACCACCCCCGCCTTTTCCAAAGAAAATGAAACCATCCGCAAGGCGATCGAGTCCTACCACCTAGGCAGTCCCAAGCTCATCCCTATTTGTGCAGCCCTCGCCTCCAGCACCCATCCGCAATCGCTCGCTCTTTTGGAAAAAATTCAAGCCAATCACCCGGACACCAAGACTCAGGGTGTCGCGGCGCTCGGCGCCGCTATTCAGTATAAAAGCCTAGGCGATGACGGCGAAATTATGCGGAAACGCCTGACCTACCTCCGCAAGGCCATCATCCAAAGCTCCGAGGTCGACCTCGATGGAACCTCCGTCGCCAAACTCGCTGAAGACGAACTCTACATCATCCGCTTCCTCACCAAAGGCAGAGTCGCCCCGGACCTAGTCGGCGTGGACTCCGCCAACCGTCCACTCTCGCTCGAGGCGAACAAGGGCAAAGTCATCTACCTACTCTTCTGGAACAGCAAGGTCCCAGAAGCCAAACGGGTCATCGACATCACCACCGCTACCGCTAAGAAATTCAAAGGCCGCCCCTTCACCGTCATCGGTGTGAACAGCGATCCCGTGGAAACCCTCCGCGACCTTCAAGCCGACAACACCGTCACCTGGACCAACTTTTCCGACGCAGGCAATCAACTGGCCAAAGAATACCGTATCAACACATTACCCCTCGTCTACATCCTCGATACCGATCGGAAAATCCAATACGTAGGCCTACCCGGTTCCTTTGCCGAGCTGACGGCAGAAGCACTGCTGGCGGATGTGAAGCCGACGGTGACTGAGTAATCCACCCCTGCTTACTTCACCTCGAGACAGCCTCGATAAAAGCAAGGCTCGGCGGAAAATCCACACCGCGGACGAACGCGGCGGCTTCTTCTCCGCCGTAAACCCGGTCCATCCGCTCATCTTCCCATTCGACTGAAAGCGGCCCCTTGTAGCCGATGTCATTGAGCGCGACCATGATCTCTTCGAAGTTGATATCCCCGTGACCCAATGAGCGGAAGTCCCAGAAGCGGCGCTCATCACCAAAGTTTGAATTCCCACCAAACACCCCGATGTTGCCATTGCCATGATTCCACCACACATCCTTCATGTGGACGTGGAAAATGCGTGAACGGAACTCGCGAATGAATTTGACGTAGTCCACCCCTTGATAGCCGAGATGTGACGGATCGTAGTTGAAGCCGAAACGCTTGTGGTTCCCAACCGCCCGCAGCGCGCGATGGGCCGTCGTGATATCAAAGGCGATCTCGGTAGGATGCACCTCGAGCGCGAAGTTGACGTCGAGTTTTTCATACGCATCGAGAATCGGCAGCCAGCGCTTTGCAAAGTCTTGATACCCCCGATCGTAGAACTCCTGTGAAGTCGGCGGGAAGGCATAGAGCGCGTGCCAGATGGATGACCCCGTGAAACCATTGACCACCACGGGATACGACTCATTCCCATTGCTATTCGGCCTCACGTTGAAAAACGCGCGAGCCGCCTTGCCAGTGGTGATCATCTTCTTCGCAGCGCGCTTGCGCACGCCTTCCGCTTCGCCGTCTCCCCAAACATCGGCCGGCAGGATCGCCTTATGACGCTCGTCGATCAGATCACAAACTGCCTGACCTACAAAATGGTTGGAAATCGCATAGCACGTCAGATTGTGGTCGGCCAGCAGCTCCCAACGCTCCTTGACGTAGTTTTTGCTGCTGGCCGCAGCATCCACATCGAAGTGGTCACCCATGCAGGCGATCTCCAGGCCATCGTAGCCCATTTCATAGGCCAAGGGTGCCAATTGTTCCAGCGGCAGATCAGCCCACTGGCCAGTGAAAAGTGTGACAGGTCGAGACATAACCCGTATAATGCCTCAAAGATTCTCCGCCATAAAGCAAAAAAAGTGCCGCTAAACGACCCACGTTCGCCAAATCATCGGCTATGAACGCCTGGACCACCAAGAACTCGTGAAGCCACTCAACGAGCTCATAAGCAAATGGAGCCTGTGGAAAAACCTATTTTGCACGACCATAGAGCAACTCAGCAGCACCCGGGAAGGCAGCAAGCAAAGACGCAAAAACGTTAAAGCCGTAAAGACACCCGCACAACGATTGCTCGCCACCGATCAGCTCAGTGAGGCACAGCGCCGTTGGATCGAAAGCCGCTTGAAATCGAACAACCCCTTCGAGATGAAGTCTCGGATTGAGTCCCTATTGAGCAAAGTTTAACAGCAGCGTAAATCCATTCTGCTGGCCGAGGAGAGGGAAAGGCAATTCGACCCAGAGGAGGCCGTCCTTGCTTTGGGGCCTGTCTCTGCGCTACGCCTCGAGCCAGCCCCCAAAGCAAACCAACGAGTCCCAAAATCCACCCGAAACCAAATCGCTTCGGTGTCCAGGTCATGCGGCAATGGAAGCACGATCCGAGCAGAGCTTTGGTGTCCTTCAGTTATGAGGCAACAGGTGCTGGATCTGGGGAACTGAACTGCGGGCCACCCGGAACCCAGTGAAGCTGATCGTGCGGGATGGGTCGAAGTAGTCGCGGCTCGCGGCACGGCAGTGGATCGCGACGCTGAACCAACAGCCGCCCCGTTCTACCCGGTCCGCGCCTGAAGCAGCGCCCCGTGGATCAACACCCCCTTTAAGCTCGCTTGTATACCAATCTGCACACAATTCCGACACGTTCCCAAGCATATCATGCAGGCCCCATGCATTTGGCTTCTTCGTTCCAACTGGATGGGTCCCACCCCCTCCGTTGTTCTCAGTATACCAAGCCACCTCATTCAGCGTGCCTCCTGAATAAGGACCAGTGGCGCCAGCACGTGCCGCATATTCCCACTGCACCTCAGTCGGTAGGACCGTCTGCCCCCCATCCGAGTTCCCTACGATCGCGTTGACCTTCGTCAGAAACTCTTGGGCATCATTCCAACTGACTTCTTCGACGGGTCGATAGGCACCTATGTTGGCACTTGGATTTATCCCCATCACCGCCTGCCACTGCGCTTGGGTCACCTCGGTCTTTCCCATCCAGAACCCTTGGCTAAGGGTCACCTCTACTTGATCCTCATCATCGCTCCGATCGGCTTCGGATTTCGGGCTCCCCATGGTGAATTTCCCCGCAGGGCACCAGCAGAAGATCATGGTTACGCCAGGGGCAATCTCAATGGCCTTTTCTTCACCTGATCGTTTTCCAAAAAAATTTGGGTATAACGTCATAAATTTTGCTTTTGCTTCTGCTGCCTCACCCGCTGCCTTGGCTAGACCGATGACGCGAGCTTCCTCAGCCTTGGCATTTTCTTTTATCACATAGAGCGAGAAAGCGACCAAACCTACAATGAACAGGGATATGAAGGCAAACCGCGTCACCATGCGAGTTTTGTGAGCTTTGAGCTGGCCCCAAAAATCCGGCCACTCATTGGCCAAACTAAGCTATGGTGGAGGGGTGCGACGGATTGATGGGAGATCATGGTTCTTGGGTCAAGGTTACTCTTCTTCTGGTGGAAAAGAAGGCTGCGGGTGTGGTCAAGCTGACATCAGCTTGCCGGGGTTTGGGGCGGGTAGCCCCAAGTCGTGCCAGAGCCGGGAGGATGCGCGTTTTCATGCTGCTTTCGGGGTTGCGGGCATTGCCTGATAGACGACGGCGGGAGTCAGGTTGCCGAGCTTTTCATGGGGGCGCCAGTGGTTGTAGCGCTCGAACCATTCCTCAAGACTCCCGTACAAGGCTGGCAGGGTGGCATGTTCGAAAAGGTAGATCCGTTCGTATTTCACGCTCCTCCAGAGTCGCTCAATGAAAACGTTGTCCATCCAGCGGCCTTTGCCATCCATGCTGATTTTCACTCCCAGATCTGTCAGTCGTCCCGTCCATTCCGCTGAGGTGAACTGGCAGCCCTGGTCGGTGTTAAAAATCTCCGGAACTTTGCCGGTGGAGTTCAACGCCATTTCCAAAGCCTCAAGGCAAAGGTCGGTTCCCATGGTGTTGGAAAGCGCCCAGCCGAGCACCTTGCGCGAATGCCAGTCCATTACGGCGCACAGGTAGGCGTGGCC
>Ga0194063_10001328_pt1 | contig 16178 bp, 15 predicted proteins | sample SepL3720m_MetaG_FD_155459 | JGI IMG/M metagenome (GOLD analysis project Ga0194063, IMG submission 155459) | Anoxic zone freshwater microbial communities from boreal shield lake in IISD Experimental Lakes Area, Ontario, Canada - Sep2016-L373-20m | ecosystem: Environmental > Aquatic > Freshwater... | reverse complement strand
TATTCAGACAATGAATGTGCTACGATTATGGAGAAAGAAAAGCAGAAATTATTTACCAAGATTAACCTAAAACCTATCGATTTCTAAAACCCGATTTCATGCTCATTATTCAATGAGAAAATACTGGGAAAGGGAATAATATGAATTTGCAAGATACTTTTAGCTAATACCAGTTAATTATTTTTGAAGCTTCATAAGAAATATGATATGAATATGATTGTACTATGTTCTATTTGTGTTGTGTAGTGCAATACCATAATGTCTTTAAATCGATTTAGTAAGGAGATAAGTTATAATGATATACATTATGCTCCCCTTTCCTATTCCTCCCATTGATAAAATACAAGAGATTGCCCGTTCGTTTTCACAAGAGCTTAAGGATACCTATGAAGGAGAAAAGACATCTCTTCCTTTCCTCATTCATACTCTTCCTCGTTCGCCCCACATTGCAGAGGGTTCAATTATTCAGGTGATGGTATTTGGAGGAACATTATTCAAAACAAGTATTTTTCAAAAAAAGTCTGAGGCCTTTGTTCTCATCCATGAGGAAGAAGAGGAAAAAACTCCGTTATTTATAGATAAAAAAACGTTCGTTGATTTTACCATTCAGAAATTGAATGAAGCGACTGATTTTCTAGTAATTAATTTCGCTTACCCTATACAGCCTATACTCAACGACGATGCATTAGATGGTATTTTGTTGCATGGAACAAAAGAACATATATTTGCAGGTATGGTGGGATCATCTATCGGAAATATAGTCCGAAATGCAGCGCAGGAGGCAGCAAGGAAATCTTTGTTCGTCAGCGTGGCCAATGATGCGGTGTGTTTACTTCTCTCTCAAGCAACGAAACAGAATTGGAATGAGATAGTGGGGGGGATTATTGGGACGGGCACCAATTATGCTATTACTCTCCCCGATCAGACAATCGTTAATTTAGAATGTGGCAATTTTCACACCTTTCCCCTTTCTGAATCAGGAAAACAGATAGATGTAGAGTCCTCAAATCCAGGAACGCAGCGTATTGAAAAAGAAATAGCAGGAGCCTATTTGTACAAACATTACAATTATTATGTAAAGAGGGATTCTCCTTGTGCCCCACTTATCACCTCTTCCTCTCATCTCTCCGAGATTGCTGCCAACGAAGCTCATCCCGACTGCACTCTTGCCCGCTCGCTTCTTGGGCGCTCCGCGCGCCTTGCGGCAGCTCAAATGGCAGGAATATATCATTTTAAAACTGATTTAACCGATTTAACCTTCGTCATGGAAGGTAATCTTTTTTGGCAGGGGTGGCATTACAAAGAACAGGTTGGGCAGTGTTTAGGCGAGTTAGGACTCCAATCATCAATCCATTTTACAAAAAATGAGCATCATAGCATTGAGGGGGGGCTGAGGCTTTTGAAAGGTCTTTCATAAACCATAAATACGTAGCAATGGTCCATCCAAATCCTCTCATCGTGCCGTAAAATCCTGGCTCAACCTTTGTATCTCCTGAATACGCATATTTTTCCGCAAATCCCCCATACTTCGCAAACTCTTCTTCGACATGGGTTATCCAATTTTTCTCATACTCTCCTGCTTCCTTCACGTATCCATAATTCTTAAGCCCCTCAACAGCTATCATCATAAGTGGAGGCCAACAGTTGGGATATTCCCATTGATATTTCCAAAGCCCGGGCGGTTCATGAGGAATGCTTCCCCCACTGCGTAGCTCCAAACTGGTTGCAGCAAGTCCCACGTCCCCTTTATAGTACTTTTGTAAATTATTTTTCGTTATTTCTGCTTGTTCGGAAGTAGCTAATTTAAAAAAGAGAGGAAATATCTCTGTAGAGAGATCGCCATACAAAATGAGTCCCTCTTTTCCTTTTATGAGAGAGTAATTCCTAAATCCTTCCCATTTATCCGTAGTACACCAAAATGTTTTTTGAAAATCGCTATACATGTGGCCTTTAAGTTGTTTATATGTGTCTGCTTTTGCTCTATCATTTCCCCACTGAGGATGGGAATAGAATTCATCTAAAAGCGAAATTACTCCATAGAGTATCGCGTTCAGTTGGACTGGCATATGTTCATAGCTGTATGTTGAGGTTATCCAGTTATGATCTTTTCCATCCTCACACCCTACCATAAACGGATTAGAATGAGGCTCATAGCGCGTGAGCATCCCGAATTTATCAACAATCTCTTGTGACTGTCGATGGTTCTGCTTGCCCGATTGATAATCGAGCCATTCCGTCACTAACTCTTCCTCAATCATGCGTACTGCGTGGGAAATCTCGCTCGTGAGAGGAGTCCCTGCCCTTAAGATATCCATCACCATCGCCATTTCAAAAGGTGGTTGAGGACGGGAAAGAAAAGGCGAAACAAGCGCGTTAGGGATTCGTTTAAACTCTGAGTATACGTCAGTAAGATTTAATAATTGTCCTAATGCCAAATCGACCCCCCCGGCAAGCAGCAATCCTCTATTCTGAAAGAATGTATCCCATCGATACTGCTCTCCAAAAGCAAAGGATTCAGCATTGTTTGAACCAGTTGGTGCTAAAAATGGCCTTTTTGCAAGATTGATTCCTTTGAATCCAGGAGCTTTGTATTCAACAGAAATCGTTGACCTCTCCCAAAAATCTATTATATATTCAAATATTTTTTTTCTGCTTTCTGAAGAAGAACTTCCCACTATTTTTTGCATGAGATAATCTAATTTTTCTTGTCTATTTCTTCCCATGAAGGTATATAAATCCCCCCTTGTTTTTGGAAGATTTACGAGGAGCGTTTTATGAAGAAGTAATTGTCGCAATTTTAAGAGCATATCCATATATACTATATACTGTATCATAATTTTTTATTTGAATGTCATTCTGAACGAAGTGAAGAATCTAGGTCGATAGGCCGAAATAAAGTATGCGGAGTTTACCCTGAGCAGTTCGGCCAGGCTCACTGTAAACTTGTTGAAGGGCTAGATCTTTCGTTACACTCAGGATGACAACATACTACTTATGGATATCTATCAATACGTTAATACCCTCGCTCAAAATAAAATCGCGTTTATCGATATTGATGGGACACTTTCCTCAAACCCATGGGACACCAATGAAAAAGATTTACTAGATAAAAATCTTACTAATAAGGCTATACAAGAACTCCAAAAACAAGGATATTTCTGTATTATATCCACCTCTCGAACACCTGAAATGTGTATGAGTGAAGCTCAGTTTAATCAATCCAAAACAAATTACGGATTTACCCGCCCCAAACCCCATATGGGAAGAGGAGAAAATAATAAGAGAATATATATTAAACAAGAAGAATTTTTTCCAACAAGCATTCTTGATCTTCCGATTATTATCTCATCATCTGGTGCCCAAATTTCAGTGTTGCAAAATGAAGGAGGATACGCAAATGATGTCAATTTTTATCCCGAAGGATTCCCCTTGCCTTCTCTGTGGAGAAGTGACACACTCACTTTGCTTTCATCATTCTCCACACCCTATACACTTGGAAAAATTGAACTAGAAAAATCTTACTTGAATGGGGAAACTGATGTTTTCCCTGCAGATTATCGAATTCAACTTATTACTTCCTCTCAAGAAGAATTACACCAATTCTCAAAAGAGATACATAAACAGAGGGGATTACATATAACAAATGATAGCGACCCCAATAAAAATGTATTTTCTGCCTATATTACTCCAAAAAACGGGAAAATTGATGCAATTGAATATGTTCTCAGCAATTTTGATAAATCTAAGAGTGAAGTTCTTATTATTGGCGATAGTTTACCCGATCTTGAGGCTGGGTTGCATGTAACTGTGCCCTATGGAAGTCATATTTCTTTTTTTCTGGTTGGCGGATCTCGACTCTATTCCTACCTTGTGGACAAAGATAAAAACACGTTTGCAGGAGTAAACTTGAGTACGGCGAAAAACCTTATTACCATGCCTCCTATAGATAGAAGAATAGTGCTTAGTGACGTTCTTTTTCCGGGGTTAATTGGCCCCAGAAGCGTAGTTGAGTATTTGACAAATAATAAGTATAATAAACCTATTCTATGAAGCTTAAAATTTCTCAAATCGGCCCCCTCTGGGAAGATATCCCACCTCCTCGTTATGGAGGGACCGAACGGATAGTACATTATCTTACCGAAGGGTTAGTTGAAAAAGGACACGATGTTACGCTTTTTGCTGCGGGATCAGCTCAAACAAAAGCAAAACTAGTCTCTGTATACCCCAAACCACTTTTCCGTGACAAAATCCCATGGTGGAATGTTATGTATCCCCTTCTTCACATTACAAAGGCATTTGAAATGGAAAAAGAGTTTGATATTATTCATGTTCATTTGAATCAAGGTAGTGATTTTATGACGCTTCCCCTTTGTCAATCGTTTAAAAATAAAGTTGTTTTTACGATGCATTTTCCCTATGAGTTTAACTATACATGGGCTGGAAACACAGAAGTATTTCAGAAGTATAAAGATTTACAATATGTATCAATATCAAACTCTCAACGAAAAGGAGGAGAAAATCTTAATTGGCTAAAAACAGTATATAACGGTGTCGACACAGACCTTTACAATCTAAATCTTCATCCTAAAGATTATTTTCTGTGGCTGGGTAAATTTAATCCTGACAAGGGAACAAAAGAGGCAGTGATGGCCGCAAAAAAAGCAGGAGTAAAGCTCATCGTTGCAGGAGCCGTCGATAAGTTAGAAGGAGATGATTATAAGTATTATCTTGACACAAAGCCCTATATTGACGGAAAATTAATACAACTTATTGGAGAAGTGTCAGATCAAGAAAAAAATACCCTGTATGGAAATGCTCTTGGATTTCTTAATCCAATTAAATGGAATGAACCTTTTGGTCTTGTAATGGCTGAGTCTATGGCCACTGGAACACCGGTGATATCATTTAGAAACGGAGCAGCTCCTGAAATTATTGAGGATGGAAAGTCAGGATTTATTGTAGATACCGTTGACGAAATGGTTGAAAAAATAAAAGTAATTTCGACAATAAACAGGGCAGAATGTCGTAAGCAAATTGAAGATAGCTTCTCTACCAAAAAAATGGTTGATGGATATGAATCAGTTTATAATCAAATCCTATGACCACATCGAGCGACCTTGTCAAATATATTAAAAAAAACCTAAAATCGTCTCTTTTCTTTATTGTGACGAATCGTGAACCTTACGAGCATAATAGAACACCTGATGACGTTAAAGTTACGAAAACAGCAGGCGGAGTTCATACACTTTTAGATCTTATTGCTCAAGCTTCAAATGCTATTTATGTTGCTCATGGATCAGGAAATGCTGATAAAACCGTTGTGAATAAAAGAAATATAGTCCCTCTCCCCCCAAAAAATAATTCATATAATCTAAAAAGAATTTTTCTTTCGAAAAAAGAGGTTGATTACTATTACTATGGTTTTTCAAACCAAACGTTATGGCCACTTTCACACGCAGTTTTTGTTAAACCTGAATTTAATGCTGCATGGTGGGAAACATATCAAGCGGTTAACAGAAAATTTGCCGATGCAATACTAGAGGAAATTGATGATAAGCCAGCTTTTGTATGGGTAAATGACTATCAACTGGCGCTCCTGCCAAAAATGCTAAAGGACTCAGGAAAAAACATTAAAATTGGTACTTTTTGGCATATACCGTGGGCCACGTACGAAGTTTTTCGTGTAAATCCGTGGGGAAAAGAAATTCTTACCGGACTTCTTGGATCGGACTTTATAGGATTCCATCGAGGATATCAAGCACAGAACTTTATTCAATGCGTTCAACGTATGATTGAGGCACAAATTGAATTTGATCAATCCCTTATTACCTTCAAAGACCATGTGACCAAAGTTGAGTCACTTCCAGCCGGAATTGACTATCAAGAAATTATTGACATTAAAAAAGTTGTAAAATCTACCTTAAAAAAACAACTAAATAGAAGTTTGGGGATCAATTTACAATATCTTGCCATTGGAATTGATCGCTTAGACTATACCAAAGGATTGATTGAACGCTTTAAAATGATTGATCGATTTTTGGAGAAATATCCTACATTTCAAGAGAAATTTTCATATTATGGTGTAATGCCCTACTCTCGAACACATATCCCTGCCTACCGATCCTATGCGAAAGCAGTCACCGACTTATGCGATAAAATCAATTGGAAATATTCACATAATAATTGGGAACCTATCTATCTGAATTTTGAAGGAGTTCCTCGTGAAAAGGTGATTGAGTATTACAAAAATGCAGATGTATGTCTTGTTACACCACTTGATGATGGTTTAAATTTGGTTGCTAAAGAATATGTGCTTTCCTGTGAAGAAGAAACTGGAATGATTGTACTTTCTAAATTTGCAGGTGCGGCAAATGACCTCCGACATGCTATTCTCATTAATCCTTACAACATTGAACAAGGTGCTGATGCGATATTTCAAGCGCTCACTATGCCTGCTAAGGAGAAAAGAGAGAGAAATCTAAAAATGCGAGAAGAATTGAAGTCAAAAAATATTTACCAATGGGCAATTGATTTTATTGGCAAAACTCTTTACAGTTGAGTTATTTGCTGCTGAACCATCTTTAATACATCTTCTTTGGTCATGTTGTTTGTAGGAATAACGACCCAATTTGTTTTATCAAACGCTTCAAAAAAAGAACAAAAGTGCCGCACCTTACTATCTGGTTCATTTTCCGGTGTACTTCTTGATCTTACGCGCTTCATAAGCTCTGTATAATCCTCTTGTAAATACAAAAATAATATAGATGTGTTTTTTACAGAAGAAAAACCTTTTCGATATTCCTCTTCAATTTCTTTTAAGTAAATAGGATCACTAATAAAAACACTATATCCCGCGCTTACATAGAATAAGGCGAGTTGTACGGTTGCTCGAATTGCTTGCAACTTCAGTTGAAAGCGATCTGATATGGTATCTCCAGTTTTATATAATAAATCTTCCTCAACAAAACCACCCTTAACAAAATTGCGAATAATATCTACATCTAAATGTATTCCTTTATCACACTGTTTTGCGAGTGAAAGAGCAACACTTGTTTTTCCCGATGCAATAGGTCCATTAATAAGTACGATGTATTGTTTTGTATTCATATAAAGAAACGATAATAATTATTACTGCAGTTATTATATATAAATTTTTGTATACTGATGCTATGAAAATTGCAGTTCTTGGACCACCATGGCTGTCAGTCCCACCTCTTGGCTATGGAGGAACAGAGCGAGTTTTTTATAACGTCGCTGAAGGACTTGTTAAGAAAGGACACGAAGTAACCTTATTCGCTACTGGAGATTCTCATTTTTCTTCACGGCTTGAGTATTTCTACCCCAAAGCATTGGGAAATAATCTTGATTTAAAATTAAATCCTTTTTATATCCTCAGCCATCTTCATTATTTTTACAAAAATGCAGATTCGCGATTCGATATTATCCATGATAATGCAAGCGATATGATGCTCTCTGTCTACTTTGCGAGTATGATCAAAACACCTACTGTATTTACTATGCATGGATCATACATAAATAATCCCAAAGATCCTTATTCGGTCTATCAAATTATGACTTCCATTCGGAAAACATTGGGGGAATTTAAAGATATGAATTTTGTATCACTCTCTGATGCACAAAGAACCATTATTCCGGAATTGAATTACGTAAAAACTATTTATAATGGAATTCTGCTTCAAAATTATTCGTTAAATACTCAAGATTCGGATCAGATTATTTGGATTGGACGCGTAAATCCAACGAAAGGACCAGAGGTAGCATATTCTGTAGCTACTCAGCTGAAAAAGAAAATTATTTTACGAGGTTATATTGATTCAGGTGACCGTTCCTATTATGAAACTCAAGTGAAACCACTTACTGGAGAAATAAAGGAAATTAGTGGCATTGAAGAAAAATCGTCCTTTTTCGGTAACGCAAAGTTGTATTTATTTCCTATTCAATATGAAGATACCTGTCCCCTTACTCCACTTGAATCAATGGCCTGTGGTACACCAGTTGTCACATACGCTCGCGGCGCAATGCTCGAACAAATGATCGATGGAAAAACAGGTTTTATTGTTAACCCATCAAACAATGATATTCGCGGAAATTGGATTATCAAAAAAGCAGGAATTGACGGCCTCAGAGAAGCAATTGAACGTATCTATTCTATGCCGGAAAATGAGTATCGTGCAATGAGATTAAATTGCCGAACCCATATTGAAAATAAGTTTTCAGTGAATAAAATGGTTGATGAATATGAAAAAGTTTACGAACAAATTTTGAACAAAAAATGAAAAAAATCAGGTGTGCTATCATAAACTCAAACTATACGAAGATAGGCCCTTTTACAAAAAAAGGGACTGAAATTTTTGCATATGGTTTAATTCAAGGACTTACAAAATATAATAAAAAAGACGTACAAGTAACTAGTTTTTGTTCGGGTAATTCGCGACTGCCCGGAAAAACAGCAAGTATTTCTTATTTTTCCTCTATTGAGGATAAAACTATTGGAAACACTTATCATGCTTTTTTTGAACTCAGCTTAATATCAAAAGCAATTTCGATGCAAAACGATTTTGATATATTTCACATAAATCTTGGGAATGGAGAATATTTCCTCCCTTTTTTACGATTCGTTCGTAAACCTGTGGTTATTACCATGCACAATCCTACCACGATAGATGCATTTCAAAAAAAAATGTTCCCTATTTACAGAGAACGTGGTTTTTCAAATGTATTTTTTGTGAATATTAGTAACTATCAAAAAAAAGGGCTCCCTTATCTTCCGTATATCAGAACAATCTATCATGGAATCGACACAAAAAAATATTTCTTTAACGCGATTGGAGGAAGACAGATGATTTGGACGGGGCGCGCAATTCCTGAAAAGGGACTTGATGTAGTTTTACAAATTGCGAAAAAAATAAAGAAACAGACAAAGGTGTTTCCAATCATCAAAGAGGAATATATTGGTTGGCTTCAAAATGAAATAATTAATAAACGCGATACGATAAATCAGATTGTTAAAATTAACATTGATTTTAATGTTTTGCGTTCAAATTTGGCCAAAGAATACCAAAGTAGTAAATTATTTCTTTTCCCAGTAAAGTTTGATGAGCCATTTGGACTTACTCTCGTTGAATCGCTTGCATGTGGAACCCCTGTCGTTGCATACGGACGCGGATCGGTTCCAGAAATCCTAAAAGATGGAGAAACGGGCTTTATCGTAAATCCATCAGACGACGATATTCGGGGAAATTGGATTATTAAAAAAACTGGGATTGAAGGATTATGTGAAGCAATAGAACGGATCTATGCACTTCCTGAGGCTGAATATAAGCAGATGAGGCTAAATTGCCGTGCTCATGTAGAAAAAAACTTTACCGTGGAGCGAATGATTGATCAATATGTCGAAGTCTACAAAGAAATTCTTGCAAAAAAGTAAGTCCATGCAGACCATCAAAGATATCCTCAAAAAATTCAAGCCAACGGAAGATAAGTATATTTCTCGTGAGTTTCAATCATTTGGGGTACACTTGGCTCAAAAGCTCCAAGATGAACGACGCATAAGCCTCTATATTAAGCTCGCCAAGACCCTTCCCCGCCCCGTCCTTGAGGAAGCCCTGCGATTCGTCGTAGACTCCAATGCACGAAGCAAGGGCGCATTATTTATGTGGAAATTAAAACAGTTGGGAATGGTGGGTAAACCCATTCAGTTAAAATCAGTTAAAATCAGTAGTCAGGTAAAGAAAAGGTCAAAAGCGAGCAGCGAAAGTGTTAATCTGTTTTCCTAAATATCTATACTCTTCTTGTAATATCTGTGTGTCAATCAGATAGACATCATTAATTATCTCCAAAAGCGTCACTACTTCGTTTGCCGATCCTGAAGCGATTTCCAAATAATTCTTCGTTTGTTTTCTGCTACGATAATAGCCCTCAGATATATTGCACGAAACTGAAACAGAAGCTCTTCTTATCTGATCACAAATTGAAAAATCTCTGGATAATTTCTTGTTTTCTTGTGTTAATAAATATATTTTAGTGACTAAAAACTTCGACTTTATATATATTTGAAGATTGTGAATATCTCCCATATCTGATTCTACCTGATTTCAACTGATTTCAACTGATTTCAACTGATTTCAACTGATTTCAACTGATTTCAACTGGTTTCAACTGATTTCAACTGATTTCAACTGGTTTCAACTGATTTCAACTGATTTCAACTGGTTTCAACTGGTTTCAACTGATTTCAACTGATTTCAACTGATTTCAACTGATTTCAACTGATTTCAACTGGTTTCAACTGATTTCAACTGATTTCAACTGATTTCAACTGGTTTCAACTGATTTCAACTGATTTCAACTAATAATAAGTATGCGCCCAGTAAGATATTTTCCCTATCCCAACACTCTGTAAATATTCTTTCTTTACTGCGACTGATTCTTCATCTTCATACCACACGATGTGTTTTAATCCTTCCAAATCAACATATTCAAAGCTCTTTTCCTTTGAGTTGTTGCTTTTGACTTTCAGACCTTCAGACGTTAAGACTTTCGACTGAATAGCTTTGAGCGATAGTGCTGTTGCTCCTTTTAATGGTGTTCCCTGCTCATTCAGCGTCCAATCATATCCATACATGCCAAACACTACTTCTATCTTATTCTTAGGAACGAGCATGAGGGTGTCTTGAATCATCGTCTTAAAGTCATAACCGTAATTCACAATCAAAGGGCTTGCCCTGAGCAGTTCGACAGGCTCACTGTTAACTTTTCTGAAGGGGAAGTTTGGTCCCGGCTCCCCTCCTGCTTTGTGAAAGTCATATGCCATGAGCAAAATGGTATCTACCACCTCACCCAACGCTTTTACGTCATACGGGCGATTTCTATACGAATAATCTCCATAAATAAGGAAATCGCATGTCTTATAGTCTGATTTTACAGCTGTACATATTAGTTGAACAAACTTTGTTATTTGTTCCTTTTTATCTGCTTGCAAAGTAAATGGTACTTCTATATCAAGAACTATCCCAGAGAATGTGTTTTCTGACATAATGGTCAGCAACTCTGAAATGAGTATCTTTTGAGTAGATTTTTCCGCTAAAATCGCTTCGGTAACCGTAGAATCGAGCATTCTTAGAACTAATTTCTTTTGTTTTTCTGGTATTTTATCAACCAACGTAAGATTCTGAAGCCCCGCTTCGTTTTCTATCGTTCCGCCAGCTGTTGGTCGCACGCCAAAGTAGTAATAATTCCTATATTCTGCACTATTTTCTTCCCCCTTCCCTGCCCAGTAGGGAACAAATATGCTTTTTGAAAGTGAGGGTGTTGGCATTGAATCTGTCGCAGGGGGCGGAGTTGGCGTATATGACTTTCTGATATCGATACCACTCGTGGGGAGGGTTCGTGTGAAAACCCACCCCAGTCCTATGAGGATGAATATTAGAAACATTAACAGAACTGCATTTTTCATCCTCTTATTCTATCAATTCTTTCGCTTGACATTGAGTAATAATTCATTAATAATGAAAATATCATGAAAATTACAATGTACACCATAACCTCCTGTCAGTTCTCAAAACTCGAAAGAGAATATCTCGCTTCTCACAGTCTTCAGTTTGAGGAGAAGAATCTAGAAAACAATCGTGAGTTTCTTACTGAAATGTTAGCGGTAGGCGGTAATTTTGCTGGCACCCCCGTTACCAAAATTGAAAAGGATGATGGGAAGATTGAAGTACTCAAGGGCTTTACCGCAGCAGAATTTGATAAAACGCTCGGACTCGCAACAGCTGCAGCTCCAGGAGTTGAACCAGTTAAACCAGTTGAATCGGTTGAACCAGTTGCAGTTGCACAAGCACCTGTTGAAAAGCCAGTAGCTCCAGTCGTACCAGAAGTAGTTGTTCCCGTAGTACCTACTCCAACACCAGTAGTTGAACCGGTTAAACCGGTTGAATCAGTTGAACCAGTAGCTGCAGTAGCTCCAGCACCAATGCCAGACCCAGCAATGGCTTCTCTATTAAATAATCTTCAGCAGCAAGCTCAAGTAGCTGCACCTGTGGCTCCTGCCACACCAGCGCCAGTGGCACCAGCTGCACCAATGTCTGCTGCACCTGTCATTCCAGATCCACAGTTTTAATTTTTCTTTCTCCAAACTGTTAGTTCGTACACTACTTGTATCGGTTCATACTGTTTTTCTATATATCCCGCAATAATCTTCGATGGATTGAAGCTGGGAGGAAATCGGGTGACAATAACGCTGACTTTATGTTGAGATAGCTCAGAAATAACCGTCTGTTGTTCTTTTTTAGTGAGTGCCACGTTGAAATCGATATAACGGGTGGGATTATTTTTGTGTGCAAGAAAAAAGTAGATGGGGTTGTTGTAAAAGGCAAAGATGGAACTATCTTTGGCCGCTTCTTTTTCAATTAATGGCACAGTCTGCATAATAATCGCATAGTTTTTGTCGTCTGCACAAATATATTTCAGCGGGCCAGATGAAAAACAATGAGTATTATTGATTACAGGTGCCTCCCATCGATAATAGTTACGTATCAATAAACTATACGACCCTGCACCAATCATACCAATAAGGAGAAGAGCACTGAGGAATCGATAATGAACCCTAAATGCATGAGGAACAAGGATGAATAAAATACCCACTGTGCTTATGAGAGGGGTAAGATGGGGCCAATCAGGAGTTGGAAAGATACCAAATACATATACTCCTAAAATAGAGAGTGGAACAATGAGAGATTTGTTATTTGTATTTTGTTTTGTGAATCCCCACCAAATGGTGAGTGACGTAAGAGCTGGAAATATATAAAGAATAAATTTACCAAATGACTGCGTGGGAAATGGGACAGAAAATGACTTTCGTACGAGTATTTCCTGTATGGTATAAAGATTGATATCATTAATAAAGGGAATGAAAGAGCCTGTCAATAACAGGTGAATAATAAAAATATCAATAACTCCTATAAATCCAAGACACATTTTGAGAATTTTTCGCTTTGAAAGATGGATCCAAATTAAAGAAATGAGAAAGGAAGCTATTACTGCCGCACCAAAATTTTGTTTTGTTAACAGGATAAGGGCCATAACAACTCCTGAAAGAAAGTAATATGAACCTAAAAATAGGTAGAGATAGCAAAATATAAGAGGAAGAACTAGCATCACCGGCCACATAAAATTGAGATGTGCAGGTCCCCAAAGAGAATATGAAAACATGGAAAGAAGAATGAGGAGGGGATTTTTAGTAAATTTGCGTGTAAGGAGCCCTAAAAATACGACACCTAGTATGTTTATGAGTGCCGCGCCAATTCGTTCTATAATAAGAAGATTTCCTCCTACGCGTAAAAACAAGGAAAGAATGTACACCGTAGCTGGGGTGTAAACAAAATGAAAGTCTCGATAGAGTACCTCCCCTGCCGCTATTCTCCGTGCAGCTTCGATAATATACCCCTCGTCAAAATAATTTATTCCTCGATTGAAGGTGAGGAGGATGGGAATACAGGAAATGAGGATAGATATTATAAATAACGCCCTGCTCTTTCTACTCATCCTCCTAGTATAAACTATCAATAACCACTCTCCTACTGCTATAATATCTTGTTGACATATAAGGAGCGTCGATCAACGGTAGGTCTTCAGTCTCCAAAACTGAATATGAGGGTTCGATTCCCCCCGCTCCTGCATTAGAATCTGTTAACGAGAATTGATATATCTGCGAGTTTACAGATTCTTATGCCCGCCATGAGCGAAGGAGGGCTCCTTATCTAAACCCTCTTATTTTATCCCTACCGCGTAGATATCCGGAGTTTTATTGAACTGTGGGTTCAAATTAGCAAGAATCAAAAGCTTTCCATCGCTCGTCACATCAAAAAATGCTCCTTCGTGCGGGCCGGAATAGATAATTTGTTTGCTCGTATCGTCATATTCGACAATAGATATTTTGTCTCCTTCATTTTTTACCAAATGGCGCGAGTCTGGATACCAAACAATCACTGTTTCTCCCTTGCCCCTCATTTCTAATGATTTTTCCGTTAATGTAATAAGGTAGTTTCTGTCTTCTTTTCTGTCATACACATACAACTCGTCCAATTTGATAGATCTCTCTTCAGGAGTTTGATTGGTGGCAACGAGCCTCGGCTCAATGACATAGGGAAGAGTAATTTCCTGCTTTGCCTCATAGAATATTTTCGATTTGTCTGGCGCCAGAGAGAGGATATGAAAAGAATCTGAAGCTATCTTGGCAAGCTGGTGGGGAAAAATTTCCAAGAGCCGAGCCGCTTCTAGGCTACGCTCTTCTCCCCACACCTTTTCAAGTGAATCTTGAGAACTGGTCATCTCAACGAGCTGTGAATTTTCGTCTTCTAGAGAAATAAGATAAGAAACGGAATCTTCTCCTCGTTTAAGAATGATAATCCCCTGTTTATAATCAGGCGAAAAGAGAATGGAGGGATTTTTTATTGAGATATCCTCAGGAAATAATTTTTTACTTACCAATAGCTTAAGCGGGGGGAAAAGGGAGAATGTACGCTTCGTCTGATCAAATACATAGATGCCATCCTTTTCTAAATCTCCATTTTCAACAAAGAGTAATGCTTTGTCTGTTTTATCAATGGAGACGACCTGCGATATGCCAATGGTGGTAAGGGGAGTCAAGGATGCGTTTAGCGGAAAAAGCGTGGCATCGGCCGTGACGACAAGCTCTCCTTTTAACGAAATCTCTCGCTTCCAGGAAGTATACCCTTCCTTTTTCACCTCAATCGAATACTTCCCATACGGAAGGGTGAGGTGAAGATCGGTCACTCCCTTTAATACACCGTTAACATATACTTGTGCAGCTTGAGGACTAGATGATACGGCAACAATGCCCGTTGAGGTCATTGTACCCTTTTGGATATCTATCCGATACCCCCTCGCATATGATATAGTTGCGATTATTATGAGTATGAAAAATATGAGTAAGATACCGTTTCTGATAATGGTCATAGGCGTTCCTTGGGAATATAGTATACAATTATACTACTTATTAATACAGAATTAACACTTAAAAATCATGTTTTTTGGAAAAAAGGTCGGTATAGATCTCGGCACTGCAAATACACTCGTATATGTTGAAAAACAAGGCATCGTACTCAATGAGCCCACAGTAGTCGCCTATTCGTTGGAAACAAAACAAATTCTCGCTGTGGGGGATGATGCAAAGGAAATGCTAGGGCGTACCCCAGGCTCCATTATTGCCGCTCGACCGATGAAAGAGGGTGTCATCGCCGACTATCACACAACTTCATCCATGATAAATTATTTCCTCAAAAAGGCACTTCGTGGATGGGTGCTCTGGCCAGATATCATGATTTCCATTCCGGGAGGATCTTCTCAAGTAGAAAAACGTGCAGTTGTTGCTGCCTGCAAACAGGCGGGTGCATCTAACGTATATCTTATAGAAGAACCCCTTGCTGCTGCAATTGGCGCAAAAATCCCCATCTCTCAACCTTCAGGACATATGATTGTAAATCTGGGTGGAGGAACAACTGAAATTGCCGTCATCTCTCTCGGTCAGTTGGTCTCCTATAAGACAGTACGTGTGGCGGGAACAAAATTTGATGAAGCTATCCTGCATCAACTGAGGAAAAAACACAATCTCATGATTGGAGAACGTACTGCGGAACAGGTGAAAATACACATAGGAAACGCGTTTATCGATAATAAGGAGGGAGATGTCCCGCGGACCATGGAAGTGAAAGGGCGCGATTTTCAAACAGGCCTCCCAAAAGTTGTTCAGATAAGCGAGGTAGATATGGCAGAAGCTATTCAAAAACCGCTCAAGCTTATGCTTGAAGGAATAAAAGATGTCCTTGCTCTTACGCCCCCTGAACTTGCTGCAGATATCGTGGATAAGGGCATTGTCCTTTCTGGAGGAACGTCCCTTCTCACCAATCTAGATCGCTATATTAGCTATCATATTAATGTCGCGTCTTTTGTGGTTGAGGAGCCTTTGTTTTGCGTCATCCGAGGAATAGGAATGGCTATTGAAAACTTTGATAGTTTCAAAGAAGCTATCAAATAGCTATATTATCTTATAGTATATTGACATAATAAGTGATAAATGAAAAAGATTGCTTTTTGAAAAAATAACGTATGATTGGTATAATGATATAGTATATATATAC
>Ga0194063_10001327_pt1 | contig 16180 bp, 11 predicted proteins | sample SepL3720m_MetaG_FD_155459 | JGI IMG/M metagenome (GOLD analysis project Ga0194063, IMG submission 155459) | Anoxic zone freshwater microbial communities from boreal shield lake in IISD Experimental Lakes Area, Ontario, Canada - Sep2016-L373-20m | ecosystem: Environmental > Aquatic > Freshwater... | reverse complement strand
CCTTAATACTCTGTCAATTATATCCCGTCCTCTTCCAATTGCATAAATAGTGTTAGAATCTATTTTTTCCAGATCATAAAATACAATACTTGTATCTACAAAAACCCAGTTCATTCCTCCATTAGTAGTTCTGAGCATTCCAAAACCAGAAGTGTAATTTAAAGTCAACACTCCCGTATTCTCATCGAAGAATTTCACGTCAGAAGTCTCCAGGTATGTTGGGAACACAGGCAGTGGATACCATTGTCCAAAGGAGATGCTTGCTCCAAACAACATTAACGCAAGTATTATTATGTATTTTTTCATTTCTTATAGAAAAAGTGTTCCGGGATTTCATATTTTGAACTTTATATTTCTCAATCCCTATTGTTATATTAACAATTGCACAAATATGCTGATTTATTTAATTACTTTAAATCACAAAATTTATTAAAGATGAGATTCTTCCTTTCGGTCTGCTTTTTTTCCCTCCTTCCCAAGCTCCTGAGGTTCTGTGAAAACGAACAATTATATTCTTGACGAGTTAAAAGAGTAATTAAAAACCGTTAAAACGGTTTAAGTATTATAAATATTCTTGTCCCACGGATAAATCCGTGGGCTGTATTTGTTTTCACACAGTCTGTGGAGGTTTAAGAGCGAACCACTTCGTGGTTTGGGAAGGAGGGGTTTATATATATTTTTCTATTTCAGTAAAATCATTTTTCGGGATTGGATAACTTTATTATCAACGATAAGCCTGTAGAAGTATATTCCGCTTCCGATGGTTTCTCCGTTGAATTTTATTTGATATGTGCCGGGAGTATGTTTTTCATTTATCAATGTCTGCAAGTTTTTTCCGAGAATGTCCAAAACTTCTATTCTTACGACAGAACTTTTTGATACCTGATATTTTATGTTTGTTTCTGGATTAAAAGGGTTAGGATAGTTCTGGAATAATGTATATTCTTTTACTACTGATTCTTCTTTGCTGATGGATGTGAATATTATTTGTCCGCCGCCATTTGTTGTGTGTAAACCATATTCTCCAAAAGTCCATCCTGTTTGTGCATTAATAAAATCAATACATAAAGACCAACCGAGATGATAGCTTGTATCTGTTAGTTGAAAACCCCAGTTTTGTCCACCATTTGTTGTCACCCAAATTAGTGCAGAGGGAATCATACTTGGTAAATATCTGTAACCTTTTACACCGTATAATAAATTACTATCAATAACTTTAAAACGAGTTATAGTTCGAACAATATTACTCCCGCCATCTGGTGCTAATGGCTGATTAACCCAATTTAACCCCCCGTTTGTGGATTTAAACATTCCGTTAATTCCATTACTCACCCATCCTGTATTTTCATTAATAAAAGTAATTTGAACTAAATCCGTTCCCGGGCAAGCCACCTGAAACCAGTTATTCCCACTGTTTGTTGTTTTCCAGAGTGCACTTACATTATTAACCCAGCCGATGTATTCACCGTTTACTTTTTGGTTGTAAAAAAATACTTCGCCTCCACCTACATTTGAACCTGCTTGAATTGTTAAGGTTACTCCTCCATTTGTAGTTCTCCAAATGTAAGGAACACCACTATCCCAACCACTTACCCATCCTGTATCTCTATTTACAAATGATAATTTATTATAACCAACACCAGAAAATGTTGAAACACTATCCCATGTTAAACCTTTGTTAAATGTCCTTAATAAAAATGGATAACCATTTGTCACAGCAATTGTATAGAAGGTGCTCGAATCTATTTTTTGATTTCCCGATGTATAACAATTCTTTATTTGTGTCCAGCTTTGTCCACTATTTGTAGTCCTTAGAATTACCGGGGTGGGGTTTGTCACTAATAAAATTCCCGTATTCTCATCGAAGAATTTCACATCAGAAGTCTCCAGGTATGTTGGGAACACAGGCAGTGGATACCATTGTCCTTTGCAATGTTCAGTCGTCAATGTGCATTGCAAAATTAAGAGAAACGACAAAGACAAAACTAATTTCTTCATAGTTAATTATGTTTACATTAAAATAGTATTCCTATACGATAAATAGTATATATTTTTACGTATGTTTGGTTATGTTTTATCAAATTTTCATCATAATTATTTATCTGCAAAATAGCTGCCGTATCATCAATGTGAAATCATTAATATGGCAGACAAGCTTTCCGGCAATAATCCTTATTTTATCAGCATCATTCTTTTCGTTTCCGAAAGAGTTTTGCTTGAACTATTACCGCTTAATTCTAAAGTGTCGTAAGAAAAGACGGACTTTTGATGAGGTAATATAATTAGTGATTATTAAAACACCTTTCTGAATCTTATTCGGGAAGGTGTTTTTGTTTAAAAATGAAATTCCTATTTCACAAAAAATACATTCTCAAGTTTTTCAATCTTCAGCAGTGTTGACATCATAAAGTCCATAGATGAGTCGGGCTTTAATAAGTCGTTCAGTATTATGAACTCAGCGGAAAACAGTGCATCCTGAACCACTTCTTCTATATGGTCGTTAAACGGTTTCCACGACGACTGCATCGTGTATCCCTTTATTCCCCACATAAGGTTCTTGTTTATGTTACGTATCCTTGCATCTATGGAAAGCGAGCCTTTGCCGTGCGAATTGTCCGAAAGGTCAACTCCCTTTATTTCGTATATCCTGTGGTCGTCTTTTAATATCGTAGAGTGTGCAATGCCTTCAAGGTAGAGGTTTTTGTAGCATTCCCATTTGATTGTGTCGAGTTCGTTTTCTTCCGCATCTATCTTTGAAATCAGTTCAATCATTTTCTTCACATATTTAATAAGCTCAACGGGTTTTTGTTTTTCAATAGAGTGAAGTTCAAGAAGTATATTCTTTCTCGAGAATGCCTTGTCCTCTTCTTTTAATTTTCCTGTAATAAAGGAGATTATAAGGTTGTAGTGGTTTGTAAGAATTTTCACTCCGTTTTGTATATCTTCGGGAATGTATTCCTCGATGAATGCATTGTACTTGTCCGCATCTATTCCTTTTCCGTCTTTAGACGTTGTCAGAAGGAGCAGATCCTCAATAGAATCGTGCATAACGGCAGTGGAACTATAATTGTATTTTCCTGTATCGTTCATCTTCAGCTGAAAAACGCAGGCGCCGACTCTGTTCAGGTGCGAAGATGCACTTATCTCGCACTTCCTTTTCAAATTCATCTGTGAATATAAGCCCAGTATCTTTCTGACGTAAGGCGCATACTCTCCGTAAAAAATCTCAAGAGCTTTTACCTCCGGTACTTTATTCAGCAGTATAGACGAATGTATTTTCTGATAATTAACGTCGTTTTCAACCTCTCTTCTTGCAAGTGCTATTTCCATCGGAGCATCGTCATTCGTTGCCCTTACAATCCTGTTCTTTAAATCAGCATTAACAAGGTATTCTTTAATGATCGCCTGGATTATCTTTGCCTTTTTACCGCCATACAGTTTTTCCAGCAGCGGTAAATCGGGACACCTGCCGTTTAATATGTCCTGCAGTATCGAAAATGCAGTTTTAAAGCTTTTTTGAGTTTTTAATAGTTCAATATCGGAATTTATCATCGCCTTTTATTATTCTTCTATGTTATCTATTTTATAAGATAATTTCAACTTTAAATTTAATCTTACTTTTATATAAAGCTATGAAAAAATATTTATTCATCCTGATGTTTCTTATCGCACCTGTCTTAATGTTCGCACAGGACGTGAACATTCCGAACAATGTTTACGATAAAGCAGACGATTACACAAAATCCAGGAAAGCATTCCAGCGTGAGCGCTGGTTCTTTGAACAGAGAATGTATCCGAACAATTTCATTCCAGAAGGTGCGTATCAGAAAGCACAGGATGAAAAAGCAAAACTCCGCAGGGATAAGGGGTTTATATATCCTTCAACGGTAAGCTGGTTTAACCTCGGACCGACACCGGGATATTACTTTTCCTACGGAAACATTTCTTCAAGAATAGTAACCGTTAAGTTCGACCCCGTTAACCCGAACACTATATACATCGGTGCTGCATACGGCGGTGTTTGGAAGTCAACAAACAGCGGTCTTAACTGGACTCCGAAAACTGATAATGAAATATCACTCTCTTCAGGTGCACTGGCAATAGACCCCGTAAACCCGAACATCGTTTATTACGGAACGGGTGAAGCCACATACAGCGGTTCTTCATACTACGGACGCGGACTCTTGAAATCGACAGACGGCGGAGACACGTGGGTGAATATTCGTGCAGGTTTCGTAACCGACACATATTTCTCAAGGATTGTAATAAAGCCGGGTAACTCAAATATGGTGTTTGCAGCAGTAGGCACTTACGGATTGTATAAAAGTACTAATGCAGGTATGAACTGGACTCAGGCAGTAAGCGGAAGATGCGACGACATTGTTTTTTCACCCGACGGCACAAAAGCATACTTAGTAGGTTCAGGCGTGCAGTACCGTTATTCCACTGACGGCGGTGCAACATTTCCCTCACTGAGTTTTCCTCCGGGAATGGGTACCAGAAATCATATAGCAATATGTAAATCTGCACCTTCTGTACTTTATATCTCAAAATATTCAGGAACAACAATCTCTATCTATAAATCGACTGACGGAGGACTTAACTATTCACAGATATCGGTAGGAACAGATTTTAACGGCGGTCAGGCGTGGTACGATTTTTATATGCACGTAAATCCTTTTAACCCTGATGTAGCCTACGTCGGTGCTGTTGATATATGGAGAACCACAGACGGCAACACATTCGTAAACAACACAAACGGTTACGGCGGTGGTAACGTACACGTTGATAATCATAACATGGACTTCCACCCGACCGATTCAAACGTATGCGTTGCAGTAAGCGACGGCGGTGTGTGGTATTCATCCAATAAAGGCGATACCTGGATAAACAGAAACGCAGGATTAACACTCACACAGTTTTACAGAATGACATCCGACCCGAACAATGCAAGTCATCTTGCAGGCGGTACACAGGACAACGGAACACAAAGAACTCTCGGAACATCCAACTGGACAGCGGCATTCGGCGGTGACGGAGGCGAAGTATGCTTTTCACCTACAAACACAAATTATATATTAGGCGAAACACAGAACAACGGAATGATGCGCTCCGTGAACAACGGCGCAGGCTGGTCTAATGCAGTAACAGGATTAACAGGCTCAGGTGCGTGGGTTGCACCAATTGTAGCACATCCTGATTCTGCAGTGGTATTTTATACAGCACGTTCGCAGGTCTTTAAAACAACAAACATCGGTGCAAGCTGGACAGCAATATCATCAGGTACTACAGGAACTATCAGCCAGATGGCAATAAGTAAATCCGAACCGATGATTATGTACGCAACATCAGGGGCAAACGTATTCAAATCAACCGACGGCGGAAACACGTTCTTTGGTTCAAACAACGGCGTTCCCGGTAAAACAATAACGGGTGTATATTTCCATCCCGACTCTTCAAAAGTAGGAATACTCACTCAGTCAGGTTTCGGCGGAAACAAAATTCATAAAACCATAGACGGCGGGTTAAACTGGTTCAGCATAAACGGAGATTTACCCGACTCTCCGATTAACGACGGACTGATTTACTATCCTGGACATTCCACAAACGTGATACTCGCAGCAACAGACGTAGGTGTGTTTATGACGACTAACAACGGCACTAACTGGACAGAACTCGCAAACGGACTTCCTAACACTGTGGCAATGCACCTCGATTACAATCAGGCATCGGGTAAACTCAGAATAGGTACACACGGACGCGGAGTGTTTGAACTTAGCGGTCAGCTTATCGGAATCACGAATTACAATTCAGATATACCAGATAAGTTCACGCTGAAACAAAACTACCCGAACCCGTTCAACCCTACTACAAGAATATCTTTTGGAGTAGTAAAGTCAGGATTCGTAAACCTGAAGGTGTATGACGCACTCGGAAGGGAAGTCTCAAGCCTCGTAAGCGAAAACCTGAAACCCGGCAACTACGAAGTAACCTTCCGCGGAGACAATCTTTCAAGCGGAATGTATTTCTATAAGTTGTCAGTAAACGATTTTACAGAAACGAAAAAGATGTTGATGGTAAAGTGACGGGAGTCACTTTACCGGAAATCCCGATTCTCTTAATCGGGAATGTTCATTAAATAGATATAGATTAATATTTATTTATATCAAGCCCGCTCATCGAAGCGGGCTTTTCTTTTCCCTTATATAGCATCCCCTCGTTCCTGCAATTTTCTTAAGCAGTAACCTCTCATTATTACATTTTTGCAATTAAATATTATAATTATATTTGAGTAGTCAATCTCAACTTAAACGGAGTGAGGAATGAAGCTAAGAATAATGTTTTTTGTATTAGTGTTTATATTAATAAACATTACATTCCTTACTGTTAATAGAAAATTATCATATTGCAATACATACCATTCAACATCTTTGCCCGATACTACAAAACCCGTAATTACACATATACCCATTAATTTCTGTCCAAGATACGGATGGCCTGCTTTGGTCAGTACGGTTGTATCAGACAGCAGTGGAATAGATTCTGTCTGGGTGAAATGGTATAAAAATAATCCTTCTACGATGAACCGTGAATTCAGACTGAATAACACAAGCGGTAATAATTATTCTCAAAGGTTCAACTCGTATTTCTCGGATGTATATTATGATGATATTATTTACTACAGAATATTTGCTCAGGATAATTCTGCTAATCATAATAGAGATTCTACACCGATTTATAATATATTAATTACTTCTGCCTCAGTTTGTCAGGTTGGAACAGGAACTGACTCCTCAAAATTTCCCTTCTCTACTTACTGGATGGACTGCAGATCACAAATGCTGTTTAACTCTACTGATATAAGTGCATGTGGAACGCATAATGGAAATATTACAGGAATAGGATTTAAAGTGTTTTCAGTTGCTCCACAGATTATGAACGGTTTTAATATTAGGTTCCAGACTACAACTCAAACATCTTTAACGGGGTTTGTTAATTCAGGCTGGCAAACTGTATATTCGGGAACTTATGCTGTACAGGATACAGGCTGGCAATTTATTAATTTCCAGAATCCTAATTTCTGGTACCAGCAAAACACCAATTTATTAGTAGAAATATGTTTTCACAATACTTCTTACACTGAATATTCTTATGTTTATGCAACTCAGGCTATCGGAATGACCTGGGGATACTATATGGATAACATACCGGGTTGTACTATGACGGGAGGAAGTATGCAGACTAAAAGACCAAATATAATATTTTTTATTAACCCAATTGTTGGTGCTAACGGAAACAGTAATAATATTCCGGATAAATATATATTGTATCAAAACTATCCGAATCCGTTCAATCCTGTCACAAAAATAAATTATAATATACCCAAAAATGGTTTTGTAAGTTTAAGAGTTTATGACATGCTCGGAAGGGAAATCCGCACTCTTGTAAATGAAGAGAAGCCCGCAGGCTCATATTCCGTAGATTTCAACGCCACTGAATTTTCCACAGGTGTCTATTTCTACAAACTGGAATCAAAAGAATTCACTGACGTCAAAAGAATGCTGTTGATTAAGTGATTCCTAACAAAAATTGTGTTTATAACCAAAAGCCCGCTCATCAAAGCGGGCTTTTTTATTAGCAAAAGTTTTTATAAAAAGGGTCCGGATTCTTAAGACTAATCAGAGACCAAGGATAGACCAAGGATAGACCAAGATAAGACTATCGTGTTTTATTACAAATTTTCCTGTCAGATGGCAAAATTCGGTTAAAAAATAGTATTATATGTGAAGGGGTATGGAATGGGTATTATTTCTTTAAAAGAAAGATATGAATAACATTATGTTCAGGTATGTTACTATTAATCCTATTAAGATTAATATATACTTTGTATAAACGTTGTTTACGTGTTTACCCATTATTTTCTTTGATGATGTGAGGTATATCTGCAGGAAGATTGTGAAGGGAAGTTGTATGCTGAGTATCATTTGCGAAATTATAAGTCCTTTGAACGGGTCGGTGATAAACAGAATAATTACCAAAGCCGCTACAAGAGAAATCCCGACTCCTAGTTTTGAGTGACTGTCTTTTATGTCGTAAGGCTCGCCGAACATTCCTGCGAGTATTGAACCGCCTGCCATTCCTGAGGTAATGCTTGATGCAAAGCCTGCGAAGAGCAGTGCGATTGCGAATACCATTCCTGCATAAGGTCCGAGAAGAGGCTCTAACAGTGATTTCGACTGCTGCAGTTCGCTCACAGAAATGCTGTTCTTAAAAAACGTAGCTGCTGCGAGTATTATCATCGCGCTGTTTATCGCCCAGCCGACTATCATTGAGAAGAGTGTGTCGTAGAATTCGTAGTCAAGTTGTTTCTTTATTACTTCTTCATCTTTTAAATTCCACTGACGGCTTTGTATTATTTCGCTGTGAAGAAAAAGGTTGTGAGGCATTACGACTGCGCCGAGTACTGCCATTATTATCAGGATTGAACCGTCGGGGATAGTCGGTGTGACCCAGCCCATTGCTGCACTTCCCCAGTTTACGTCTGCGAGAAAAAGTTCGTATATGAATGATATTCCGATTATTGAAACGAAACCGATAATGTATTTTTCAATCTTTCTGTATGAATTTGTGTAGAGCAGAAACCCGACTATGATTACTACAATCAGAGATCCGATTTTTATGGGTATGTGAAATAGCATTTCCATCGCTATTGCAGCACCGAGAATTTCTGCAAGAGAAGTGGAGATTGATGCAAAGACTGCAGAACTCAGAACTGTTCTTGAGACTATTTTTGGAGTGTGATGAGTTGCTGCTTCCGAAAGACAAAGTCCCGATACGATTCCAAGGTGAGCTACGTTATGCTGAAGTATGATTAACATAATAGTTGAGAGTGTAATCATCCACAGCAGAGTGTAGCCGTAATCAGCGCCTGCGGAAATGTTAGAAGCCCAGTTGCCGGGATCTATGAAACCTACTGTAACAAGTAGTCCGGGACCTATGTACTTGAATATTTCAAGACCTCCAAGCCCGGGTTTATGTTCCTTCTTGTTGCGTAAGTCTTTTATGAAATTTCCAAGTCCCATCGTTTATGATTTGTTTGGTGATTCTTCTTTAACGTATTTCAGCATCCAGAGTCCGAGGAGGAAGAAACCAGTTAATGAAAATATTGCAAGTTTCTGAGAACCTGTCAGCCACGATATAAGCCCGAATGTCAAAGGACCAACAAGTGTTGAAGTTTTCTCGAATAAAGAATAAAACCCGAAGAACTCTGTTTTGATTTCAAACGGAGTAAGTTCCGTCATCAGTGTTCGTGATAAACTCTGAGTGGAGCCAAGGAAGAGTCCTGCAACCCCCCCTACGATGAAGAAGTAATGTATTTTCATACTGCCGAATATCAGGTATGAATTGTTATCGACGAATAAGAATATGAACACAAGTATTGCTATCCAGAAGAGAATGTTTACTATTATTGACTTCTTAACTCCGAGTACGTCGCCGAGTTTAGCAAAGATTAAAGAGCCGAGCATTGCAGTAAACTGTACGATGATGAAGAATATGGCGAGTTCAATGGTTTCGAAGTTCAAAGATTTCTTCGCGTATATTCCCGAGAAAAATATGATTGTGTTCACAGAATCTATGTAGAGAAAATATGAAAAGAGAAAGTTTCTAAGGTTTTTATATTTATTTATATGCTTTATCGTGTCTATAACTTTCTTAAACCCATATGCGATATTGCTGGTGGACCTGTCGTCATTGTGGTTTATGCTTCTCTTTTCTTTGAGGAATAAAAACAACGGCAGTGAAAACACGAGAAAGAACAATGCTGTAATAAGGAATAGAAAGTTGTAATTATCTTTCAGCGGAAAGACCATAAGCACTGAAACAAGCGAGCCGACGTAGCCGACTGCGTATCCGTAAGAAGAAACTTTGTTGTAATCCTTCTCTTCAACCATATCGGAAATGAAAGCATCGTAGAACGTAAGTCCTGTCTGAAAGCCGATGTTGGATATTATGAATAATGTTAATGCAAAGAGTACTGTGCCCGCTCCCGTGAAATACATCAGTGCTGTCGGGACGATACACAGAAGAGTGAACAGAAGCAGATAATGCTTTTTATTTGAAGTCCTGTCTGCAATGGCACCGAAGACGGGATTCAGAAGAGCGGAAATAATCATAGAGATGTTTATTCCGATAGACCAGTATAAGTCACCTATTGGCTGTTTTGCACATACTACATCGGTAAAGTAAACCGCAAAGACAAAAGCAACAACGATAACAGCATAGGACGAATTAGCAAAGTCGAAAAGCGTCCATATAAAAACCTGCCGTTTATTTTTCATCCTCTGGCGTGTTAAACTCAATCAAACCCCTGCCTGTTTTGTTGAGTTTGTTTTCTTTTCTTAAATCGTTCAGGATTGCATCGAGCACTCCGTTTATAAACTTCGGACTTTTGCGCGTGCAGTACATTTTTGCAAGTTCAATGGCTTCGTTAATTGAAACCTTCGGTGGTATTTCGGGAAAGAACATCAGTTCGGCAATGCCGATTCTGATTATGATTTTATCTATAAGTGATACTCTTTCGTATTCCCAGTTTTTAATCTTTGTCCTGATGGCTAAATCGAGTGCCCGCTGGTGTTTTAAAACCGCATCAATAAGGTCAGATGCAAATACATATTTATCCATATCAGTTAATTCCACGAGTAAATCCTTCTTAACTTTATCAAGATGCTCTTTTGCAATCTGATAAGCGTACAAAACCTCAAGGGCTTTTATTCTAACGAGTCTGCGTTGTGATGCCATTTTAAAGAACTAATGTTTATATTTATACAAATATAGTTAACCTATACCAAAAAGCCAAAATATTAATACGGCAAAAGATTCCTTTATACAGAAATTTATGTAACTCTCTGTGGATAACGGAGTATCCGATGAGAATGCATCCGCATTAATGTTGTTAAATTTACACATTTCGGTTGCACGAAACAAATGGAAATTGTCTGAAATAAGTATAATCTTTTGGTAATTGAATTTCTTGTAATATTTAGTTTTAACAAACTGTATCTGTTCGTTAGTGGAGTTCGACTTTGCCTCTACGAACAGGTTTCTCGGGTCAACTCCGTACTTTATCAGTTCGTTCTTCTGTACTTCGGCTTCTGTTAATTCATTCGGCGAACCTCCGCCCGTGAGTATTAACTTGGAAACGTATTTCTTCTCGTAGATTTCAAACCCTTTGTTAATCCTTTCCCTCAGTACGGGTGAAGGTCTGTTGCCGCCCCATACTGCCGCGCCGAGTATGACACCTGCATCGGCTTTCTTCTTGCCTGATTTGTAATTGTCGGCATTGTCAGAAAAATTGTAGACGAAGTATATTGTGGTGAGGAACAAAACCACGAAGAATAAAAGTATGTAGCCGAGGTTGTTAAATACGTGAAGTTTCTTTGAGGCCGAGAAGTATACAAGTACGGAAGAGACGAGAATGAAGACTTTGAATATGAAGTATGCTACGTACAGTATGACTTTATAATCTTTGTCGCCAACTGTATAGGATAAAAGTATGATGGCAACGCTCACAACTTCAACAATCAGCAGTGCAAGCAGAACGCCGTTTCTGTACTTGCTCTTTGAAAATATGTTTAATAACACAAAAACTATGAGCATCAGAGTCATTCCGTTGGAGATTAAATTTCCGGTTTTAAAGACCGAAAATTCGTCGAGCATCATATTCTGGTTCGAATATCTGAGGTTAACCAGCAGAAATTCCGAAAATACAGCAACGATGACTATAAAGAATAATATAAAGTTCTTAGTTTTAAACACGATTTCAAGATTAATTTATCATAAGTAAGTTAAGTAAAAATTAATTATTTTGAAATTGCTTTAAAAAATACATAATTTATACAATGTTTATCACATTTGAAGGAATAGACCTTAGCGGCAAATCTACTCAGGCGAAATTGCTGTACGAATATCTTCGCAGAAAAAAGAAAAAAGTAATACTCGTAAGGGAACCGGGCGGTACACCTACCTCGGAAAAGATACGGGATATACTTCTGGACAAGTCATTGAAGGGAATGTTTTCTCTGACGGAGTTTTTACTGTTCTCCGCATCGCGGCATCAGTTAACTGAAGAAGTAATAAAACCGCATCTTAAGAAGGAGTACTTCGTAATATGCGACAGGTATTACGATTCTTCCACGGCATACCAGGGATACGGGGGGAAGATAGAGATGAATATCATTAAAAATATTAATGCGATTGCGTCGAATAAATTAAACCCTGACGTCACTTTTTTTGTTGATATAGATATGAGGGAATCTGCTAAACGCAGGTATTCCATGAAGAAGACAAAAGACAGGATGGAAAGCAAGAAAGTGGATTACTTTAACAAGGTGATAAAGGGGTACAGGAGTCTGGCTAAACTCAACAGAAACCGTTTTGTTCTGCTTGACGGTAAAAGAACGATAGAAGAATTGCAAAACGACATTTTAAATACATTAAAGAAAAAGAATAAGAATGTTTAAACTTAAGAAGGCTGTAAAGATACTCGTGATTATATTGCTTATGCAGTCGTGCACAGGTTATGCCCAGCTTAAAGAAGATGTGTACGATAAGATTAACAGGAATATGGAAATATTCGGTGACGTATATAAGGAAATACTTCTGAACTATGTGGATAAGATAAATGCCGATAAGTTTTTCGAGGCAGGGATTAGTGGTATGCTCGGAACGCTTGACCCTTACACGGTTTATTACGGCGAGCACGACAGGGAATCACTCGAACTGATTACAGCAGGTAAATACGGAGGTATAGGAATCTCAATAAGTTTCAGGGATTCTGCGATAATAATTACTGACTTAATGAACGGGTACGAAGCAGAAAGAAAAGGACTGAGACGCGGGGACGTTATCAAAAAGATAGACGGCAATGATGTTACGGGATTAGAGAATGAATCGGTAAGGAAAAGGGTAAGAGGTCAGGTTGGAACGAAGTTATCCTTAACCGTGGAAAGAGACAATGAGAATCTTAACTTTGAACTCGTAAGACAGGAAATTATACTTAAGGATATTTCATACTTTGGCTTCCTTAAAAACGCAGATAAGAATATAGCATACATAAAACTGGACAGGTTCGGAACCAATTCAGACAGGGAATTTGACAATGTTCTGAAGACACTGAAATCACAGAAAGAAATTAACGGACTGATAATCGACCTCAGGAATAACGGCGGCGGATTTTTAAATTCTTCAATCGATATACTTAACAAACTTGTTGAGAAAAATAATCTGTTGCTTACTACCAAAGCAAACAAGAAGGATTCTGAAGTTAAGTACTTCTCAAAAGAAACTCCTTTGATAGGGAAAGATATTCCGCTTGTTGTTCTGGTGAATCAGGGAACGGCGTCTGCTTCTGAAATTATGGCAGGTGCACTGCAGGACCTTGACAGGGCTGTGATTGTCGGCGTTAAGTCATTCGGAAAAGGGCTTGTGCAGAACATAAAAGATTTAAACTTCGATACTCATCTGAAGATTACGATTGCAAGATACTTCACTCCTTCGGGAAGATGGATACAGAGCAAAGATTATTTTCTTGAGAATAAATACGGAGTGTTTTCAAACTCGGAAACGTTTGCGAAGAAAGAGTTTAAGACACTTAACGGAAGGCTCGTCTATGCAAACGGCGGAATTATGCCCGACGTGGAAGTGAAGACTGAAGGCGAGAGCGAACTTCATAAGGCGTTAATCGGTAAGGATGTGTTCTTCAAGTATGCACTGGCATACGTTGCAAAGAACCAGGGCATAAAAGTATTCCGGGCAACTGACGAAACTTACTCCGACTTCAGACAGTTTCTGAACGAGAAAGGTTTTGACTATAAATCTGTTTCGGAGAAGAAACTTGACGAACTTAAAAAGTCGCTGACTCAGAGTAAACTTGACGATAAACTTTCGTCATACCTTGGTACGATTGAACAGACAATCAACAGTGATGAGGAGAATGAATACATAAAGGCAAAGGATGAGATTAAAAGAAGTATCGAAGCGGAAATAAACAGGATGATTGTTGAAGAGAAGGAACAGATTGAAGGGACTTTTGATTCCGACAGTCAGCTGCAGGAAGCAATAAGCATTATACTCGATAAAGCAAGATATTCAAACATACTGGGAATACAATAAAATGAGAATAGGTATACTTGGCGGCGGACAGCTTGCAAGAATGATGATTGAAGAGACTTCGAAGTATGGATTTGAGTTTGTGATATACACCGAAGAGGCAAATTCGCCCGCTGGAAAGATTTGCGGTAAGGAAATTACGGGTAAGTTCAGCGATACTGAACGGCTTAATGCGTTTTGTAAAGAGTGCGATATAGTTACATTAGAAAACGAGTTTATAGACAGAAAGTATATTGAACACATAGAGCAGAGCGGGAAAGTCTGTCTGCCGGGTTCTGATATAGTAGGAATGATTCAGGACAAGTATGTACAGAAGCAGACACTCGGGAAAATGAATATCCCCGTCCCTGAATTTGAAGAAGTGAGTTCAACGGAGGATATTAAGAAGTTTGCAGAAGCTCACGGCTATCCCGTGATTCTTAAGTCACGTACGATGGGGTACGACGGAAAAGGAAACTATAAGATTGATAACGAAGGTGAGATAAAGGATGCTTATGATTTGCTCGGTAAAAGGGGCAAACTGATGTGCGAAGAGTTTATAGGTTTTAAGAGGGAACTGGCAGTCCAGATTGTCAGAAGCAGTAACGGTGAAGTGAAAGTTTATCCCGTTGTTGAGTCTGAACAGAAGAACCATATCTGCCATCTGGTAAAAGCGGACAGCGGGTTTAATGATAAAGTATCAAAAGAGATTAAAAGAATTGCGATTAAACTGGTTGAACGCATTTCTTATGTTGGAGTTCTTGCGGTTGAACTGTTTCAGATGGAAAACGGAAAGATATACGTTAACGAACTTGCTCCGCGTGTGCATAATACCGGGCATTACACGATTGAAGGATGTTATACTTCGCAGTTCGAAAACCATATACGTGCAATTACAGGATTACCGCTTGGCCTGACAGGTATGAAATACAATAATGCAGTAATGATAAATTTAATAGGCGAAAGAAACGGTAAAGCAGACCTGAATGGGTATTCGGAATTAATTAAAGACCCGATGGCAAACATACATTTTTACGGAAAAGATGAAACAAGGGTGGGAAGAAAAATGGGGCATATAACGGTTACGGGTGATGATATGGAAGTTGTATTAAATAAAGCACAAAGTTATCTTTCACAAATAAAATTTTAAGAATTATGTTTACAATTTTCTTTATACTGTTAATAGTCGTTGTAGTTTTAACGATTGTTAAAAAGCAGAACGAAGTAACACCACAGGCTATTAAATCTATTAGCTTAGCCCGCGTTATTATTCTCGTTGCAATGGCAATAGTGCTGATGACATCTGCGCTGGTGCAAATCGGACCGGGACACGTAGGTGTTCCTATACTTTTCGGAAGCGTACAGGACAACGTTCTTAAAAGTGGACTAAACTTTGTTAATCCGCTCGTAGAAGTTCAAAAGCTCGACACGCGCATACAGGCATACACAATGAGCGGCGTTAAAGACGAAGGGGCTGTTCAGGGAGATGATGCTATTACATCATTATCTTCTGATGGATTAAGTCTAAAACTTGATGTTACTGTCTGGTTTAAACTTAGCGAGAATGAAACACCAAACCTTTTAAGAAGTATAGGTACTGACTATATCGAAAAGATTGTCAGACCTGCTACAAGGACTGCATTAAGAGATGTTACCGTTATGTTTACTGCAACCGATATTTATTCTTCAAAGCGTGATGATTTTATAAGTGAAATTACTAAGAACCTGGAAAAATCATTTGCTGGAAAAGGTATTCTTCTTGAAAAAATATTATTAAGAAACGTAGAACTTCCTGCAAGAGTTAAAGAAGCGATAGATGAGAAGATTGCAGCCGAACAAAGATCACAACAAATGGTTTACACACTTCAGAAGGAAAAACAGGAAGCCGAAAGAAAGAAAGTTGAAGCCGGTGGTATTGCAGATGCACAACGGATTATTTCGAATACAATTAATCCTCAGTATTTACAGTGGAAATACATTGAGGCTTTAAAAGAATTAATGAATTCAAAGAATAATACAATCGTTATTACGC
>Ga0194063_10001326_pt1 | contig 16183 bp, 18 predicted proteins | sample SepL3720m_MetaG_FD_155459 | JGI IMG/M metagenome (GOLD analysis project Ga0194063, IMG submission 155459) | Anoxic zone freshwater microbial communities from boreal shield lake in IISD Experimental Lakes Area, Ontario, Canada - Sep2016-L373-20m | ecosystem: Environmental > Aquatic > Freshwater... | reverse complement strand
TTTAAGAGAAATTGGGTATGAGCCTTTTTACGATGGGCCAATAGCAACAAGGGAGCAAGTCCTTCGACACGATCAAGAAATCATGAGAGGCCATATAGAACGCTTGAAAGCTATTGCGCTTGAAGAGTTACAATCGTGATATATGAGTCACTCGGTTTATAATTATTTAGACTTTGTGTGAACAATAGATGACAATAAAATAGCCTCGCAAATGCGAGGTCATTTTATTGGTGGGGGCGGATGGAATCGAACCAACTACTAAGTGGTTATGAGCCGCCTACTCTAACCGATGAGTTACGCCCCCAGACTTTGTTATTATAGCCTATTATTACCTGTTAGACTATAATAAATATTAGAAAAATATGAAAAAAATAAACATTCGTCGTATTATCTATCATATCCGTCATAATTATCTGACGCTTAATAATGGAGTTATCTTAATTGCAATTATTATTGCTATTGGTTGGGTTTATGGGTCACTTGAAGTAATGCAGAAGAACTATAAGCTTCAAAAGGCCTTAGACGATAAATCAAGGCAACTTATCGTAGCCCAACTAGACACCGCAAGTGCTCAGCTAGAGCAACGTTATTACAAAACGGACGAATACAAGGAATTGGCTGTTAGGCAGCGCCTAGGTCTAGTTACGCCAGGTGAGAGCGTAATAATACTGCCACCTAACTCAGAAGCTGCAAAAGCTATAGATAAAACAAGCAATTCTGATTTGTCCCAAAGCAAACCAGTTGAGCTTAGTAATTTAAATCAATGGATGAATTTTCTTTTTGGTGGTAATAGTAAATCGATCTCTGGTCGATAGGCTTGTAAATATTAATCATATCTGTTAATCTATTATATGTGCCGCGGGGTGGAGCAGTCTGGTTAGCTCGGATGGCTCATAACCATCAGGTCGTAGGTTCAAATCCTACCCCCGCAACCAAGAAAAGATGATCATGAAAGTGGTCATTTTTTTGTGGTTAAGTATAGCTATTCGTGTTTAACTTCTTTATGCTAATTTACCAGCAGCAACTCGAATTGCTTCACTCCAGCTTAAGAAAGCATGTGGAGTTTGAGCAATGTCATTTGCGGTTAGCTTGCATTTTATTGCTAAGGCAAGTTCATGAATCAATTCACCTGCAGCTGGTGCAAAAATAGTTGCACCCAGTACTACACCTTTTTTATCAGTTATAATTTTTACAAAACCATCTCGAAAATCGGCTGTGTTACTACGGGCAATTATATTTAGCGGTGCAATTGCTTGATTAATTGCTCGTTTTTTTCTAGAACAATCATCTTCAGTCAAGCCGACTGTGGCAATAGCAGGGTGAGTAAATATGACTTTTGGATTAACGGTGTAGTCGATTTCGATTTTACTGTGTTTGAATATATTGTTGACTGCTATTTGGCTTTCTAATAGGGAAGTATGGGTTTGGCTGTCTCTGCCTAGAACTTCACCGCTTGCAAAGATATGTTTAACGTTAGTCTGAAGAAAGGTATTAACTTTTATGCCTTTAGATGTGAACTTAACGCCGGCATTTTCTAGACCAAGATCAACTGAAGGTGATCGGCCATCAGCAATTAATATCTCATCAACCTTAACAGATTTTTCGCTGCCACCACGAGAGATAATAACGCGATTAATAAGACCTTCTTTGTTAACCGATACAACATTAGAGTGGGTGAGGGTAGTGACACCTTTTTGCTCGGCTAATGTTCTTTCAAGTAACTCCCCCACTTCCCTATCGTAATTTGGCAAAAGTCGACTTGATGATTCAACAATATAAACTTTTGTTCCGAATATAGCCATTAATTGGGCAATTTCTACGGCAGTATCATTGCCACCAATAATTAATAAACTTTTTGGTGGTCTGATTGTTTCAAGGATTGTTCGAGGTGTTAGGCAGTCGATACCGTCTAGCCCAGGTATCTCAGGGACGGTCCATTTTGCGCCAGTTGCGATAATGAAATTCTCAGCTGAAAAATGTTGACGATTAATGCTAATTTCATTTGGGGATATGAAATGAGCGGTGCCAGAAAAAGCGTTGATCCCTAGGCTGTCATAATATTTTTTGTTATTGGCTGAGCCAGTCCTTTTAACGGCTAAATCTTTCCAAGCTCTAATTAAAGGGTAATTGTATCCAAGTGTTGACGAACGCAAACCAAATTTATCACCATGTTTTGCTTCATCATACAAGGTAGCAGCATGCATTAAAGCTTTGCTGGGAATATCGCTCCAATTAGGTGAATCGCCACCAAAAGCCTCAGCTTCAACAATAGCCACTCGTTTACCATCTCTGGCGGCAATTGTTGCGGCAGCGCTACCGCCAGCTCCACTGCCTATAACAATTAAGTCATAATCGAATTCATATTTTTTTGCCATTTTCGGTCCCCTTTAATTTAAATGATTATATGGTGCTGCTCGTATAGGTAGGCTGCTTCTTGGTGCAGTCGTTTTAGGTGTTTGGCAGCGACGGTCCGAATATCGTTACTGGTTACTTCGGTTTTGTCTTTTAGCCAATTGATAACATTCTTACAAACGCTATCGGCAATATCTTCTGCTTGTCCTTGAGGTACTTTAACGCTCATACAAACAGAGACTAAGCTCTTGTAGAGTTTAATGCGCCTAAAGGGCTCAGATGGTCGATTGCCGCCGCTTTTTATTATATCGACAGTTAGGCTCATTACAGTCCTCCGACTGTCGTACCTAGTATTTCATAGACGTAAACGAATAAGCTAAGGATAATTAGGCCTGCGCCAGCTGCGAATTGAAGAAAATATTTATTTGTTTCGCGCCACTTCTGAATTTTACCTAATGTTTTGCCTCTGCCGATTAAAAACCAGATTATAGTTAGAGAAGATAGGGAAATCTCAGTATAAATTAATATCCCTAGCAATTGCCAAGGGGCGGGTAGTTGGGTAATAGCAAGTGATCCAATAAATAATGGAGCAATAATAAACAATATTTCACCAGCTACGCTAGTCATGCCTAGGCTAAAAGCTTCAGATTTCATTTTTGTAGCTTTGGTTCGGATCAATAAATACTTTGCTACTCCCCTAGGAATCCAAAGAGCAGTCCCCTTCTCTCTACGATAATAAAATAGCCAAACAGATATAGCTACGCCAAATAATAATCCGCAGCCACCAGCCCAGACAACTTGAGGCGAATTGGAGCCAAAGAGGTTTATTAGTATTAGAACAACAGCTGACGACAGTAATAAGGTTATTAGACCAGCCCCAAAGATGAAACTAGTAGTTAAACTAAATAATTTCTTCTGTGTATTTTTTGAACCTATAGTATGGCCACTCAGTATAGTTAAGACGCTTAGACTTAATTGGAAACTGCTATGGATTAAAGCAGCTAAGATGATAATGGCAAGAGAGGCGGCGATGCTCATATTTTTTTTTGTTTTTTATATATCCTCAATCTAATTTATAGCATAACCAACACCATACAGTCAAAGAAAATGGGATAATATATCATAAAGGTATTGCTTTTTTGAACAGTTTATGCTTAAATAGATTTATCAAACAATAAAAATAAAAAAAGGAAAGTCGAAATGAAAGAGCAAGCATCCGAAACAATAGAAACTTCAGAATTAGAAACCTGGAATTGTCAAAGAACAAGGAAACAGTTACTCGGTTTTATAGCCCGTCGTGAATCTGAAATTGGTTCATTAGACATAGACGAATAAAATCTATATAAAAAATATGAAAATAATCTCTTTAATTTAAGAGATTATTTTAATTTATATAGTTAATAGAATAGTCATTACAAGGTCGCACCTTGTAATAATCTAAATTATTATATAATATATATGTATATGCCAAGCCGAAATATTGACAGGGTAGACATTGAGAAAAGCTATTATCACATCTATAGCCACGGTGTTGGTCGCCAGCCTATTTTTAAATGTGATGAAGATTTTGACTTCTTTCTTAGCTTATTTGAGCGTCACTTATCTATTAATCAAGCCTCAGATAAATTAGGTCGGAAATATAAGCACTTAAGGGGGCAGATTGAACTGCTTAGTTATTGTTTAATAACTAATTATTTTCATTTATTAGTTTATCAAGAAAATAAAGGGGCGATTGCAAGATTAATGCATGCAATCATGACCAGTTATAGTATATATTTTAATAAAAAATATAAACGGTCTGGTCCCCTTTTCGAGAGTCGTTACCGGGCTGTAATTTTAACGTCTGATTTAGAACTGAGACTAGTTAGCCGATATATTCATTTGGTTCCAGGTAATTGGCAGGCTTATCCATATTCAAGCATCCATGCTTATTTTGGTATTGGACTTTCGGATTGGCTCCAGCCGAATAGACTAATTGACTTATTTGGTTCAACGCCAGTATATGCAGATTATCTAGATGATGCAGAAGACTATAGTCTGTCAATCAAAGACTTAAAGGCAAAATTAGCAAACAAAAAGTAGTGTATAGTAGAATTTAGTTATGGAAAACAATAATGACTCTAGCGATAAGATTGATGAGCCTAAGGATTTTATTTTTAGTGATGACGAGGTCTCAATTATCCGACAATATTTTAATCGACAGGTTAAATTGCCAGCTGAATTAGCAGAAAAAATTAGAACAGACCCATTATGTGATGAATATAGGATAATTTTATTTTTGCCAGAAATTGGGGATCGAATAGCTAAAAATAATGAAAGGCCGACAGTAGAGTTCTTTAATAATGGGACTCGTGATTTTGTTGAGAAAGTCTCGTTTAGCGATTGTGTATATATTGTTAAAACTATTGAAAATACTAATGAGCCAGCCATCGCAAAGACTATGGCTGAAATTGGAGTGGGGCCTCAGCAAATTGAATCACTTAGTGGTTTTATTACTGAAAAATTTATAGAAGGCAAGGCAATAAGCAAATTAGATCCTGCAACTTGTACCCCAGATTTTATGAAAATAATTGGTCAAAAAATTGGTGAGGGAATTAAGAAAATTCACGAAAAAGGGATTTTAATAAATGACCAATTGTTATCAGACGATTTTTCTAAATCCCATACAATTATTACGCCAGAAGGAGAAGTTTATTTTATTGATTTTGGAGCATCAGTTGATCTTAACAATTTTCCTGAAATGACTGATGAGGAAGTTGCTTTAATTATTAGGTCAGATGCCTATTCTTTTTTCAGTTTTTCTAACTGTCCTAAAGAAAAAAGGAAAGCTTATATTGACGAGTACCGTAAGGATAGGATCGGCCGGTTCAAAAATAAAGAGGAAGTTATTTCGCGCTATGATGGTCAATTGATTACCGAAGGACTTTCCTTCCTATCTAATAGGATAGATAATGTCAGGTCGTTAGTTGCTGGCCTTAATGAGCCTTTAATTGAAAAAACAAATTAGTACTTTCCTACTTGATTGCTAAATATAATAAGTCGATTGCGTGAATTGTAAATAATATCCAAAATAGGATATTTAGTTGTTGTTGGTCGAGCCTGTGTATCGCTTTATTACAGACCGGGTAGAATAAATATAGGAATAAAGTGGCAGCTACACTAAATACCATAACGCTTTCTAAGCTAACGTAGCCGTTTATATTAAACCTTTGGTTGGAATAGTCCCAAAATAAGTTTGATCCGTAGGCCATAACTACATAAAGAGCGCAAAGATATTCAATAATTCCAGTAATAATAATATTCAAGATAAAGACAGTTAACGGTTTAACATTGTATTTTTTTACAAGCGGCCAGACTATTACAATAATAGCTACAGCCCCTATGCCGTATGGTGAAGCTAGGGGAATAATAGTCGGCATATTTGGGTGCCAAATATAGCCATTGTCTATAAAGTGATGGAATTTTGACCAGACAATTTCTGCATAGTGGCCAAGAAGAGCAAATATCCAATATAAAATAAATAATTTTTTGATTAGGTTAAAAGAGACAATTGTATCCGATTTAAACATTGGATATTTAAAATTTGAGATTGTATTTTTTAATTTAATTAAAAAATTCTTCATAACTTTATATTACAACAATAACTGTGCTAAGGCTTTATCTTATTGAACTTTTTATAGGCAGTTTTCATTTTTTCTTTATCAGCAAGCAAACTTCTAAGTTCTTTTATGTATTTTTTGTATACGTCGTCTTCTATGTAGGGCTTAGAATAACCATTTTCGCCGAATTTTTTCTTCATAAAAGCATACGACTCATTAAATATTTCATCAAAGTTTCGATTAGGGTTACTATTTTTTGAATACTCATATGATCTTCGGCAGACCATTTCGACACTGGTATTTTTATCAGCTAAGCAGATTATTTTACCATACATACTTCTTGGTTCAGTTTCTAGAGATGCTCGGTGGTCTTCAATTGCCTCTTTGATAATATTCATTTGCTCTTCGTTAAAGAATTGTTTCATATGATTATCATTTATAAATATGTTTGCTGATATTTTTTCGTGGTTTTCTCTATCAATATAGCAACCACAGTCATGATAAGCCGCAATCGTATAGGCCATATTTAAATCTAAGTTATATTCTGGGGCAAGTTTTAAGCTACGCTCAATTACATTTTTTAGGTGGATTGCATTATGTCCATTATCGTTTTTATCGTAAAGTGGGAATATATTTATCTTTAAATATTTAAGTAAATCATTATTCATATAGATTTATCATATCAAAAAAAGTCTACAAAATTAGAAAAGTCCTGATATCGCAATTAAGCAATATCAGGACTGTATTAAGTATAGGGATGAAAGAGGTGGCCGTGTTTTTGGTTAGTTTGAGGTTCCCCTCAAGGTCAAAAATCGCCGTTCTCGTTTCATTTTTTTCCTCCTGTAACAGAGGAATACCTATAGATGTACCTTACGCAAGCAGCGTTTTACCACTGCTTGCGTTTCCTCTATCCCACCAGCACGCCTAGTCCAATGGGAGTTTTTAATCGGATACCGGTATCATCATAAGCGCATCAGAGACCACGGACAGAAGCCCAGATCAGCTGTGCGGTAAATACATATTAACACATAGTCCATATTATGGCAATAGTATTTTATAATAATATTTTGTATTAGATTAATTGCTCAAGAGTTTAAACTCAATAGCCAAAACACCATATTCCTTTTGGTCTGCTTCGGAATAATATTTATTATATTCATCGGCAGCTGACTTGGCACTATCGGCATAAGGTATGATTTTTTTATAGTCTTCTGAGCATGTCATTTCTAGTGATGTATTGTAATGCCTTATGCCAGTAATCTCCACTAGAGCGACATGTGGTTCACCGTCTTGAAGCTTGCCGTCTTTGTCGCGGTGATCGCGACGTAACCAAACTTGATCGCCTACTTGATATTGAGCGAATTTGTCTCTATTTAGTCGTCCTTCAATTGTTTTATCGCCAGCAATAATGCTGTCTAGAAGATGTGATTCGCGACCTGACTCCCAAATATTCATATATTTAGTATATATTATCTTATCCGTAAGTGTTAATAGTATATAATTAAAGCTATGAAGATAGCAGTCGGGACAACATCTGAGCCAAAGATCCAATTTCTAAAAGAAATATTGGATGAATTAAAGATTGATTATACATTGTTGCCTTTTGCTGCTAACAGCGAAGTATCCGAACAACCAATAAGTGACGATGAGACTAGAACTGGGTCTTTAAACCGTGCTAAAAATGCACTTACTGAACATAAAGATGCAGATATAGGGATTGGGGTTGAAGTCGGTTATCATCCAAATAAGAACGGCGATTATGAGATCTTTTGTTGGGCTAGTATTATTGACCAAAAAGGTAGGCAAATATCTGGCCAATCTCATAAATTATTACTCCCAGAATTTCATCAGGGAATATTAAAGGAAAATAAATTACTAGGTGATTATGTCAGACAGTATTTATTAGACAATCCAGACCCAGCGTCTCAAGATGTTGGTGTCATTATTCGTGATCGAAAAGTTTTTATTCAAGCTTCAATTAGGGAAGCTTTTAATAAGTATTTATAATAATACTAAATGCTATAATTAGCTTAATTAATAAGTACTAAGGAGAACTATCCGATGGATAATGAAATTATATTAGAGGATCAGAAAATTGAAACTGAAATTTCAAAAAAACCAAAGCTAAATAAATCTTTGACTATTATTTTATTAGTAATTATTGCTGTTCTTCTTGTTATTGTTGGCGTAGGGGCTTATTTTTACCTAAATCAGACTAAATGCGCTTCTTCAGTAAAAGTTGCTGATAATAGTAATGAGGTGGCGGTATCAGATTCAACAAATGGCAAGCTAAGCGATGATGTTTATAAGATTTATACTTATACAAATAGTAGTGTTACGGTAAATGGCGACCAATGTGACTCAACCTCTGTTTTGTCCTTATATAAAGATCAAAGTATTGCAGTTTTATCTGACAGTAGTTGCTTTGGTGGTGAAATTAAGATAGGAACATATGATGTTTATGCTGATAAAGTTATGATTGAATTTCAGACTCGAGTAGGGCTTGATAGTCAATCTAAATTAGATTTTCACGAAGATATTAGTAATAATGGCAGCGGCAATATACTTACAATGACATTAAATAATGACGGAACTGCGACCTCAAGTTTATTCGATGGTATTAGGACTTATTTAAAAAAGTAAAAAAATATATGAATATAATAATTATTAATCCCAAAAAAGATTTTAGCGATAACCAGATAGGTGATTTAGAGTCTGTCGGACAAATAACTTGGATTGAGGATGATAATTATCAGGACGATCCAGCTTTTACTAACGATGAAGAAAAGATAGTTGCAATTGGGCCAGAGGTTGTTGGTTGGAAATTCGACAATGATTTTATTGATAAAATAACTAATTTAAAGTCTATCTGCATACCATCTTCAGGTTTTGATTGGGTAGATGGTTCTTATCTTCGCGAAAAGGAAGTTACTCTAACTAATGTCCCTAAATACTCAACTGAATCAGTGGCTGAGTGCGCGATTTCGATGATGTTTAATGTTGCCAAAAAGTTGCCTCTTATTATTAAAAATGGTTGGAAATTAGATTATGATACTCATCAAGGCTGGGAGATAAAAGGCAAGACTATGGGTGTTATTGGCCTAGGCTCAATTGGGACTAGAATTGCTGAAATTGGCCAACAAATTGGGATGAATGTTGTTTATTGGTCTAAGAATAGTCGAGATGATAGATTTGAATACTTAGAATTTGATGATGTTTTAAAGACTTCTGATTATATATTTCCAACATTATTAAAAAATAATGAAACAAAGAATATGGTGAATAAGGATAGAGTCGGCTTGATTAAGAATGGTGCTTCAATAGTATCTATTACGGGTGACGAGCTTTTTGATTTAGCCAGTGTTTTACTTAGATTAAAAGAAGGCAGTCTAAATGGATTGGCAATAGAGCTAGATGATAAGACGATTAATGATTTTGAAGGCAATGTTTGGGTTGCCCCACATATATCTTGGTTTACAAAAGAAGCTTTTGATGAAGATATAAAGATTTGGGTTGATAATATTATTGCTGCAGCAAAAGGGCAGCCTAAAGATATTGTAAATTAGTTGAAAAAACTTTTTTTGATGAGAAAGTATTCTAATTTGTATGATAAAAATAATCAGTAAATTTTTTCAAGATATATATATTGACCTTTCTCTTTATGCCGTTTTTCTGACATATATTTTTATTAATTTTAACCCAACTATTATCAACTTTGTTGTTTTATTTTTTACTCTTTCGGCACTTGTATTTTGGATAATATCTCGAATTCAACTCGGCTCATCTTTTTCAGTTTTACCAGAAGCAAAACAATTAGTGACAAAAGGTATATATTCTAAAATACGCAATCCGATATATTTATTTACTATAATAGCCAATATTGGAGTCATTTATTTGCTAAATAATAAATATCTATTTTTGATTCTTCCGGTATTTGTGATTGTTCAAGTCATCAGGTCCAAGCGTGAAGAGAAGATGTTGATTAAAACATTTGGGGATAAATATTTGGCTTACAAGAGAAGCACATGGTTTTAGTATAAATAATAATCATTAAATTATTGTGACATCGTCAATAAAATAACCCCATCTTTGAATGGGGTAATTTTATTGGTAGTAGCGACAGGAATTGAACCTGTGACCTCGAGCTTATGAGTCTCGCGCTCTAACCAACTGAGCTACGCTACCGTGTAACTTTGTTATTGTAACAAAAAGTAAAGTGTTTTTCCAGAGTGGTAGTCTTAGTTGTATACTTAATAGTATGAATAAAACTATAATTATGTTTTTTGTTTTAGCTTTTGGCTTAATAGGCGGGTATCTACCGACATTACTTGGTGAAGATATTTTTAGTTTATGGGAAATATTAGGTAGCACTGTCGGGGGATTTATTGGTATTTGGGTAGGCGTTCTAGCTTCAAAGAGGTTTAGCTAATGGCAACTAAAAAACAACCAGCCATTTGTTATGTTGTGGCTGTTAGTGGCGGTGTTGATTCAGTTGTTTTACTAGATATGCTATCTAAGAAAAAAAATCTTAAATTAGTTGTAGCTCATTTTGACCATGGCATTAGAGATGAGTCTCATTTAGATGCGGAGTTTGTTAAGAATCTATCTATAAAATACGATCTACCATTTGAGTATAAGAGGGAAGAATTAGGTAAAGAGGCGAGCGAGGAAACTGCCCGCAATTGTCGTTATAAATTCTTGCGTGAAATAGCAGCAAAATATAACGGGGTTGTGGCAACAGCTCATCACGGGGATGACGTAGTTGAGACCGTTGCGATTAACTTGCTTAGGGGGACTGGCTGGAGGGGACTAGCTGTTTTAGATTCGGACATTATTCGTCCACTCACCCACCTTACGAAAAAAGATATCTTAAGTTACGCCAAAAAACATAAATTAAGATGGCATGATGATTGTACTAATGCTAGTGATAAATATCTAAGAAATCGGGTTCGTTTGCAAACTGCAAAAATGTCTGATGATGATAAATTACAAATTTTATCTTTATGGACAACTCAAAAAGATATTAAAAAGGCGATTGATCAAGAGGCAAAAGTGTTAGTTGGTGATGGGCCGAGTTATAGCCGATATTTCTTTACTCATGTTAATGAGTCTGCGGCAATTGAATGTTTGAGATATATAACTGAGGCAAAACTTACTCGTCCGCAGATGCTTAAGCTTTTATTAAATATTAAAACAATTAAAGCCGGTAAAAAATATAGTGCTGGCGGTGGTGTAAAAATTAACTTCACCTCTCGTAATTTTACTGTCGAGCTGTTAAAGTAAATACAGAAACTAAAATCGCTGATGATACGAAAGGAATATATAATTCTTCATGGCAATAAAACCACCTAATCCAATCAATTTTAATAAGAAACCAAGTAATCTAATTCGGCTAGGTATTTTTTGGGTAATTATCATAGCTATAATCATGGGAGGATTCGCTTTACTCTCCCCTGCTGATAATTTAAAAGAAGTGGCTTTATCTGATGTTATCAGTCGTGCTAATTCTGGTCAGATTGCAAAAATTGAAATTCAAGGTAATGACATTAAAGTTACTCCAAAAGGTAGTGATAAGCCAACTGAAAAATCTGTTAAACAATCCGACAGTAGTATTCAGGAGCAGGGACTAAAGAGTGATGCTCAGGTTGAACTTAAGATAGTTCCACCATCAACAACAGGTGATACTATTTGGGGATTGGCTTCAATTATTATCCCGATTGTCCTTATCGCGGCAGTATTCTTCTTTATGATGCGTCAAGCTCAGGGCCAAAATAATCAGGCTATGGGTTTTGGTAAGTCTAAAGCTAAATTATATGGTGCTGATAAGAAAAAAGTTGTTTTTGCTGATGTTGCTGGTAGCGAATCTGCTAAACAAGATTTACAAGAAGTTGTTGATTTCTTAAAACACCCAAAAAAGTATGAAGCACTGGGCGCTAAAATTCCAAAAGGCGTATTACTTGTTGGTAGCCCAGGAACTGGTAAAACATTACTAGCTAGAGCTGTAGCAGGTGAAGCTAATGTTCCCTTCTTCTCAATTTCTGGATCAGAATTTGTTGAGATGTTTGTTGGTGTTGGTGCCAGCCGAGTTCGAGATTTATTTGCAAAAGCTAAGAAAAATGCTCCATCAATTATCTTTATTGATGAGATTGATGCAGTTGGTCGTCGTCGCGGCAGCGGTATGGGCGGCGGTCATGATGAGCGTGAACAAACCCTTAACCAGATATTGGTTGAGATGGATGGTTTTGAAAATGACGCCAATGTTATAGTCCTAGCGGCAACTAACCGAGTTGATGTACTCGACCCAGCCTTGCTTCGACCAGGTCGTTTTGATCGTCGTACAAATATTATGTTGCCAGAGCGTAAAGATCGTTTAGCAATTTTACAAGTTCACTTTAAGAACAAGCCGATGGACGAAACTGTAAAATTGGATGCATTAGCTGCAAAAACGGCTGGCTCATCTGGTGCTGATCTTGCTAATATAGCCAATGAAGCAGCAATTGTAGCTGCTAGCCGTAATGCTAAAAAGATCAGTAATGCTGATTTAACTGAAGCTTTCGAGAAGATAGCTATTGGGCCAGAGCGAAAAACAAAGATTATGAGTGATAAAGAAAAACAAATGACAGCTTACCATGAAGCCGGTCACGCTATTGTTGGCCACTTACTCCCAGACAGCGACCCAGTTCATAAAGTTACAATTATTCCTCGTGGATCAACTGGTGGTGTTACTTGGTTCTTACCTCCAGAAGATAAAAGTTATACTAGTGTAATTGAATTTAAAGATGTTCTTGCTCGAGCACTTGGCGGTAGAGTTGCCGAGAAATTAATCTATGGACCAGATAGAGTAACAACTGGGGCAGGAGCTGACTTAAGGCATGCGACTGAAATTGCTAGGGAAATGGTGATTGAGCAGGGTATGGGCACTGGACTTCGTGACCAAGTATTTCATGAAGATAATGGTGGCATGATGTTTGACCGAATGACTCATGAGAGGCCTTATAGCGATGATACGGCTAAGGAAATTGATAAGGAAGTTGCAACGCTAATTAAAGAAGCAGCAACTAGAGCTGAAGCGGTTATTTCTAATAACCGATCTGGGTTGGATAAATTAGCCCAAGCTCTACTAGATGAAGAGACAATCGATGAAGAACAAGTAGTTGAAATATTAAAAGATTCAGTTTTGCCAAAGGAGGCTAAGCTTTACTAGGCCTGGCAATATATATGGGACGATTTAGAAGTACTGTAGCTCGTGCCAACATCAAACTGCCGCTTAAATTAGCAGCAACCCTACTAGCGAGTTCAACTTTGGTTTCTAGCCTTCTAGGGCTATTTCGCGATCGTCAATTAAATGGTCTGTATTATAGTTCTTACCCTCAGGGGATTGACGCTTATACAGTAGCCTTTTCGGTACCAGATTTCATGTTTTTTATATTAGTCTCGGGCGCTTTAAGTGTCACTTTTATTCCTGTCTTTAACCAGCGATTGGCTGATAATAATAAAAAATCAGCTTGGGAATTATCTTCAAGCGTTTTGAACTTAATGGCAATAGTTACTTTAATCGCCAGTATCTTAATTATTATCTTTGCAGAGCCTTTAATCCGATATGTAGTTGGGCCAGGGCTTAATGAGTCGAGCCGAGCGCTAGCTGTTAGTATGATGAGAGTCATTGCCATTAACCCATTCTTATTTGCAATTGCAACTGTTATTTCAAGCATGCAACAAGCGATTGGGCGATTCACTTTCTTTGCAATGGCTCCAGCAGTTTACAACATTGGAATAATTATTGGAGTAATGTTCTTTACCAATGGGATTAATCTATTTGGTTGGCAGGTATTTGAGGGTGGAATTATGGGTGTGGCTCTTGGTGTCGTGCTTGGTTCAGCGATGCAGCTGCTGATCAGTTGTATCGGCTTATTTGGGATGGGCTTTGACTATCGATTCAAAATATATTGGAAGAATCTTGGTTTTAGAAAAGTCTTATCGCTACTACCTGCCAGATCACTTGATCAGGGCATAGATTATATTAATGGCATGGTTGAGACCAATTTAGCCTCTCGAATGGCAGCTGGTACAATCCGCGCTTATCAGCAAGCATCGGCTCTATCATTTGTGCCTGTTAACTTAATTGGTGTGGCAATTAGTACGGCTGCTTTTCCAAAAATGGCTGAAAGGTTAGGTGAGGGAAGGCCAGACTTATTTAAAAAAGAATTACAGTCAGTGTTAAGAGTAATTATATGGTTGGCCTTACCAGTAACGGTCATTACTTTCTTCAGCCGTGGTTATTTAATTAACTTTATAAAAAATGGTGGCGATTCATTAATGTCTAATATCTTGGGGATTCTAGTCGTTGGTATCTTATTCAGATCGGTTTATCATATTGCTTCTCGAAGTTTTTATGCTCAGCAAAATACTAAGACTCCACTATATATTTCATTTTTCGCTATCGGGTTAAACATATTCCTAGCGATTTGGTTTACTATGAGGTTAGATATGGGAGTTTATGGTTTGGCTTGGGCAGCTTCAATCGTGGCAGTGACAGAAGTATCAATATTATTTTTTGTAATGTCAAAGACCATTAAGGGACTATTTGATGCTACTTTCCTTCATTCGGTTGGTCGAATGATTATTGCGGCAATTCTTATGGGTATAGTTTCATACATCTGTGTCATAAGCTTCCCACTTAGCATTACTGATCGAAGTTTCTTTGTTAGCTTCCCGAAGTTTGGTTTAATAGTTGCTGTTAGCGGTGTCTGTTATCTAATTCTAAGCAAATTGTTTAAACTATCAGAAGTTGACCCAATTATTGATAGGGTTAAGAAGATATTGTCTGTTAGGCCCAAGTAAATATGACTATCGATAAAATCCGTAATTTTTGTATTATTGCTCATATCGATCATGGCAAGTCGACCCTTGCTGATCGTATGCTTGAACTAACAGGCACTGTGGAGAAGAGAGATATGAAATCTCAATTACTTGACAGTATGGATTTAGAACGTGAAAAGGGAATAACGATTAAGTTAGCTCCAGTTCGGATGGTATATAAGGGGCATGATTTAAATCTAATTGATACTCCAGGGCATGTTGATTTCAGTTATGAAGTAAGTCGATCACTTCAAGCCTGCGAAGGTGCAATTTTAGTTGTTGATGCTAGTCAGGGGATTCAAGCCCAAACTCTAGCCAATGTTTATTTAGCTATGAATGCTAATCTAACAATTATTCCGGTCCTAAACAAGATTGATTTGCCAGCAGCAGATGTTCATCGAGTAAGTGCCGAGATTATTAATTTACTTGGTTGCAATGAAGAAGATATTCTAAAAATTAGCGCAAAAACTGGTCAAGGCGTAATTGAAGTATTAGACGCAGTTGTTGAAAAAATTGAATCGCCAAAAGGTGATGAGTCCTCGCCTTCTAGGGCTCTTATTTTTGATAGTTATTATGATGATTATAGAGGCGTTATTTTATATGTTCGGATTGTTGATGGATCAGTTAAAAAAGGCGACATAATTGAGATGATGGCGACAAATGCTAGTGGTGTTGCCCTTGAGGTTGGGGTATTACAGCCGACTATGAAGGCTGGGCTAGACTTGGCGACTGGTGAGATTGGTTATATTGTAACCAACCTTCGCACTACGAGGGATGCTAGAGTTGGTGACACGGTTACGACAAGAAGGTCACATACAGATTCACAGCTTCCTGGTTATAAGCTAGTAAAGCCATTTGTTTATGCTGGCTTCTTCCCTGTTAGCAACGATGATTATAACAACTTAAAAGATGCAATTGAAAAACTAAGTCTTAGTGACTCGGCTTTACAATTTGAGCCAGAAAATTCTCCAGTGCTTGGATTCGGCGTTAGGATTGGTTTTTTGGGGTTGCTCCATATGGATATTATTCATGAACGATTGGAACGGGAATATGATTTAGATTTAATTGTTACTAATCCATCAACTGACTATCACGTGACATTATCTAATGGGGAAGAGCTGGATATAAAGAGCGCTAGCGATCTTCCGGATGTTAGTAAAATAAAAGAAATAAGAGAACCTTGGATAAAGGGCGAAATTGTTGTACCAAAAGATTATATTGGAGCAGTTTTGCAATTGATAATAGGTAAGCGTGGAATTCAAAAAAATCTGAGTTATATTGATGAACGGGCACTAATTAGTTTTGAGGCTCCCCTAGCCAATTTATTAACTGATTTTTATGATTCATTAAAATCGATTACTAGTGGTTATGGC
>Ga0194063_10001325_pt1 | contig 16184 bp, 12 predicted proteins | sample SepL3720m_MetaG_FD_155459 | JGI IMG/M metagenome (GOLD analysis project Ga0194063, IMG submission 155459) | Anoxic zone freshwater microbial communities from boreal shield lake in IISD Experimental Lakes Area, Ontario, Canada - Sep2016-L373-20m | ecosystem: Environmental > Aquatic > Freshwater... | reverse complement strand
GTCATGAAAGCGGCATCGAGGAGTAGTGACTGCTTCTACCCGAGTTCGAAGGTGGTGACCCCGAAGACGCGCTTGAGGTCAACCGCAGGCGTCCCGCCGAGGTACATGCGCGCGGTTCCAAAGACCTCGGCCATCCGGTAGCGCTTGGCGAGATCGAGCGCCTCAGCGTGCGCCTCCGGAACGTCGAGGTAGAGCTCTGCCGTCCCCGGCACCGAGCGCGCGAGCGTCCGAAGCAGGGCATCGGCGATGTCGGGGTTCGTGGCGAACAGCGGACCCATCTTGTAGTCGGCGCGACATGGTCGGATGACTCCGTAGCCAAGCAGGCGTCCATCATCGACGTACCCCAAGCACGTATGGTCGGGCGCACCGATCCACGCCGACAAGAACGCAGGGCGAGCTGCGGGAAAACACGTGCGGTCAAGTTCGGCGACTTGCACAAAGTCGGAGGCCGACAGCGACAGAATATGCGAGTCAACGCCCTCTCGATCCGCGAACACGGAACTTGAAAACGCGAACCTGATGTTGCGGTACGCGAAGACGAAATCCGAGACCTCGTAGTCCTTCTGGTGAGCGTAGACGCCATCTAGGCCGACGACGTGGCCGTCGAGCCGTTCTATCGCTCTGCGCCACAGCTGCATTCCGATGCCTTGGCTGCGAAACTCGGGGGCAACGATGTAGAGTCCGATAAAGCCGAACTGCTCCCCGTATGAAACCGCCGAGATGCACCCGACCGGCTGACCATCCACCTCGGCCAAGTAGAAGCCACCAGGGTCGGCTGCGTGGAAACACGCCGCATCGTTCAGCCCGGGATTCCACCCCTCACGCGCCGCGAGATCGATCGCCGGATCGCCCTAGTCGACTGTGAATTCGGCCCACGAGGACTATCGGCTAGCGCTGAATGATCCTCCACCGCACATTGTGCACGCCCGTGAAGTTCAACGAGCGCGCCAGGCCGGGACCCAAGTCGAACACGCGCGGTGGCGAGTTCGGGCCGCGATCTTCGACCGAGGCTACGGCGCGCTTGCCGTTGTACTCGAACTCGATCAGGGTGCCGAACGGCAGCGTCATGTGAGCGACCATCATGGAGGTCGGATTGATGCTCTTGCCGCTTGCTCCACGCCCGCGTCCACTGCTCCCGAAGGTCCAGCTGTAGTGTGATGCGAGCGAGGTCGTCCACTCTCCGGCACCGGAGAGTTGCTGCTTGGGATCGCTCTTCTTCGCGCTCGTACCCGACGGTGAGCTGGGCTTCGCTGCCGCGGCGGTTCTCGCTTCGTACTCCTTGAGAGCCGCCTGGCTCGACGCGAAGTCCTTGCGCGCCCGAGCAACCTCGGCCGCTTGGGATTCCACCGCCTTGAGCTCCTCGGCTTGCAGATCCATCAGCGACTTCGCAGACTTTTCTGCCTTGGCGCGGGCAATTGCCAGTGCCTGCAGGTCTTGGGCGTCCTGCCGGTTCATGCGCGTCAGCAGGTCCCAGCGCGAGGTGAAGTTCTCAAATGTCGACGCGCCGAGCAGCACCGAGACGTAGGCGGCATTTCCCGAGCGGTACATGTTGAGCGCCCTTGAGCCGAGTCTCTTACGGACTCGTTCCTGTTCGGCGATGACGCTATCCAGCTCAGAGGAAGTCTTCGTCATGCGAGCAGTAATCGCCGCAGACTGCTTGCGCACGGCCTCGAGTTTCGCGACTGCACGATCCACGCGAACGCGGTCAGCCGAGGTCTGGGCAGACGTGGGCACCGCCACCGCAGGTACCGTGGACAGTCCCAAGAGACACACCGCAGTTGCGGTGACCAGTACCATTTGAATCATTCGCCGATAAGACATGGCGCTTAGTGTACCAGCGGCTCTCAAAACACGAGTGTTGATGCGAATCTGGAGAGCGAGAGAGAGCGCATGGCATCAGGCCCAGTCGGCTACTTCTTGTGGGTGCGGATCCTCGCGATCTCCTCCACGTGTCCGTACAGATGGAGACCCTTTGACACGCCGATCAGACTCCCCGAGCCGACCCCGATCTCGTCGGCCATGTACTGCTTTAGGAGCTCCAGCCCGGCCATGTTCACCGGAAAGCCGCCCCAAGCGTCCCAGCTGCGGAAGTAGACAACGAGGTGTAGCTTTCCGTAGCGCACTCTGCAATCGATCAGCCGCATGCAGGGAGGGTCGTAGCCCACGCCCCGGTTGTCATGTATGGCGATATCTTCAGGGCGGCCGATCTCGATCGTGGCCTGGTTGGTGTTTCCCCCAGAGTCTCTGAGCATCCGTATGGCCCACTCGACTTGGGGCAGAGTCAGCCCGAGCAAATCATCCGTCACCGGATACATGATCCGCTGCCCGTAGGTGTACTCCTCGTTCGGCTGAAGCTGATCGCTGAGGAGGTACCCCGGGAAGTACTCGCACTTCACGTAGTCTTCGTCGGCGAGGGGAGGAATTCCCAGACCGTCTGGAATCAGAGGCAGCAGCGGTCCGCTCCCCGGATCTGTGACCAGAATGGTCGCGAAGTCCAGTTCGATGCGGTCAGTCCCCTCGTAGCTCCCGCGCTCCACTTCGTAGCGGTAGCCGTGGGTCATGATGGCGTCGATCAACTGGAACCATGCATCGTCAAGATCGCGGGCAGTAATCGAAACCGGCAGAAGCGAGTCCCTTGTCACGGAGCGATTCCCTTCTTGCGGGCCGCCTATCGATCCCCGAGCGGCACGTAGGCCTGCAGCGGCGAGACACTCTTGTAGGCCGGTCGGATTATCTTGCCACCATTGGCGAGCTCCTCAAGCCGGTGAGCGCTCCAGCCCACGACCCGCGATATCGCGAACAGTGGCGTGTAGAGCTCGGCCGGAATGTCGAGCATGCGGTAGACGAACCCGGAGTAGAAGTCGACGTTGGCGCTGACGCCCTTGTACACGCGGCGCTGTGCCGAGATGACCAAGGGCGCAATCTGCTCCACGCGTTTGTGCAGGGCGAACTCCTCCGAGTACCCCTTCTCGTCGGCCAGCTTCTCGGCATAGCTGCGAAGAATGATCGCTCGCGGATCCGAGACCGAGTAAACCGGGTGGCCCATTCCGTAGACCAGGCCAGCACGGTCGAACGCCTCTTTTCTGAGCAGGCGGTGCAGGTAGTCGGCGATCTGGTCCTCGTCCTCCCAATCAGTGACGGTCTTTCTGAGGTCGTCGAACATCCCCACCACTTTGAGGTTCGCGCCGCCATGGCGGGGTCCCTTGAGCGATCCGAGCGAAGCCGAGATCGACGAGTACGTGTCGGTGCCGGTGGAAGACACCACGTGGGTGGTGAATGACGAGTTGTTGCCTCCGCCATGCTCGGCGTGCAGCACGAGTGTCATGTCCAGCACGAGCGCTTCGAGCTCGGTGAACTTGCTGTTGGGGCGGAGCATGTGAAGGAAGTTCTCGGCGGTTGAATAGGTGGGTTCGGGGCGGTGGATTACGAGGCTCTTGTCGTGGAACTTGTCCAGATAGGCCTGGTAAGCATATACGGCAAGCATCGGGAACTTCGCAATCAGGTGCAGGGTCTGGCGCAGCACGTTGCGGGTTGTGGTCTCGTCGGCATGCAGATCGAGGGTGTAGAGGCCCAGTACACCTCGCATCATGGCGTTCATGATGTCGCGGCTCGGCATGCGGAGAATTCCATCATGGATGAACGAACGCGGCATCTTGCGCATGTCCGATAGGTACTCGTCGAACTCATCGAGCTCGGTCTTGTTGGGGAGGGCGCCAAAGAGAAGAAGATAGGCAGTCTCCTCGAATCCGGGCTGACGCTCTGCGACGAACCCGTCAACAAGGTCTTCAATCTCAATGCCTCGATACAGCAGCCGACCGGGCGCAGGAACCAGTTGATCGCCTTCGGGCTGGGTGCCGATGACGTCGCCGATCCGCGTCAGCCCTGCGAGAACACCCCTGCCAGTCTGGTCGCGAAGGCCGCGCTTGACGTCGTACTCGACGTAGAGCCCGGGATCGACCGGACACTGCTTGTCGGCGATTGCGGTCCAAGTATCGAGAGCCGAGTCTCGGCCGCTGGGGACGCCGAGATGAGGCTCGAATGAGGTGGCGTTATCCTTCTGCGCCATGGGCATTCCTTTCGTCTGCGAGGGCTCTGCGCCGTAGCTTGACGGCGGATATCATCGCGGTTTGCGTACCCAGCGTACCCGAAGCGCGCCCGCGACTCGTGAATCAGGTGCATTGCGGTGTCGATTCTCGGGGGTCCGCTTGCGCCACAGGGGCCGCGACATGGACGAAACTCACGGGCGGTCACGCTTCTGGGGCAAGTACAATCAATCAAGCGGCTCAACCAAACGATCGCTGAGACACGAAGGAGCTGGGTGCGGATGACTGACATGCGGCCCAGCGACCCGCTCCACGGCGTAACTCTGGAGACGATTCTGCGTAGGCTCGTCAACAAGTACGGTTGGGACGGTCTCGCCAAGCGCATCGAGATCAAGTGCTTCAAGAGCGACCCGAGTGTCAGTTCATCGCTGAAGTTCCTGCGCAAGACGCCTTGGGCGCGCAAGCAGGTTGAGGACTTGTTCGTGAGCTCAAAGTTCTGGACCAACGACTGAGGGGGGCGCAGTGGAAAAGACCGACACCGCGGGGGATGCGGCCCGACGGAAGCGCTCGTTCGATCGGTTCGTCAACTTCTCCGATGGCGTGTTCGCCATCGCAATAACCCTGCTGGTGCTCGACGTCCGCATGCCCCTACTGGATGCGACGGCCGTGGCTCCTCCACTCGGTCCGCAGATTGCGGGTCTGATGCCGAACCTCTTCGCGTTTATGCTGAGTTTCGTTGTGATCGGCGGCTACTGGATAGCGCACAACGGGTTGTTCAAGCTGATCGACCACAGCGACATTCGACTGGTCTGGCTCAATCTGCTGGTGCTCTTCTTCATCGTGTTGCTGCCACTCCCGACGCAAATAGTGGCCGACTACGGCAACACAACGCTGGGAGTCGAAATCTACGCCGGCGCCATGACGCTCACCGGCCTGTCAATCTTGGCATTGGCTGCGTACGCCAGACGCGCTCACTTGATTGCACCCGGGGCCGATGTCTCGATGACGATGGTCAAGTCCTCGTTGACGCCTCTCGTATTCGCGTCGTCCATGGTGGTAGCGATCTGGAGTCCGAGTTGGGCCACCAACATGTGGTGGCTCGTGGCTCTCGCCTTCTTCGTGGTCGACCCCATCATCAACAGCGATTGGCGCAAACTAGTCCGCCGAGGACACACTTCGCGCTAGCCTGATTGCGCCTCAAGCACATTGCTGGGGCAATTTGCCAGAGGAATGGGGATAGACTCTACGTGATATGCCGGTCGCAAGGCCCGTCGTCGTTCGCCTCTTGTTAGGAGTAGCCATGGCAGATCAGACCAGTCAGAGCCCAGGCCAAACTGCAGGTCAGCAACCCGCTGTCCTCGCGGGATCAAGGGTGGTGCTCTTGGTTTCCCAAGGTCCGCCGCAGACCTCCACGCCAGCCTATGTCAGCGTCCCCGATGTCACTTCCAAGTCGCAGGGGGACGCGCTCAAGATGCTGCAGACAGCTGGGTTGACGGCGCGGGTCTTTGACGAACTCAGCGACAGCGTGCCGCGCGGACACGTCATCGCTCAGACGCCTGAGCCAGGGCAGAGCGCGGTGATGGATGCCGAGATCGTTATCCTTGTCTCCAACGGGCCCCCAGCGCAGCAAACGGGCTACGTTGCTTTGCCGAATGTAGTCGGCAGTTCCGAATCCGACGCGGTTGCACTCATCCAGGCTGCGGGACTCTCGGCGCAGACGGTTCACGACTCCAGCCCGACAGTTCCCATCGGAATCGTGATCGATCAGATTCCCAATGCCGCATCGGTTGGTACACCCGCCAAGAAGTCGCTCATGTGGCTCTGGATCCTAATTGCGGTTCTGGTGGTGGCGGCGCTCGCCGGTGGCGCATTCATGTGGATGAACCGTACGACCGCAGTTCCCGCTGTCGTCCAGATGACCCAGCAGGATGCGCAGGCGGCAATCATCGCGGCCGGATTCAAAGTCGGGAACGTCACGACGACCCAGTCAGCCAATGCTTCGGAAGTAGGCAAGGTGACGGCGCAATCGCCCGCCGCAGCAGGGCAAGCCAAGGTCGGCAGCGCCGTGGACATTGTCGTTTCCGGGGGCCAGAAACTCGTCACAGTGCCCAGTGTTGCCGGGATGACTCAGGCGGCGGCCGAGGCGGCCTTGGCGCAGGCAGGCCTCAAGGCGACAGCTGGTTCGGCCAACAGCCCCACCATCCCCACGGGCCAAGTCATGACGCAAGCGCCCCCCGCCGGCGAGAAGGTACCCGCCGGTACCAGCATCGGTATCACGGTCTCTCAAGGGCCTTCGAGTGCGGCCGTTCCTGATGTTGTCGAGCAGACTGAGAGCAATGCGACGGCCGCCCTCAAGGCCGCAGGTCTCAAAGTCAAAGCCGTGACGAACTACAATCCTGCTCCCGATGGTGACGTCTACTCTCAATCGCCCGCTCAAGGCACATTGGTGGCTCCCGGCTCCACCATCACGATCCTCGTGTCAAACGGGCCCGCGCCGTCGCCCTTGACGGTGCAGGTTCCCAATGTGATTGGTAAGACGCAGTCATCGGCGACCAACGCACTGCAGAATCTCGGTTTCAAGGTGTCCGTCAGTCAGATCGCCAGTGGTACTGCCGGACAGGTCGTAGGGCAGGCTCCTGCGGAGGGCGCATTGGAGCCCAGCGGCTCGACGATCTCCATTCTGGTCTCGACAGGTAGCGCTCCGTAGAGATGGGGGTTGGCTAGGCCGAGGCAGCGAATCGCGGCCTGGTGACAAGAACAGCGCTTTGATGGGCGTCTCGGCCGCAAACGGTCGGGGCGCCCTCTTCGCTCGCATGGTGATGGTCTGGTTGATAGGTCGCTATGACTATGAATCAAAAGCAAAGACCATCAAGAAACAATGAAAATACGTCAAGATAGGCGACTTCACTTACGGTCGCCCATTCACGTGCAGGCCTTCTCCGACAAGAATGGGAGAGTCGAACAAGCGCCGAAAGGAATCTCGCCATGTCAAAGCGCACCAGCTGGGCCGAGCCCTGGAAGATCAAGGTCGTAGAGTCCATCAAGATGACTACGCGTGCTGAGCGCGAAGTCGCCATCCGCGAGGCCGGCTACAACACGTTCCTGCTCAAGTCCGAGGAGGTCTACATCGACCTGCTGACAGACTCGGGCACCAGCGCGATGTCGGACAACCAGTGGGCCGGCATGATGCTCGGCGACGAGGCATACGCCGGGTCGCGCAACTTCTATGCGCTCGAAGAAGCGGTGCAGAAGTACTACGGCTACGAGCACCTCATCCCGACGCACCAAGGCCGCGGCGCCGAGAACATCCTCTCGCAGATACTCATCAAGGACGGCGACTGGGTGCCCGGCAACATGTACTTCACCACAACGCGTCTGCACCAGGAGCTCGCCGGCGGCACCTTCCGTGACGTCATCATCGACGAGGCGCACGACCCCGCCTCCGAGCACCCCTTCAAGGGCAATGTCGACCTGGCCAAGGTCGATGCGCTGGTCAAGGAAGTCGGCGCCGACCGCGTTCCCTACATCACCGTCGGTGTGACCGTGAACCTCGCTGGCGGCCAGCCGGTCAGCATGGCCAACCTGCGCGAGGTCTCCGAGTACTGTCGCGAGAAAGGCATCCTCACGATCCTGGATGCCACACGCGCGGTCGAGAACGCGTATTTCATCCAGCAGCGCGAAGAGGGCTATGCCGACAAGACTTGCGCTCAGATCCTCCGTGAGCTCTGCGATCTGTCGGACGGCGCCACCATGTCAGGCAAGAAGGACAGCCTGGTCAACATCGGCGGCTGGCTCGCGGTGCGCGATCCCATGATCGCCGAGCAGGCCCAGAACCTGGTCGTCGTATACGAGGGCCTGCACACGTACGGCGGCATGGCCGGTCGCGACATGGAGGCCATGGCCCGCGGCATCGTCGAGTCCGTCGCCGACGATCACATGCGCTCGCGAATCGGGCAGGTCGAGTATCTCGGCCAGCGGCTCATCGACGCCGGCATCCCGGTCGTGCATCCCATCGGCGGTCATGCGGTCTTCCTCGACGCCACCGCTATGCTGCCGCACATTCCGCGCGATCAGTTCCCCGCGCAGGCGCTGGCGGCTGCGCTCTACGTCGAGTCCGGAATCCGCGCGATGGAACGCGGCGCCGTCTCGGCAGGTCGCGACCCGCAGACCGGCGAGAACCGCTACCCCAAGCTCGAGCTGGTGCGTCTCACAATCCCGCGCCGCGTGTACACGCAGGCGCATATGGACGTGACCGCCGAGAGCGTCATGGAGGTCTTCGAGGAGCGCGACCAGGTGCGGGGACTCGAGTTCAAGTACGAGCCGGAGTATCTACGCTTCTTCCAAGCGCGGTTCGGTACTTTGGGAGGCGACGGCATCTTCGCGTAGGGGGCCAGGCGCAGAGATCAATCGCATGCGAAAGGCCCGCTCACTCGAGCGGGCCTTTCGGTTTGTTCCGGGGTGCAGGCCTAGAGCCGTCCGAGCGCTACCAAGGTGGGTCAAAGTAGTAGGCGATTCCTTCGTAGCGATATATTGCTCCCAGATTTGTAATTATGCTGTTCACTTCGGCAGGGTCAGCCGTGAAGAAGTGCACACCCTTCGGTTTGTTATAGAAGCGGTAGATAGGCTGGGCACCAGGGGCCGCGGTGAGCGAAACCTTGTAGGCCTCGCCCTCGTGGCGATACGTACCGCCCATCGTGGTGATGACATTGGCTATTTCAGCGGGGTCAGCTGAGTAGAAGTGCACGCCTTGCCTGGAATTGTAGAAGCGGTGTAGCGGGGCGTTGTTGGCAGTCGAGGAGGTGTCCAAGGCATAGCTGACTCCCTCGAAGTTGTAGGTTGAAGAGAGTGTGCTGGCGACATTGTGCCTTTCTTCTTCCGATGCCGTGAAGAAGTGGACACCCTGCTTGAAGTTGTAGAAGCGATAAACGGCAACGGGCTTCGTGCCCTCGGCTCCCACAATTATCGGGGTAAATGCCTCGCCGCTTGACGTGCCTTGGTCGCACATAGCGGAAAAGTAGATGTAGTGCACGCCCACTGAGAGCGTGGACGTGGTAAACGAGGAAGCGGAAGAGAGCACTCCTCCAGGTTCCGCCCTCCATCGCCACGCGACGATGGGGTGAAGAGCATCTACACCGTGGCCGACGAAGGTGATCGGCTGCCCCGAAGTGGTTGCGCTCGGCGACACCGCGTCGATGGCGGCACCGACTGATTCCGCATCATCCTGAGCACTCTGAATGATATCGGCCAGTCCGTTGACCCCGCGGTTGAGGTTCGTCCCTTCAATGTTCTTGACCGTCGAGTTGAAACTGTGTCCCGACCCGTATGCGCTAATCAGGTCCGAGTAGTAAGCATGCGAGTGATTCGCGCAGTCGACGGTGAAGGCCCCTGGGTCACCGCGATACTGATAGCCGTCGTCGGAGATGTAGGAGCTGAAGTCGTAGCTGCCGGCAGCATCTTCAAGGGACCCGTGGAAACTATCGTTTTCGGTGGCACTCTCCTGGGTGTGCATCGGTCCGTTGATGTCAATGAAGTAGTGCGAGAGGTACCCGAGATTCTTGCTGGCCTCGATCCGGTCGCCGCGCCGGAGAGCCGCAACCGTCAGGTTGTAGTAACTCTGCACCTTGCCTTGAGGATTCCCGAAGTAGTGACCCCACGAACTGTTGTAGTAGCTGTTGTATGTACCCCACCAATTGGCGTTGTGATCGATGTTGTCGCGGAAGACGGTGTCTGGGTAGATTGACCTGCCGGCGGCGACACCAACGTCAACCCAGTTCGCACCACGAGCGGCAGCCATGCTCACAGCCCTAGACGTTGCCCATTGGTGGGTTCCACCCGAATAGCCACCAGTGCTCCACTCCGGAGTGTAGACATCCGGAACACCGAGAGCGGGCGCGGCAAGCGCGAACAAGAGCGCGACCCCAAGAATGGCAGAAATCATGAATCCGATTCGGCGGTCTCGCATGACGTCCTCGCTTCAGTTGATATCGTCCGACGCGATGCGCCAGGGAACGTGTGCCGATGATATACCCCGCGGAGGGCGGCAACAAACTCCCGGTCGCGGCTACCCGAACCACTTCAGCGAAAGTCTGATCATCCACATCGGCAGCCGATAAGGCGGCCAGCGCACGCCCAGAAGTCGCGGGAAACCGCGCCTGCGCAAGACGACGCCCGCCGGAACCGCCTCGGCGAGTCGCTTCTCGGTGTGATTGCGAGAGAACAGGTAGAAGGTGAGCGGCTGGGGCGCGCCGAAAGTCGCAGGAGTTCCTCGGACAGGTCGTCGTAGCCGAGGACCGGCAGGATTGGACCGAAGATCTCGTCGCGAATGAGCGGGCTGTCCCAGCTCACGCCGTCGACCACGGTGGGTGCGAAGTAGAGCGATTCTGCGTCGAAAGTGCCGCCGATAGCGACGTGTTGGTCCGCTTGCATCCCGGTCAAGCGGTCGAGATGCGCGCGGTTCACGATGCGCCCATAGCCGGGGCCGTATTGCGTCGCGCGGCTATGCGGCGGACAATCGGAGGGCGCCGCCTCCCGGGATGTCGGGTCGGACTGATTCCTGCGGCGCATTCGAGATTGGTCGCGATTGGATACTGCGTACGCTGTCGCCCTTTTGGTATGTGCGGTTGTTTCCGCCGTCGTCGCGGTTGTTTCTTGGCGCCGCCGGCCCGCGGCGGGCGCCTCGGGGATGGCACTTCTTGGTATCGCGATGCTTGTTTGGTCGTTCGCGGCCGCGAACGCGGTCAGCTGGTCGGAGACCGCTACTTCGGGGTCGGGGGTGCGATTCTGGCTGCTTCTCACCTATGCGGGTACCTTGGCATTCCCGGTTGCTGTGATGATTCTGGCTCTTCAATACACGAATCGCGGTGCGCTGCTCACCCCTCGCACCTACGTCTTACTGGCTGCCGAGCCGGTCGCGACGGTGCTGATTCTCGCAACAGACCCCTTCCATAAGCTGTTCTTCGGAGGGCAGGAACTTACCGCGACTATCAGCCATGGGGGGCCGTGGTTTTGGATCAACGCGGCGTACTCGATTGGCCTGATTGCGGTCGCCGTCGTATTGCTCGGCAGAGAGATGGATCTGACTGTTGGGCAGCGGATGTACCGCGCGCAAACGGGGACGATGATAGTCGCCCTGGTCATTCCTTCCATCGCGCTGTACCTGAGTATTGAGGGATTAAGCCCCGTACCAGAGATTGACCTTACCCCCCTTGCGTTCATCTTGACCGGACTCCTCTTGGCTTTTGCGTTGTTGCGGCTGGGTCTGTTCACACTGATCCCCATCGCTCGAGATCAACTTGTCGAAGAGATGCATGAGGGCGTCGTGGTGTTCGATGCGGCCGACAAGATAGTCGACATCAACCCAGCAGCACTCCGGTTGTTGAAACTCACCAACGATTGTCTGGGCAAGAATGCCCACGATGTGCTCTCCGAGCGCAAGGAGTTGGCTGTTGCGCTTCAAGCCGGAGTGCGGAGCGTGGAGTTTCAAACGGATGGTGACCCGGCCCGCTTTGTCGAAGTGTCTGCAGCAGCAGTGCGTGAGGATAAGAGCGAAGAACGAATCGCGACGTTGCTGACGCTGCGTGATATCACCGACCGCAAGAGCGACCAGCTGTTATTGGCCGAGAGCGAGCAGCGCCTCGCGCGCGTCTTAGAAGGTGCGAATCTCGGCGCATGGGACTGGAACCTTGAGACAGATCACGTCGACTTCAACGAGCGCTGGTTCGAAATGCTCGGCTATGGGCCCTCGGAGCTGCCGCACTCGTTGGCCACTTGGGAACTCCTCATGCACCCTGACGACGCTGAGATGGCCATGGCAGCAGTCCAAGCGCACATCGACGGTGAGACTCCACAATACGAGTGCACTCATCGACTTAGGACGAAGTCTGGGGAGTGGCGCTGGATACTCGATCGGGGACGAACCGTCGCCTTCAGTCCCTCCGGCAAACCGATTCGGATGGCCGGTACCCATCTCGACGTCACCGAACGTGTGCTCATCGAGCAGGCTTTGCGTCACAACGAGGCGTTGCTCTCCGGCTTGGCCGAGGCGACCCAGCATCTTCTCGCCGGCGCATCACTCGCAGATAGTGACGTTGCTGCGGCTTTGGGGTGCCTGGGCGAGGCGGCAGCGGTTGACCGTGTCTACATCTTTGAGCACGAAAGCGGCGACGGTCGCGGCTTCATCTCTCAGCGAGTCGAATGGTCACGCGACGGCACAGAATCGCAGATCAACAATCCTGACCTCCAGCACGTACCGTGGGATGATATCGCGCCGCGCTGGTACGACACCTTTGTCGTCGACGGCTTCATCGCAGGCGATGTCGCCACCTTTCCCAAAGACGAGCGTTCGGTGCTCGACCCCCAAGGAATCCTCTCTCTGCTCGTGCTTCCGATATGGTCCGCTGACCGCCTGTGGGGTTTCGTCGGATTTGACATGTGTGCCTCGCTGCGAACGTGGGAGCCCTCGGAGATCGCATTGCTTAGGGCGATGTCCAACAGTCTTGGCGCCGCAATCGAGCGTCAGCGACTAGCTGCCGCAGAGCATGAGCAGCGCGTGTTTGCCGAGACGCTGCGAGATGCTGCCGCTGCAGTCAACAGCACGCTGGACTTCGACGGTCTGCTCGATCGTGTCTTTGAGAGTCTGAGTCGAGTGGTCGAGTGCGATTCAGCGAGCCTGATGCTCTACGATCCCGCAGACGGCACCGTGCGAGTGGTGCGATCCTCCGACTACGCGCCGCGCTTCGGTGACGATGAGATTGTGGAATCGCCGTCACGCCGTCTCTCCGAAAGCCCGATCCTGCAGCGCATGGTCGATACCCGTCAGTCGGTTGTTGCCGCAGAGGCGAAAGCCGAGCCGATCTGGACGCACGGCGATGCTTCGGCCAGCGGGGGTTCCTACGTTGCGTCTCCAATCTTCATCGACGATGAACCGACGGGGTTCCTGATTATCGGGAGCGTCAAGTCTGGTCACTTCGCCCAGAAGCATGCCGAACAGTTGGGGGCACTTGCCAATCAGGCTGCCGTCGCCATCGACAAGTCACGGCTCCATGAGCGTCTTCGCCAGCTCGCAACCACTGATGTGCTGACCGGTCTCCTCAACCGTCGCGGGTTCGCTCACCTAGCCGAACATGTGATTGCCAATGCGAGACGCTCGGGCAGGCCAACGGCGGTCGCGGTGGTAGACGTCGACCACTTCAAGTTGGTCAACGATCGATACGGCCACACGGTGGGGGACAAAGTGCTCGGCGCGGTTGCGGCATGCTGCCTCAGCCACGTCCGCTCCATTGACGTGGTTGCGCGCTTTGGCGGAGATGAGTTTGTCATCTTGTTGCCCGAGTCCGATGGGCAGGCAGCGAATATCATTGCCGAGAGAATCCGCCGTGTGATGTCTGACTCTCCCACCCTCTCGTTTGACGACACTCGCGTGAACGTGAGCGTATGCGTGGGGGTTGCTTCACAGCTAGGGCCTGACACTAATCTCGACGTGCTGCTGTCAGCCGCCGACAATGCGCTCTACGCCGCTAAAGAAGCGGGTCGCAATCGCGTGGTCATGGCCTGACGGTAGCCCCCGGTTAGGTATTATGTAGGCAATCCCACTCATGAGGTTTTAGAAAGGTGGTCCAAGAATGCCCAGGATGAAGAGGGTTGTGGCATTGGCATTGGCGCTGGTGCTTGTGGTCGCTCTTGTGGCCGCTTGCGGCCCCAAACAAGCGACGGTACCGAGTGTCGTTGGGCAGACGGAATCTGCAGCGACTGCGGCACTTGCCGCAGCGAAGTTCTCTGCAGGGACGGTGACCCAGGACTTCAGCGAGACGGTGGCCGCGGGCACGGTCACTTTGCAGACTCCTGCAGCCGGCTCGCAGGCTGCCGAGGGTTCGCCGGTCGAGCTCGTCGTGTCCAAGGGCATCGCGCCTGTCGCAGTGCCAGACGTCAAGGGCATGGATTCCTCCCAGGCCAGCTCAGCACTGACTGCTGTTGGGCTTTCGATGGTTTCATACGACGATGACGACGCCACAATCGCCGCGGGTATGTCCTTGGGTCAGCTCCCCACGGGAGGGTCCGAAGTTGCGAAGGGTACCGAGGTCATCGTCGGTTTTTCGACTGGCGTCGCTCCCACAGACCAGACCGTGCCGAACTTAGTTGGAGCAACCAAGGCCAGTGCAGAAGCTCAGCTCAAGAAGAAGGGCTTCAAGGTTAGCGAACAGACTGCGCACGTCGTGGGCGCCAAGAGCGGGATTGTTGTAGCCCAGGTTCCGGCACAGGGCGCAAAGGCCACTCCGGACAGCCATGTGATCATCATGATCGCCTCGGGATCGCCTGAGGGTGCGATTCCCTCCGTCAACGGGATGTCGCGCACCGCGGCCAACAACACCATCACGGACGCCGGTTTCAAGCCGAACGTCTATCAGATGGCGAGCGCTCAGGGCCCCTCCGGCCGAGCCTTCGCGCAGCTCGCAGCTGCGGGTGCCCAAGAGCTGCAGGGTTCGGTTAACGCTGTCGTGATCTCTCTGGGAAAGCTCACCGCGACCGGGACACCGGTTCCGACGGTCACCGGACAGACCGAAGCTGAAGCGATTCAGGCGGCCAAGTCCGCTGGATTCGTTCCGGTAACGCTCCAAGTGCATGACCCGTCGGTCCCGGTGGGCGCGGTTGTTGCCCAGGTGCCCGCCGCGGGCGCGAGCGCAAAGCCGGGGCAGCAGATTCTGATGAGCGTGTCGCAGGGCTCGATTCTGCAGACACAAGTCAAAGTGCCGATCGTTACCAAGATGACCACGGTTGTCGCCCAGACCACTCTCAAGAAGGCTGGCCTGCAGTACCAGCTCGGACACCTCTTCAGCCCCACGGTCGCCAAGGGCTCCGTCATGGGTCAGTTGCCTGCAGCTGGAGCTTCCGTTCTGAAGGGCGCAGACGTTCAGATCGTGATTTCGCTGGGCAAGCCGCCAGCACTGTTCGTCACCGTGCCGGATTTCAAGGGCATGACCGACGAGGCGGCAACTGCCGAGATCTCGAACCTCGGGCTCGTGAGCGTGGATGTCGCTACGCCAGCGCTCGACAAGGCGCCCGGAACCGTGCTGCAGCAGTTCCCGATGCCGGGATCATCCATCAACCCCGGTTCGCAAGTCGTACTGATGGTGGCGCGCTAGTCTGAGTTGCAGCAGGGCATGACCATGTCGCTCTTGAGGGACCCGGGGATGACCCGGGTCCCTCTCTTGGAGGGTAAGGGGGGACGTGACAGCATGAGTATCGTCACACGTGGCAGATGAAGCTCGGCGGCCGCCAGAGGAGCGCGATGCAAGCCAATTTACGCCCGTTCACCGCGCACCGATTCGCCGACGAGCCCTGGCTTCCTGTCGTAGTCGCGCTCGCGCTCATGGTGGTCTGGGGCGGCACGCCGCTGTTCTCCAAGATCGCGGCTTCCCAGATCGACCCGCTGCTCGTCGGTATCTTGCGCACGGTGATCGCCGGCTGCCTCGCGCTCCCACTCGCACTCGCGATGCGTCAGCCGCTACCCGCCGACACCCGGGGCAAACAGCTGCTCGCGTTCTCCGGCTTCGCCGCGTTCATCGCGTTTCCGCTCATGTTCACCGTGGGGCAGTCCACCACCTCGGCGATGCACGGCGCTCTCGTGCTGGCGACGCTGCCGGTGTTCACAAGCCTCTTCGGCACCATCCTCGAGCGTCGCCGAGTCTCCAAGACCTGGATCGCTGGCTGCATCATCGCTCTCTCCGGTGAAGCGGTCGTCATCGTGTGGCGCACTGCGGGATCGACCGCGGGCTCGAGCCTCACCGGCGATCTGATCGTGCTTGTGTCCTCGGCTATCTGCGCGCTGGGCTATGTCGCGGGTGCGCGGCTCTCGCAGCGTGGCTACCCGAGCCTGCCGACGACCCTGTGGGGAGTGGCCGGCTCGGCGATCGTGCTGTTGCCGCTGCTGGCGTGGTCGCTCGTGCGCACAGGCGTGCCGCACGCGGGGACGGCGGCCTGGGGGTCGATCCTGGTGCTTGCGCTGCTGACCTCGGTGCTCGGCTACATCGCCTGGTACTGGGCGCTTGCCAAGGGTGGCATCAGCCGCATCGCATCGATCCAGTTCACGCAGCCGCTCTTTGGCATCGCGCTCGCAGCCATCGTGCTCGGCGAGCGCGATGCCAA
>Ga0194063_10001324_pt1 | contig 16189 bp, 18 predicted proteins | sample SepL3720m_MetaG_FD_155459 | JGI IMG/M metagenome (GOLD analysis project Ga0194063, IMG submission 155459) | Anoxic zone freshwater microbial communities from boreal shield lake in IISD Experimental Lakes Area, Ontario, Canada - Sep2016-L373-20m | ecosystem: Environmental > Aquatic > Freshwater... | reverse complement strand
GGATCTATTTCAACAGCCTTGGTAGCCATAAGTCGGGCCTCAACTAACTTCCCGTTATTGAACATATTTTCAGATTTTAGAATATATCCTCGAGCTTCTAATGTAGCATCTTTTTTCATTTGGTGGGCTCACTTTTTGTTCATAGTTTTATTTGCGACGACTGCAAAAATACCGTATTCTTTTAATGTACGCACATCAAAAATGAACGCCGAGCTTGCGGCGTGTCTGTCGCCGGTGTTCATTCAGTTTTTCAACGGTGGTGCAGTATAGACGGGCTACCCTTTCAATCTTTTCCTGGTTGCTGAAATTGATCCTGTCATATTCAAACGCACGTAGAGTCATCAACTCAAACGGAGTAAACTCTTCAGTTGTTATGAACCCAGCACCATAACCAAAAAATTTTGAATCCAGGAAGCTAAAATCTTCCGGAAGGTACCCTTTCCCTTTGCATATCTTGTAAAGGTCTGTCTGGGGGAGAGGGGTGGCAATGTGAAAGTGCGCCAAATCAAAATCACAAGTCTCGGCAAATCTGAACGTCTGGCGGATTTCGTCCCAAGTTTCACCAGGCAGACCGATTACAAAGTTTGCACCAAGGTCAATACCAACTTCGCGGCATTTTTTTACGATCGGGGGAATAATCTCGAGTTTCAACGGCTTATGGATTACTTCATTCAAAACCCTCTGGCTTCCGGACTCAACCGATACCGTTATCTGGGTGCAACCTGACTGCGCCATCAACTCAAGCAGGCGGTCGTTTAAGTGCCAAGCACTAACAGTTGCAGCTTTCCAGGTCAGGTTGTACCCGCGCTCAATAAAAGTCTCCAGCAGGGTATTAATACGCTTCTTGTCCGCGAGAAAGGCATCATCAAGAAATATCAGGTTTTCAACCTGATATTCCCGGATAAGAAACTCTATTTCATCAATAACATCCTCAACAGGACGGTAGACTACTCGTTTTCCAGAGATAGTCCGTGACGCACAAAAGACGCAGTTATACGGACATCCGTATGAAGTGATAATAAAGGCGGTTGGCTTTGAGGAATTGAACTGGTAGTCGATAGTAGTCTGTTGGAGGTAGCGACTGATTTTCATTCTGGAGTAGTCCGGTTTGACCATCGCCTTAACATCGCCGATATGGGACACAGGTGGATTGAGCATCATGGCACCGTCTGTATCCCTGTAGGCAATGCCAGGGAAGTTGCACGCCATATCCGGTTGATCCGTCAGAAGGGAGAGAAAAGAAGTAAGACGTTCTTCTGCCTGATACATAAAGAGCCAGTCCACTTTCGGATCTTTTACCGCCTCATCAGGCAGAGTAGTTGGATACACGCCACCAAGTATTGTGATAGCTTGCGGGCAAGCGCTTCTGGATATAGCAAGGGCTTCATGAGCCTGACGGTGATACTCGACAGATGCTGCGGTCACAAGAATGAATTCAGGCGCAATTGCGCTTAGCTGCTTACGGCACTCTTCCTCATCAAGATCGTCACAATTCGCATCAAGGATTGTGAATTCGTAACATTCCTTAAGCAGAGCTGTGATTATCAGCGCGGCATAGGGGATACTGATCCAAGGTCGCTTGCCAAACCAACTACTGTTGGGAATAAAAAGTATCACTCTATGCATTCATTGCCTGCTCTCTTGCGGTCACGAACCGCTATCAAATAGTGTGTTATTATTGACGGCATTCACATCAAATAGCATTTAAACCCCAGAGTAAAGCACACTAGGTGGTTGGTAAGGTGGTGGTTTGCAAATAATTTCAAGATACTGTTCTAAAGGCATCGGCATTATATCAGGAAATTCGTACCGAACCTTGTCGTTGGAAATCACAATATCAAACTCGCTGCCATTAGAAATAGTATCCATTATTTCAGAAGTTGATCCAATAAAGCTCCTGAGAATCTCTGTTGACTCCCTCAAGGAATAACTTTTTGACGAACTCAAATTTACCAATCCTGACCATCGATTGAAAAAAATGGTCTCCACTATTGTGTAGAGTTCAAAAATATTCAAATAAGTCCTAATGTGTTTACCACCGCCACTTAGTTGTACCGGTAGATTGCTCCTAATAGCATTAAAAATTGCTCCAAGAGCGCTTGGGTCTGATTCGTCAAGAGAATAAATGCCAGGGAGCCGAAGAATTGCGAGGCCACGATTGTAGCCAAGTTCTTTCTCAAGGATGTATTCACTAACCAGTTTTGAATACCCATAGTAGCCAGCTGGATTTAAACGGGTTTGCTCAGTTATAGGATTTTCACTTGGCGGTCGGCCGTAAACGTCTATTGAACTACAGAATATCAGGCTGTGATACGAGCAATCCGATAGCGCATATGCAACATTCTCCGCCATTTTAACATTCTTGTTAAACGCCTTAATACTGTCTTCACGTAAACGGGAAATCGTACTACAGAACAAGATCCGAGTTTGCGGGTTTATCTTATTCTGCAAGATGGCTATGGATTCTGTTTGAGTTAGGTCACACTCCTTCGATCCCAGTGTATCTATTTTCCACTCAGGTATTTTAGCAAAGCGGCTGGCCAAATGACGCCCGACGAAACCATTCCCTCCCAAGATGAGAACATGCGTGTCATTTGTCATGGTGATAATCTAGTGCCCCTTACTCAGTTCAGCTGCCATCCGGTGGAGCTGTGGATAAAATTCACTCCCACCTTTTAGTTCAACTTCAAAAATTGTCCTAAATATTGCTCTTGCCTTGTCCCATGTTTCGTCCGGTACCGTTCGCCACTTTCCAAGATACTTCAGCATCTCTAGCCGAAGCGACTTGAAAACTCGACTTTCCAACGTTTCCTTCAGTTGCCAACCAGATTGATCCAAGCAGAAAGAGTTGAGTATGTCAGCAGCAACATCGGGCGCTTCGTTTAGAAGGCAGAAGTATGCGAGCTTCAAGACGGTCGATTCCATCCCAATCCGATCGGAGCATCTTTCCATCGTACCGAGATAAATCGGCCTTCGAATCCAAACCGCATCGCAGGCTGCGAGTACCCCGTAACGCTGGGACTCAGGCAGACTTGGATCAGGTTTCTTGAATAATCCGAGTTTAGGGTAGCCAAATCCAAAATAGTCCAGATTGAGTAACATAAATCCTTGTTTTATAAGATAGTCATGAGTTGTGGAGAACAAAGTTTGGTCATGGAAGGAAGGGTTGAAATTAACACTGCTCCGTATTCCAAGAACTCCCTCCTTTATTGTTTGATCACCACTCACGATCACTTCATGTTCAGTACCTTCTGTATCGACTTTGAGAAAATCAACCGACCAAGCATAATCTCTCGAGAAGCAATCCAACGGTTTTGTCCGGATCTTTATTGTCCTCTCAATATTACCGAGCCCCGGTTTCAAATCCTTGAAAGACTCAGATTGCATGTCTGGGACTAGAAACGAACTCATGCCCCTGTGCACCAATAGATTGAAGTCAAATTCCCCCTCCTTGTTTAGTACAGCCGCCTCGATCACTTCAAACTTGCCATCACAATTCGCTTGACGCAACCGCTCCGCCTCTTCGGAATCAGGCTCAAAAGCGATGTATCGCATATCGCCTCCAAAACCGTTCCAAGATGGATGCATACCATACCGAGCTCCGATATCCACCACCGTGGTTAGATATCTGGACTTCGTAATGTCAATGTTAGTAGCCACCTAAAATACCTCCATTTACTATATAGTGAAGAAAAAGTATTAATAACAGCAGATCCGTCTTTAACGTCAGCACGGTAACTCCTTTTTTGTAAACATTCCAAAGCTTTGGTAATTGCCGATTATTGGTGGTTCAATATATCTCGACCTGTTTTGAGCATTGAGTCGCCTGCAAATGTCCACTGCTATTTCACTTGGGAGAGGCACCAAAATCTCCGAGTTTGCAGGAGTCTCTGATGGGGTCAACACTTCGCGACCTAAATACAAGGTATCTGCACGATCCATATCCTCATCGACAAAAAATGAAAAACCAGGCCCGCATGAGTGATCTAGCCAAGTTGCAGCAAGAGCTGTGCCGAATAGTCCGGCGTTCGAATGTATGACTCGTGATTTCCCCCACTCGACCAAAGACGATAGCCAGTTCACCAGACCAATAAGATTATCCAACTCACTATTAGTAGACGATTCAGAAATTTTAGACTGGATACTGTGAACTCCATCATCCGGACGGGCGACCAAAACTAACTCCTTTGGGATCACCTGTTCGTCAAGGCATATAACTTCAAAACCTGCCGCCTGGACAACGCATACTAACTGAGCGCTTGTGAAATGAAGGCAGTGATCAACCACCAGAAGATCGAAAGGATTTTTAAGAACATTTGGGACAACAATTAGCAAACAACCGTTGGCCTTTATATGAGTACGGACATTTTTCAAAAATCTGAGCGGTTGCGAAATGTGTTCAAGTACGTGTGAAAGAGAAAATACATCAAATTCACCCCGGATAGCCTCAACGCCACCCGGAATATAGTCCTCAACCCCAGGAATCCCTTTGATAAAATCCCTATTTCGTTCGCTTAGATCAGCTCCGAACAATTTACATTTTGGGTACTTCCTCGATATCTCACTCAGAAGATTGCCTTTACCACATCCAAAATCCAGCCACGCGGGGTGCGAGTGCTTTCCAAAGTCTGGAATTGTGTTGAAAAAAAAATCCGAAAGCAATTCAGAGCGGGGACGTCCAACGCCCTCTACAAAAATCTTTTGCTCCTTTCCGACGCCTTGGAAATACAGGTCATATGTAGCATAAACTGTGGCAATCTCATCAGCAAAAACCGGGTCAACTATTTTTTGCACAAGACCGCAGGTGCGGCACTGAGTAATTCTACCTCCTGATGGCCAAATTCTTGAATCTGATGTAACTCGCTGCAACTTGTAGAATCCATCCGCATCACTGATGCTCTCCGACAGGCATACGGCACATTTTGCTGCATTTATTTCCATTTGCCTGGGCCCTTTCAGTGTGTTGGTGGTTTGATCAATTGACGTATCCTGAAGTAGTTCAAGAAAACCAAGCGAAAAAGACGAACTAAAAATCGCTGCCAAGATATTGAAAGTGATCCGTTAGTAGAGGAAGTTCTATGTTATCTTTCAATAGATTCGTTTTCAAGAGTGGGCGCCTAACATTACAAAAATCTTCATATCTATTGCGCCAATCAATGTCCGTAGGTTGTAGATAATGGCTTTGCATCGGTATAACATCACTTGTACTATTTGCTTGCTTTTCTGCAATGACAAGCAGGAACATTTGGCCATTCAATGATTGGCACCCCTTTATATAATCATAGTCTTCAGTACGAGTGAAATATGGACTCCAAAGGAATAGATCCGAATTAAAAACGTGAGGATTACCTGACGACTCTCGTGCTACTATTGCGTAAACCTTGCAGTCCAGATAATTGTTGATTGCATAATAGCTAAAAAACCATTCAGGTGAAAAAGAGAGATAAGCTCCTGCATATGCAGAAGCACATTCCACATGAACGATTCTTCCACCAAGCTTCAACATATTTGATGCATTTTTTAAAAACGTTACAGGATCAAACATATTATCCATGCAGCCACCATCATAGATGAAGTCATATGTGTTATAATGTTCTTTAGGAATGATGGTATTCATATCGTGCAAGATAGTAGCACCCTCATATTCAGAAACATCCAGGCAGTTGTATTCGCAACTAGAGAAAGCAGAAAGTAAGCTATGATCAAAAATGAAACCTTTGCCTCTGCGTGTTGAGATGTCAATATTTGCAGGGTCGGCATAAAATAATTTAAGTTGTTCGCCTGGTATCGAATAGTATTTAAAGAGATCAAAAATGAGATCGGCAGGTATTGTGACCGTCTGCTTTCCAATAGATAAGTACTTACCCTTGATAGGTCGATACTTATGTTCGTTCAGAATCATAGAGAGAGCTTGTTTAAAAATTCCCATGATTGTCTCCTAGCTGCTTTGTATTTTTCAAAATGGACAAAGTGAAATAATAGCTATTTCGTTTTTTAGGAACTTGAAGCAATATCAGATTGAATGTGCAAGTATATTCACACGAAACCGAGGTGTTCCGGGTCCGCATCCAAGTAATCAAGAAGCATACGGTTCTTGTCGTCTGATACGCAGTGGTGGTCGCAGACGTGTGACGGGTTGATCCTAAAGAACTTCTCTTTGTCGTTGGACCAGAAATCCCTGAACCGGACTTTGCTTATGGAACCGATAAGCCCGTCGCTGAGGTTATAGGCCTTGTCCTGGCAGGAATACACGTTCAAATCTGCCCCGATGACAGTCAGCACCTGGAGGTAGGGGCACCAGTCGTACTTTTTCGAAAATTCGTCCGAAAGGGAATGATAAGAATCAAATACCTCGAAGCTGCTGTCCGCAAGTTCACAAACCGCCTTCTGAGTCTGTCCCTTGACCAGTTTGAATATTGGCGAATGGTATTCGTTGTTCTCGATGCCACTGTTGCTAACAACACAGCCTGATATCTTAACGCTGTCCACTCCAATATCCTTAATCCGCTTTACAAAATCAAAAACATGGCTTGCGTTCGTACGGTCAACAATGAGTGAAACCCCCAAGTAACACCGCCCGCCAAGCTTCTTGAAATTCTCCATATTGGTGACGATCCTGGTGAATTCGCCATCGGCGCAACCACGATAACTGGCATAGCTCTCATCGTCCCATCCATCCATTGAGACCCTGAGCCAGGTAGCGTGATGAGCGAAAACCTCTGAAACCTCTCCGGTCAGCCGTGCACCATTGGTGAGGGAGGCAAACATGACGGGGCTGTCGGCAAGTTTCTTTGTGGCTTCCAGTAGATGAGGGTAGCAGAAAGGTTCACCACCACCGCTGAAAGTGACGGCCTTGACTCCCATGGAGATGATGTCCTCAAGGATCTCCATCATCTTCTCTCTTGGGATGTTATCCTTTACGTTCATATCCTGACCAAGTTGAAGCCCTTCAGCCCGGTATGCACAGTATGAGCATCTGTGGTTGCACACGTTTGTTGATTTTATTCTTATATGCAATGGAGGGAGGATCGTTTCATTTTCCCGAGGCAGGGAGTCGATCTTGTCCTTGAAATGGAATATTTTCTTATCCGTGTAGAGAAGACCCACGTAGGTACCCCGGTCTTGCGCTTATATTAAGATCAGCAACTCGCTGATCTCTTTGTATGCAGAAAATTGAAGATCTGCACTCAGCAAGCGAAATTTTTGTAAGACGGCAGTAGCAATAATAATGCGATCTTGAGGATCTTTATGATGCTCCGGCAGGTTGGCGGCTAGGCTGGCAATTTCGCATGAGATTGGAATGCAGGTAACACCCGCACCTTCAGTTGCTTGTATTATCCACTCACAAACCGGGATGTTCAATTCAATCCTTTTGTGGGAATGCAACCACATAACCTCAAAACATGAGATAGCTGAGATTGCAACAAGATCGGATTGAACTATCTGCTTAATCACATTAGTGCTAAGTTTTTGAGAAGTTTGGTTAATCCACCAGATCCAGATATGGGTGTCAAGAAGAAGCATCAGGAAATTCCCCAGTCACTTACTGGCGCCGAAGAAAAAATATCGCCAATTTCTTTAACTGCTCCTTTAAGTCTTCTTGGTGGATGTCTTTTTTTGAGTTTTGAAGGGCGACTTTCCCCAGAATAAAGCAGGATCAGTTCCACTCGTTGACTTGGCTTAAAAATTGGTATATCAGCAAGTCTCCCGTTATTGTCAGTATAGGTAACAATTTTTTGTGCCTGCATACTATCGATCCCCCTTGCCACTACTCGAAGTAGATAAATTCATAGTCACCAGTGTAACCAAAACGCTCATAAAGCCAGATCCAATCTTGCGGTGTATGAAATGATGCGCAGGTGAGCGCCCAGCACTGCAGATTAAAAAGTTCCTGCTCATTCCTGTAACTTTCCAGCATCAAGAATCCCTGCTTAGCTACACGTTCCATCTCTGGCAAAGCTACTGCGAGTTCATGTATATGGAGGTTGTGAAAAGTGCCTAGGGAAATGGCCAGATCAAATTCATTGTTGCCAAAGGGAAGTGGAGATACTGCATTGAATACAAAGAGAGAGTCTTTGATTTCCTCTTTTGCGTTTGCAATAGCATACTCAGATATGTCGAATCCGCAAATTCTGGCGTCAGGCAGTAGTTTTTTCAGTTCATACAGCAGAAAAGCTTTCCCGCAACCGATGTCCAGAATTGATGAAGTCGAAGTCAACCCGTATTTTTTTATAATATTTTGTGCAACAGGTTCCCAGCGGCCATCGTATCCGTAACCGCCGTAACCGAAACGCCTGTCTCCATCCCAAAATTCATGGCCGTATTTTCTGGCAACCTTCATGCATTCAACTTTTGAGTCAGTCATCCTTCCGATATAATCTCGTGAAGTGCGTTTATGAAGCGGAGTGAAGAAATTCATCATTCTGCCCATATTCATCCCCCGTTCCAGAGTAATTTTACTTTATTTGCGTGAGTACGGTCTGTGCAATCTCACCCGCCGCAATTCCAAATTTGCGTCGCATCCCTGCGTTGTCGTGTACCTCATGAATGAATCGGTAGGGTACTCCACATTGTATCAATCGGCAAGTTAGTCGCCACTCTGAAACCAGCTTCACTAACATACCGCCTAGACCACATGCACTATAATGCTCTTCTACTACTAACACTAGTTCATACGGAGAAAGTAATTCGGCAACTTTGTCCTGGTTAAGTGGCTGGAGTAACGGTATGGAAATAACCGATGGTGTAATGCCACTTTCCTTGACAATATCCGCAGCCTTTAGAGCTTCTTCGGCAACCGAACCGTGACAAACTATCGCAACACCCGTGCCTTGGCGCAAAATCTGCGGCTGGGTGATATCAAAATTGGACTTGGTGTGGATATCCGGCTCGCCTCGCTTCGCTAGTCTTACATATACCGTGGATTTCGAGTTAAGGGCATATTCAGCGGCAAGCCGTGCTTCGACCGGATCAATTGGAGAAAAAACAGTCAGGTTAGGTAGTGTCTGGGCAAGACCAATATCCTCTACGGAATAGTGGGTCATTCCTTGAGGCGAGTATGTTAATCCGCTGCCGATGCCGACCAGAATGATGGGTAACTCCTGATAGCAGATGTCGTTTCTTACCTGTTCATAACAGCGGTAGAGGACAAAGGGGATGATGTTGTACACCACAACTTTAAAACCGGTTATGGAAAGGCCGGCTGCCATGCTGATCATGTTTTGTTCGGCCGCTCCCAGATTGACAAATCGGTCGGGATGCTCATCCTTGAACGTGTCAAAAACTCCAAGCCCGGCATCGCCGCTGATGACAAAAATATCGTCTCTGGTTTCGCTGGCACCAAGTATGGTGTTGATAAAGGCATTTCTCATATAAGTTCTTCCAGTGCTTGCTGTTTATGTTCATCAGTGACAACGAAGTAATGCCATACGAGTTGGTCTTCCATAAATGTTACACCTTTACCCTTGGTAGTTCTGGCTATGATTATCTTTGGTTTTCCTTGTGACGATGCCGCAAATGCATTTTGCAATGCCGCATGGTCATGCCCGTCAACCTCGATCGCATGCCATCCAAATGCATCCCATTTGGACTTAACCGGCTCGTAAGCACAAATTTCCCCCGGCCTGCCGTAACCTTGTAAATTATTGTAGTCTATTATTGCAGTAAAGTTGTCGAGTCCCAATGTTGGAGCGAACAGAGCACCTTCCCAGATCGAACCTTCTTCCGATTCACCATCCCCTATCAGCGCAAAAACCTTTCGTGAAGAATTTTGCTTTTTGAATCCGTATGCTATTCCCAACCCCATATTGAAGCCATGCCCCAATGAACCGGCAGAAACCTCAATGCCATTATTGGGGCATCTGTCAAGATGGGCTGGAAGAGTACCATTGTTCTGGTAATAACCTAATATTGCAGTCTCATCCAATATGCCCCGAGCATGGAGCGTGCTGTAAAGCGACATGGCTGCATGCCCTTTGCTAAGGATAAAAATATCACGCTCATCCCAGGGTTCCAATTTCAAGGTAGCAAAGTAGAGTGTTGACAAAATATCAGCACAAGATAGGCAAGAACCGACGTGAGGACTTTTTGAGCGGTTTGCCATTTCTATAATAGTTCGTCTGATCGTAATGGCCTTTTCGGCTAGGTTCATTGGCATTCCTTGCTCTGAGGCATCACCTCAGTGACGGCATCTTCGATAGATGATGCAGAGATATCGTTCATGCAGTACAGACCGCTTTGGCATTTACTTGAATAACAGGGCATAATGCTGCATTTTGTTGGTGATTTAATAAGTTTACAGCCAAAATAACAAAACACCTCTTTTGGATCAGTAGGACCAAATAAACCTATGATTTGCTTGTTATACAGAAACCCTAAATGCAAACCAAGACTGTCGTTTGTTATTATCATGCGACACGAATTAATCCAATCCATATAATCGTACAAGTTTTTTTGTCCTTTTTGCCATGTGACACTGTAACCTCGCTCCAGAAGACGCGACTCCAACGCCTTCCAATTTTCAATTGGTAATGCTTTAAATGGCCATTTGGAACCGACCTCGTAATTAAAACCGATATCGAATGATTCCACAGTGTTGGGAACATAGCCGAGGCTGTATGTCTGCTCTCTCCAAGGTACCCCCAACATTTCTATGAGGACCTGTTGCCAATAACCTTTTGATTCCTTTGATTTTTTATCCTCGATATAACTGATGAAGTCGAGTCCTTTTTCATAAGCGTGGTAGGTACCACTGTTGGACTCAAAACGAAAACCATACTTTACCCATGCGTCGATCATATCTGCTATGGCACAAATGCCTGCGATTTTTTCCAGATTTATCAATACATCGAACTTTTCTTTCATCAACTGAAACGGAACAAATTGGTCCCACACCAACATCCTGTCGATAAATTCATTCCCAATTATAAATGGCTCAGCTTGTTCTGAAACAAGCCAGGAAATATGTGAGTCGGGGTATTTTTCTTTCAAGGCCCGTAAAATTGGTGTTGTACGAACTACATCACCGAGGCTTGGAGTCCTGCCAATTTCCGGATCAAGTGTTTCAGAATATCCCAGTTTGATTATGAGGATTTTAGTTTGCATCGCTATCGCCTATATAAAGTTGATATGTTTAACATCCGGATGCTTTATGTCATGAAGGAATGCATTGATCGCGTTGGGCCTGCAATTGGGAGGACATGAGTGGACGTCAAGAGTTTGTCCCAATTTTTCCACAATTGCCCGACGTTCCTCTCCCTTCCAAATATCTTGGAATGATTTTTCGTAGATGGAGCCGAAACTGAATTCTTCTTTTTCCCAGTAAGGCAAGCAACTGCTTATTATCCCAGCTGAGTTGAGAACCGTAATGAAGCTTGTACCATAGCAGTTAGAATAAGAGCGCTTACCATACTGCACAAAGGCATTCTTCCTGGCAAGTACAGCAAAGTTGTCGGTCGAAAAACTTTCAAGCTCCGTCAGGATGTCATTGAGAATGTCTTCGGGAAGTTGTTTACTCATATGATAACCCTGAAGTTCATTTTGTTTCACAAATGGCTTGATGGCAAGATAATCGGCACCGGCATCACGCAAAGTAGTTGCAGCATTTATTACTGATGGTAGATTCTCTGGCAACAGCACGAATTGAGCACCGATATCAACATGCAGGCTATTTTTTTGTTTGAATTCCGCCGCACTTCGAATGTTGAATACAACCTTATCAAAGACATCTGGCTGTACTGTGTGTATGTGGGCATAGTTCTCACGAGTGCCTGCGTTGAAACTAAATCGGATAAAGGTGAGATATGGCAGGAGTTTTTCCGCTTGCGGAGGTGTCAGGAGTTGGCCATTGGTAAACATGCCCACATCAATGCCGCTTTCCTTCGCTCTTTTGACAAAACGATGAAGGTCGGGATGCAAAAGGGGCTCACCTTCGCCGGCAAAAAGGATACTTCTTAACCCACCTTCAGCCAATTCATCAATTAATTCAAGTGTCCTGGCGGTTTCAAGTTTTCTGTTGGGATAGCCGATATAATCATATGCACAGAAAATACAACGATGGTTACAACTACCCACAGGACTGATTTCCATGTAAAGGGGATAACAATCGTTGGTTGTAAGATATTGAGAGACCCTGTCGAGGTGATAGACGAGCTTATGCCCATCAAAATTATAATTTTTCACTGAATATTCCGAATCTCTACGCTGGTGTGGCCGAATATCTGAAAACGGTTTGTCTTAACTTTGACATCACAGGGGTTGCATTCTCCAAAAAATTGACACTCTCTGAATATTTCAATGGAATCCTCGTTAAAACCGTCGTCCAATATATGCGCCATGGGATCGCGCCCATTGTACAGGTCGGAGTGACATTTAAAAACATTTCCGGCAGGGTCGACGATGATTTCCGTTGTCCTGCACTCGCAACGCCTTAGATGCTGGCCGTTGACGCAACCATCATACTTGAATGTCCCATACATTTTGCCGTCATGTTCACCCAGAAATTCCTTGAATCTGAAATCGAGCCCCAGAGATAGACATCGTTCCTGTGTTTGTAGAATGTGCGCCCGAAAATCTTTATCGGGATGCTCAATACCATAGAGGCCGATGCGGAAACCAGCGTCCTGTAGTTTATACGTCTTCGCAATCAGGTCGTCAATGTTGTTCTGCCCCGGATGATAGCTGACACGGATCGCTGCGTAGGGCGCTTCCCTGGTAAAACGTTCAACCGGCACATTGGCAATGAAATCATCAACGTCGAACATGAGATTGGTCATTAAGTCCATCTTGATTTCCGGATTCACCTCATTTACCAAACGGTAAAACCCCTTGTAAAGAGTAGGTTCACCCCCTTGGAGCGTCAGAGGAAGATCATCGCGCAGAACAAGCCTGTTAGCCGCGACAATCCACTCGTCCGGCGCCATCTGGGCGCGTCTTCCCTGAGATGAGCGAAGGACACCGTCATGCAGATTGATGCAGTATGGGCATGATAGGTTACAGGCAAGGGTCAGGAAAAATGCAACGTAGTTATGGTCTTCTTTTGGCGTGATAGCGTGCAAATTGTCCATTTAGGTGCCTGAGTGAGAAATGTAAGCGATTGGGTAGGTACCAGCAATTTATGTGCCATATAAGGAGATGTCAGAAAACCTTCCCAAAACCGTCAAACTCATCCCCATCGGTGGCCATGGCTTTCCCCTGTATATCCGTGCCGGAAAACTTGAACACAAGATGTGCCGGGTCAATAACCGCATCGGCAGTCGCATTCTGTTTTATTGAAAAGGTAACCGTTGCCTGTTGTGTAGTTGGATCGTAGGTAACATTTTTCAGAAGCGGCAGTGCAGCCTGTTTTTCCGGGTAGAGGGTATAGCCGTGGTTGTAGTAACCAGCCGTGCCTCCGGCTGCCTTGCTGATTTTCCAATTTGCAATGTTTTTCACAGAGGTAGTGTCCATATCTCCGTTGAACTGAAACACCATCGTGAAGTCTTTGCTGGCATTAGGGGTGTCCAGTGTCTTTGCCGGATCCAGCATATTCAGCATGGTTAAGGGAGTATAGGCTCCAAACTGTGTATAGAAAGGATTGTTGGGGCCGTAATCCACATTAAGGATCTTTGGTTTAAAAGTTGCGTCCGCAAGTTCCTGCGAGGCGGTCGAGTCGAGGGAGTTTAGTTTAGTTATCTGCCTCTGCAACAGATAATCATCACCTTTTCCGGCGTACGAATACCCCAGCTCGGTCTCGGCAAGGACGAAATCACCACGTTTGAGTGTGACAGCCTGTTTGAGGTTTGATATCGCTTTGTCATACTTTTCCATCTTGTTATAGGTTTGACCGAGAGCGAAGTAACCATTGGGGTCGCGTGGAGAGATGCGGGTGACCTTCAGAAATTCCGTTTCCGCCTCTTTCAGTTTGTTCTGTAGCATATATGTCTGCCCCAGGCTGTAATGAGCCAGATTATCATTGGGAGCAAGTGAAACCGCCTTCTTGTACGTAATTTCGGCGTCAGGATACTTTTTTGCCTGGGCGTAGGCGTTACCCAGAGCTACGGCTGAATCTTTATCAAACGGTTTCATTTTGACAAGCTTCTTGAAGGTTGCGATGGCGTCATCATTTTTATTCAACTTCAGGTAGGTATTGCCCAGATAGTTATAGGCGTCTATCGAAGAGGAGTCCATCGCCACCGCCCTTTTAAAAAAAGGTATGGCATCTTCTGTGCGACCTTTCTGAAGCATTTTGACACCGGCGATGAGCTGATTGTTGGCAAGCGAAGCCCGCTGAGCCAGGATTGTGTCGGCAGTGGGCAGGATAGCCAAAAAAAGTGAGGCGCCTCTATCGGGTGTCGTTATTGCCACGGTCTTTCCTCGTTAAACGTGCTGACTACTGGTACGTACTATATCGGCAGTTTTCGGATTTTTATGAAACAGAAATCCACTGCTGGACTGGATTAACAGGATAAATTCGAACGGTAAGATCGAATGCCAGTGTAATTACGCCTGGAGTAATTTTGACGCTATCTTCACAGCGCGTTCGGCATCTTCACTGTCAGGCTCACCATGCGGCAACAGACCAGCCTCCCCGGGGTATCTCCCTCGATAGATACTGTCAATGAATACTATATCAGCCTCCTCAATATCAAAAATGAGACTGTGCTCCTCCGCAATTGCCAGTAGACGGCGGATACTATGAGTTTTTTCCAGATCCCACCCTATTCTTATAAGGTGCGCTTTCAGGAATTTTTCGATGGACTGTTCGGCATGATAGCATGCACTTCGATAAAAATTACCATCTGCAAGATACCGCGCCGTACGCAGTTCCTCGTCAGATTGCCTCAAGCATTCGTTGATGTAGTTGTTCATGTAGAGAACTCTCCCTTGCTTGAGTACCATATTGATAAACGGCTCTCCCGAACGCAACTGTTTAAGATATTTTGAAACCGGCAGTATGAATGGATCAATATCAAATCTGCGGTAGAATTTGCCCAGTGAACGTTGAAGTTGAGAGTCGGTTTCCATGCCGTGATACTTCGCATCTTCCATAACTACGAGCAGATCAAGATCATTACCGATACGTTCCCGCGCTACCGATCCGAACAGGGTAACCAGCAAAGGATCAAATCCTTTGACTATTTCTGCCGCTACCTCTTTGGCATCACTAAATGTTACCACTGCTCATGCTCCATAAAAGCTGATTATTGGGAAGAGATGCAGGTTCCACAATTGCTATGCTACCGCAATATTCCTGCCAGTTCTGTTGACGAATACACGGATAATTTTGATTTTTTGAAATCTTTTTGGTTGCGAGTTACGATCGCCGCTGCGGCAACATGACATGCGGCTTCGTTGATCACGGCATCTTCGAAATCCGCGAAATCTGCCATGAGAGCGGATTCAAGAACAGCTCTGTTGACAGGTGCCACCTCGAAGAGGACAAGCAATTTCTTGACCTCTTCTCTCGCACGTGCAGCCCCCAAGGTTTTTGACACAAGATAATATATGGTTGTAATGGATGTGCTGCTGACATACCCTTTGATTGTACCATCCTCAACTTTGCTGAAAAGCGCTTCCGCAGCGTCTGAAAACGGAGCCCTATCCATAAGCAGGTCGAGAAAAATGTTTGTATCAAACAAAACTCTCAACGATGTTTGTCCTCCAGATATTTCTTGTAATCATTTTCGTCGAGCTCTGAATTTCGGAGGAGTCCACGAAGAGATTGGGTAATGGGGGCAGATGTCGAAGAATGTATTGCTTTTTCAGTGGCAAGGAATTTGAAATAATCAGCGACAACCTGTGACAGAGATTTACCAACGTTGGCCGCATAGAATTTTGCCTGATCAATTAATTGATTTTCGAGCCGAAGTGTGAGTTTTGTCTGCATTTCAAACCTCTCAAGTTATGACGTATGCATTTGAAACAATTATACGTCACAACGGTTTGTCTGTCAACATACAAACTACACCTGAAATCGGCTATGTTACCGTAAGGGCATAGCCTTTTACTTCCAGATAACTGATGATTTCTTTAATATGATCGTAGCCGCGTGTCTCAAGTTCGAGTGAGACATCCGTCCTGCCGATAGCCAGTGATTTGGAACGCCGGTCGTGGGTTATGTGAAAAATATTGGCCCGGGTCGCGGCGATGTTTTCGGCCAGCGTCGCCAGCGCACCGGGGTGATCACCCAACTCTACCGTGAGTTTGAGGT
>Ga0194063_10001323_pt1 | contig 16198 bp, 10 predicted proteins | sample SepL3720m_MetaG_FD_155459 | JGI IMG/M metagenome (GOLD analysis project Ga0194063, IMG submission 155459) | Anoxic zone freshwater microbial communities from boreal shield lake in IISD Experimental Lakes Area, Ontario, Canada - Sep2016-L373-20m | ecosystem: Environmental > Aquatic > Freshwater... | reverse complement strand
ATCATAAGGTGTCGGGTCGAAACCGTAAATCGATGAAAGATCAATGTCTCTTCCTACTCCTGCGTGGAAAAGTACGAATGCAGTCTTGTCCGGGTCATACTGGGAAAAATCTATACTGCTGTCTGCAATAGCCCATGAATCCTTGAATAACTCTCCGAGTTTCAGATTAGTTTCATTCTTCAGCGGAGCATATTCCTGCATTTTCTTGGGCAAAGTTAATAATTTCCCGTATATTTCATAACTGATGTTTAATTTCCCTTTGGATGATTTATTGAAATAATTCTTAACAAACAATAAATGGTCAGCAAAATATGAACTGTCATAAGGAGGGGAGTCTACTACTGTATCCCTTTGAGTTGCAGGGTTATAATACTTGTTTGATAAGTCAAATTTTCCGTTTCCCGTAGATAATGTGTTGTCATCTTCCTGAAACTGCACTAATATCGCAACAATCTTCAGAGAATCTGTCGATTTCAAGCCCGATTTAATGAACTTAGGATTACCCGTTGAAGATAACGGATGCGATAATTTAACTCCCTGCTTGAAAATTTTACTCTGGGAAAATGCAGCAGAACAGGTTAAAATAAATACTAACGCTATTAATGAAAATGTTTTCATCTGACTATTTTGGAATTATTAATAAATTTAAAAGGCATATATCAATAAATATATGCCTTTTAATAACTTTTATAAAGGGATTTAAGTCTAATTAAAAGTTGACAATCAATCCGAATCTAAGCGTATTTGCCAGTGGATGGTTGTCTTCTGTACCTGTAATATAACTGAAATCAAATCCGTAGAGCGAATACCTTAATCCTGCACCTAAGGTCATAAACCTTCTGTTACCGTTTGAAGGATCTTCATAGAAATAACCTGCCCTTAATGCGATAAGTTTCGGGCTTCCGTACCAGTATTCAGCACCAACTGATGTCTGGAATGATTTTGCAATCCCCTCTATACCGCCTTTCCAGGATGTGTAAAATGCTTTATAGAAAGGGTCTACGTCTGTCGGTGAATTTCTGTTAACCATTAACTTCGAGAAGTCAGCAGTTATAGATAAGTCATTACCTTCATTCCTTAAAATATTGTATGCAATACCAAACCTTAACTGAGTCGGGAGAGGATCTGCCTGTGCTGCGTCAACGTATGAAATCTTAGGACCCATATTTGAAAGATTAACACCAAACGAGAATTTATCTTTCAGGAATTTAGGACCCCTGTCCATTTTGTACAACATAGAAAGGTCAAAACTTGTTGTGAAAGCAACACCGTTTCCTTTTTCATTTCCAACTGTAACGTCATTTGGAGAAAGTCTGGAATAGATTAATCTTGCTACCACACCAACACCAACAGGTTTACTTACTTTAGTTGCGTATCCGAGAGCAAAAGCAAATTCGTATGCTTTATAATCTTTGCCGGTTAAATTACCAAATTCGTCAGTCGTAATGACTTCACCGATATTCAGATAAGTTAAACTCGCACCAACCGTACCGTTAATTGATTTGATATACTTCTTTGCAGCCAAAAAATCGTAAAAAAGATCCGATAATCCTAAGCCCGGTAACCATGGAGAGTGCGTAAAGTTTATTTCTGAACCTGTTGTCTGAAACGCAAGACCTGAAGGATTCCAGTGCATTGCCGATGCATCATCAGAAATTGCTGTACCTGTTTCACCCATACCCGAAAACCTTGAGTTAGGGCCTATCAAAAGAAACGGTACACCTGTCGAAATTGTGTTCTGTGCGTAAGAATTGTCTACAGACATAATAGCCAATATAGCTAATACCAATCCTACAAATGATCTTACTTTCATGTTACTTAACATTTTACCTCCGTTAAATATTAATTATTATTATTATTATTTTAATCTTGCTAATTTACCGGTCTGAACGTTTGAGAACGAACCGTCTTCTGTCTTTACAATCACTTTATAAATATATGTTCCATTAGCTATATAATCACCGTCGGCATCTTTGCCGTCCCACTCAATTGAAACATTCTTTTCAGTGATATTAGTTCTTTTAATCGTCTGAATTTTTCTTCCTGCAACCGAATAAATCAGTATGTCGGCACTCAAAGGTGTATCAAAATTGTGCTGGAAAGTGAAACTTGTATTATCCTTCATCGGATTAGGGTAGTTAAACAGATTCGAAACCACCAGAGATGAAGTACTCTTAACTACAAAATTAACACTGGTTTCTTTAAAGTTATTATATGTATCCCATGCTTTAAACTTTAAAGTATAATCACCGTCAGGTAATCCGTTAAAACTATATTCAACAGTTCCGAACTGATAACCATTTGTTGTATTATAATACGGTGTTAAATCAAGTTTGTTATTGTCATTATTGTTCAGAACAGCTTCAATCTTATGCCCGATTGTCCCCGTTAAATTAATACCACTGAAATCGTACAGGTCGGCGATTAATTTTGCGTTCTGGTTTACTACATCTCCGCTTCTGAAAGTCCTGTTATCCATATAGAGGGAAATGTCAGGCCCGAGTGTGTCAGATACTGCAGTCGTATCTATTCCGCTAAGTATAAAACGGTCAGTATATCCCGAACCCTCATAGGATGTGTTGTTAAAGTATGCTAGTATTTTACCGTTACCGCTGCTGTAGGAAATATCTTTCGGAACGATAAACTCTATTGACCAAAGTCCGTTTTTAACTTTTGCAGAACCTTTGAAAATAACTCCGCCGTCCAGTCTGTAATTGAAAGTTCTTCCGAAATCCACAATCGTGATGTTCTTGTCGACGTCAAGTACCTTGATGTCAATATCACCGTTAAAGTTATTCCAGAAAGTAGAATCCGTTTTTAATACACTGCCGCTGATTCTCATCTTCTGCAGTGATTTCACTATTGCGGTATCGTAGACTGATTTAGCGTTAATACTGTCAATCCTCGTAAAATACTGAGGAATACCGACTCTTAAAGTAGGGTCGCCAATCAGGCAGAACTTCATGTCATTCTCACCGATTGATGCAAGCTGATTCTTAACGTTATACATTGCCTTACCAATCCTGATGGGTAAGTTCAATGTATCTTTATAAAACATTATATTATTCCAGAGTGCATTGTTGAATATTTCGTTGTAATTAGCGTATACAGGTCTTGTTGCAGCAATGACAGCTATTGCACCTGCTTCGGGTACGAAAATAAGCTGTTCCGCAGCACTAACTATAAACGGGTCATCCCATCTCGCAAGGTCACAACTTGCAATTGTGACAATAGGATACTTATTCTTGTTCGTCATTAAAGGAATGGATTCGTCTTTAACGAATACGTGTTCGTGTGCCCATAAATCTGTACTGCCATGCCCTGTCCAGTTTATCAGTAATCTGCCTTCATTCCATCCTTTTATGATATCAACGTTAGCTCCCGGTTTTCTTCTTCCCTGCGGAGTGATAATTGCGGGGTATGAAACTATATAAATCTTTTCCTTCTCAAAATCTTTTGATGTGTAAACTTCTGCAATAGTTTCGCACTGGCGCGTATGCAGGTCGCCTTCTTCACCCTGATTGTTTTCAGTCGTCCATCCGTCATCCGCACAGTACATTATCTTCTTCTTCCAGATACCGATATTCTGGTTAGATTCATACTGTAAAATCTTATCGATTATTAAATTTGCATCGCGCAGAGAATTTATACAGAACCTGCCTGAAGAAAAATCAGTTCTGACTGCTTCGGGAGTCTGGTAGTCCTCATTTATTTCGGTTATAAAGTCATCGCTGTTATAACTCGCAATTTCATTCATAGTCGGGTCTGTTCTTTCAATCGGCGGAACGTAATTCTTAGTACCTGCATTATATATGTTCTTATAGTCAAAACTTCCGTCACCAAGGAACAGTACATAAACAGGCCTTCTTGACCAGTTATTGTAAGCATATTTCAGAAAGCTTCTCATTGCCACAGGGTCAACAAGACCGCCTGAAAATTCATTGTATACCTGATTTATATCAACTACAAGGGTCTTCAGATAATTAGGTGAACCTTCTCCCGGTGCTTCTCTCTGGGTCTTTAACCTGTTTGCTGCAGAAAGAAAATCACTCGTTGTGTAAATGATAAAATCGGCACCGTCAGATATTCCTCTTAAATTCTGATTAGGAACCTTTGACGTAATTGAAGAAGGTGTCTTATAAGAATTATCTCCCACAACATAGAAATCTTTTTTAGCAAGCAGAGTTGAGTTGTCCTGAAACCTGACTGTGCCATTCGTATATGATATAGGATTAATAATCTGTATATCAGTCTGAGTCGAAACTTTGAATACTTTTACTGTGGAAGAACTGAATGTAGACGCCTGATATTCCATAGTACCTGTTGAATCGGATGATGTGATTTTTAACAGATTATTCTCAGCAGAATTTAATCCCCGGCTGTAAAAAGCTTCGAGATAATCGTAGTAACCCGAAACAGAAGGTACATTGTATGCCTGAGTTAACGTTGCTTTAAGGTTCATGGTATTGCCGGAAGCCAGTGGATACTGAAACGAAATTGGTGGTACTGATAAACTTATGTGAGAGAAAACTCCGTTAACTGCATATACACTGTACGCACCAGAGAAACCTGAATTGTTATCTGTAACCGAATAATATGCATCATAAGTAGTAGTACCATTACCCAGTACCAGATTGCATTTTACATCTGTTCCCGGAATGTAACCCGTAAGTTGTTTGTTAAAAGAAAATGACTCGCCGTAACCGATTCTCTGGCTGACCCAAAGGTTACCAGTTGCACCAAGGTTATTAATTTCAGGTTCTTCAAAAAGTTTATCAACGAAACGATCAACAGGATTTAAGTTAGGAATACTGGTAGATTGTATTTCCTGCATACGCATTCCGTTTGAACCTCCGAAAGTAATCCAGTAATAGTTAACGTTTGAATAAGTATTCAGTTTATGCATAAAAGTATTGCCTTGCTGTATCCATTGATGCGGGGAAAGTCCGTAGAATAAAACATAATCATTGTCATTGAACACGCCATCCGATTCACCCGAAACGTATATCGGATTCTGTAGTAAATCTTCTGGAGCGGGTGCAGAGTTCAGATAGGGGAGTTCCTTGCCGCCGTTACCGTATATCTTAATAGTACGCGGGTCAATGTTGGCAGTGTTTATCCCTGCAGAATTCAGGAAGTTCTTATCTATCTTATACATTCCTGTTTCTTTCACTTCTATCTTAAAGAAATCTCCCGTTGCCAGAACGCTGTTCTGTATAGTGGATTTGTATGAATTAAATTCAGGTGTTACCCAGTTAACAGCATTTTCCCAGTTAATGGAAATATCCCTTAGGAATTCCAGCTCCTGTTTCGTCTGTAGCTTAGCAGAAAACACTGGACTTTTGCCGAATGCAACTCTTACTCTAATATATGTAATTCTTCTTACTGATTTATTTAAAGGATTAAACTGTACTGGATAAATCTGTGCTATACCGAAATATTTATTCCTGAACTTACCATCCTGAATAAACTCAGCATTAACTTTTGGATAAAGTGAATTGCCTGAATACGTTTTCTCATCATAATTATAATCATAAAGAACTTCGAGACTGTTACTGCCTTTTTTTGGAGTCGGAACGGGTTTTACATCAACATTGTATAAATCCTCAAATTTTACATCCAGAATCTCAATCCTGTTGTTTATATCACCTGGAGTTATAACAGGGAAATTCCTGCTTCCTAAATCAGGTTTACCCGCGAGAGAAGAATTATGCGCAGCGTTTAAGAATTCAACGCTTGTAGTATATTTAGGTGTAAATTCAAACTCCACATAAGAACTGTTTGAACTGATGACCCTGAAATCAACAGGCGAATCATACTGAACAGACTTATTGTTCTTCTTACCGGTCTGGGCAAAGAGCATAGTGCCGGCCAGTAAAAACAAAAGCAGATTTAAAAATTTAGTTTTATACATAAACTTGTTATAATTAGTTTAATAAAAAACCATTTATTAAAGATTGGATTGCACACGAACAGTTATTCTTTAATAAATGGTTGCTTATTTTTTATACTCTTATCTTGTTTAATTTTAAATTGTAATGTAATTCTTAAATAAATTATCTCCTTTTTGTTTCTACAAAGATATATTTGATTTTAAAAATAGTCAAGCCTTAAAGTTAAATTACTTTTTCCTCTTAATTCCTAATTTATCAATAGCATCAAGATTCTGTAAAGCATTCTTGGCGGCTTCCTGTTCGGCCTGTTTTTTGGATTTACCTTTTCCGATACCCAGGCAATGGTTTGCCAGATGTACTTCAACAGTAAATAATTTGTGATGTTCCGGGCCTTCTTCTTTTATAACTCTGTAGTCGGGAATAAAATCTGTATGTGCCTGAGCATATTCAAGGAACCTGCTCTTGAAGTTTTCGTCAAACTGATTAAGCCACTTAACGTCAAGTTTTGAGAATATTTCCTGGTTTAAGAACTTCTTTGCATTTTCGTAACCTGAATCGAGGAATATAGCACCGATTAACGCTTCATAAGCATCTGCAAGAATTGCATCATAACCCTGGTCAATGGATTTCAGAGCTGTATTGGATGCCAGAAGATATTCCTGTATCCTTAAATTCTTTGCTCTTTCTGCGAGGAACCTTTTATTAACGAGTATAGACCTGAATTTAGTGAGGTCGCCTTCTTCGTTCAAAGGAAAATTCCTGTACAGGAACTCTGCAACTATTAAATCAAGAACTGCATCGCCTAAAAACTCAAGTCTTTCGTTGGATATTAAATACGGCGCAGTCGGGTCTTTTCTGATTTTCAGGAAAGAACGGTGCGTTAATGCAGTAATGAAATAGTTTTTGTCGATTATCTTATAGTGGATAGCAGACTGAAATTTCTCAAAATCAATCTTCTTAGAGGCTTTTGAAAAGGAATCTTCTGAGTGAGATTCCTTTTTCAAAAATGGTATAAATACTTTTAGTCTTTTTATGGTTTTAAACATACAACATCAACAGCAAAAGTATATTTTAATTTTCAAATCGTTTGAAAACAGTTGCTGTATTGTGTCCGCCGAATCCTGAATTGTCCGATAATACAGCTCTTACTTCTCTCTTCACAGCTGTGTTAGGAGTATAATTCAAATCGCAATCAGGGTCTTTTTCTTCATAGTTAATTGTTGGCGGTACCACACCGTGTTTAATGGTAAGTACTGCAGCAATCGATTCAATAGCTCCGGCTGCACCTAGTAAGTGACCAACCATAGATTTAATCGAATGCACATTTAATTTCTGAGCATATTCACCAAATACAGTTTTAATTGCAGCGGTTTCATTCCTGTCATTAGGAGGAGTAGAAGTACCGTGCGCATTAATTACATCAATATCTTCAGGTTTCAGTCCTGAGTCAGCGATTGCGATTCTCATCGCACGTGCAACACCTTCGCCGCCCGGTGAAGGGTCAGTGATATGGTGAGCGTCGCCTGTCATACCGAAACCGGAAATTTCCGCATAAATATTCGCGCCTCTTGCGAGTGCGTGTTCTAAACTTTCAATTACCAGTGTTGCACCGCCTTCACCCATTACAAAACCATCTCTGTTTTTCTCGAATGGTCTGGATGCTTTTTCAGGTGCATCGTTACGTGTAGACAATGCTTTCATGGCATTAAATCCGCCGATACCCATAGGACAGATAACAGCTTCAGAGCCGCCCGTTATCATAACATCTGCATCACCTCTCTGAATTAACATCATAGAATCGATAATTGCGTTGGCAGATGTAGCACAGGCTGAAGTAGTTGCGAAATTAGGACCCTTGAACCCGAATTTCATGGAAATTCTACCTGCAGCAATATCTGCGATGAGCATAGGAATAAAGAAAGGGCTGATCCTGTCAGGATTACCTTTACGATCATACAGAATTGTTTGCTGTTTGTGATAAGTCCACATACCGCCGATACCCGAACCGTATACAACACCGATTCTTTCTTTGTTAACAGTATCAAGGTTTAAACCGCTGTCAGCAACTGCCATGTCAGAAGCGACCAGGGCATACTGTGTGAAAGGGTCTATTCTCTGTGAGAGTTTCCTGTCCATATAATTCAACGGATCGAAACCTTTTAACTGTGCAGCAAATTTAGTATCAAATTCAGTAGTATCAAAATAAGTAATAGTTCCAACACCACTCTTACCTTCCGTTATTGATTTCCAAAACTCATCGGTATTTAAACCGACCGGAGTTAATGCACCAATTCCTGTAACTACAACTCTTTTTTTCATTAAACTATTTTAGATTATCCTAATTTGTTAAGAATGTAATTGACTGCATCGTCAACCTTTGTGATTTTTTCTGCATCTTCATCAGGAATTTTAATATCAAATTCTTCTTCGAATTTCATAACTAATTCAACTGTGTCAAGTGAATCTGCACCTAAATCGTTGATGAAGTGAGCACTTTCAGTGATCTTTGATTCTTCAACACCTAATTTGTCTATAATTGCTTGTTTTACTTTTACTTCGACTTCTGCTTTAGTCATTTTAGATTACTCCTTTAATTTTTTTAATAATTATGAATATAGCGATATATAAGAAAATTTTAAAGTATAAAAGGTATAATTATTGCTTTTTTCTATTTTTGGCTTTTTACGGCTTTCTGGGGTCTCCGGACGACAAACTCGCCTTTCAGGGGATATTTGCCGTGCATAACATTATTTTTTACTGTCGTTCCGTTATCTTTTTTGGATGTCCCTGCCCATAAACCCTTTGCGTACGGGTCATCTTTGATGTATGCCAATGATTCAAATATAATTACGTGGCCTTTCCACACAACCAGGTCTCCCTTAAGTATTTCCTCTATGCTCTTTATTTTTACTACGGGAATTATATCCTTAAATAAATCGTCATTGTATAAATCTCTTGCAAGTGCATTTGTCTTCGGAGTTTTGTATCCGGCTTTGAATAAAGTGTTCAAAGCAAATATATTACACTTGGTTGTATTCCTCAGGATTATGGGTTTATTCTTCAGCCAGTACAGGAAAGTAGTGTCTGCGGTTATGGAATACATTTCGTTTTCCATTTCTGATAAAGCAGTCTTTATTATAAGGTTAGAACCTTCTGAATTGTCTGAGTCAGAGTCCTGATCATCATCATTAACGTTTATGCCTACTGTATCTCTCTCGTTCTCATTCTTCTCGTTTTTCGGATGACGCGGTGATGCTACGCATCCTGCAAGTATTGCAGCGACAGCGAGTACCAGACAAATATTTATGTAGTGTCTTAACCTCAATTATTTTCCATTATTTTCTGAATCGTATTGAAGTAACTTCCGTTAATCCTGCTTACATCAGTATCTATGAAATCATTAATCTTAAGTTTGTTTCCTTTTACAACTCCTGCGATTTCAAAATCAACACCTGATTTGTTCAGGACTTCTAAAACTTTCTTCTCAGACTTCTTCCCGCAGGATATAATTATTCTGCTCTGTGATTCACTGAACATTGCAAAATCATTGCGTCCGTTTACCTTAATACTTATTTCGCATCCTGTTTGTTTTTCCCTGTTCATTACACAGGCTTCTGCCAGTGCTACCGCAAGACCGCCGTCGGCTATATCGTGTGCAGAGTTTATTAATCCTTTGTCGATGAGGTCTAAAACTGTGTCACAAAGTTTCTTCTCGTCTTCGAGTGAAAGCCCGGGAGCGTTTCCTTTTATCTGTTTGTGTATTCTGCTCAGGTATTCACTTCCGCCTATTTCATATTTGTCTTTACCGAGAATAATTATAGTGTCGCCTTCATTCTTAAAGTAACTCGTCATCATTTTGTCAATATCTTCAAGCAGTCCAACCATTCCGATTGTAGGAGTAGGGAAGACGGCATAGTCTCTTGAGAGATTGTAGAAACTCACGTTGCCGCCTGTCACGGGTGTGTCAAGATACCTGCACGCATCACCCATACCTCTTACGCATTCTACGAACTGATAATACATTTCAGGGTTGTACGGATTACCGAAGTTAAGACAGTTTGTTATTGCGAGCGGTTTTGCACCAGTGCACACAACGTTCCTCGCACTTTCGCAAACGGCAATCATACCGCCGACGTATGGATTAAGGTATGTATACTTGCTGTTGCAGTCAGTCTTCATTGCCAGACCTTTTTTAGTCTTCTTGATTCTGATTACAGACGCATCGCCTCCCGGCATTAATGCAGTGTTAGTTCTGACCTGTGTGTCGTACTGTTCGTAAACCCATCTCTTGTTTGTGATGTTTGGTGATTCAAGAAGTTTTATAAGTACTTCATTTAAATCCTTCGGTTCTTTTATTTCATCGGTATTAAATACTCTTGTCTGTTTTAAATATTCAGGTTCTTTTGTCTCTCTCTTATAAACAGGAGCACCGCCTCCGAGAACGAGAATGTCTGCGGGTATATCTGCTTCAAGTTTACCTTTGTAACTTATTTTAATCCTGTCCTCTGCGATTACCTTACCGACTTCAACTACGTTCAAATCCCATTTCGTAAATATATCTTTTACAACCTGCTCTTTTCCTTTGTGTGCAACAAGAAGCATACGCTCCTGAGATTCTGAAAGCATAATTTCGTAAGCTGACATATTCTCATCGCGGAGAGGAACGAGGTCAAGGTTTATTTCCATTCCGCATTTACCCTTTGCACTCATTTCGCTGGATGAACAGGTAATCCCTGCCGCACCCATATCCTGAATACCGACTATTGCACCCGACCTTATAACTTCGAGCGATGCTTCGAGAAGAAGTTTTTCCGTGAACGGGTCTCCAACCTGAACGCTCGGTCTCTTTGCTTCCGACTCTTCGGATATTTCTTCCGAAGCGAAAGTAGCACCGTGTATTCCGTCTTTACCTGTCGATGAACCGACAATAAAAACAGGGTTGCCAACTCCTTCAGCAGTTGCAGAAGCAGTCTCGTTGTGCTTAACAATGCCCACTGCCATTGCATTAACGAGAGGATTATCGTGATAGCATTCTTCAAAGTACACTTCACCGCTGACTGTCGGCACTCCGAAACAGTTGCCGTAATCACCGACACCTTTAACAACGTTCTTGAATAAGAACTTACTGCGGTTAGTGATTGACTCTTCGTCATCATCAATCTTTCCGAACCTTAATGAATTAAGAGAAGCAATCGGACGTGCACCCATTGTAAATATATCCCTGAGTATTCCGCCGACACCAGTTGCTGCACCCTGATATGGTTCAACAGCAGAAGGATGGTTATGAGACTCAATCTTGAACGCAACTGCAAGTCCGTCACCGATATCAACGAGTCCTGCATTTTCCTCACCCGCAGAAACGAGCAGTTTACCGCCGCTTCTCGGAAGGGTTTTTAACTGAAGAATTGAATTCTTGTAAGAACAGTGTTCGCTCCACATCACGGAAAATATTCCGAGTTCTGTGTAACTTGGCATTCTGCCGAGTGTATCTAAAATCTTCTGAAACTCTTCTTCTGTTAATCCGAGTTCCTTCGCTAACTTCAAATCAACGACTGGTTCTGTAATCATTATTGTAGAATGTTAATTGGTTTTTAAGTTTATCAGATCGTACTTCTTCTCAAAATAGAAAGCCGTACCGCTGACGACGCATAATGGTTTCATAAGAACGTTAACAACGGGTAAAAACATAATCAAAAAAGATGCGCATCCGAATCCGAGCGTGTACATAGGTTTAGCATAAGTAACTTTAATCTTGTCTCTGAGTGTAAAATATTTCCGTGTCATCGGGTAATCAAAAAAATCAAGAGCATTAAAGAAAAACGAAAATATCGTACCCAAAACTACTGAAATAATTTCACCTATTAAAGGTATAAACCCTATTAAAAAGAATATCAGCAGGAATGAAAAATAGAATGCGAGCTTTTTCAGTTCGGCAAGTATGTTGTACCACGTATCTTTCCAGAACCCCGGATGGTAATCGGTTTTTCTGCCTGTTAGGGCTTCCTCTATTATAAGAGAAATGTTCTCGTTAAAGGGAGCAGATACAATCCCGCCAACGATAACAATTATGAAGTAACATAGAACGAGCAATATCAGGAATGAAACAACAAGGATTACGGCGTGGAAGAACTCTGCAAAGAATCCCGGGTCAGGACCCATTGCTCCCGTGAGTTTACCGCTTCCGTACATTATTTTATTGAAAAAGTATACGAAACTCAGGACGTAGATAATCAGGTTTAATGAAACGGGGATAATCGAGTACAGTATCGTTTTAGGATACTTAAAGAAAAGACCTATGTTTTTAAAAGGATAAAAGAACCCTTCAATAAAATGTCTCATTCAGATAATTCCTGTTAATAAAAAACCCGTTGTCTTATGAACAACGGGTTAGTCTTATTTAAAACCATATCCGGTATTACTTTTTAAAAGCTTTTAAGAATTTATCCTTCAGGTCAAGCTTTTCCCAGGTGAAACCTTTTTCGTTTCTGCCAAAGTGTCCGTATGCGGCAGTGTTTCTGTAGATAGGTTTTCTGAGGTCTAATCTCTTGATGATTCCTGCAGGTGTTAAATCTATATTCTTCTTAATGAATGCTGATAATTTCTCGTCTGATACTTTACCTGTTCCGTAAGTGTCAACGAAAATTGATACAGGCTGTGCAACACCGATTGCATAAGACACCTGAATTAAACATTCGTCTGCTAGTTTTGCTGCAACGATGTTCTTAGCAATGTGTCTTGCTGCGTATGCTGCTGAACGGTCTACCTTCGAAGGGTCTTTACCTGAGAATGCACCACCGCCGTGAGGGGCTCTGCCGCCGTATGTATCAACGATAATCTTTCTTCCTGTTAAACCTGTGTCGCCGTGAGGTCCGCCGATAACGAATTTACCTGTAGGGTTAACGTGAATCTTTGTGTTCTTATCGAGTAACTTTGCAGGTATAACTTTTTTGATAACGTTCTTTATAATATCTTCTTTGATTTTCTTCTGTGTAACGTCAGGGTCGTGCTGTGTGGAAACTACAACTGCCTCAACGCGTATTGGTTTTCTGTCAGCGCCGTATTCTATAGTTACCTGTGATTTTGAATCAGGTCTGAGGTAAGGCATTAACTTGGGATTCTTCTTCCTTATGTCAGCAAGTTTCTTTACTAACTGATGTGAGAACACGAGCGTCATCGGCATGTATTCTTTTGTTTCGTTTGAAGCATAACCGAACATCATACCCTGGTCGCCTGCGCCGCCTGTGTTAACACCCATTGCGATGTCGGGGGACTGTGTATTGATTGCGGACATAACGTTTATTGAATGATGGTCGAATCTGTATTCGCCTTTTGTGTATCCGATATCAGCAACTACTTTTCTTACCAGAGCAGGAACATCAACATAATGATTAGTTGTTATTTCACCGCCTACTAATACTAAACCTGTTGCGCAGAAAGTTTCGCACGCAACTCTTGCTTTCGGATCATTCTTTAAGATATCATCAAGTATTGCGTCAGAAATCTGATCGCACACTTTATCTGGATGCCCTTCACTTACTGATTCGGACGTGAATAAATATGACATATTCTTTTATTAAAGTTATTAAATTTATATATTATTTATAATCGTCAACAAAATATGAAAAATAAAATTCATTAATTAGTGAAAAAGACTTATATAAACATTAAAGGCTTTCCGCAATAATTTCAGCAATGTCCTTAATTTTCACTTCTTCAGTCTTTTCCTTATCCTTGATTCCGTCGGTTAACATAGTCATACAGAACGGACAGGCAGATGCTATTGTTGATGCACCCGTCTTCAGTGCCTCTTCAGTTCTTTCAACATTTACGCGCTTGCCTTCGGTCTCTTCCATAAACATTCTTCCGCCTCCTGCACCGCAGCAGAAACCTTTATCCTTCGAACGTTCCATTTCTACAATCTCAAGACCAGGCACACTTAATAAAGAACTTCTCGGAGAATCGTATATGTTGTTGTACCTTCCGAGATAGCAGGAATCATGGTATGTGTATTTCTGTTCAGTCTTCTTTTCAGGTTTAATCTTTCCTTCGGAAATAAGTTTGCCAATAAACTCAGAATGATGTGATACTTCAAGTTCAACACCGAACTGCGAGTATTCATTCTTAAGTGCGTGCAAACAGTGCGGACAGGCAGTAACGACTTTCTTAACGTTATAACGTTTGAATGTTTCAACATTCTGCTGAATGAACTGCTGTGCAAGAAACTCATTGCCGAGTCTTCTTGCAGTATCGCCGTTGCACTTCTCTTCTGAACCTAGCACTCCGAAAGTAACTCCTGCGGAGTTCATAATCTTTGCGAATGACTTTGTTACGTTCTTGTAACGGCTGTCGAATGCACCAGCACAACCGACCCAGAATAATACATCAAGGTTTTCTGCAGTACCTGCATTACTCATCTTCTTCATCTTAAGGTCTTTGCCTTCTTTCGACATCTCTTCTGTAAACTCATCAATCCAGTCGTTTCTCTGTTCAGGAGGGAATGCCCACGGAGATTCATTGTTCTCAAGGTTCTTGAATACAGTGTTAAGCTCAGGCGGGAATGCAGATTCCATCATAGTAAGGTTTCTTCTCATCTCAACGATAGTAGTAACGTGGTCAATCATCACAGGGCATTCTTCAACGCAGGCGGCACAGGTTGTGCATGCCCAGAGTTCTTCCTGAGTGATGTAATCGTGAACGAGAGTCTTATCGAGTTCAGGATGCTTTTCCACTTTACCGATAACAAGCGGACCTTTTGCTGTGGTGCGTTTCCTTACCTGTTTAACAATCTTCTTCGGGTTTAAAAGTTTACCAGTTGAGTTTGCAGGGCATACTTCCGTACATCTGCCGCATTCAGTACAGGTATAACCGTCGAGCAGCTGTTTCCAGCTTAAATCTTCAATGTCTTTTGCGCCGTATTGTTCGATTGTTTCATCCTCGAAGTTAATAGGCTTAAGAGTATTCTTTTTGTCAATCTTAAAGTTTGAAAGAAAAGTATTCGGCACTGACGATAAAACGTGAAAGTGTTTTGAGTACGGAAGATAGTTAAGGAATCCGAGTACTATTAAAATGTGTCCCCACCAGTTAATCTCGTAAATGAGATGGCTTCCGTTACCGCCGATAATCCCGGCGATGAAGTTCGAAACGGGTCTGAACCCGTGTGAATTACCAAGGAGTATTCTTTCGATATTTGTACCGAACATAGTAATCATAATAAAAAGAATCATAACCAGTATCAGAACGGCGTCGTTACGTGCAGCAGCATCCACCTGAAGTCTTTTCGGTGTTGCGACAAACCTTCTTACGAGTGAGAAAATCACCACGAAGAAAACGAGTGTTCCGAAGAAATCCTGAGTTAAAGTCAGAACTGAATAAAGTCTTCCGATAAAGTGGAAAGAGAAGTTCGGGAAGAAACCTTCGAACACAGATTCAAGGATAACGAGAGACAGCGTAAGAAAACCCCAGTAAATACAGAAGTGGAGGAATCCTGCAAGTCTGCTCCTGAATAGTTTAGTCTGCAGGAATGCGATATTCAGAGTGTTGATTAACCTTTGCTTAATGTTATTAAGTCTGTTTTCCTTCTTACCGAGTTTAATGTAAGAAATGAAATTCCTTAAAGAATAGAGGAAAAACAAAACAGCACCGATTAAAATAACTGCAAATAGAATACTTTTTATCATCTGATTATAAAATTTGTGTGAAGTTAATTAATTAGAGATTAAGATAAAATATAAATTAGTCGTCAGTTGTTAGTTGATAGTTGTCAGAATTTTAGGAATCTAATAAACAGTTTTATCCCTTTAGGGATAAGATGTTAGTAGGAAGTGAGTTTAAAAGCGATTATATCCCTTTAGGGATTATATGTTGTATAATAATGGTATTTATTAATATTAAATCCCTAAAGGGATAGGAGATTTGTGTGATTGCTGTCTACTAATATTAAATCCCTAAAGGGATTTGTTGGTAATTATTTGTTGTTAGTTGTCGGTGGATTTACACTTCGCCCATTATCTGGATGGCGATGCGGCGTGTGCGGTGTTTGTTGTCGAAATCGATGAAGATGATTTGCTGCCAGGTGCCGAGCGTCATTTCCGAATTGACAAGGGGGATGGTGAGGCTCGTTTTGATGAGTGCCGAGCGGAGATGCGAATGCCCGTTTCCATCGCCCCAGGTTTCGTTGTGACTGTAGTTATGGAATGTGGGGATTAACTTCTCCAGAAGTTTCGGAAGGTCCTTGATAAGTCCAGGTTCGTATTCGAGTGTTGTAATTCCGGCCGTGGAACCAATAGCAAAGACTGTTACTATAC